>Ga0075425_100007927_pt1 | contig 11239 bp, 11 predicted proteins | sample SoiMethybrSBSTD4_FD_75300 | JGI IMG/M metagenome (GOLD analysis project Ga0075425, IMG submission 75300) | Bulk soil microbial communities from a Populus tree surrounding site in Tennessee, USA - Soil MetaG P. TD hybrid SBSTD4 | ecosystem: Environmental > Terrestrial > Soil > Tree plantation...
TGACTGTGCACAGGCGAACCGACGGCGGTCAGGCGCCTGGGCAGCAATGACCTGCGACATCGGACACGCAGGCGTATCGCATAGTCTCCCACAAACGGGTGATGACCCGGTTTGCCTTTTACTGCTCTGAGGCCTCCACGGGTGGGTGGCGGATGGATCCTCAAAGCTTTATCGTCGGCCTGATGGCGGGCATTACCGTTTTTGGCGGAGCGATTTTGACCGCCATGATCGTGCTCGAGCAGCCACGCCATTGCCCGCGCGCGTGCACCCGGTTCATTGCCCTTTCGCGCAACCGGCTGCGCCATTGGCTCGACCAAACACGGCCGCGGCAGAAAATCACCCAGGAATGGCTGCAGGCCGAAGCAGACCATGCACGCCAGCGCGAACAGGTGTTGCAGGAGCTCGAGCGCCGACAAAAGGACAAGCCGGCAAAAGGTCGGGCTGTCGATGGTAGCGACAAGAACGGTCGATCGAAAGAGGTGTGACCCCGACTAGAGTTCTGCGAGGCCTTTAAGGCGCAAGGCGGACTGGCGCGCGCGCCTCGTGCGATCAATCCAACTCTTGCCACGGACAATCCAGGGTTTTCCCGCATTTCTTCTCGCAGCGCTTGTCTTTAACCCCTTGCACGACGGCAGCATGGGGACTGCAATGGGCACGCTTGGGGGATACTCGATCCTCGTTGTAGACGACGAGCCGCTGATTGTGTTGGGCGTCACCGACGCGCTAAGCGAGGCGGGAGCCGAAGTGATTACCGCCCACGACCTCGATACGGCCTTGCAGGCCGCGCTGAACGGCGGCATTTCTGCCGCCATTCTCGATGTGCAGATTGGTCACTCGAACTGCGCGCCGATCTGCGCTGCGCTCCGTTTGCAGGACGTTCCCTTCATGTTCTTCACAGGCTCGGACAACCACGACGTGTTGCGGGAGTGGGCCTTCGTTCCCACGCTTGCCAAACCGACCGGAGAGGAGGAGCTGGTCGCCAATGTGGAGGCGCTGTTGGCCGCCACTGCCGACGACTGAGAACGCGCCGCAAATAAAACTGTCACCGTAGATCAACGGCTACCAAGCTTCGCGCTGGTCTGCAATGGTCCGGGCAAAGCCTCTTCGGCGACCTCGATCAATCGATGCTCGTAGCGCGAAATGAGGTAGCCCGCTCCGAAGAAAATCACCAGGGCAACGACGAACATGGCGGTTGCCAAGACAGCGTGCAGCTCGAAGAGAAGCTTACCGAAGTAATAGGCACCGATACCGAAAACCCCCGCCCACAAAATGGCCCCTGCGGCATTGGCCAGCAAGAAATCGCGCCAGGGCATGCGGTTCACGCCAGCCAAGAATGCCGCCAAAATCCGCAATAGGGCAATAAACCGACCAAAGAAGACGACCTTGCCTCCGTGCTTACGAAACAGGTACTGGCCGACCTTGATGCGGGCTTCGGATAAGCCCAAGTGGCGCCCATAACGCAGAACCACGGCATAGGCATAGCGATGGCCGATCCAATAGCCGGCATTATCGCCGAGAATGGAGCCAATGGCCGCCGCGGCGATCACCAGGGAAATATTGAGGTTAGGGTCGCTTGCCGCATAGATTGCAGCCAGTACCAGCACGGTTTCTCCCGGCAGCGGAATTCCCATACTCTCCAGACCGACAATGAGCGCCACGCTCCAATAGCCATGCGTTGCGACCAGATCTTGCAGCATCTCCTTGGGTAGCCAGGACACCTCTGTTTCGTCCTCTTCGAGCCTCGATGCGTCTAAACGCTCGCAAGTCACAGCCGCGCGCCCACGTCTTAACGTCAGGGCCGCACGATGGTTCGCGCCGCAAGGCGGCGAGCCAACAATCGGCGACCGCAGCCTATCATCTCACAGGCGCCGCCAACAGCTATGGTGCGATCGGAGAATGCTGATCGCGCTAACACTAGCCCCAAAAGCGCGCCGGGAGGGAACCGGGGACGAGCTTGCATCGTTGCAGCAGGACGGAAACGGTCCGAGTTAAGAGCGTTCCTAGGGAGAACCTCCGTCATGCGGCAGAAGGTTGCATTGGCAGGCATCATTGCGGTCGCCGGACGCCTCCGCTGCTGGCGTCGCCTCGCCCGGGGCGCTCGTCACAACGTCTCCCGTCGTGGAGCACGTGCAATACCGGCACTGTCGCGGTTGGTACCGCGAATGCCGGGCTCGTTGGGGCGGGGGCTGGCGTTTCCGGCGCTGCCTGGCCCGGCACGGCTGCTAAGCCTTTAGGGCCAGCAGGCAATTTGGTCCACGCGGCCGCACCCTGGTTGCGGGCTCCGACGGGGGTGCGTGAGCGCGCTCGAGCACACCCTCTCGAGCACACCCTAGTGCTGTAGTCTTGGCCAGAGGCCGTGCTCGCGCTTAGGCGGCCGCCGCGGGCTCGGCCCGCTCGAGCCCTTGCGCCACAAACAGCGCCCACAATTCATGTGCCGGGACGGGCTTACTCAACAGGAAGCCCTGCATCTCGGTACAACCCTCCGAGCGTATGAGGTCGAGCTGCTCGCGCGTCTCCACACCTTCAGCGGTCGCCGCGACGCCCAAACCGCTGGCGAGCGCAACGACGGCCCTGACGATGTTGAGCGAGCTCGCGTCGGCGGCCATGTTGTTGATGAATGAGCGGTCGATCTTGATTTTGTCGAAGGGGAAGCGCTGCAAGTGACTGAGCGACGAGTAGCCGGTGCCGAAGTCGTCCATGGCGATACGCACCCCCAGCTCGCGCAAACGGAAAAGTATGCTCAGTGTCGCCGCACTGTCGTTGAGCAGAACCGTTTCGGTAAATCTCCAATTCGAGGTGGTCTGGTGCCAACCCTGAGGCGGCGAGCGCGCTCACCAACGTCTGCGGCAGCGCCGGGTTGCGCAACTGCGCCGGTGAGAGATTGACCGCGATCCTGAGGGCGGCGGACCATTGCGCCGCGGTGCCGCAGGCTTGTCGAATGACCCATTCACCAATGGGCCCAATCAATCCCGTCTCTTCCGCCAGAGGAATGAACGAGGCTGGCGAGATCATCCCCTTTTCGGGATGCCGCCACCGTACCAAGGCCTCCAGGCCGCAGATCTTGCTGCTGGCGATGTTGATGACGGGTTGATAGTGCAGTTCGAGCTCGCCGGCCAACAACGCGTTGCGCAGATCTTGCTCGAGAGCACGTCGCGCCTGCATCTCGACGTCCATTTCCGCTTCGAAGAAGCGGAAGGTGCCGCGCCCGTCGCCCTTGGCGCGATAGAGGGCCAAATCCGCGTTCCTGATCAGTTGTTCCGACAGCAAGCCATCGGATGGGGCCAAGGTTATGCCCACGCTCGTGCCGATGATGACTTGATGGCCATCGATCTCGTACGGTTCGCTCAATGCTGCGATGACGCGTTGAGCAAGCGACGTCGGCCGCCTCTTTGTGGGCGTTGACGAGGCCGTCGCGCGCCCATTGTCTGGCGGCATCGTCATCGTAGAGACCTGCCTTGGCGCGCGCCTCCAGGATCTGTTGCAAGGTCGTTCCCTCACGCAGCAGCTCGACGGAGAGCCCATACATATCGGCGTAGCGGCTGTTGGCGATTACAACGCGCTGCTGGACGTCGAATAGGCACAGGCCCGGCGACATGTTGTTGAGCGCCACGTCGAGCTGAACGTTTTGCGCCCGCAAGCGCTCTTCCTGCCGTTGCAGGTACTGGTGTTGCTGTTGCAGTTGAGCGTTGAGCCGTTGCCGCTCGGTAATGTCCTCATGGGTGACGATGCGGCCGCCATTCGCCATTTGCCGACGCACGACGCTAATTATGCGTCCATCCGCCAGCTCCTGGATGCGCGCGGAGGCATTGCCGAAGCCGCTAGTCCAGCTGCCGACGAGGCTTTCGCTATCCTTGACGTGGTAAAAACCATTCGCCAGGCGATAATCGAAGATCTGGCGCAGGGTTGTGCCGGCCTTCACTTGGTCTGCCGTCAGACCGTACATCTCCCGATACCGCCGGTTGCACACGATGAGCCGCTGGTCGGCATCGAACATGGCAAGCCCTTGCAGCATGTTGTCGAGCGCGGCATCCAGTTTCTCGTTTTGCCGGCGTAGCTCCTCTTCGCGCTGCTGCAAGGCTTTGCTCTGGCGCGCTTGGCTCTCGAGCGCCTGCTGGCGCCCACGCAGGTCGCGGATGGCATAGACCTCGAATTCCCCGAGGTCGGGACCGAGGCCTTGCCGCGTCACCTCCACGGCAATGCGCTCGCGCGAAGCCGTGGCAAGCAGAGTTTCCCAACGCTCGTGCGTCGCCGTGCGGTCGAACACGGCCGCAACCGGACGATCGACCAGCTCAGCCAGCCCCCATTGCGACAATTGCAGAAAAAGTTGATTGGCATTGATGATGCTACCCGCCCGTGCGAGCAGCAGGGCCTTGTTGTCCGTGGCGATGTTGAGGGCTTGCCAAATCGGCCGCAGGATCGTCTGATCGTGACCCTGCTGCCCGTTGCTGCGGGTGACGCCGGGCCGAGGCTGGGGCGATCGCGCCTTAATACGTTGCCAACGCTTTAACACTGCTTGCCGCCTCCGCTTGTGAAGGACAGCTGATTTAAGTCGTGGCGACTAAAGGCTTGTTGCCAAGCCCCGTATTTGTTCCAACTTACGGCAATTCATGGCTAACAGCCGGTAAAGGACCAGCAGCGAGCCTTAGGACGACGAGGGAGGAGCATGGGCACACTTTCGCGGCGTCGGATCCTTGCCACAGCGGCGAGCGCGAGCGGTCTAACGTTTGCGCGGGCCTGGCCAACAGTGGCCGCCGCGCCCGAGCTGCAGAAGATCACGGTGGAGCTGGTGGGCGCCGCAAGACGGGAGGGCAAGGTCGCCTTCTACACCTCCGTGGAGCTGCCGGTCGCCGAAAGGGTCGCCAAGGCGTTCGAGGCAAAGTTTCCGGGCATTGCGGTGCGCGTCGAACGCTCCGGGGCAGAGCGCAATTTCCAGCGCATCGCCCAGGAGTATGCGAGCCGAATCTTTGCCTGTGATGTTGTTCAGAGCTCCGATGCAGCGCACTTCATCGCCTGGAAGCGCGAGGCCCTGCTGGCGTCCTACTTGCCCGAAGAGGTGGCGGCACAATACCCCGCCCAGCACCGGGATGCAGACGGCATGTTTGCATCCTGGCGCATCTACCTTTCGGTCATCGCTTACAATACCAAACTCGTCGCCAGGCAGGAGGCACCGAGCAGTTTTGCCGATCTCCTCGATGCCAAATGGCTCGGCAAGTTGGTCAAGGCGCATCCGGGCTACTCGGGCACCATCATGACGGCGACGCAGCAGATGGTTGCCACGCTCGGCTGGGGCTACTTCGAAAGGCTCGCCAAGCAGAAGGTCATGCAGCTGCAATCGGCGGCCGATCCACCAAAGAAGGTGGCGGTAGGAGAGCGTGCGGTTCAAGTCGACGGTGCCGACTACACGATCCTGCAGCTGCAGGACAGGGGCGAGCCGGTGGAGATCGTCTATGCCAGCGAGGGTAGCCCCCTCATCACCGGGCCCGCCGCGATCATGCAGGCTGCGCCCAATCCCAATGCCGCACGCCTGTTCTATAATTGGTTGATGGGACGCGAGTGCCAGCAGCTCAACGTCGACGCCGCCGGACTGCGGTCGGCGCACGCCCTCGTGCGCGAGCGGCCGGGACGCAAATCTCTCGATCAGATCAAGTTGATGCGGGAGGATCCAGTGGCCGTGGAGGCGCAAAGCGATGCCATCAAGGCGAGATACAGCGCCCTCTTCGGCGTGTAGGAGCCGCCCCAACTGGCGTCGCGGCAAGGCGGCTGCCGGCGTTTTTGCCCACGCTTGAGCGGGCCGGACCAGCGCCGCAGGTCGAGGCCGCCGGCCGCCCTGGATTTGCCACGCCGCCGGGAAAATCACCCTTGCGCATGTCCTCTCGACGCGCTTGATTGGCTAAAGCGGTGGCCGCCCCCGCCGCATCGGCGCCGGGCGGGCCTGAAATTTAAAGCGTGGTCGCTGCGCCTGGCCCCAAGGAGCTGAGCCCCGAACGCAGCGCCAGCCATCCTAACCTTCTCGCCGTGCCGGCAGAGCAGAACTCCATTGCTGTCAAGGAGGATAGACGATGTCGACCTGGACACCCGATCCGAGCTTCTACCCATCACCTCGCATGGCGATGAAGGCGGCGCCCGAGACCCTGGCCTACGTGGCGGCCTTCGATCCCGAGCGCAAGGTTCCCGACGCGATCGCCGTGGTCGATGTCGACCCCAAATCCCCATCCTACGCTGAGATCGTCGGTTCGACGGCGATGCCCAATGCCGGCGACGAGTTGCATCATTTCGGTTGGAACGCCTGCTCCTCCTGCCTGTGCCCCAACGCGCCGCATGCCCACGCCGAACGGCGCTATCTGGTGGTGCCGGGGCTGCGCTCCTCCCGCATCCACATTCTCGATACCAAGCCCGATCCCAAGAAGCCGAAAATCGTCAAGGTCATCGAACCCAATACCGTGGCGGAGCGCGCCGGCTATACCCGACCGCACACGGTGCATTGCGGACCAGAGGGCATCTATGTCGCCGCGCTCGGCAACCGCGAGGGCAAAGGGCCGGGCGGCATCTTTCTCATGGACCACGAAACCTTTGAGGTGCGCGGCCAGTGGGAGATGGAGCGCGGGCCGCAGCACCTTGCCTATGATGCCTGGTGGCACCTCGGCCATGACACGCTCGTCACCAGCGAATGGGGCACGCCCGACACCTTCGAAAATGGTCTCATCCCCGAAGTCCTGCTGGGCGCCCAGTATGGTCGCCGCCTGCATTTCTGGGACCTGCACAAGAGGAAGCACCTGCAAACCATCGACTTCGGCGACAAGTACCAATTGGTGTTCGAGCTGCGCCCGGCGCACGACCCCACCAAAGCCTATGGCTTCGTCAACTGCGTCGTCAGCCTGGAGAACCTCTCGTCCTCGATCTGGACCTGGTACAAGGACGGCGACAAGTGGGCGGTCAAAAAGGTGATCGAGATCCCCGCCGAACCGGCGAGCGAGGCGGATCTGCCGCCGCTGCTCAAGGGCTTCAAGGCCGTGCCCCCGCTGGTGACCGATATCGATCTGTCGATGGACGACAAATTCCTCTACGTCGCCTGCTGGGGCACCGGCGATCTGCAGCAGTACGATGTCTCCGATCCTTTCAACCCCAAGCTCACGGGCAAGGTGCGGATCGGTGGCATCGTCAGCAAGGCCTCGCACCCCGGCGCCAAAAATGGGGCGCTCAGCGGCGGCCCGCAGATGGTCGAGATCAGCCGCGACGGCAAGCGGGTCTACTTCACCAATTCGCTCTACGGCGCCATCGATCCCCAGTTCTATCCCGGGGGCATCGAGGGTTGGATGGTGAAGCTCGACGCCAAGCCCGGCGGCGGCATTGCCTTCGACGAAAAGTTCTTCGTCGCCTGGCCGGCGCCGCACCGGCCGCACCAAGTACGACTAGAGGGCGGCGACTGCTCGTCGGACTCCTATTGCTATCCCTAAAGGAGCGAGCACGGGCACTGATCATAACTAAACCTGGTTGGGGTGCGCTGGCGTTTGATCAGCCCACCATGCGCCACTATGACTGAAGCTTGGCCATTGCTGACATATGCGGGGCTCGGCGCCTTTCACGGGCTGAACCCCGCTATGGGTTGGCTGTTCGCGGTGGCGCTCGGCCTACAACGCCAGAGCCGCGCGATTGTCATGGTGTCGCTCGTTCCCATCGCCATCGGCCATGCGGCGTCGATCGCGATTGTCGCGGGCCTGCTGGTCATTGCTGGTGTCCTCATCCCGCACAACATCGCGCGCGTCGGCTCAGGTCTCCTGCTGCTGGCCTGGGCCGCTTACCACTGGCGCTTTTCGCATCGCCACCGTGTGCGCTTCGGCATGCAGGTGGGGCTGTTGGGACTGGCGGCTTGGTCGTTCCTCATGGCCACTGCCCACGGTGCTGGTCTCATGCTTTGGCCAGTCCTCATGGCATCTTGCGTTGCAAAGACTTCGAGCGGGGTGGCCTTCGCCCCGTTCCCGGCGGCCCTTGCCGGCGTTGGGCTCCACACCGTGGCGATGCTCATCACCACTGCCTTGCTTGCCGTGCCCATCTATGAATGGGTCGGGGTGTGCGTCCTGCGAAGAGCCTGGCTGAACCTCGATCTGCTGTGGGTGTCATCCCTGCTGGTAACCGGAGGGCTCCTGCTGTCCGGTGTGATCGCCTAGTGGGGCGGCGCGATACCCGGCCGTCGCGCAGTGGCAACTTGGTCTCATTGAGGCTCACAAAGCCCCGCGCAGTCGAGGTACTGATTGGGTCGCTTGCACCTAAGGATAATGGCACGGGTCTATCGCGGTGGTGGGGGTCACGTGGACCCCGAAGCCAAGTGGGTTGACGTGCATCGAACCCCCTCCAGTGCGACATAGATCAGCCAACCCGTGCAATGGCGCGCGCTAGCCGACGGCGTCACCGGCCTTATCGCCACCTCTGGCAGGCAAACAAGGCTGCTCTTGAATCGGCACTGAATTTGTGACCTAAGACCGGAATGAGCGTGCTCTACGACACCATCGGGGTTGACTACGCTTCGCTTCGTCGTCCTGACCCACGGATAGCCAAAGCAATTCATGCCCATCTGACAGGTGTGGCATCGGTGTTGAACGTTGGGGCAGGCGCCGGCTCATACGAGCCAATTCACCTTAACGTCACCGCCGTGGAACCTTCGGCGGCGATGATCCGACAAAGGCCAAAGAGCGAGGCCGTGGTTGTTCAAGCCGTGGCCGAAGAGTTGCCCTTCGGCGATAAGGTCTTCGATGCCGCGATGGCCATCCTCACGGTGCATCACTGGAGTGATGTCCAAAAGGGTCTTCGGGAAATGCGGCGTGTCACGCGCGGCAAGATCATCATTCTCACCTTCGACCCATCGGCATCCAATTTCTGGCTATTGGACTACCTGCCCGAACTTGGAACTTTGGACCAACAACAAACGCCTCGGATGATCGACTTTGAAGCCGTGCTTGGACCGCTGCAACGGATCGCGGTTCCGATCCCCCACGATTGCAGCGACGGCATGCTGTGCGCCTATTGGCGCCGTCCCGCTGCCTATCTTGATCCGAAGGTTCGCCGATCGATATCGTCATTCTGGAAGATCGGGGATGTGAGCGAGCCTTTGCGACGCCTAGAGAATGATCTTAAGAGCGGGGAATGGGAGCGCAGGTACTCCCATCTTCGTGATCGGGAGTCCTGTGATTTCGGCTACCACCTCCTGGTGACGCCCTAGGACAGCTCGAGGTTTGCGTGCCGCTGTCGCACCACCAGCCGCCCTATCGCTACACATGATGGTCGGTGTGTGCTTGATGACTTATCAGCCGGCGCCGCAATGCTAACCAAAAGCCATCCCTAGCCGCCCAACTCAGCAGTTTCACCGCTATGTTCGCGAGATGCGAAGAACCCCTAAGAGCATCGATTACCAGTGTCCCGTTTGCGCGGGCCGTGGCCGAGTGCCGGGAAGACTTCCAGGGCGCCAAACGCTTTGTCCCGAGTGCAACGGTACGGGTCGGGTCACGCCAATTCGGCGCGAGCAGCTCCTCAAACGCAAGGCGCGGCCGCGGGTCTAGTCCGGGCTCGCTGGCCACGCGAGGTCACGCCTGCCGCTGAGTGCTTGCAGCGCGAACCCATACGCCTTTCGGGGTGCCAGCTCGGCAAAAAAATTTCATGCGCGTGTTCTAGCGGGCATTCCGTCTGCCGCATCGGGACGATGATTTCCTGTCCGCAAAATTCGAGTGCCGCGAGGCTCTCCTAATGGTGCATTCGCCTCTCCGCCTTACGCGGTGCGCGGCGGAGAGCCCCTTCGAAAATGCGAGGCAAAGGATCCCAACGTCAGGAACCTAGCGGCCATGTCGCGCATTCCGTGCATCAGAGGAGTACGACGTGACGAATACCCGCGATACAATTCACCGGCGCACCTGGGCAGTCATCGCTTTGCTCGGTTCAGTTATAGCTTGTGCCTTCTTCACGCCGGCTCAAGCACACGACTGGTATCCAAAGAAATGCTGTCATGACCATGACTGCGCTCCGGTAGAAAGCATAGCGCGTACCAGTTCGCTTGCCGCCGTAGCGGAATTGCCAAGCACGGTGGTGACGACAAGGCACGGCACAGCAGTACTCCCTCCAAATCTTCCGCGAAGAGAATCGAAGGACAACCGCATGCATGCCTGCATGAATCCGGGCCCAATGGGCAAAATGCAGCTGATTTGTATCTTCACGCCACCTGCCCTCTAGCAGAGCGGCCGTCGAGGCATGGCGTCAGCGCCGATGCCGAGCGGCAAGCGAAAGCCTTTGCCGTCATGCTGCCCAGTGCAGCCAACATTTGACGGAAATGGCCCTACTCATGAGACAACCGCGCGCGATACACGGGCGAAAATCGCGCGTGGCTTCGCTCGCTGGGGTTGTAGTTTGTGCAGGCAGCGACCGGTTTCGGCGCCGCGGCGAGGGAGCGCCATGTCGAAGCTGCTGGAACGTTGGTCATCGGTTTTCCGAAGCCGTGCCCCGATCTGCATTAAGCTGAAGAGCGCGCGCGACAATCAGGCCGAGAACGCCTGTTGCTTCGGCTCGCGCAAATTAGAACGCCTCCGCTCGAGACTATTTTCTTTGCGAACGAAGCGGGGATTCGGGAATAGAGGCGGTTGGCAATCGTTATGGGCCTGCTCAGCTCTCGCAATACCCCATTTACACCCTCAGAGCTGACACCAGGGCACCCTCCGCCCCCCGGTCGGTGCCCTACCTTTTTTGGTCATCTTCAATACCATAACGACTTCGTACGGCATTGTGGTTATCGCGCCGCAATTGTTATCCGACCTGTTTCATCGCCCCGATGAGCGCGGGCCTCAAGAGCGGTTCGTGACTGTAAAACGCCCCACACGCTAAAACGACTTGGCGCCAGCAAGCTCTCGAATGTCGCAGCATTATGTGCCGGATAACTTTAGGCGTTTGAGCGGAGGCCTGCCGGCGTATTGTGCGCGCGAAAAGCGGTGATGTGCCTAGCTGCTCCAGGCGGCCAGATCGACATGTGCTGCTGCCGGCAAATAGACACTTATTATAGGCGGTGATGGGCCCATAACCTGCGCGATGCACCCTTGGCCGGCTCATCGCGCATCCCTGCAGCAACACCGGTCGCAAACCCAGGGACTTGCACCCAGCCTGTCTTCAAGCAGCTTAAGACAAAGTGGGCGAAGCCGAACCTGGGCACGTCGCCGTCGGCTACAGACATCAAAGAATGCGCCAGGTTCCCGGCCTATCCTGCCGA
>Ga0075425_100007929_pt1 | contig 11239 bp, 11 predicted proteins | sample SoiMethybrSBSTD4_FD_75300 | JGI IMG/M metagenome (GOLD analysis project Ga0075425, IMG submission 75300) | Bulk soil microbial communities from a Populus tree surrounding site in Tennessee, USA - Soil MetaG P. TD hybrid SBSTD4 | ecosystem: Environmental > Terrestrial > Soil > Tree plantation...
GTGATCACGCCGTCCGTGTTGCATTCGAACATCTGATAGCAGATGCCGCTATCCACGAAAGGCTTCCCGACCGGCTTGCAGGTCTTTACGGGCGGCGGCGGAGGAGGAGGCGGCGGGGGCGGGGGCGGGGGCGGAGGCGGAGGTTCCGGCTCGGGAGCTGGTTCCGGTTCAGGAGCCGGAGGTGGCTCAGGCATCGGGGCCGGCTCGAGGGGCGCTTCATCGACGCCGAGCCGGAAAGGTGTCCCGAACAGGTGGCCGGTTCTACGAAGTGAGACCAGACGCATGACCATCCTCCTTACCGCGGTGCCGGGGGGGATGGCGACCTTGGTCTTCTTTGAGTATACTGAAACCAGGAAGGAAATAAAGTGAGAATTGCGTTCATCTCCGATACCCACCTGAGGCATCGGAGATATCCGATCGAGGTGCCTGAGTGCGATCTTCTGATTCATTCCGGGGATGCGCTCGCTGAAGGCACGGAGGCCGAGCTCAAGATGTTCGCGCCCTGGCTCGAGGCCTTGAAAGCCAAGCACAAGATCTTCGTGGCCGGCAATCACGACTGGGTTTTTGAGAAGCAAAACGCGTTGGCGAGGAGCCTCCTCCCTAAGGGCGTCATCTATCTCCAAGACAGCCAGGTCGAGATCGAAGGCCTTAAGATCTACGGTAGCCCGTGGCAGCCCGAATTCTGCGAATGGGCTTTCAACCTGAAGCGGGGCTGGCCTCTCCGGAAGAAGTGGGAGCTGATCCCGGCCGGGATCGACATCCTGATCACGCATGGACCGCCGCTCGGGATCCTGGACTTCAGCAAGTTCGGAGACGAGCATGTCGGCTGCGCGGATCTCCGGCAGGAACTTCACCGGATCAAGCCGAAGGTTCATTGCTTCGGTCACATCCATGGCGATTATGGGACGTCAATCTGGGCGAACACGCTTTTCGTGAACGCCTCTCTCTGCGACGAAGCATACGTCGCGAATCATCCTCCGATCCTGATCGAGATGGAAGCCGGAAAAGATCCGGTGCTTCTGAAAGCGCCTGGTCTCACACCTCCCATGAAGGGAGCCGTTCCTATCCGGGCAACCGGAAAAGCTCTCTGGACCTAGAGAGTTCTTCCCAGGCGAATCCAGTGTTGAAGCTCGACGTCCGTCTAGCTAGCGCACGTCGAGGGGAAACAACGCGAATGCCGGCCGCGATGGCCGGACTGCATGCGCGCGGCTGGGTTCTCCTCGAAAGAACTCTCAACTGGAAGCGACGCGGATAGCAGGTGGCCGCAACGATTTGCTAAATCGTCTATCCGGCACAAACCGGGTATTGCCGGGGCAGCACCGGCCGCTTCCGCCAAAATTCGAGATTCGCTTTTTTGTTCTTGACAGAAAGCGATTCATCCATATACTACAGAGCTGTGACGAGTCCCCGCGGCGGACGGCAGTAAACGCCGCGAATCAAGGCGCTCTTTTACAATCGGGTCAGCGATAAGCAGCATACTCCCCGGCGTTGCCCGACCACGTCAGTAAGCGTGAGCCGGTCCACGACGTCGGCGAAATATTCGTGGGCTGCTGGTCCGAGGATTCTTCACTTACTGATCAACACACACCCTCCGGGGTGTTCACCATGCCACTCCAACGAGTGACTGCATGGAATTCCAGGCTGATCGATCGAAAGAAAGATAAGCCGGTAAAGAGGTCTCCTGGTGCGAAGGAAGCGAGATCGACGGCGCAAGCCGGCAGAACCGAACCTGGGCTGAAAAGCTCATTCGACGCAAACTCCTTGGCCGACAATTGCCCACAAAAAATCCTAGCAGAGGGATGGGCCTATCTCCCATCCCTCTGCTAGTTGAAAAATTCGGCGGCTGCAGTGCGGGGATACTTCAACCAAACCAGCGGGTTGCCGGTGCGAGTCCGGCCCAGGCCGAAAGGTCTGAGTAGCTCAAGAGTAGAGCAGCAGGTAAAAAAGACCCTGTACGCCAATTGCCGCCATAAAATTTCTGACCGAGCGCATCTACCGTGGTCCGTCGGGGTAACCCGATGCCATAACGGGGAAGGGCCGCAACGCCCGACTCCGAGCCTGTCCGAAAGGACAGCGTGATAGTTGCTCACGCTTCTGGCGGGCCACGTTAAACGCGCTCGGTCAGTAAAAAAATTCGAGGGCTGCCGATCGAGGTTACTTCTACTGGAGCCGGAGTGCTGGCCGAAAGGCTAAGCGACGGCCTGACGCAAGCCTGTGACGCGCAGGCATCTCCTTGGTCACCATTGCCCTCATAAAAATTCGGGAGCTGCAGAGCGCGGTTACTTCGCCTATCAAGCGAGAGATCCAGGTGCAAGTCCTGGCGCCGGCCGTAAGGCGGGTGTGGTGTAAGAGCAGCACGCTTAACGTTCCGTGTTCGACCATTGCTCCCAAAAAATTGATTGAATCCCGGTCGAGAAGGTCAGGATAGCGCACTCAGTGTGATGACCCCTTCGCCGGATAAATATTCGAGGGCTGATTGGCGAGGTTACTTCTTGCTTTGAACCCAGGCAGGTTCGAGTCCTGCGGGGCCGTGGGTACGGCTTTCCTTGCCTCCAATTGCCCTCATAAAAATTCGGGAGCTGCTAGGTCGAGGGTACTTCTAACTGATGATGCTAGATTGTGCCGAAAGGTACATACTCCTTGGCCGCCTATCGCTCCCATAAAAAACTGAAAGCGCATCGGATAGCTTGGACGGGAATCGCAGACCTTGCGCGGATTCGCCGCTCAACATCTCCGTCGGGTAAAGCCCGGTCAAGCGAGGACGCCACGGTGAGGAGCGGCTTTAGCGCCGTGGGGCCGAGCTGTTCGATGCTGAAATATTCTGGGGCTGAAGGTCGCGGATACTTCAATAGGTGAAAGACCGTGGCCGACTAATTGCCCCTAAAAATTGCTCCGCCGTGGTGGCTTGGAGCTGAAGGAAGGAGATCAACATGGCTCGTGGTGGACACATCTATGGGCAGGTCGGCCCGATCAACCCGGCGTCCGGGAAGGTGATGTCGGCGACGTACAATCAGGCCGACAAGATCAACAAGGGCGGCCAGCGCGCGTTCTCGCGGTCGATCGAAGAGGACACCCTGGCGGTCCTGACGACCCAGACGCTGTCGAACACGTTCTACGTGGGCCAGAAGGAGCTCGCGAAGGAGACGGTCGACGTGCTCCGGGCGATGTCGGCCAAGGATCCGGAGTTCCTCGCGAAGGCCCTCGTCTACGCCCGGAACAAGGGCCTGATGAAGCTGGCCCCGACGGTCGGCCTGGCGGTCCTGTCCGAGAACAAGACGGACCAGGGCAAGGCGGCGTTCTCGAAGGCGTTCCGTCACGTCATCCGCATCCCGGACGACCTCCGGGAGTTCGTCGAGCTGATCCGCACGGGATCGTTCGGCGGCAAGAAGGCGCTGATGGGCGTCCGGAAGATCGTCGTCCAGAACTGGCTCCGGCACATGTCGGAGTATCACGGCCTGAAGTACGGGTCGGGCAACTCCGAGGGCATCACCCTGCGTGACGTCCTGCGCCTCACGCACCCGCTGCCGAAGGTCCTGGACCGCAACAAGGATGCGAAGGGCCTGAGCTACGACCGTCTACGCAACGGCGCCCAGGCGGAGCTCTTCGGCTGGCTCGTGAAGGGCTGGGAGGGAGTCGGCGAGAAGCCGTCCCCGACCAATGCGCTCGTCTGGGCCTTCGAGAAGGTCAAGCGCTCGGAGGATGAGAAGGAGATCGTCTCCCTCATCAAGAAGTACAAGCTCCCGTGGGAGGTCGTCGTTCCGTCGGTCAAGAAGATGACCACGGGCATCTGGACGGCCCTTCTGGACGGCATGCCGTACATGGCGCTGCTCCGGAACCTGAACACGCTGGAGCGTCACGAGGTCCTGAAGGACAAGGCGATCGTCAAGGACATCGCCAAGCGGCTGTCGGATCCGGAAGCGATCGCGAAGTGCAAGCAGCTTCCGTTCCGGTTCTTCAACGCCCACAAGGCGTACAACGGACCCCAGGAGATCCGGGATGCCATCCACGACGCGCTCGAGGCATCGTTCGTCAACATGCCCGAGATCAAGGGGTTCAAGGTGGTCGTGTCGAACGACATCTCGGGCTCCATGGACGGTGCCGCTTCGGACAAGGGAACCGCGCGGTACTGCGACATCGCCGGCATCTTCGGTGCGGCGCTCTTCAAGAAGTGCGAAGACGTCGACCTGATCCCGTTCGACACCTCGGCGCATCCGGCCCTCGGCCGTGTCTCCCGGCGTGACACGATCATGTCGATCGCCCAGAAGGTGGGCATCGCACAGGGTGGAACGGACGTCGGGGCTCCGATCAAGCACATGATCCGGGAGCGGATCAAGGCGGACGTGTTCATCGGCATCACGGACAACGTGGACTGGGCAGGCGACGGGTTCCTGACCAACCTGGAGGAGTACCGCTCCAAGGTGAACAAGAACCTGAAGTGCTTCCTGATGACCATCGCGCCGTACCGCGACGGTCTGGCCCCGATGAACTATCCGGACGTCTACTGCACGTACGGGTGGTCGGACGCGATCCTGAAGTACATCGCGCTGATCCTCGCCGGCGGCGTCGGGCAGGTGGACGACGTCAAGGCGATCGACCTCGATACCTTCGGCCAGAAGGCCAAGGCGGAAGAGGTCGAGGCAGTCTCCGCGGACTAAACGGACCCCTACCCCAGCAACGAGGGGAGGGCCAGGTCGCACGGCCTGGCCCTCCCTCTCTTCTTTCCTAAAGAAATATTCGCGCCGTTGGCGAAGCAGCTAACGCGGCGGTCTGCAAAACCGCTATTCGTGGGTGCGAGTCCCACACGGCGCTCCAAAATTACGGCTTCGGAGGCCCTACCACAACGCCGGTGAAATCCGGGCGCGAGGATCCGCGCGGGATCCCGAAGCGGAAGCCGCCGCTGGCCACGCCGGTGCCAGGGCCGGTGGTGGGACGGAAGATCGGGAAGCCCCACGGCGATTCACCTGGAGCCAAAGGACTCTTGCCGTGTAGGATGTTCAGCACTTCAACGAGCGGCCGATGCCGGCGCCAATAGGCGAGGACGCCGAAGATGTCGACTGCCGGAAGGCTCATCAGAAAGATTATACAGGCTGGCCTAGTTCAATGGTAGAACACCGAGTTCGTAACTCGGGAATACCGGTTCGAGTCCGGTGGTCAGCTCCATAGTGGTGTCTTCCAATCGGTAGGAAGCCCGGTTGTTACCCGGGTAATGCTGGTTCGAGTCCAGCCACCACTGCCATTCCACCGATGCCTCTGTCGGTTCGAGGTGCCCGATTGTTAATCGGAGAGTCGCAGGTTCGACTCCTGCCGGTGGAGCCAATCTTCTTACGCTCCCGCAAAGTCCATGATAAGATGATGCGGTGACTGTTAAACCGGACTACTATGCGGTGCTGGGCGTGAAAAAGAACGCCAGCGCCGACGAGATCCGGAGAGCCTTTCGGAAGAAGGCCATCACGATCCATCCTGATCGGAATCCCGGCAACGTCGTGGCTGAAGCGAAATATAGGCAACTCACCGAAGCCTACGACGTCGTCAGCGACGAGACCAAGCGGAAGAAATACGATCAGGACCGCGACGCGCCGCCGCCTCCCCCGCCTCCGAATTACCCGGTAGCGGATGTCTGCGTTGAAGTGGAGATCGACGCCCGAGATCATCTCAACGGCGCGGAGAAGACGGTGACGGTTTCAAGGCCGCGGCAATGCCCGGATTGCCACGGTGCCGGAAAGCACTGGAGCCTTTGCGATCTGTGCTACGGAAGCGGTTGCGCGGCCTGCAGTTGGTCGGGCAACAAGAGCTGTGCGCGGTGCTGGGGAAAGGGCCAAGACCGCGAACTCACGATTATTCGAGTCCTGGTGCCCATCGGGACTCCGCCTCATGGCCGGCAGAAGCTTGTTGCGAACGGAGATCTGTGGGGCCTGAAAGGGCCGTTCTACGTCTTCGCCAACGTCAAGCCGCGGGTCGACAAGCCCGGCATGATCCTAAGTTAGAATCAACACGCCCCTGTGAGGTAATAGATAGCCTATCCGCCTTCTAAGCGGATCGTGAGGGTGCAACTCCCTCCGGGGGTACCAATCTCACATGCGGCCGCGCAGGCTGTCGAACGTGCTGAGACAGGAATAGCGGGCGATGTACTTCATGGCGAGGCCCGCGCAATCCTTATGCTCGGGCATTTCGTCGAAGTGTTTGATCCAATATCCGAAGAGGGTGATCGCCGACGACTGATTGATGAGGCCTCCATCGATGGCGGATTCGAGGCGTTCGAAGAACGCCAGAAGCGCATCGTAAGCATCACGCATCCTGGTCTGGGTCGACGTGAAGGTCAGTTCCTCATCACCATGGACGACTAGGGATTTCTTGACGTCTTCCTGGTTGAACCGGAATTCTTCACCGTCTGGAAACTTGAAGTTGCCCCGGCTCCAGTCGAGGATCCGGCAGGCGATCTGAATGAGCCGGCTGCTTTCGAACTCCTTGTACATGGAATCGAGCTTCTCGGTTCTCTTCCACGCCTGGTCGCGGCGCCACTGGACGAGGGCGGCGATCCCGCCGATGAAGGCGAACCCGAGAGTCAAGGCATCGATCAGGAGTTTCGCGTTTTCTGTAGTCATGGAACAAATATTACAGCTCCATGCCCCGGTCGTCTAGTAGCAGGACACCTCGTTCTCACCGAGGAAACAGGGGTGCGATTCCCCTTCGGGGTACCAATCTTCAGGATCTCATCAGGGGGTGGTCTGGAGTCCAGGGATCGAATCCTGGGTGTCCGTTTTGGAGAGGTTTTACGATCTCTCTACCGCGGGACGGATGCAGGTCCAGAATAAGCGCCCCCATACTGCCAGCGTCCTAGGCGCCGCTGAACGGCCAAGGGTGACGAAGCTGTCGCCAGAGGCGATGATCGGACCACCCCCCGATGAGATCCCCAATACGGCCCGTTCGTCTATGAAGTAGGATGCCCGCCCTTCAAGCGGGGAAAGCCGGTGCAAGTCCGGCACGGGCTACCAAATTCGAGTCGGCCCTCCGAGGGACTCCGGGCGAGCCTGCGGGAAAACATATCCGCAGGTTGCGCGTAATGCGTCCGGAGTCCCGCGGAGGTCCGACAAAAATCCTATCGATCTTCTAGGTAAACGCGGTATACTCCGGGGCGGCAAGGAAGGAGAAATCATGATCAAGGAAAAGGCCGAAGTGGTCGGTCCGGGCCATTACGTTCTTCCGAAATCCTCGGAGATGAAGGTTCCGGTCGATGTCTTCCTCTCGGAGGAGCTCTACAAGGCCAGCGAAGAGACGGCCTGGGAGCAGATGGTTGCTGCGGCAAGCTTTCCGGGAGTCGTCAAGGTCGCCGTGATGCCGGATACACATCAGGGCTACGGCGTTCCGATCGGGATCGCCATCGTGACCGACAAGACGATTCTTCCGACGGCCGCCGGCTACGACATCGGCTGCGGGATGGTCCAGCTTGAGACGACCCTGACGGCTGACCAGGTGATGGACAAGGAGAAGCGCCGGGCCTGGATCAACAAGGTCACGGGACTGATCGGAATCGGGAAGGGCGAGTCCGGGAAGATCAAGCCGGAGGCAGCCTTCGACGACATCGTCAAGTTCGGCGCCAAGGCCATGGGGCGCCTGCCGGGCTTCACGGAACGCGAGTTCATCCCGGTGGAAGCTGAAGTGAAGCTTCCGCCGAAAGCGGAGCGCGGTAAGTATCAGCTCGGGTCTCTCGGCGGCGGCAACCATTTCTGCGAGATGCAGGTGGAAGACGCCACGGGAAAGGTCTGGGTGATGATCCACACGGGATCGCGCGGCTACGGCCACGGGATCGCCGACCACTACTTCGAGGAAGGCGCGGAGCTCCTGGGCCTCGAGGGCAAGGACAAGGAGATGGGGTGGTTCTACCGGGACTCGGAGATCGGGAAGCGCTACTGGTCGCTGCATAATCAGGCGGCGAACTTCGCGATCGCCAACCGGATCCTGGTCGGCCAGGCCGTCTGCAATGCGCTCATGGACGTCTTCGGCGGCGAAGCGAAGATCTTCTACGAGATCTCGCACAACCTGATCCAGGAGGAAGGCGGCTACCTCGTTCACCGGAAGGGCGCCACGAGAGCCTTCCCGCCGGGACATGAAATGCTCAAGGGAACGCGCCACGAGGAAACCGGCCATCCGATCCTGATTCCGGGGTCGATGAAGAGCGGTTCCGCGATCCTCTATGCGCTTCCGCGTGCCGAGCGGTCCTGTTACTCGGTGAACCACGGCTCTGGCCGGGTCCTGGGACGGAAGGCCGCGGCCCGGACCCTCGATCAGGCGACGATCGACCGTGAGATGAACGAGGCCGGCATCCTGATCAACACCCGGAATACTCCCATCGACGAATCCGGCCCGTGCTATAAAGATCTGGACAAGGTGCTGGCGACGCTGGAGCAGGCGAAGCTGGCGAGAATCGCGCACCGGCTCCGGCCGGTGGCATGCATCAAGGGAAACGACTGAGAAAGGAGGACCCCCATGAAACGGGATGGAAAACGAGGATTCACGTAATGCCCTCGTAGGTCAATGGTAGACGACGGGATTTTTAATCCTGGGATGTGGGTTCGACTCCCACCGGGGGCACCATCCATGGACTTGATCATCATGATCGGACTGCAGGCATCCGGGAAAAGCTCCTTCTGCAAACGCTTTGCAGAAACACACCTGATCATCAGCAAGGATCTTTTCCCGAGCGCCAGACACCCACAGCGCCGACAGATGAGGGAGCTCGAGGCCGCACTGGCTTCCGGCCGCTCGGTCGTCATCGACAACACAAATCCCGAAGTGGAAGATCGAAAGACCCTGATCGAAGCAGGAAAAGCCAGGTGTGCTAACATCATCGGCTACTACCTGGAATCGAAGGTCGAAGAGAGTCTCCAGAGGAACATTCTTCGTCCAGAAAAGAAGCGCGTCCCGGAGGTCGCGATCTTCTCGACGATCAAGCGGCTCTCCAGGCCATCCCTCGAGGAAGGCTTCAACCGTCTTTTCCACGTCCGGATGGCGCCGTCCGACGCCTTCCTGATCGAAGAATGGCTCAAGGAATAATTCGCCTCGGTATGTCAATGGTAGACGACTTCCCTCTTAAGGAAGGGATGGGAGTTCGACTCTCCCCCGGGGCACCATGCGCTCGAAGCTGTAGTAGCACAGCCCCCGGTTCTTACCCGGGCTTTTGAGGGTGCAAGTCCCTCCGAGCGCACCAAACTTGACTTCCATCGCGGTAAAGGTAAACTTAGTAACCATGAGTGAGAGACGGGAAGACAAGAACGGCCAGTTCACGCTGCCGGCCGACATCGTCGAAGAAGCCAAGAGCGACACCACGCGCGGCGTCAAGATTCAAGTCACTCCGGAAGAAGTCGTTCGCCGCATCAAGATGGCGGATCGGGCTTTGAACGGCGACTCGAATGACGCCGAGCACGACGCTCTCCATGACCTTCGCGAATGGCTGAGCGATATCTTTGAGGATCCTGATAGAAGGGCTGCCAATGAGAGACGCTGAATCGCAGCTCATGCAGCGGTATTTCCGGAAGACCTCTGCCACTCCGGATGGGGCGATCAACCATCATGGCGACTGCGACATCTACGGCATCAAGGTCTGCACCTGCGGCCTGATGCACGATCTCATGCCCGTGCCGCACCTGGTCGAAAAGCTTTATCCCCTTCACTGGGAAGAGCGCGGGAAGTATGATGAAGTACGCAGTTCGATAATGAATTCGTCCCGCAAGACCCGGAAGAAGAGAAAGAAATAGGCCCCCGTGACGGGAATAGCAGACCTGCTCAGCTCAAACCTGAGTGTTTGGAGGTGCAACTCCTCCCGGGGGTACCAAGCTTGAAGAAGAAGAAGTCTGACGTGAAGTGGTTTCGCTGGCCTTCAGGGAAGAAGCCTGTGATGGTGGAGGTTCGCCACTTCGTTCTGCCTTTCGTTCTGAGGAAGGACAAAGTAGACGAGAGCGGCTACAGGGCCGAAGAGGCACAAGCTCAGAAGAGACTGGAAGAGGCCGCTTTACTGGCGAGATGGCGCCGAAAGCACCAGCCGACTACTGGGGGCAGCCGCAGCGCGGACCGCCCAGGAGCGGCTTGCAAACGCAGTTCGGGCAAGTCGCGCAGGGCTTCACGGTGACTTCGCCGAGATTCTTATGCGAGATCCAGGCGTTGGTCAGGAAAGCCCCGAATGACGCGGACAGGAACGCCAGGATGATGATGAAGAAGAACATCCGGAAGTTGCTGGGCTTCGGAAGCGGAGCTGCGATGGTCGTCATAGTAAAATCCTCCTCTGGCTAGTATATACTCAATGGGCCTCTGGTGGAATAGCAGACACGCTGGTCTTAGGAACCAGTGCCGAAAGGCGTAGGGGTGCAACTCCCCTGGGGCCCACCAAAATTTATGAAGATCTGGGTTGATGACGAGAGGCCGATGCCCGAGGGCTTCGACTATCACGTCAAGTCTGCGGCCGAGGCGATCGACCTCCTTCAGCAGGGCCGGGTGACCAAGATCTCACTCGATCATGATCTTGGAAGTGAGGCTGAATTCGAGACGGGCTATTTCATCGCCCAGTTCATCGAGATGGCGGCCCATAATCGCTGGATCCCGCCGATCGAATGGGAGATCCATACGGCCAATCCTGTGGGACGCCGGAACATGGAAGCCGCTCTCAAGAACGCCGATAAATACTGGGGAGCATGAGCCGCCGTGGTGCAATGGTAGACACCGGGCCCTTAAAACGCCAAGGCTCGCGAAAGCGGGTGGGGGTTCAACTCCTCCCGGCGGCACCAATAGGAGTGGAGAGATGAAGGAAGTTCTGGACGAATACGAGAAGGCCAGGCGGGACATCTATACGCCGCTGGTCGAACGTGTCCCAAAGGAGCGGCACGATCAGATCTTCATCTTCTTCATAAGCTGCGGAACGGGCTGGAAGGACATCGTCTTCAAGCTGGTCGAGGATCTGGATAAGATCTGGGCCGGCTACAAGAAGAAGAGCGGCAAGGAAGCCTGGAGGCTGCTGCAGGTAAAGGAAAAATTCGGCGGTCTCAGCTTCTATCCGGCGTTGCCTGAGGAAGGAACCGGCGACGCCAAAGCTCGGAAGGAGCAATCCTACGCTGCGATCGACTTCGCTGAGACACAAGCCTGGAAGACTTGTGAGCGGTGTGGGAAGCCCGGACACACGACTTCTGTCCACTACCAGATCGCCACGGTCTGCGATCCTTGCGAAAAGAGAATGAAAGAGAGATCGAAGAAG
>Ga0075425_100007930_pt1 | contig 11239 bp, 13 predicted proteins | sample SoiMethybrSBSTD4_FD_75300 | JGI IMG/M metagenome (GOLD analysis project Ga0075425, IMG submission 75300) | Bulk soil microbial communities from a Populus tree surrounding site in Tennessee, USA - Soil MetaG P. TD hybrid SBSTD4 | ecosystem: Environmental > Terrestrial > Soil > Tree plantation...
TCGCAGAAGAGTTCCTTCGCTTCGCTCAGGATGACGGTCATTCCCGCAGGTACTTCTCCATGAGCCGCGCGTTCTCATCCATCGCGTGCAGCTGAACCCAGTACGCGCGGAAGAACATCACCAGCGCCAGGAACGCGGAGGCCATGTGCAGCCATCGCGGCGTCTTCGCGCTCGCGACGCCGCCGCCCATGATGAAGGTCACCATGATGACGGCCATCGCCCACATCGCCGTCGGGAAGACCTTGTTCTTGAAGGCCTTCGTGCTCTGCACGACCGCCGCGTCCTGATCCGACTTCTCCTTCAGCTCCTTCCCCGTGCCGATGAAGAAGAACATCGTCATCGACTGCGAGAAGAGTCCGATGACGACCGTGACCAGCGCGACGATGATGTGCGTCGCCTGATGCGCGGGCGTCGCGCGGAATCCCATGACGATCGTGCCGATCAGTCCGGCGATGGTGAAGAGCGTCGTGATGAGGAGGAACTGGGCCATTGCGGCTGAGATACTATCCGGCGCCGTGTCCGACAAGACGAGCTATCGCGACTCGGGCGTCGACATCGACGCACAGGATGAAGCGTTGCGCGAAGTGCGCCGCATCGCTCGCGACACGTACACGCCCGGCGTGCTCTCCGACATCGGATCGTTCGGCGGTCTGTTTCGCGGGACGTTCGAAGGCGTCGAGAAGCCGATCCTCGTTTCGTCGACCGACGGCGTCGGCACGAAGCTGCGCGTCGCGCAGGCGATGAAGATTCACGACACCGTCGGCTACGACCTCGTCTGCCACTGCGTCAACGACATCCTCGTGCAGGGCGCGAAGCCGCTCTTTTTTCTCGACTACTACGCGACCGGCAAACTGCGGCCGCCGGTCATGACCGACGTGATTCGCGGCATGGCCCGCGCGTGCCGCGAGAACAAATGCGCGCTCATCGGCGGCGAGACCGCGGAGATGCCCGGCTTCTACGGCGACGATGACTACGACGTCGCCGGCTTCATCCTCGGCGTCGTCGACGAGAAGAACCTCATCGACGGCAAGGCCGTTCGCGAAGGCGACATCCTCCTCGGCCTCCCCAGCGTCGGCCTGCACACGAACGGCTATTCGCTCGCGCGCAGGATCCTCTTCGACAAGCTCGGCTACGACCATCAGACGATCATCCCCGGCCTCGGCAAGGCCGGCGAGGCGCTGCTGCAGCCGCACATCTCGTATCTGCGGCCGCTGCTGCCGCTCGTCGAGCAGCGCGCGCTGCACGCGCTCGCGCACATCACCGGCGGCGGATTGACCGACAACGTTCCGCGCGTGCTGCCGGACACGCTCGACGCGAAGATCAAGCTCGGGTCGTGGCCGGTGCTGCCGATCTTCCGATTCCTCTACGACCACGGCCACGTCGAGACGACCGAGATGCTGCGCGTCTTCAACATGGGCATCGGCATGGTGCTGTTCGTCGCACCGGACCAGGTCGATCGCGTGGCGAAGCACTTCACGCAGATCGCGCAGCCGTACTTTTTCATCGGGAACGTGGTGAAGGGATCGGGACGCGTCGTCTACGACACGCCGCCGAGCGGATTCGCGAGCTGGATCGAATGAAACGAGAGGGCAGATGGCGGATGGCGGATGGCGGAGGCAGACGATCTTCTGCCATCCGCCATCTGCCATCCGCCATCTGAGTCACCATGCGCCTCGCCGTGCTTCTCTCCGGCCGCGGCTCGAATTTCGAAGCGATTCACCAGGCGATTGCGGACGGCGTTCTTCCCGCACAGATCGTCTGCGTGATCTCGAATCGTCCCGATGCGCCGGGCATCGCACGCGCGCGCGACCTCGGATACGACGCGCACGTGATCGATCACAAAACGTTCGCGTCGCGCGCCGCGCATGAAGACGCAGTGCTGCGCGTGCTCGATGCCGCGAAGCCCGACTACATCGCGCTCGCGGGGTACATGCGACTGTTGAGCGAAGCGTTCGTCGCGCGATGGCGGCATCGCATCCTCAACATCCACCCGTCGCTCCTGCCGTCGTTTCCTGGCGTCGATGCCCAGACGCAGGCTTTCGACTACGGCGTGAAGGTCGCGGGTTGCACCGTGCACTTTGTCGACGAGCACCTCGACGCGGGGCCGATCCTCGTGCAGCGCGTAGTCGAGGTCCGCGACGACGACTCAGCGGAGACACTCGCCGCGCGCATTCTCGTCGAGGAGCACGCGGCGTACGTCGAAGCGCTGGTGAAGCTGGCGACGCGGCGTATGTCGTTCGACGGACGCCGCGTCGTGTTCGAATGAGTTGTTGGTTGTTCGTTGTCGGTTGTCAGTGAGCTGCTGCGCGAGACACCACTGACAACTGACAACCGTCAACTGACAACTAGAACGGCAGGAACGACTTCCACCACGACTGCTTCGCCACGTCCTGCGCGGCGACCGCGGGGATCTTGGCGATGGTCTCGTTGCCTCTCTGCACGACGATCGTGCCGACCTGCTGTCCGCGATGAACCGGCGCCTTCACGCTGCCGCCCCGGAAGGCGACCTTCACGTTCTTGTCCTCGCCGCGCTTCACGAGCGCGCTCGCATCCTTCGCCGCCATGACCGGCACGCTCTTCGAGCGTCCCGCCGAGACGGATGCCTGTCCAACGACCACGCCCGCCTTCACCGGCGTCACGACTTTGTAGTCGACGAACGCGCGGTTCATCAGGCGTGCGGCGATGTCGAACGAGCTCTCCGGTCCGCGCGAGGTCTTCGCGCCGGTCACCACGCACACGATCTCCATGTTGTTGCGCCGCGCGGATGCCGTCACGCTGAATCCCGCCGGCGCGGAGTAACCGGTCTTGATGCCGGTCGCGCCTTCGTAGAAACGCAGCAGGCGATTGGGGTTGTAGATCTTCTCGAGCGTGCCGTTGCGGAACTCCATCTCCGGAATCACCGCGAGCTGGCGCATGAAGGGATGCTTCATCAGGGCCATGCCGAGGGTGGCGAGATCGCGCGCGCTCATCACGTCGTTCTTCGACGGATCGTGATTCGGAAGGCCGTGCGGATCGTAGAAGTGGCTGTTCTTCAGCCCCAGCTCCTCCGCCTTGTGGTTCATCAGATCCGCGAACGACTCCTCGGATCCGCCGATCTTCTCGGCGATCGCGGTGGCGGCGTCATTCGCCGAATGCACCATCGTCGCGATGAGCAGATTCTTCAGCGGCCAGACCGATCCCGCGCGCAGATAGACCTGCGAGCCGCCCATGCGGCTGGCGTTGGCGGAGATCGTGATCGGCGTGTCGAAATTCATGTTGCCGTTCTGGATCTCCTCCATCGCGATGAGGAGGGTCATCATCTTCGCCATCGATGCCGTCGGCACCGCCTTGTCGGCGTTGTCCTCGAACAGCACGCGGCCCGTCGTCGGCTCGAGCACGATCGCCGACGTGTAGCCTTTCGGATTGGTGGTGACGGACGGTGAAACCGGTCCGCCTTCTTCCTGCGCGAACGCCGCGGCCGTCATCAGCGCGACGACCGCCATCAGAATCATTTGTCGTTTCATGAATGCGCCCCCAGTTGTCTCGACTGCCGAGACTGCACGGGGCATACCACGGCGCGCGCGATTACTTCGCAGCGATCGAGAGGTCGCTACTTCGCAGCGATCGCGCGCTTCTTGCCGGCGCGCGACGTGCGCGGGATGGAGCTGATCACGGTCCAGTCGTGTTTGTGCACGACGACCGGCTCCTTCGATTTCGGCCAGAGGTCGATGGGGATGTAGTAGTAGCCGTCGCCGAGGACGCGGGACTTGATGGCCAGGTCCCGCATGCTCTTGCAGAGACCCTTCTTGCCGCGAATCGCACTTCGCTCCACCACCACACCGGTCGTTTCGCCGACGCCCTGAAAAACACTGATCTCCGCACACAACGAATTAACCAAAGTCATCGGCGGGCTAACTAGCAAGAGCCGTGCGCGCTTCGCCTGCGAAGCGGCTTCAGCCGCGCAGCTCGACGTTCCAGTACGCCTCGTCCAGGAAGTTCTTCCAGATCTCGGGGTACGTACGTCCCTGCAGCCGATGCAGCGGATGCCACTTCGGACGGACCGGCTGACGGATCAGACGGATGTCGCTTTCGTGCAGGAGCTTGTTGCCCTTGCGCACGTTGCACGGCAGGCAGGCGCAGACGACGTTCTCCCACGTCGACTTGCCACCGCGCGAGATCGGCACGACGTGATCGAGCGACAGCTCGGAGGAGGGGAACTTCTTCCCGCAGTACTGGCAGCGGTTGTGGTCGCGCAGATAGATGTTGCCGCGCGAGAACTTCACTTCCTGGCGCGGCAGGCGATCGAAGACGAGCAGCTGCACGACGTGCGGGATGAGGATGTTCCGGCTCGGCGTCGCGACGTAGTGATCGTCGGGCTGCACCGGGATGTCCATCCAGTTCTCGAAGTCGTAGGTCCGATACTCCGAATCGACGGCGCGGACGTGTCCCTTGTACAGAAGCGTCAGCGCGCGGCGCACCGACGTGATCTGCACGGCCTGAAAAACGCGGTTCAGAACCAGGACATGGCCGTCGAGCATGGGTTACCTGCGTTCCCCCTGAACAGACTGCACGAGGTCACTTGTTTCCATGCGTGGGTACTTCTGAGCGTCAGCGCGCCCATGATACACGACCGTTCCGGACCTCCCGGACTGCCGAATATTGCAAAAAGTCGTTCATTTCTTCATAGTTAGAGGCAGACGAACTCGAACCAGCTCTTTCAGACAGACGCTTCGCGCGTGAGAGCGGCGGGCGTTTACGGGTGTGTTATTGGGAGGCGTTATGCGCGTTTTGTCACGGGTTGCTCTGGTCGTCGTCCTTGTTCTGCTCGGCGTGCCTGCGATGGCGGATCACCTTCAGGGTGATTGTCCGCTGACGCTGGTCGCGCAGAATCCGCCATCCACCGCATTCGAGCTTTCACCGCACGGCACCTTCCGCAACGGAAATCTCGTGCACGTGCTTCGCGGTCAGGTGCTCACGACCTACACGGTCAACGACATCGGCGACCTCGTCATCGCACGCGAGGATTTCGTCGGCTCGATGGGCGCGCGCGAGGACAACGGCGCGGCCACGTTCTCGAACGGCTACATGTTCCTCAGCAGCGAGGCCGGTCTCGAGATCTACGATCTTCGCAACGTGCGGGCGGGCGGCAACGCGCCGATCCTCGTCTCGCGCACCGCGAACCTGCACTACCGCCGCCTCGCCATCAACGGCAACACCCTGGCCGGCCTCTATCCGATTCAGGACTATCCGTGCGCGCCGCGTGCGAACAGCAGCTTCTGCACGAACACGATCGACATCTGGAACATCTCCTCGCTGACGCTGCCGAACCGCATCGCCACGATCCGGACCGTCAGCAACAACGTCTTCCCGGCGTTCTACGACATCGTCTGGTCCGGCGGCTTCCTCATCGCCGCGTCGACGGACGGCGTCGTCAGCTACAACATGTCGAATCCCGCCGCGCCCGTGCAGGCCCAGCTCTTCCCGATCGACATTCACGCGACGTGGCTCTCCTCGCCCGGCACGAACGTGTTCAGCGCGGCGGATGACATCTCGCTGCACATGTTCACGATCAACTCCGTCGGCGCGATGTCGCGCTTCTCGATCCTCACCGCGCCGCTGGCGCTGACGATCGATCGCATCAACGAGATCGCCTTCCATCACCAGGCGTACATCGACGAGATGAACGGCCGCGTGGTGACGATGATCGACGAGATCAATCCGCAGACCGGCGAGCCCGCGCGCACGATCGCCTTCGACGTCTACGACCTCACCGTTCCGGGCTATGACGGCAACGCGGATCGCGTTTACGAAAACGTCTCGCTCACCGAAGGCGACGAGGTGAAGCACAACCCGCTCGTCGTCGGACCGTACATCTACATCATCGGCGAGCTGAAAGGCCTGCAGAGCTACGGCGCGTGCGGCGTGACGACCGGACGCATCGAGCTCGACAGCGTCTTCCATCTCACCTGCGGCGGCGCCGACATCCACGGCTGGGTGACCGGCGTGCAGAAGATCGCGAACGTCGAAGTGTTCCTCGACAACGGCGCTCTCGGCGCCGCGACGGTCGGCGGTCCGACGCGCACCGACATCTCCTCGCGCACGCCGGTGCAGACCTGGCGCATCAACGTGAATCTCGATGCCACCACGCGCGGCGAGCACATTCTCCGCGCCGTCGCCACCGACATCCTCGGCAACCGCCGTCAGTTCGCGAGCCAGCGCATCTTCTTCCCCGGCCCGGGAGGGAACTGCACCACGCGCCGCCAGAGCGTTCGCCGCTGACCGTCATCCTGAGCGCAGCGAAGGATCTCTTCGACGAGACAGTCTCGAGGAAGAGATCCTTCGTCGTCTTCGCGACTCAGGAAGACGACGACATCTCTTCGACGATCTGCATCGCCGCCGCACGCCGATCGCGTGCGGCGGTGATCGGCCGCCCCACCACGAGATAGTCCGCACCCGCCGCGATGGCTTCGCGCGGCGTGAGCGTGCGCTTCTGATCGCCCGCATCCGCACCGCTCGGACGAATGCCCGGCGTGAGGATCGTGAAGTCCGCACCGCACGCGTCGCGAATCGCGGCGATCTCCAGCGGCGATGCGACGACGCCACGCAGATCCGAACGCTGCGCGAGCCTCGCGAGACGCACCGCGTTCTCGATCGATGAGCCGGAGAAGCCGATCTGCGCAAGCGCGGCATCATCGAGGCTCGTGAGAATCGTGACGCCGAGGACGAGAAGGTCGTCGTTCGCGCAGGCGCGCAGCATCGCTTCGCCGCCGGCCGCGTGAACCGTCGCGATCGACGCACCGAGCGACGCCGCTTCCGCGATCGCGTGCTGCGCGGTGTTCGGGATGTCGTGAATCTTCAGATCGAGGAAGACCTTCTCGCCGCTCGCGACGATCTCCCGAACGAGCGACGGTCCGTTGACGATGAATGCCTGCAGTCCGATTTTGAAAAGGCCTGCTAGGCCGCGGAGCTCATCGACGAGGCGAAGGACGTCGTCGCGCGCCGAAAGGTCGGCGGCGACGATCAATCGATCCCGCGGCTGCATTGGCGGGAATGATAACTGGTGGCGGAGTGCGCGCGATCGCGCGTCAGTTCATTGCGCGCGCTATCAAGATCAGGCGGGGTAGTCGAGAGAGAGGTACTTCTGAGATCGCAGGTCCGCAGCTGCAGCGAACCGTCCCGTTTCGGGGAAAGAGGGGTCGGCTCTTCCCGCGCGACCGCGCGCACTCATCGCCATAAAAAGATCGATTGTTACTGGCTCATGCGGCGCATGAGCAAATTGATGTCGTCGTAAAGACGTCGCACTTCCGGCTCGATCCAGAGGATGCCGTTCGCTTCCTCCGTGTCGAGCGAGCCGATGATCGTGTCAACCGAGAACAGCACGTCGGCCAGCTCGTCGAGCACGCGCTCGCGCAACGGCAGATGCGAGTACCGCCGGATGGATTCGAATTGGGTGAGCATCGCCACGATCGTTGACCCGGGAGTGTTGTTTTTAGAGACGCTTGTTTTTAGACGCCTTTAAGGATGTACGGAGGCACATTAGAGGCGTAGCGGCGGCTTGTCTACACGTATTTCATGACCTGTCACGAAATGCAGCGCGATACGCAGCCGGCGTCTTGCCAAAGGCGGCCACGAAGCAGCGGTTGAAGGTCGACGTCGTGCCGAACGCGCTCGCCAGCGCGACGTCGGCGATCGGCAACGGCGTCGTGCGCAGGACGCGCGCCGCGTAGCGAAGCTGCCGCGCGCGAAGGTATTCGCGCGCGCTCGTGCCCGCGAGCCGGGCGATCATGCGACTGAGGTGGGCCTGCGTGAGGCCGAGGGTTTCGGCGAATTCGGTGGCGCGGGCGGCGGTGCGCAGGCGATAGCAGCGGCGCAGGTAAAGCTCTGCCGCCGCATCGAGGCGTGCGCGAGGAGAGCGTCGAAAAACTGGTCCGGCCACTGAAGCGTGAGGTCCCCGGGCCGATAGCTTAACCGGCCCGGGCACATTGCCGCGTGACGAGTTGCACTCCGTCACGCGGCGTTCAGGCATCAGCCCGGAGGGCATCCGAGCTGGTCGAGCGCTCTGATGACGAACTGCTTGACGATCTGGCGGATGGTGAGTCGCTGATGTTCCTTCGCGAGATCCGCGGCGAAGCTGTGAGTGCCGATCGCGAGAACGGCCAGCATCGCTGCCGTCCGCGCGATGCGGGAAGACACGTGTCGCATATCCCCTCCTTTCCCGCCGGTGGCCGGCGTTGGTCGGGAGGGCGCCCTCAGTCACTAGGGGTGACGGTGCGAAAAAAGTCTTAGTGGGATTTTTCGATCAAAAGAAAAAGCGCTCGCGATGTGCGAGCGCTCTTCGAAAAAAAAGAAACCTGTGGGAGTCAGTCTGTCAGCGCATGCCGAAGTCGGGCGGTGGCGCGAAGAGCAGCGACGGCTCGCGCTCGATGCGCCGGATGAAACGGCGCACGTGATCGATCACCTTCGGCGAGATCGCTTTCAGCGCCGCTGCTTCGCGGAGATACGCGAACGCCGTGAGCGCGCTGGTCAGCATGCCCGCATTGGTGAACGTCGTGATGAGCTGCGACGCGAGCGCGGCGATCTCCTGAATCTCGTTCAGCGCGTAGAGGCCGTCCATCGAATCGAGCGCCGCGAGCGCGCCGTCGATGAACACGCCCTGCTCGGTGAAGCGGCGCTGGATGTCGCGCAGCTGCGTGACCGCGTCGCGCGCGCGTCCTTCCGCGAGCGCGAGCAGCGCGAGGCCCCACTCGGCGCGAATCACTTCGATGGCCATGTGCAGGCGGCGGAATCCCTCGATCGCTTCCTCGAAGTACTTGCGCGCGGCGGCGCGATCGCCCAGCTCGAGCGCGCAGCGGCCGAGGGTGTTCGACTCGCGCGCGATCCAGCTCAGATCGCGCTCGGCCTGGCCGTAGCGCAGCACTTCCTCATACATCGCGCGGGCGGCGACGATGTTCCCCTGCTGGAAGCGAACGTTGGCCTGCACGTGGCGCGCGCGCATCAGACGGTCGATGTCGCCCAGCTCCTTGAATTCCTTCGCGACCTCTTCGAGCATCGTGAAGGCCGCCTCGAGCTCACCGCGCTCGTAGTAGACGATCGCGCGGACGTATTGCACGGTGGCTATGCCGATCGGCACGTGCGGCGCGTGATGGAACGCTTCCGTCGCGCGATCGAGTGCGCTGAGGGCCTCATCGAAACGGCCGAGGAGACGAAGGGCGTTGGCGCGTTGCGTCCATGCGGTGCCGCGAAGATCGAACACCGCGCTGGTCGGATAGGCATCGTCGGGAAGCGTCTCCGCGATCTCGACCGCGGCGTCCGCGAACACGAGCGCTTCCAGCGGCTCGCGCTCGAGCGCGCCGCGCGCGGCCGCGACGAGCTGTCGCACGACGCCGCCCGTGCGGTACTTCGGCTTGTCGGCGAGATTCATGCGCGCCAGCGCGACCGGATTGCTGAGCAGCGGCTTCAGAAGACGCTCCGCTTCCTCGTCTTCATCCGCGATGCGGCTCACGAGATCGTGGAGCGTCTGATCGAGTGAGCCGAGGCTGCGCGTGGCCTCGCTCAGCTCCCACGCCTCCTCGTCCGCGAGTCCCGCATCGACGGTCTCGATCAGGCGCAGGAGCGCGGAGCAGTCGCTGCACATCGCGAGATGCATCGCGACGCCGGAGGGATTCTCCACGCTGTCCGGATCGAACGCGTACCGCGCGAGATCATCCTCGCTGGGATGGCTCACCAATCAACTGCCCTCCGTCATGCTGCGATAGACCGCACGTGCCTGTTTGCGACAATTGTGCAAAAGCACAAGTACATAGTCTCGCGAAGTCTGCCGGCTTGCTGCAATGGCTTCGCTGGACTCGCCGTCGATGTAGTAACGCTTTAACAGGTCCCGACATTGCTCCCGAAGGCGGGAAAGCATTCTTGCCAGCAGTAATTTCCGGCTCACGGCGTCGGCGATCTCCTCGTCCACGGCCGCCGGACATTCCAGCGGCGGGCAGAAGATCTCACGCTCCGCATCGCGCCTGCGCCAGTAGTACCGCGAGGCGTTGCAGATCGTCCCGACGAGATACGCCCGCCGGTCCCGGACCTGCGGCGCATTCGCGAAATACGCGGCGAAAACGTCATGCACGAGCCCGTCGACGTCTTCCCTCGGAATCTTGAATTTGTACGCCGCGATCTTCCGGAGAAGAGGCGCATGCGCGGTGTAGACCTCGTCCGCCGCCGCGAGTGCGGCGGCACGAACGGTCGCCGAATCGGAGTCCCCGTTCGGTGTCACATCGGATCCAGTCACGATCGACTCCCCGCTGAAGAAGCCTACTGCGATTGGAGTGACGGACGTTCGCGCTTTCCCGCGCCCTGAACCTTGCCGTCCAGCTCCTCTGGGTCTTCGACACGTTCGAGCGTGAAGTGTGGGTGTTTCAGGCTGTGCGCCGATGATAACTTCGGGCCATGGACAAATTCATCGTCGCCCGCGCGCTCGACGAGATCTCACGCTATCTCGAGCTCGCGGACTCGAATCCGTTCAAGGCCCGCGCCTTCGAGCGCGCCGCGCGCGCGATCGAGAAGCTCGATGAGGACGTCGTCGCGCTGGTCAGCTCGGGCGCGATCACGAAGGTCGCGGGCGTCGGGAAAGCGACCGGCGAGATCGTCGAGGAGATCGTTCGCACCGGCTCGTCGAGCTATCTCGAGGAGCTGCGCGGACAATTTCCACCCGGCATCTTCGGTCTGCTGCGCGTGCCGAAGCTCGGTCTGAAGAAAGTCGGCATCCTCTACTCCGAGCTCGGCATCTCATCGCTCGACGAGCTCGAGGAAGCCGCGAAATCGGGCCGCCTCACGAAGCTGAAGGGCTTCGGACCGAAGTCGGCGGAGACGATCCTCAAGGGCATCGAGTGGGCGCGCAAACGCGAGTCGAATTTTCTCCTTCCCGTCGGCATCGAGGTCGGCGAGACGCTTCGCGAGCGGCTCGCGGCGATCGATGCGGTCGAAGACGCCGAGGTTTCGGGAAGCGTGCGGCGACGCCTCGAAGTGATTCGCAACGTGAACATCGTCATCGCGACGAAGGACGTCGACGCGGTGATCGAGGCGCTCCGCACGATCGTCGATCGATTCGAAGTGATCGACGAAGCAACGGCGAAAGGTGTCGCGCGCAACGACGTCGAAGTGCTCTTTCACTTCGCAACTCCGGGCGATTTCGGATCGACACTCCTGCGCACGACCGGCACCGCTGCATTCATCGATGCCTTCGTCGATGCGTTCGGAAAGATTCCGAAGG
>Ga0075425_100007931_pt1 | contig 11238 bp, 10 predicted proteins | sample SoiMethybrSBSTD4_FD_75300 | JGI IMG/M metagenome (GOLD analysis project Ga0075425, IMG submission 75300) | Bulk soil microbial communities from a Populus tree surrounding site in Tennessee, USA - Soil MetaG P. TD hybrid SBSTD4 | ecosystem: Environmental > Terrestrial > Soil > Tree plantation...
CCAGGACGAGCTGACGCTGCTGAACATGGCCGCGGCCATGGTCGATGGCGTGTACCAGGACATCTTCGAGGCGCTCAAGCCGGGCGCGCGCGAAAACGAGATCGTGGCCCTGGCGAACAAACGGCTCTACGAGATGGGCTCCGACAACGTCGAGGCGATCAACGCGATCTCCGGCGAGCGATGCAGCCCCCACCCGCACAACTTCACCGACCGCATCATCCGCCCCGGCGACCAGGCGTTCTTCGACATCATCATGTCCTTCACCGGCTACCGCACCTGCTACTACCGCACCTTCAACGTGGGCAAGGCGACGCGGGCGCAGATCGACGCCTACAAGAAGGCGCGGCAGTGGATGGACGAGGCCATCGCGCTCATCAAGCCGGGCGTGGGGACGGACAAGATCGCCCGGGCGTTCCCCAAGGCGCAGGAGATCGGCTTCGAGAGCGAGATGGCCGCCTTCGGCCTCAACTTCTGCCACGGCATCGGCCTTGGCCTGCACGAGCGGCCCATCATCAGCCGGCTCAACTCGTTCGATGACCCGATGGAGCTCGAGGCCGGGATGATGTTCGCGGTGGAGACGTACTGCCCGGCCGCCGATGGGATCTCGGCCGCGCGCATCGAGGAGGAGGTCATCGTCACGCCGGCCGGCGCGCAGATCATCACGCTCTTCCCCGCCAACGAGCTACCGATCGCCAACAAATACTGAGGCGACGATCATGGGCATCCGCACGCACGCGCTCGTCGCCGCGCTCGCGCTGGCCGTCGCCATTCCGGCGGCCTCGGCGTCGGCGCAGACCGTCAAGATCACGCCGCTGGGCTCGCATGCCGGCGAGCTGTGCGCCAACGATCGCGCCCTGCTCTTCGAGGATCCGACGGGTGTGCGGATCCTCTACGACGCAGGGCGCACGGTGGCGGGCAACGATCCCCGCCTGGGCGACGTGCACGTCGTGCTGCTCAGCCACGCCCACGGCGATCACATCGGCGACACCAAGCCGGCGGGCCCGAACGCCGGCACCTGCGATCAGCCGGAGACGGTGTCGGCCGCCCCGCACTCCAACACGGCGGAGATCGCGGCCGCGAAGAGCTCGGCGCTCGTCGTGAGCAACGACATGGGGGCGTTCCTGACCAGCAAGCTGCAGAACATCCGCGGTGCCGAGCCTCCGGCGTGTCCGGCCGTCGGCCTGCGCCGCGAGATGACGGTGCCCCGCTCGGCACCGTGCGTGGGCGGCCTCCAGCTGGGTGGCAAGCGCATGGTGAGGGACTTCGGCCACGACGTGGGCGTGACGATCGCGCTGGTGCAAGCGGATCACAGCAACAACGTCCCGCGGAGCCTGCTCGCCGCGCCCGGCCGCGCGGGCCTGGCGCCCGACAACCTCACCGCGTACGTGGGCCACGCCAACGGCTACGTGCTGACGTTCACCAACGGCCTGAAGGTCTACCTCTCCGGGGACACCGCCATCATGAGCGACATGAAGACCATCGTCGGCGGCTACTACCGGGTGAACCTCGCCGTCATGAACATGGGCGCCGTCGCCATGCAGTCCGAGGAGACGGCCTTCGCCGTCGACGAGCTGATCCAGCCGAACGCGGTCATCGCCTCGCACGTCAACGAGGGCGCGACCAAGGGCGGCCAGGTCATCGCCGGCACAAAGACGAAGCAGTTCATCGACCTCGTCAAGGGCCGCCCCGTGCACGTGCCGCTGAGCGGCCGCACGATGCAGTTCGACGGCGGCGGGAAATGCGTCGCCGGGTGCTAGCGCGCTGACGGTTCGTCCGCTGCGAGCTGATCGCGATCCCCATCAAGGATCTGCTGTAGCGCGCGAATTGCGTCCTTGACGATCGGGTTCGCCCCACGGTATTGAGGTGGACGCATTTCCACTCCGCGCGCGGGGGAGACGAATGGCGGCTCGACGGCTCGGTAGCGTGCTCTGTCTCCTCGCGCTCATGACAGGCCTGGTGGGCTGCGCGAGCGTGCAGGACAATCCCAAGACGGCGCTCGGCGGTCTCGGCGGCGCGGCGGTCGGCGGGCTGATGGCGGCCGCGCTCGGCGGCGGCGGCGCCGGCATCGCCGCCGGCGTCATCGGCGGCGGTCTCCTCGGCGGCTTCCTCGGCAACGTCCTCGATGACCGCGACAAGGAGCGGCAGGCGCGGACGACGCAGATGGCGCTCGAGACCGCGCCTTCCGGACGCGCATCGACGTGGAACAACCCCGACAACGGCCACACCGGCTCGGTGACGCCGACGCGCACGTATCAGAACGCCCAGGGCCAGTACTGCCGTGAGTTCACGCAGAACGTGAGCATCGGCGGCCAGCAGCACCAGGCGTACGGCACCGCCTGCCGCCAGCCCGACGGCACGTGGAAGATCGTCAACTGATGCGCGCGCTCATCTTCGCCGCGCTCAGTGTCTTCCTCGCCGGCTCGGCGCTGGCCCAGCCGGCCGCGCCGACGAGCGAGGACGTGCATCGCGCCTTCCAGGAGACCGACCGCAACGGCGACGGACGGATCGACCGCGAGGAGTTCCACCGGCGCGCGGTCGAGGTCTTCTACTTCCTCGACGCCAATCGCGACGGCTACCTGGTGGTCGGCGAGATCGCGGTCATCCCGATCGAGGCGTTTCGCGCGGCCGACCGCGACGGCGACGGCAAGCTGTCGCTCCAGGAGTACCTGAACGCGCGCTTCAAGGACTTCGAGGCCATGGACGCCAACGGCGACGGCGTCGTGACTCGGGAGGAGCTCGAGCGCTACGTGCGCAGCCACGCGCCGCGTCGTTAGCGGGCGCGGCGGCCGGACGGCTTCGCGGCTCAGCGTGGACCGGGAGCCGCCTTCGCGGCCAGCCAGTCGAGCAGAGGGCGCAGCGACGGCGGCACCGCGTCTTCCGCGATCTCGACCGTGTGGGGCACAGCCCCCGTCGGCTCCACGGTCACCCGATAGGTGAAGCGGTCCGCACCGCGCGATGCGGACCCGATGCGCTTCGGTAACTCCAGGAAGCGCGCGTCCTCGACGAGACGCTCGAGCGTCCGCGCGTCGTCGCTCGAGAGCGCCGCGACGTCGACCGACGCCGACCACGGGATCCCGGTGAACCCTCCGCTCCGCTCGAACGTCACGCGCATGATCCGTCCCTCCTCCGGAGCGGAAGCCGCCGAGGTAACGGCGGCAGCCCACGCCGTCATGGCGAGGAGGCCGATGAGGACCTCCCGCGGCCGCCCGCGACGGGCGCCGATGCTGCCGCCGGCCCCGAGCACGTCCTACTTCACGGTGATGTCGACCGCCGCCCACGCCTCGCGTACGGCCTTCTGCTCGGCGCCGCTCGCCCCGAACAGCTTGCCCGCGACGTCGAACGTCGCCTCGGCCGCCTGCTGGAAGTTCGAGCCCGGACGCAGCCGCTCGGTCAGCGTGACGTACCAGATGCGCCCGGCCTTCTCCCAGGCGTTGCCTCCGATCTGCGAGGCGACCAGGAAGAACGCACGGTTCGGGATCCCGGAGTTGATGTGGACGCCGCCGTTGTCCGACGTCGTCTTCACGTAGTCATGCATGCGCGCGGGCTGCGGATCCTTGCCGAGCTGCGGGTCATTGTACGCCGTCCCCGGCGCCTTCATGGAGCGGAGTGCCTCCCCCTGGATCTGCGACGTGAGGAGGCCCTTGCCGATGAGCCAGTCCGCCTTGTCGGCCGTCTGCTTCAAGCCGTACTGCTTGACGAGCGAGCCGAAGACGTCGGACATCGACTCGTTCAGCGCGCCCGACTGGCCGGAGTACCGCAGGTTGGCCGTAAACTGGGTCACGCCGTGCGTCAGCTCGTGGCCGATGACGTCGATGGAGATCGTGAACCGGTTGAAGTACCGGCCGTCGCCGTCGCCGTAGACCATCTGCCGACCGTTCCAGAAGGCGTTGTCGTAGCCCTGCCCGTAGTGGACGGTCGAATCGAGGCGCAGCCCCTGATCGTCGACCGAGTTCCGCTGAAAGACGTCGCGGTAGAGATCGTAGGTCGTGCCGGCGCCGTCGTACGCCTCGTTCACCGCCACGTCCTGGGCGGCAGCGTCTCCCTCGCCTCGCACGAGCGCCCCGGGTAAATCCTGCATCTGCTTGGCGTCGTACACGGTGCGCCGCTTGACCCCGGCCGACGGCGCGCCCGCGGCGAGCGCCCCGAGCGCCTCGCGCTGTCCACGAAACTGCGCAGAGATGGTCAAGCTCTGCAACGCCCACGCCTTGGCCTGATCGTCGCCACGCTTCGCCAACTCCTCGAGCATGTGGGGCGGGATGATGCACTGGATCGGAATGCGACGATACTTCATCTGACTTCTCCTTGGTTCCGTTCGTTTCCCTGCGAGCGGTCGTCGTGCTGGAAGCTTGGCCTCCTTTCTTCGTGATCGCTGGCTCCCGCGGAGGCGCAAGGTCGATGCCAGAGCTCACCTTCGCAATCGAAGCGAAGCGGCGCCACGATGTAAACCTTGCGGTGCACCTTTCGGTGGTGGTGGTGGTCGAACGGACACCAGAAAGCGTGACCCGAGGGCGCCCGCACCTCCCGCGGCCGTCTCGTGCGTCGTGCCGATCTCGACCGAAGCGGGCGGGCGATTCGGCGTAGAATCGCCGTCCAAGATCGACTCCGGGGAGGGTGTCTGATGCTCACGAAATGCTCACCGGCGCTCGCCGGCGCCGCCCTCGTCCTGGCGCTGGGCCTCCTGCCCGGCGCCGCGCGCGCCGCCGATGACGTCCACTTCATCCTCGACTGGATTCCCACCGGCGAGCACGCGGCCTACTACGCGGGCAAGGCGCGTGGTCTGTTCGAGAAGGAAGGGATCAACGTCCGTATCAGCCGCGGCTACGGCTCGGGCGACACCGTGACCAAGATCGCGGGCGGCGCGGGCGACTTCGGCATCGCCGACATCTCGGCCGTCATCACCGCGCGCCAGCGCGCGGGCACGCCGGTCAAGACCATCGCCACCGTGTACACGCATTCCCCGCACTCGCTGTTCGTGCTCAAGTCCTCCGGCATCACGAGCTTCAAGGGCCTGGAGGGCAAGAAGATCGGCATCACGCCCGGCAACAGCCACAAGCTCTACTTCCCCAAGGTCGCCGAGAAGGCGGGCACCGACCCGAACAAGATCGACTGGGTGACCGTCGATGCGTCGTCCATGGCGGCGATGCTGATCGCCAAGCGGCTGGACGCCGCGCCGTTCTACTCGATCCACCACTACTACCAGAACAAGCAGGCGAAGAAGATGGGCGAGGAGATCGTCGTCCTGCCCTTCGTGCAGGTCGGCTTCAGCATCTACTCGGGCTCGATCATCACCACCGACGGCACGATCGACAGGAAGCCGGACCTCGTCCGCCGCTTCCTCCGCGCCGCCCAGGCCTCGTGGAACGCCGCGCAGGCCAACCCGCAGGAGACGTGCGAGCTGCATGTCAAGGCCAATCCCGAGGTCGAGGTCGACGACTGCGTGGGCAGCGTGCGCGCCACGCTCGGGTTCGTCTTCAACGACCACTCGAAAGCCGTGGGCCTCGGCGGCTACGCCGAGGACCGACTCAAGTTCACCTACGCGGTGGTGGCCGAGTCGCAGCAGCTGGACCCGAAGTGGGATCCGCACCAGGCCATCGACGTCCGGTTCCTGCCGCAGAAGAAGTGACCGCTCGGTCGTGATCGAGCTGCGGCACGTCGAGCAGGTCTTCCGTCCGCTGGACGGCGACGACGTCGTCGCCCTGCGCGACGTGTCGCTCGGCGTGAAGCGGGACGAGTTCGTGGCCATCGTGGGGCCATCGGGCTGCGGCAAGTCCACGCTGCTGCGCCTCATCGCCGGTCTCCTGCGGCCCACGTCGGGCGAGGTGACGATCGACGGCGCCCCCGTGCGCGAGCCCCGCCAGGACACGGGCATCGTCTTCCAGCACCCGACGCTGCTGCCGTGGGCGACGGTCACCGACAACGTGCTGTTCCCGCTGCGGCTCATGCGGCAGATGCGCCCGGGCTCGACCGCCACCGTGCACGAGCTCCTGAAGCTCGTCGGGCTCGCCGGCTTCGAGCGTCGCTACCCGCGCGAGCTGTCGGGCGGCATGCAGCAGCGGGCGGCCATCTGCCGGGCGCTCATCCACGACCCCGACGTGCTCCTGATGGACGAGCCGTTCGGCGCGCTCGACGCGCTGACGCGCGAGGAGATGAGCCTGGAGCTGCTCCGCATCTGGACGGCGCGGCCCAAGACCATCCTCTTCGTGACGCACTCGATCCCCGAGGCCGTCCTGCTCGCCGACCGGGTCGTGGTCATGTCGCCGCGCCCGGGACGCATCGTGGAGGAGATCGACGTCCCCCTCCCGCGTCCGCGGAGCTTCGACCTCCAGGCCCTCTCCGAGTTCCAGGACTGCGCCCAGCGCATCAGGAAGCTGATTTTTGGCCGAGCGATCAGCGTCGCGACGTAACCGGCGGTGGCGGCGGTCGGCGCGGGACGTCGTCCAGCCGACGCTGTTCTTCGTGCTGCTCCTCGTGGTATGGGAGCTCGCGGTCCGCGTCTTCCGCATCCCCGTCTATCTGTTGCCAGCGCCGTCGGTGATCTGGGCCGAGACCACGCGCATCGCCGCGGCCGTCGGTGGCCACGCGCTCGCCACGCTCCAGACAATCGTCATCGGCTTCCTCGTCTCCATCGCCGTGAGCCTGCCGCTCGCCATCGTCATCACCTACTCGCGGCTCTTCGCCAACGCGGTGTATCCGGTGCTGGTGCTGACGCAGTCCATCCCCAAGGTCGCACTGGCGCCGATCCTGGTGGTGGCCCTCGGCGCCAACGAGTTGCCGCGCGTGGTGGTGACGTTCCTGGTGGCGTTCTTCCCGCTGGTGATCTCGATCGCCGCCGGCCTCATGGCCGTACCGCCCGATCTCCTCGAGCTCGGGCGGTCCTACAAGGCCACGCGTTGGCAGGAGCTCGGGCGGATCCGCCTGCCCTACGCGGTGCCGTTCATCTTCAGCGGGCTCAAGGTCGCGATCACGCTGTCCGTGGTGGGCGCCGTGGTCGGGGAGTTCGTCGCCGCCAACCGCGGCCTCGGCTATCTCATCACGTCGTCGACGGCGTTCTTCAAGACCCCGGTCGCCTTCGGCGCCATGATCCTGCTCTCGATCATGGGCATCGTGCTCTTCCAGGCCCTCGTCATCGTCGAGCGCGTCTTCTTCCCCTGGGCCGCCACCGCCGACGCCAACCCATCGCCATGAGGCCGACAATGAAAGGCAAGAAACCCGACGTCACTGTCATCCGCGGCGGACGCGTCCTCGACGCGCGCGCGCACCGGGCCGACCCCGCCGACATCCTCGTCACCGGCGACACGATCACGAACATCGGCGCGCCCGGTCTGCGCGCGCCAGCCGGCGCCACGGCGATCGACGCGCGGGGCAAGCTGTTGCACGCCGGGCTCGTCAACGCACACACGCACGCTCACGGTAACCTCGCCAAGGGTATGGGCGACCGCTGGACGCTCGAGCTGCTGCTGACGGCCGGGCCGTGGATCAGCGGGAGCCGCTCGCTCGAGGACAAGCATCTGAGCGCGAAGCTGGGCGCGGTCGAGATGGTCCTCAAGGGCTGCACCGCCGCCTACGATCTGCCGCTCGAGTGGCCGGCGCCCTCGCCGGAGGGCCTGGAGGCCGTCGGCCGCGCCTACGCCGAGGTCGGCATGCGGGCCCACGTCGCGCCGATGATGGCCGACCGCACGTTCTTCGAGGCGATTCCCGGGCTGATGGACGTCCTCACGCCCGGGATGCGCAAGGACGTCGAGAAGCTCAGGCTCGCTCCCTGGAAGACGAGCATCGCCAACATGCGCAAGGCCGTGCGCGGCTGGCGGATCGACGTTGGACAGGTCAGGCTCGGCCTGGCGCCCACGATCCCGCACCACTGCTCGGACGACTTCATTCGCGCCAGCGTCGATCTGGCCAAGGAGTACGAGCTCGGCCTGCACACGCACGTGGCGGAGTCCAAGGTCCAGGCCATCGTCGGGCTCAAGCTCTACGGCAAAACCCTCACCGCACACCTCGACGATCTCGGCGCGCTGGGGCCGCGTTTCACGGTCGCCCATGGCGTCTGGCTCGACGGCGACGACATGAAGCGGCTCGGCGATCAGGGCGCCTCCGTCGCGCACAACCCCGGCAGCAACCTCCGCCTCGGCAACGGCCTGGCCGACATGCGCGGCATGCTCGATCGCCGCGTGAACGTGGGTGTGGGCACCGACGGCGCCAACTGCTCGGACAACCAGAACGTGTACGAGGCGATGCGGCTGGCCTCGTTCGTGTCCAAGGGCCAGTCGCCCGACGTCGAGCGTTGGGTGACGACCGAGGAGGTCGCGCTGGCGGCGACGGAAGGCGGGGCACGGGCGCTCGGCTTCGGCGACCAGATCGGTCGGCTCGCGCCGGGGTACAAGGCCGACATCGTGTTCCTCGACCTCGGCCACCCGAACTGGATCCCGTTCAACGATCCGACCAACCAGCTCGTCCACACCGAGGACGGCACCGCGGTCGAGAGCGTGATGATCGGCGGCCGCATGGTCGTCGAGCAGCGCCGGATCACGACGGTCGACGTGGCGGCGCTCGCGCGGGAGGCGGAGGCTGCGCGAGCTCGGCTTGCGCGCGTCAACGCCCCGACGAAGGAAGTCTGCGAGCGCGTGGCCGCGGTCGTGGGACGCTACTGCCCCGGCCTCGCCCACACGCCATACCACATCACCCGCTACGTCAGCGCGTAACCGAGGGACGCCACGGCTTCCCCGGGGCGTCCCGAGCATCCAGGGGGGATTGGGGGGCCGTTCGGGCCCCCAATCTATCGGACGCCGAACCCCCGGGCCATGAAGGTGGCGACGAAGACGATGATTACGACGAGCGCCATCTCGGCGTGGGTGAGGATGTAGAACGTACGGGCCCGGGACGTGTTCGGCGTCTGGCCGCTGCGGACCTGGCGGCGCCAGCGAATGAACGTCACCATCGGCCAGATCTCCAGCACGAAGATCAGCAGGAACAGATCGAGCTTCACCCAGAAGAGTCGCGACGCCATGTAGAAGGCGGTCCCCTTTTCGAGCCCGGCGAACGCGCGGAGCAGCCCCGTGACGATCCACAGCGCGGCGGCCGCGCCCCAGACGTTGTCGGCCACGAAGAGGCGGCGCAGGCCCTCGGCGTCGAGCCGGCCCTTCAGCGCCCGCCCGCGCAGATAGATGCTCGGCAGTCCGATCCCGAGGGCCAGGAAGTGGAACGCGGCGACGACGGCGGCGACCGTCATCGCCGCGCCATCGCGCAGATCTCGGCGCGCGTGACGGGGACCCGCGTGACGCGGGCGCCGAACGGCGCCAGCGCGTCCTCGATGGCCTGGGCGATCAGCGGGTGCACGGGCATGATCCCGCCCTCACCGGCGCCCTTGGCGCCCAGCGGGTTCAGCGGCGTGGGCGACTCCAGGTGGCGAATCTCGATCGTCGGCGGCGCGTCGGCGGCGGTGGCGAGCGCGTAGTCCATCAACGTGGCGGTCAGCCGCTGACCGGAGCCGTCGTAGGCGAGCTGCTCGTTCAGCGCGTCGGGCAGGCCCTGCATGACCGCGCCGTGAATCTGGCCGTCCACGATCCCCGGCTCCAGCACGTGGCCGCAGTCGTGCGCCACGATCCAGCGGACGACCCTGACCGCGCCGGTGTCCGGATCCACTTCGACGATCACGGCGTGGGTCCCGTTGGCGAACGTCGACTGGGAGACGCTGAAGATCTGCATGTCCTCGAGCCCCGGCGTCTCGCCGGCGACGCGCCCGGCATGAGCGGCCGCGGCGATGTCGGTCCACGCCAGCGTGCGCGTGGGCAGCCCCTTCACCGAGAACTTCCCCTCCTCGCACACGACGTCCGCCGCGGCCGCCTCCAGGAGATGGGCGGCGATCCGCAGCGCCTTGTCGCGCACGGCGCGGGAGGCCAGCAGCGCCGCGCTGCCCGCGATGGCCGCGGTGCGGCTGCCGTAGGTGCCGCTGCCCTGCGGGATCGACGCCGTGTCGCCCGTGACCACGTCGATCGTCTCGGGATCGATCCCGAGCAGCCTGCCCACGAGATTCGAGAGCATCGTCACGTGGCCCTGCCCCTGCGGTGCGGCGCCCGTCACGACGGTCACGTGGCCGTCGGCGGCGACGCGGACGCTCACGGACTCGTTCGGCACCGTGGCCGTCGCTTCCACGTAGTTGACGACGCCGATGCCGAGGTAGCGTCCCTGCGCACGCAGGCGCAACTGCTCGCCGCGCGCCGCGGGCAGATCGAGCGCCTCGAGCGCCGCCTCCATGCAGCGCGGATAGTCGCCGCTGTCGTAGATCACGGGGCCGCGGCCCGCGGTGATGAGGCCGGTCGTGTACGGGTGACGGTCCGCGGGGATCAGGTTGCGTCGGCGCAGCTCGATCGGATCCATCCCGAGCTCGCGGGCCGCCGCGTCCATGGCGCGCTCGATCACGGCGGCGCCCTGCGGCCGCCCCGCGCCGCGGTAGGCACCGGCCGGCGTGGTGTGCGTCATGACCCCGCGAAAGCCGAGATCGACGTTGGGGATCACGTAGGGCCCGAGCGAGTGGATCATCGTGTTCTGCAGGAGGTTCAGGCCGGCGACCGTGTAGGCGCCCATGTCGTGAACGAAGTTGTCGCGCAGCGCCAGCAGCCGCCCGTCGCGACCGAGCGCGATCTCGAGGTCGTGGATCTGGTCGCGCTCGACGACGGCCACCAGCGTGTGCTCGCGGCGGTCCTCGATCCACTTGACGGGGCGCCCGAGCATCCGCGCCAGCGCGGCGACGACGATGTACTCCGGGTAATACATCCCCTTGGTGCCGAAGCCGCCGCCCACGTCGGCCGGCGCGACGACGCGCACGCGCTCCTCGGGAAGCTCGAGCTGCTCGGCCATCATGCCGCGGTGACGATGCACCATCTGGATGGCGCCCCACACGGTGAGCCCGCCGCCGTCCCAGCGCGCGAGGATGCTGCGCGGCTCGAGCGGATGCGCGCCGCCGCGCGACTGGCGGAACTGGGTCCGGACGACGACCTCGGCCGCGCGCATGGCCGCGTCGGGATCGCCGACCCGCTGGCGCCACTCGGCGGCGATGTTGCCGGGCAGCTCGTCGTGCACGAGCGACGCCCCCGGCGCGAGCGCGGCCTCGACGTCGACGAGCGCGGGCAGCGGCTCGTAGTCGATGGCGATGCGCTCGACGGCGTCGCGCGCGCGATAGACGTCCTCGGCGACGACGGCGGCCACCGGCTCGCCCACGAAGCGCACGCGGTCGCCGGCCAG
>Ga0075425_100007932_pt1 | contig 11236 bp, 12 predicted proteins | sample SoiMethybrSBSTD4_FD_75300 | JGI IMG/M metagenome (GOLD analysis project Ga0075425, IMG submission 75300) | Bulk soil microbial communities from a Populus tree surrounding site in Tennessee, USA - Soil MetaG P. TD hybrid SBSTD4 | ecosystem: Environmental > Terrestrial > Soil > Tree plantation...
GGAAAAAGGCGATTTTACTCTCGTTGCAAAAGGGATGAGGGACAGTGGTGAAAACCTCGTCAAGGAATTGGGAATTACAAAAGGACTCAGGGTTCTTGACCTGGGGTGCGGCGATGGCACCACGGCAATACCGGCGGCAATGCTGGGAGCCGAGGTGCTGGGCGTCGATATCGCGAGAAACCTTGTTGCGGCCGGAAACAAGCGCGCCATGGAGCTTGGTCTCACGAACTGCAGATTCCAGGAGGGCGACGCGACCGATCTGCATGAACTGCAGAACCAGGCGTTCGATCTCGTTGTCAGCATATTTGGAGCCATGTTCGCGCCAAAGCCGTTTGATGTCGCCAAGGAGATGGTACGCGTGACGCGCCGGGGCGGGCGCGTTGTCATGGGAAACTGGATTCCAAATGATCCGACGCTGGTGGCGCAGATATTGAAAGTCAGTTCGGCGTATTCGCCGCCACCGCCCGAAGGCTTTATCAGCCCAATGACCTGGGGGGTCGAAAGCAATGTGATAGAGCGATTTGGCAGCGCGGGAGTCCCAAAGGAAAACATCTCCTTCATTAGAGATACCTATATGTTCAAGTATCCCATGACCGCGAATGTGCTCGTTGATACGTTCAGGAAATATTACGGACCAACGATGAACGCTTTCGAGGCAGCAGAAAGAAACGGACGCGCGGCCGACCTCCAGAAGGAACTCGAGCTGTTGTTCCAGAGTCAGAACAAGAGCTCCGATAGGGATGCCTGCTCGATCCCGGCAACCTTCCTGCGCTGCACCGTTGCGGTAGGATAGGAGGGCTTGCCGCCGAATCATCCCGCAATGGAAAGCGCAACGAGCGCCACATCCAAACGGCTACAACCCTAAGTTTCCCGGCGCAAATGCGTTGTTCATGTTGGGCTGCGGAGCGGCTGATTTGCTCATCAGCCGACGGCGGTAGCGCAAACCCCTATGACCGTATCGTGTAGCGCCGTTGATTGACGGGCAATGCGATCGGGTTTTGAATGAGTCACCTAGTCGGCTCTGGCCAAAAAGCATGGGTGGAAGCGATGGTCGTTCGCGTCTTTTTTGGAGCTTTGTTTGCTTTCTTAATGGCCACGTCTTCCGTGTTTGCTGCAACGATTCTGGGCGACGCAGCCACGACCTGTGGCGGCCTCGTCGGACCAGGGCTCGGTGGCGTTCGGATCGATTCCGGCACGTTGCAGGCGCCATCTTCGCTTTCTGTCTCCGAACGCGCACTGACACCGGCGGCTCGCATCGCACCTTCCCATCCTGCCTTCTGCAAGGTGCTCGGGCATTTCGAGCCGGCCGACCCCAAAGCGCCGCCGATCCGGTTCGAAGTAAATCTTCCGGTGGAATGGAATGGCCGTTCGCTGCAATATGGCGGGGGCGGCTTCAATGGCATTCTAGTCACGGCCCTCGGCTTGCCGCCGGCTTACCCCTATGACGAGCCTTCGCCGCTTGCGCGCGGCTTTGTTACTTACGGCACGGATTCCGGTCACGAGACCAGGGGTGGGGAGCCGCCGCCGGCGTTTGCACTCAACGACGAGGCTTTTGAGAACTTCGCGCACAAGGCTTACAAGAAAGTGCGCGATGCTGCCGTCGGCCTCATGGCGCGCGCATACGGCAGGCCACCGGAGAGAATGTACTACATGGGATCGTCGGAAGGTGGCCGGGAAGCGCTCACTATGGCGCAACGCTATCCGGAGGATTTTGACGGCATCTTTGCCCGAGTACCTGTTATCAACTGGGTTGGATTGATTCATGCCAGCATGCGTTCGGGTCTGGTGACGATGGGCGAGGGCTGGATCCCGCCAGCCCAGGTGAAGCTTGTCGCGGATGCCGTGTTGAAGGCCTGCGACAAGGCTGACGGCGCCGAGGATTTTCTGGTCGAGGATGCCGTTGGGTGTAGAGCGAACTTCCACGTCGAGACGTTGCGTTGTACCGAGGGGCACACCGCCGACCGTTGCCTTAGCGAAGCGCAGATCAAGGCAGTCACGACCCTGCATGCACCCTACACGTTCAGTTTTCCGCTGGCTAACGGTCTTGACGACTATCCGGGCTGGGGCGTTTCAGGCGAGAACAATCCGTCCTATGGTCCAACGGGCGGCTGGATGTCCTGGTGGCTCGGAAAATCTGCACCGGTTCAACCGCCCGTCCAGAGCAACGGGATCGCCTGGATCTATGGTGCTGGCGGTATTCAATATGTCATGGCGCGTGATCCCAACCTTGATGTCACGAAGTATAGACCCGAAGATCACAAGGAACGTGTCTTGCAGGTTTCGCAACTGATGGATTCGACCAACACGGATCTGAGCCGCTTCAGGGCGCACGGCGGAAAGCTAATCATTCTCGAGCATATGGCCGATTATGCACAGAGCCCCTATGCCGGTATCCGCTATTTCGAAGGCGTGCAGCGCACGATGGGCAAGGCGGTAACAGCAGAATTTGCAAGGCTCTATACCGCGCCTGGTGTCGACCACGTCGGTTCAGGCGCTCCCGCCAACATCGATATGCTGAGCGTGCTGATCGATTGGGTAGAGAAGGGCCATGCGCCTGATGACCTTGAGGTAACCGAGCAGAAGCTCGAGGCGCCGTCATTTGCGACCGTCCGTGCATTGCCGCTGTGTCAATGGCCCGCTTGGCCGCATTACAGGTCCGGCCCGACAAATGTCGCATCCAGCTTCCTTTGCGCGCCTTGAGAGCCCTCCTAACGATCCAGCGCGCCGACTGCGGCTGGAGAGGCGGCGCGCTGGAAGCCTAGCGGCGACAATGACGCCGCGGTGCGCATCAAGTGATGGACGAGCCCGGAAAGCCTGCCTAGACTGACCCAATCACCGTCGTAACCGGGACAACCGGTACGCAGAATAGTGGGTGGCTGACCGCTCAATCCGGGAGGAAAATCATGAACCGTTTTTCGCGAAATCATCAGGCCAGTACGCTCGCGGCCTTTGTTGGCGCCGCGACGCTGGCGCTGGCTGCTCCCGCAGTTGCGCAGGATAGTTTTAAGCTGGGCGTCGTGACGTTCCTGTCTGGGCCCGCTGCGGACAGCTTCGGCGTCCCGGCCCGGAACGGCGGCCAATTCGTCGTCGACCAGTTGAACAAGGGCTCGGTGCCATCGCCCTACGACAAGGTCGGGTTCGGCGGCATGAAGATCGAGCCGGTCGTCATCGACGAGAACGGCGGCGCGACCAAGCAGGTCCAGGAACTGCGCAACCTCTACGAACGCGACAACGTCGACGTCGTGCTCGGCTATATCAGCTCGGGCGATTGCCTCGCGGTCGCGCCGATCGCCGAGGAGCTAAAGAAAATGCTGGTGCTGATGGATTGCGGCACCCCACGCATCTTCGAGGAGGCAAAATACAAGTATGTTTTCCGCACGGCCGCACACGCCACGATGGATAACGTAGGCCTCATTCGTTACATGAAGGCAAAGAACGTCAAGATGGACACGATCTCGGCTATTAACCAGGACTATGCCTGGGGCCAGGACAGCCGGGCAGATTTCCTTGGCGCGGCAGGGCAGCTCTATCCCAATGCTAAACTCCAGGCTGACCTGCTGCCGAAATTCGGTGCGGGCCAGTACGGTACGGAAATCTCAGCGTTGGTCGGCGCAGGCTCCGACGTAGTCTATTCGAGCCTGTGGGGCGGCGATCTGCAGGCGTTCATCTTGCAGGCCGGCCCTCGCGGGTTGCCAAAACGCAGCCAATTGGTGTTCAGCGCCGCCGATCATGTGTTGCCGCCCCTGGGTGACAAGATGCCTGATGGCACGATCATCGGCGCGCGGGGCGCCTATGGCTTGATGTCCAAGAAATCGCCTCTCAATGACTGGTTCTTCAAGGGCTACGAAGCCGCCAACGGCGTCTATCCGGTTCAGGCCGCCTATCGCATCGCGCAATCCATCCTCGGACTAAAGGCTGCGGTCGAGAAGGCCATGGCCAGCAACGGCGGAAAGAAACCATCGACCGAGGAGCTGGTTGCCGCGATGACCGGCATCGAATGGCAATCGCCCGGAGGTCTGGTCCAGATGAAGCTCGCGGAAGGTCATCAGGCGATCCAGCCGATCGCCTTCAGCCGCACCAAGTACAATCCGGATCTGAGGCGGGTTGATCTCATCGATATCCAGTATTTCCCGGCCGAATGCGTCAACCCGCCTCCCGGCGTCAAGTCGATCGAGTGGATCAAGGGCGGCATGCAAGGTGCCAAGTGCGACTAAGCGGTTCCGTCGCCGGCAAGCGGGAGCGGCGTGCACGTTCACGCCGTTCCCGTGAGAGATCATTTGCGGCATTGGGCTTGTCGGTTGGTAAACAAGACCGGGCCCACTGCTTCTCGCGTGAACGCTGCGCATGAATTTCCCTCTAACCATTATTCTCGACGGATTGATCCAGGCGTCCTGGCTCTTCGTCGTTGCCTTGGGGCTGACGCTGGTGTTCGGCGTGCTCAAGATTCTCAATGTCGCCCATGGCAGCTTCTATGCGCTCGGAGCCTATATCGCGGCGACCGCGGTTACGATCGTCGCCGCGCATGGCCTTCCGCCCGTCGCAGGCTTTGTGGCGATGTTGCTCTCGGTCGCCCTGGTCGCCTCCGCGATCGGCTTGCTGCTTGAGCGCGGCCTGCTGAAGATGTTCTACGGTCGCGACGAAGTGGTGCTGCTCCTGGTAACCTATGCGGTGTTTCTGATTCTCGAAGACGTTACCAAGCTGGTCTGGGGCGTGAACCCGATCTATGCAACGCAGCCCTACGAACTGTTTGGCAACGTTGAGTTCGCCGGTCTTTACTACGTCGGTTACGATCTCGCGCTGATACCTATTTCTGCCGCGATTGGTTTCGCCGTCTGGCTCGGCCTCAACCGCACTGTCATCGGAAAGATCGTCTTGGCGGTGATCCACAATGAGGAGATGAGCGTCAGCATGGGCGTAAGGGTGAACTGGGTTTACGCGGCGGCCTTCGCCTTCGGCATCCTGCTCGCCGCATTGGGCGGAGCGCTCACGGCGCCCAAGATCTCGATGCAGCCGGGCCTCAGCTCGGACGTCATCATTTTGAGCTTCGCCATCGTCGTCATCGGCGGATTGGGCAGCGTCGAGGGCGCGGCGGTGGGTGCGATCCTGGTAGGTCTTGCACGCGCCGCTTCGGTACACCTGATGCCGCAGGCGGAATTGTTCATGATCTACGTGATCATGGCTGCGGTGCTGGTATTCCGTCCGGAGGGTCTGTTCAAGCGCGAGACAGCAAGACGAATCTGATGAGGTACGCCAGCCTCCACCCTATCATCGCGATCGTACCGGTAATCGCGGCGGTGACGTTCGGCCGCGTGCTGCCCGCATGGACGCTTTCGCTTGCGACCGTTGCTGCCTCCAATGCACTGGTCGCGCTTGGCATCGTGATATTGGCGCGCACAGGTAACGTGTCCTTCGGACAAGGCCTGTTTTTTGCGGCCGGCGGCTATGGCGTCGCACTGATCGCCAGGGCCTGGGGCGTCACCGATGCAGTGGTGCAGGTGTTGCTGGGCGCCGCCTGCGGTGGTCTGCTCGGTGTTGTCGTCGGCCCTCTGATCGCCCGTTACAGTGGCATCTTCTTTGGCATGCTTACGCTTGCGCTTTCGATGGTCTTTTATGGCGTGCTCGTCAAAACAACGGTGCTCGGCGGGTCGGACGGCTTCAATGTCGGACGCCCGAGCCTCTTCGGCATCACGTTCGCCGATGCGCGCGAAGCCGACTTCGTGCTGTACGCACTTTCGGTAGCGACCACCGGGCTTGCCGGGATCGCCGCTAGGATTCTGTTTCAGTCGGAATTCGGTCTTGTCAGCCTTGCGGTTCGAGAAAACAATTTGCGTGTCGAATACCTTGGCATCTCGTCGCGCCGGGTCATCGCGATCAATTTTGCTGTCGCTGCCATGCTCGCGGGTGCGAGCGGCGCTTTCGCGCTGATGGCGCAGAGGCACATCGATCCACAATTCGCTTACTGGACCACATCGGGGGAATTCGTCTTTGTCGCGGTGCTCGCAGGATATCAAAGCGTAGTCGCCGTTTTCGTCGCCTCGCTGGTGCTGGAACTGGTCCGCTCGTTTTCCAACCTCTATATGCCCAACACCTGGCAGCTCGTGCTCGGCGTTTTTCTGCTTGCTGTGATCCTGCTCTTGCCTGAGGGCATCGGCTCGCTTTGGAGCCGGAAGAGTCGAAAGAAGGTTGCGCCGGTCAGGGTGTCCGAAATGGCCGAGAAAGAAGCGCGGTCGTGACGTCGCTGCTTTCAGTACGCAAGCTCGAAAAGAGATTCGGCGCCGTGGTTGCCGCAGACGACCTGTCGATCGACATCGCAGCCGGGCAAAAGGTTAGCCTGATCGGCGCGAATGGCGCGGGCAAGACGACGTTCGTCAACATGGTTACCGGTTATCTCAAGCCAGACCGCGGCGCGATCGCCCTAAATGGCTTCGACCTCGGACGACGCTCGCCGAGACGCGTCGCGCAGCTCGGCATCTCGCGGTCGTTTCAAATTCCGCAACTATTCGTCGATCTCACCGCGGCCGAAAATCTGGCCGTAGCTATCTCGGCGACGCACGCGCAAGCGCTCTCGTTTCATTCGCCGGCGGAGGCACAAGGCCGTCGGCAGAAGGCAATCGAATTGCTGGAGCGGTTCGGCCTCGCTCAACAGGCCGATCGCCCTATCCTGGAACTCGCGGGCGGCGTGCGCAAACTTGTCGATATCGCCATGGCTCTCATCCGGCGGCCGAAGCTATTACTGCTGGATGAGCCGACATCGGGTGTTTCTGCGGAGGAGAAATTCGCGACCATGGATCGGGTGGTGCACGCCGTCGCCCCCGATGCGGCGACCATCGTATTCGTAGAGCACGATATGGAAATCGTCAGCCGCTATGCCGATCGGGTGGTAGCTTTCTACAGCGGCCGCATTATCGCCGACGGTGAACCGCATACCGTCTTGAAGGACGCGAATGTTCGGCGCTACGTCACAGGAAGCGCTCGATGAGTGCAGCGTCGATGTTGCTTGAGATCGAAAACCTGGTCGTGGAGATCCAGTCGATGCCTGCGTTACGCGGCTTTTCCATGCATGTCGGCAAGGGCGCGATGGTAGGCCTGGTCGGACGCAATGGCGCCGGCAAGACCACATTGATGCGTTCGATCATGGGCCATCTCAAACCGGTGCGAGGCAGACTCCGGTTCGAGGGAGCCGACTTGTCGATGCGCCCACGTCACGCTCGCGCGGCGCTCGGAATAGGGTACATGCCTGAAGACCGATGTCTGGTGCCGCAGCTGACCGTTGAGGAGAACATCCTGCTGCCGCTCTGGGTCGCCGCAGGTCTGGACCGCAAAGCACGGCTCGATTTCGTCTACGGCGTCATTGGCGAACTTGCCGAGATGCGTCACCGCAAAGCGCTGCTTTTGAGCGGTGGCCAGCAGAAACTGGTCGCCCTCGGCCGCGCGCTCGGCATAGGAACGAAATGTCTCTTGCTCGACGAGCCTTTCGAGGGAATTGCGCCCGCGCTTGCCGAGCGGCTGTCGGAGGTCCTGGCCTCGCTCAGGGGCAAGGACCTTACACTGCTGCTGGCGCAATCGGATATGAATCATTCGCGCGGACTGACCGATGTCGAGTTCACGATCGAACGCGGCGCCAATCTCCCATCCGGATAGACATCGACTGCCTAGGCTACCCAACCACAGGAGTGAGTTTCAGGAAAATTTCAAAAAGCTGAAGGCAAATCAAGTCGTCGCATCGGCCCGGTTTGGGACAGCTTTTCAACGTCCGTCACTTGATGGTCCCACGTCTCCCGCTTTTGGTGGCTGCTCGCTTTTGGGGGATAGCCGAGGCGAGCACCATTCAGCGGTGCAGAGAATCCCGCGATCGCATTCATCTGCGAGCTTGAGAAGTAGGTCCGTGTTAGCTTTCTCGCGAGAGGCGAGGGCCAGTCTGCGATATCGGACGGCACGGGCGTTGCTCATCAGACTCTCATCTCAACGCTGCAGAGTAAATATTTGGCCGAGCCCTTCGCCCTAGCGCGCTTCCTAAGACCATGGCGAAGCCGCCGGTTCATTCAGGGCGCGCCTTACTTCGGCTGGTGCAAGTCGCCTTGAAGCCAGCGGCCAAGGGCCTTGGAATGCATAGAGTCTTCGCACGCGGCCAAGGCCGTTAGTACATGATGGCAGACAGCACATTCAAACGTATGCATGTCGACGCCCGCGCGCGCTGGCTCGATGCTGACGAGCATCATCGCAGCCTTGCACCTCGGACAGGCGGGGCGCTCAAACGGAGCCGGTGGATTGGTAGACGACAACTGTTGAGATTGGGTCATTGTGCTTCCCTTCCAGGCAGGCGGGAGCACAACACTCTCAGTCACCGGTAATACCTGAAGGTGGAACGATGATCCCGGAACTATGCGCCGCAACAGGCTCAAATACGAGTCAATTCGGATCCCCGGCTCCGATCGCACCGCACAAAGAGGCCGCCAACTGAGGCGGCCTTCTATCTGAATCGCTTTTTTGGCCTTGCCTTTGTAGGCTGATTTCCTTCGGAGTTTTCTATCCGCACTTCTCGCGCTTCCTTTGTCAGTCTTTGTTCCCTGAGGCGCGCCATATTCATGCGGACATCGGCCGCCTTTTTCTCGATCTCCACCAAGATCGCCGGTCGCTCGGACGGCGCAAGACGCTCTCTGTTCATTTTGGCGGTTTGCCGGGAAGATTCGTCCACGTACTTTTTCATCCGTGCTCCGATCCGGTTTGCCCTTTCTCCTCCATATAACGCGTGAATCACGCGGACGGAACGGCTGGCGCTAGTCGAGTTACGACACTTCAACTTAGGACACCGGGGTCCAGTCGGTCGCGAAAGTTCTGGCACGGGCCTAGAAGTGTCGCCGCCGGCATCAAATGGCGCGCAGGACCTGCGGCTCGGTCGAGAATGCCCCCAGCCGCTGTCTTAATTCGCTAAAAGCGTGTATCGTTTCCCCATCATCGACCAAGGCTTCGCCTGTGGGCGTCGGTGGCTGAGAGACCGATTGCGCTCCCGCCTGCATAATCAGGGAGCGTGCTCATGACGGTCGAACATACTCGCCTCAACATCATTAGAGCCGAGAGCGTGCGGATCAGGCATGTCGTCGCCCGCACAAAACAGATCGTGGTTGCAGCCAAAGAACTGTTATCTATGCCGGCGCTTGACACGTTCGTAGGTCGCAAGACACACGAGCCTTTCCCCAAAGAAATGACATCAACTAGCCCCCAGCCCCAGGCCGAGGCCGCTTTCGATCAAGCTGGTCGTCCCTTATTGCGATACCATTTGCGATAGCCCCGGCAAAGGATCACGTCATGAGTAAACGCGAAAATCACGCCAACAACATATTCCGTCCATCGGATAGCCCGCTGACTGAATACGAGAAGGAGCAAATCGCGCTCCGTAAAAACTTGGAGCGACTGAAGGCCGAACGATTAGCGAGAGAGGCTGCTAATTCAAAGAACGACTGATCGGTCGGCTCGCCGCGGCGTGGCTTAGGAACGATCCCGGGCGACGGTGGTTGATTGATTGCACTCCCCCAAGTGCATGACAAGGTAATACTTGAAGCGGCCCCAGCTCACGGCTGAGGCCGCTTTTTTGGACGGGCTCCTGCCAGCGGCCAGCACACAAATCTTACTCATCTGGTTGCCGCGATTGGCGTTCCTGCCATTCGGCCAGTTTCTGGTATTCAAGCGCCATGCGCTCCAGTTCATCTCGCAAGTCAGGCGTGGCCGAAAGCTTCGCTTGCCGACGACACAGCAATTCGAGCGAGCGATAGCAGAAGTTGGCAGGCGACTCATCCATCCCACAACGCTAGTGCAGCGGGATGGGACGCGCATTCACCTGCGATAAGCGGTCTTACGAGTTGTCCTCGTCTGGTGAAATTCCCAAAATAGCAACGCAGGTTATTTTTCTTCCGAACTTTGCACGGCAGGATCAATTGGGGCAGAGGCAACCTATGGCACCGCGCTTGTGTCGTACGTGTTCGCGTCCGCTGACGCTGGCATTGCCACCGGGCGGGGAGGGTAGTCGCGCACTTCGATGCCTTTACTGCGAGGGACCCGATCCGCTCAAATCACCAAGGATCGAGGGATGGATTAAGGGGCTTCTGAGAGACGAGGCAGAGAGCGGACCTGAAAAGTCAAATGCCGATCGAGCACTACGATAGGAAGCTTGACGCGCGTTGAGCGCTTCCCTCTCTGCGAGTGAAGTGCGGTCCCGCTTGGACAACTCCTCCCGGCCGGATCGGACCAGCGGCCCCCGGCGCGATGACAGCCCGGGGCGTACGTTGCGGTCCAAATTAGAATGCCCCGCCACACTTTCTGACTCCGCTTCCTCAGCCACTAACGGTCCTCTCCTGGGTACATCGAGACGTAAAGCGTTATCTCGCGCGCGTCTGTTAGCCTGATCACGTGCACTGGCAGCGCCGTGACCACGCAGGTGCCTCGGCTCGACCCGCGTTGGCAGGCATGTAGAGCGTGCAGCTTGGCCGCCTTAACGCGGCCGCCCCCGATCACCTCCGGGACTTGGTGCCATTCATGAGTTAGATTAGCGCTTTGCTCGCTGGCCTGTTCAATGCCGCCAGAATTTGCGGTGTAGGACGGAGACCAGGCCAACAGGCACTGCGGCAACACGATCGTCGGGGAGGAAGACATGAAAGCGGCAATAAGATATGGCTTCATCGGTGCTTGCGTCGTTGTAGGCCTGTCAGCATTGGCGGCGACGGATGAGAAAGGGTTCGTCCGCATTGCGCCTGACGAAGTGCAGTGGAAAGATGTTCCGAACAGCCGCGGCGTTCAGTTTGCCACGCTGCAGGGAGACCCTTCCAGGTCCGGCATTTATGTGCAGCGGGTTAGGTTTCCGCCGCATACAATGGATCGGCCCCACTGGCACCCTGATGAACGCCACATCACTGTGCTCAAGGGAACGTGGTACACGGGAACGGGCGACACGTTCGATCCCGAACACGCTGTGCCTCTCAAGGCGGGAAGCTATATGATGCATCCGGCCAAAGCAGTGCACTGGGATGGATCGGCTGGCGATGAAGAAGTCATCGTGCAGGTGATTGGTTATGGCCCTAGCGGGACCACACCTCAGGACCCTAGTCAGCCGTTCTGGGTCGACTACAACAAGCCATAACGTCTCGACGATTGGGAATGGCGCGACCGAAGGTTGGCTAAACCCGAGGCTAAGACTTTGGCGCTCCCTAGCGGAATCGAACCGCTCTCTCCACCGTGAAAGGGT
>Ga0075425_100007933_pt1 | contig 11235 bp, 7 predicted proteins | sample SoiMethybrSBSTD4_FD_75300 | JGI IMG/M metagenome (GOLD analysis project Ga0075425, IMG submission 75300) | Bulk soil microbial communities from a Populus tree surrounding site in Tennessee, USA - Soil MetaG P. TD hybrid SBSTD4 | ecosystem: Environmental > Terrestrial > Soil > Tree plantation...
GCTCGTGATCGGCCGGCGGGGCGCGGTCGCCGTCGACGCGCTCGCCGAGGCTCGGGCGCCGGAGTGATGGTCACGTGCTAGAGGGCCTCATCGCGGCCCTCGGGTGGGGGGTCGCCGACTTCTGGGGCGCGGTCACCGGGCGGCGGATCGGCAGCCTGTGGACCGTCGTCATCGCCCAGACGTTCACGGCGCTCGCCGCGACGGTCCTCGTCGTGGCTTCGGGCGACAGCGTGCGTCCGGTCGCGACGCTCCTCGGTGTGCTGTTCCTGAACGCGGTGTTCTCCGCGGCCGCGTACGTCGCGCACTACCACGCGCTCGAGCTGGGCCCCGTCTCGGTCGTCTCGCCGATCGGCGCCACGTACGCGCTCGTCGGCGTCGTGATCGCGATCGTCGTGCTCGGCGAGCGCCCGAGCGCCGTGACGCTCGTCGGCGGAGTGATCACGATCCTCGGCGTGATGCTCACGTCGACCGACCTCCGCAAGCTCCGCGCCGGGACGCACGGCATGCCGCCCGGGCTCCCGTGGGCGGTCGCCTCGGCGATCGGCTTCGGGGTAGGTGCGTTCTTCCTCGCGTACCTCTCCCGGCACCTCGGATGGGTCGTGGGCCTGTGGGCGTCGCGGTGCGCCCAGCTCGCGGGGATCGCGGCCGTCGCGCTCGTGCAGCGGCGCGATCTGGGCGCGCGCCTGCCGGCGCGCGCCGGGATCGTCGCCGCCCTCGGGGTGGGTGTGGCCGACCTCGTCGGCGTGATCGGCTACTCGTACGGCGCGTCGGTCGGGCTCGTCACGATCGTGCTCGTCGCGTCCGCCGTGTTCCCGTTGATCGCCGTCGCGCTGTCGGTGATCTACCTGGGCGAGCGTCCGGTGATGAACCAGTACGTCGGCGTGGTGCTCGTCGCCGGCGGGCTCGTGGTCCTCGGCCTCGGCTGATCGTCAGCCGCCGTGGCGGTAGAAGGGGATCGGCTCGGGCGGAGCCGGGGTGTTCTCCAGGATCAGATCCGCCGCCTTTTCCGCGACCATCATCACCGGCGCGTAGATGTTCCCGTTCGTGATGAACGGGAACACGGACGCGTCCACGACCCGGAGTCCCTCCGTGCCGTGGACCCGCATCGAGGTCGGATCGACCACGGACGTCGGGTCGGCGGCGTCGCCCATCTTCGCGGTGCACGACGGATGGAGCGCCGTCTCGGCGTCGCGCGCCACCCACGCGCGGATCTCCTCGTCGGCCTCGACGCTCGGTCCCGGTGACAGCTCCCCACCGCTGAACGGCTCGAACGCCGGCTGCGTCAGGATCGAACGAGCGACGCGGATCGCCTCGACCCATTCGCGCCGGTCCTGGTCGGTCGACAGGTAGTTGAACCGCAGCGCGGGATGCTCGCGCGGATCGGTGCTTCGGATCGCGACCGTGCCGCGCGCGTCGGACGTCATCGGTCCGATGTGGACCTGATACCCGTGGTCGCTCGCCGGCGCGGAGCCGTCGTAGCGCACGGCGATCGGGAGGAAGTGGAACATCAGGTTGGGGTAGGCCACGTCGTCGTTGCTCCGCGCGAAGCCCCCGCCCTCGAAGTGGTTCGTGGCACCGGGGCCCTTCTTGAACAGGAGCCACCGCAGACCGACCATCGGCCGGTTCCGCCACTTGAGGTACGGGGCGACCGACACCGGTTGCGTGGACGCGTACTGGACGTAGACCTCGAGATGGTCCTGGAGGTTCTGCCCGACGCCCGGCAGGTCCGCCACGACGTCGATGTCGAGCGCTTTCAGGTCGCCCGCGTCGCCGACCCCGGAGAGCTGCAGCGTCTGCGGCGAGTTGATCGCCCCGCCGCACAGGATGACCTCGCCGGCCTCGATCCGCTCGGACGCGCCGCGGCGCACGACCTCGACCCCGGTCGCGCGCCGGCCGTCGAACAGGACCTTCGTCACGAACGCCCGGGTCCGGACGTCGAGGTTCTTTCGTCCCATGACCGGACGGAGGTACGCCCCGGCGGCGGAGAGCCGTCGTCCGTCGTGGACGTTCCGGTCGAACGGCGCGAAGCCCTCCTGGCGGTACCCGTTCACGTCGTCGGTCAACGTGTAGCCGGCCTGCTGGACCGCCTCGAAGAAGGCGCCGAACAGCGGGTTCGTCGCCGGACCCCGCTCGAGCACCAGTGGCCCGGAGTGACCGCGGAACGGGTCGTCGGCGGCCGCGGCCAGGCACGTCTCCATCCGCTTGAAGTACGGCAGACAGTGCGCGTAGTCCCAGGTCTCCATCCCGGGCTCGGCCGCCCAGCGCTCGTAGTCGAGCGGGTTGCCGCGCTGGAAGATCATCCCGTTGATGCTGCTGGAGCCGCCGAGGACCTTGCCTCGGGCGTGGTAGATCCGGCGGCCTCCCATGTGCGGTTCGGGCTCGGACTCGTACTTCCAGTCGTAGAAGCGGCTCCCGATCGGGAAGGTCAGGGCCGCCGGCATGTGGATGAAGATGTCCCACGGGTAGTCGGGGCGGCCCGCCTCCAGCACGAGCACCCGGGTGGACGGATCGGTCGACAGCCTGTTGGCCAGGGCACTCCCGGCGGAGCCCCCGCCGACGATCACGAAGTCGTACCGCCGGGCCATCGGCGTGAGTCTGCACCAGCCCGAACCCGGGCGCCGCTGGGGGGTTGTCGAGGCTGCAACCGCTACCTTGCGCGGTGGCGGCGCAGGCCCCAGCATCGGGCCGGTCGGCTCCAGCCGTCGAGGGGGGTCCCGTTGGGCGACGCGCAGGCGACGGTCTCGTGTCGGAACGTCTGGAAGATCTACGGACCGAAAGCGGACCGGATCGTCGGGACGCCCGACGCCGACCTGCCGCGCGCCGAGCTCCTCGAGAAGACGGGGTGCGTCGCCGCCGTCCGCGACGTGTCGTTCGACGTCGCGAAGGGTGAGGTCTTCGTCGTAATGGGCCTCTCGGGCTCCGGGAAGTCGACGCTCGTGCGGATGATCAACCGGATCCACGACCCCACCGCGGGCCAGGTCATGGTCGACGGCGAGGACATCATGCACCTGGACGACGAGCGACTCCGGGAGATCCGCCGCCGCACGATCTCGATGGTCTTCCAGCATTTCGGGCTGCTCCCGCACCGACGGATCGTCGACAACGTCGCCTTCGGCCTCGAGGTGCAGGGCAAGGACAAGGTCGAACGCACCGCCAGCGCCGAGCGGGTGATCAAGGCGGTCGGGCTCGAGGGGTGGGAGAACGCGTACCCGGACGAGCTGTCGGGCGGGATGCAGCAGCGTGTCGGGCTCGCGCGTGCGCTCGCGAACGATCCGGAGGTCCTCCTGTTCGATGAGCCGTTCAGCGCCCTCGACCCGTTGATCCGCCGCGACATGCAGGATCAGGTGCTCTCCCTGCAGCGCGATCTCAAGAAGACGATGATCTTCATCACCCACGACCTCGCCGAGGCCCTGAAGCTCGGCGACCGCATCGCGATCATGAAGGACGGGCGCTTCGTCCAGGTCGGCACGCCCGAGGACGTGGTGGCGCATCCGATCGACGACTACGTCGCGGACTTCACGCGGGACGTCCCGCGCGCGCACGTGCTGACGGCCCGCTCCATCATGCGGGCGACCGACGGGGCGGTCGACTACGGGGGAGACGTCGATGCGGCGACGGTGCTCCAGGATCTCCTGCCGATCGTCGTGAAGACCGAGCGCCCGATCCGCGTGATGGACGACGGATCGCAGGTCGGGGTCGTCGATCGCACGGCCGTGCTCGAGGCCATGATGGAGGCCTGACGCGGTGGCCATCCCCCTCCGAGAGGTCGATCGGATCCAGCCGGCGGTCGTCCCGGTCGCGCACGAGGCGGAGTCTCCCTGGCGTCGGAGGATTATCGTCGCGCTCGCGATCGTGGCGATCTGCGCGCTCGGCATCATCCTGTTCTCGGGAGGGTTCCCGAGCTCCCTCACCGTGGACTCGGCGAAGCCGTTCAACGCGTTCGACGACTGGGTGATCGAGAACCAGAACACGAACCCGTTGTTCGTCGACTTCCTCGTCCCGCTCCGCCACGGGGTCAACGCCGTGTTCAACGGTCTCGTGACGGCGCTGGCGAGGATGACCTGGCTCGGGGTCGTCGTGACCGCGGCGGCGATCGCAGGCGTGCTCGCCGGGTGGCGGATGGCGATCCTCGCGGCGGTCGGGTTCCTCGCGATGGGCGTCCTCGGGCTCTGGGAGGCGAGCCTCGAGACGCTCGCCCTGATGCTCTTCGCGGTGACGATCTCACTCGCGATCGGGATCCCGGTCGGCATCTACGCGGGGCGGCATCCCGCCGTCGAACGCGTCCTGCGTCCGGTGCTCGACGCGATGCAGACGATCCCGGCGTTCTCGTACCTGGTGCCCGTCGTCCTCCTGTTCAGCATCGGGACGACGCCCGCCCTGATCGCGACCGTGTTGTTCGCGCTGCCCCCTTCGATCCGGCTCACGAGCCTGGGGATCAGGCTCGTCCCCGAGTCGGCGCTCGAGGTGGGGCGGTCGTTCGGGACGACCACGCGGCAGCTGCTCGGCAAGATCCAGCTTCCCTTCGCGAAGCCGTCGATCATGCTCGGCGTGAACCAGACGATCATGATGGCGCTCGGTATCGTCGTGATCGCCTCCGCGGTCGGCTTCCGCGGCCTCGGCCGCGAGGTGTTGGACGGCCTCGAGAACCAGGACGTGGGGACGGCGCTCGCGGGCGGCCTGGCGATCGTCGCGCTCGCCATCGTCCTGGACCGCGTCACGTACGCCTGGAGCAAACGCGACGACACGAAGCGTGGCGCGCCCGTGCACCTGTTCGGTCGTGACTTCCCCCGGTGGGTCGTGTGGGTCGGTGCGATCGCTCTCGCGGCGATCGCGATCGGGGTCGGGCGACAGGTCCTGCGTCAGCAGGACTTCCCGGACGCATGGGTCGTCGGGATCGCCCGTCCCGTGAACGACGTGGTCGACGCGATCACCCGGACGATCGGCGGCGCGACCGGCGCGCTGAGCGACTTCATCGTCCGGTACCTGCTCGATCCGATCCGGAACCTGCTGGACGGGCTGCCGTGGTGGCTGCTCTGCGGTGGGGCCGGGGTGCTCGCGTGGCGCGTCTCGCGGAGCATCGGCCTCGGGATCCTGTCGTTCCTGCTCCTCGCGACGATCGGCGTGCTCGGGATGTGGGCCGATGCGACCGACACGCTCAGCCAGGTGATCGTCGCGGTCGCGGTCTCGGTGGCGCTCGCGATCCCGATCGGCATCTGGTCGGCGAGGAACGACACGGTGCAACGGATGCTGAAGCCGATCCTCGACGTGATGCAGACGCTGCCGCAGTTCGTGTATCTCGTGCCGGTGATCGCGCTCTTCCACGTGGGCCGGGTCCCCGGGGTGATCGCGGCGCTCGTGTACGCGCTCCCGCCCGGGATCAGGCTCACCGACGCCGGGATCCGCCAGGTGCCGACCGAGACGGTCGAGGCCGCCGAAGCGTTCGGCGCGACGCCGAACCAGATCCTCCGCAAGGTGCAGCTCCCGCTCGCCCGGCCCTCGATCCTCCTTGGCGTGAACCAGACGATCATGATGGTGCTCTCGGTCGTCATCATCGCTGGGCTGGTCGGCGGCGGCGGGCTCGGCTACCGCGTCGTCGTCGGACTGAACCACGACCCTGGAGCGGGGATGGTCGCGGGGATCTGCATCCTGCTGCTCGCGATCGTGATCGACCGGGTCACGCAGGCGCTCGGGCAGGGCCCGGGCATGGCATCGTCGCGCACGCGGACCGTCGGCTGGTCGTTCGGGCCGGCCCGGTGGCGTGCCGCGGCTGCGGAAGAAGGTGTCTCCGAAACACCGACGGAAGAACCAGGGAAGGGGGAAGGATGAAGCGTCTGCACAGGGCGAGCCTCATGGCCGGGGCGGTCGTCGCGTTCGCGCTCGTCGCCGTCGCGTGCAGCGACGTCTCGTCGAGCTCGACCGGGGCCGCCTCCGGGGGGACGGTCCCCGACAACAGCGGGACGACGATCACGATCGCCGTGAACCCCTGGGTCGGATCCGAGGTGAACGCGAACCTCGCGAAGGTCCTGCTGGAGCAGAAGCTCGGCTACACGGTGGAGCTCACGAAGATCGACGAGTTCGCGCAGTTCCCCTCGCTGTCGAACGGTGACCTCGACGCGACGCTCGAGGTGTGGCCGTCCGGACACGCGAAGGACTACAAGAAGTACATCCAGGACCAGAACGGGGTCGTGGACGGCGGGAAGCTCGGAGTCATCGGTCAGATCGGCTGGTGGATCCCGACCTACATGCTCGATCAGCATCCGGAGCTCGCGACGTGGGAGGGACTCAAGACCGACGCCGACATGTTCAAGACGGCGGAGAGCGGGTCCGCCGGTCAGCTGCTCGATGGCGATCCCAGCTACGTGACGTTCGACCAGCCGATCGCCGACAACCTCGGGCTCAACCTCAAGGTGGTCTATGCGGGATCGGAGGCTGCCGAGCTCTCGGCGCTCAAGGCCGCGTACACCAAGCAGGCGCCGTTCCTGTTCTACTTCTGGACGCCGCACTGGGCGCAGGAGCAGTACGACCTGACGATGATCCAGTTGCCGGCGGTCACCGACGCGTGCACGCAGGCGGCTTCGGACGACCCCAACGCGTACGCGTGCGCGTACCCGCAGGACGACCTCTACAAGGCGTTCAACGATCAGCTGCAGACGCGGGCGCCTGCGGCGTTCGCCCTCCTGTCGGCGATGAACTACACGAACGACGATCAGAACTCGATCGGGCTCGACATCAACAACGGGATGGATCCCGAGGCAGCCGCGCAGAAGTGGATGGACGCGCACCCGGACGTGTGGCAGCCGTGGGTCGACGCCGGACTGGCGGCGCAATCCTCGTCCTGAGCTGACGTGGTGGGGGCGGCCGCTCCGCGGCCGCCCCCACCACCGGACCGGGGGATCAGCTGCGGCCGGTTTGGTGGTTCCCTCCGACGACGTGACGTAGAGACGTCTTCCTGTCCGTTGCTCTGACTGCAACGCTTCGACCACGCTCCGCAACGGGTGAGGCAGACTCGCGGCGTGAGCGAAAGGGCCGCGCGCCCGTGAAGGAACGCGCGCAGACCGTGATCGTCGGTGCCGGCATCGTCGGCGCCTCGGCCGCGTACCACCTGGCTGAGCTCGGCCAGCCCGACGTCCTCGTGCTCGACCAAGGTCCGCTCTTCGAGACGGGAGGATCCACGTCGCACGCGCCAGGTCTCGTCTTCCAGACGAACCCGTCGCGGACGATATGTCGGATCGCGCAGGACTCGGTCCGCCTCTACACGGCCCTCGAGGTCGACGGCGAACCGGCCTGGCACGGCGTCGGCGGGATCGAGGTCGCGACGACGCCGGAGCGGATGACCGAGCTGCACCGCCGCCGCGGGTGGGCGACCTCGTACGGGATCGCCGAGACCGAGATCCTCACGCCGGAGCAGACGGCCGAGCGCATCCCGCTCCTGGATCCGTCGACGATCCTCGGCTCCTACTTCGTCGCGACCGACGGGATCGCCAAGGGGGTCCGCATCGTCAACGCGCTCGCTCGTCGCGCGGAAGCGAAGGGTGTGGCGTTCGAGGGCGGTGTGACGGTCACGGGCTTCGACACGGCCGGCGGGCGGGTCCGTGCGGTGGAGACAGACCGGGGCCGGATCGGATGCGAGCGCGTGCTGATCTGCGCCGGCATCTGGGGACCGACCGTCGGCGCGATGGCCGGCGTACCGATCCCGCTCGTCGCGGTCCAGCACCAGCTCGTCTGGACCGACCCGATCGCCGAGCTGGCGGGCGAAACGCGCGAGGTCGTTCATCCGATCTTGCGCCACCAGGACTTCGCGATGTACTTCCGGCACCGCGAGGACCACTACGGCGTCGGCAGCTACCACCACGAGCCGATCGCGACCTCCCAGGCCGACCTGCGGCCGCCGGGCAGCGCGATGCAACCGTCGCTGATGCCGTTCACGCCGGCCGACTTCGCTCCCGCCGAAGCGGAGGCGGCACGTCTCCTCCCGGCGCTCCGAGGACGCATGCGTCCGGACGACTCCGCGCGGTCCTTGAACGGCATGTTCTCGTTCACGCCGGACGCCGGCTCGATCGTCGGAGAGAGCTCGCGGACGCGAGGCGTCTGGGTGTGCGAGGCCGTGTGGGTCACCCACGCGGGTGGCATGGGGCGTCAGGTCGCGGAGTGGATGGCGCTCGGCGAGCCGACCTACGACATGGGGGAGGCGGAGGCGAACCGCTTCTACACGTTCATGACGACGCCGCCGTACGTCGTGGAGCGTGGCAAGCAGCAGTACCGAGAGGTCTACGACATCCTGCATCCGCTCCAGCAGATGGATCGGCCGCGCGGGCTCCGGCTCACGCCCTTCTACGAGCGTCACCAAGAGCTCGGCGCGCGGTTCTTCACCGGTGCGGGGTGGGAGCGACCGCAGTGGTTCGACGCGAACAAGGTCCTGAGCGGTGCGCCGTGGGAGTCGCGGACCGGCTGGGCGGCGCAGAACTGGTCGCCGGCGGTCGGCGCCGAGCACCTCGCGACCCGGGAACGTGCGGCGCTGTTCGACATCACGCCGTACGTGAAGCTCGACGTGGAGGGGGCTGATGCGCTCGCGTTCCTCGAGCGCGTCTGCGCGAACCGGATCGACCGGCCGGTCGGGACAGTGACCTACACGGCGATGCTCACGCCGAGCGGCGGGATCCGGTGCGACCTCACCGTGACGCGCGCCGCTAAGGACTCCTTCATGGTCGTCACCGGCGGCGGGTCCGGGATGCACGATCTCGCGTGGCTTCGGTCACAGCTGCGCGACGACGACCGCGTGTCGATCGCGAACATGACCGACCATCGGTTCTGCCTGGGGCTGTGGGGACCACGCGCCCGAGTCGTCCTCGCCGCCGTCACCGACGCGGACGTGTCGAACGACGCCTTCCCGTACATGAGGATGCGCCCGCTCGCGATCGGCGAGGCGCCCTGCTTCGCGCAGCGGATCAGCTACGTCGGCGAGCTCGGGTGGGAGCTCTACGGGCCGATCGAGATGGGCGCCCGCGTCTGGGACCTGCTCTGGGAGGCCGGTCGCGAGCACGGGTTGATCGCCGGGGGGCTCGGGGCGTTCGACTCGCTCCGGCTCGAGAAGGGCTATCGGCTCTGGGGCCAGGACATCAACACCGAGCACACTCCCTTCGAGGCCGGCCTCGGCTTCGCGGTGAAGATGGACAAGGAGTTCCAGGGCCGCGACGCGCTCCGTCAGCGGACGGAGCCGGTCGAGCGACTCACGTGCATGACGCTCGACGATCCCGACGCCGTGGTGATGGGCAAGGAGCCGATCCGGGCGGACGGCCGCGTCGTGAGCTACGTCACGAGCGCGACCTACGGCTACTCGATCGGTCGCGGGATCGTCTACGGCTACCTGCCGGTCGATCTGACCGCGGTCGGGACGCCGGTCGAGGTGGAGTACTTCAGAGAACGGCTCCCGGCGACGGTCGCCGACGAGCCGTTGTGGGACCCGAAAGGCGAACGCCTGCGGGCGTGAGCCACCGAGGAAAGGAGCACCGCACATGGCCGTGAACGACAACCCCGGGATCCTGCTCTACACCCGGATCCGGAAGTCGCCGTACTTCTACGCGTCGCGCAAGCACGGCGTCGCCCGGTACAGCGTCTACAACCACACGTACCACCCGCGGCACTACGGCGACCCCGTCGCCGAGTACTGGAACCTGGTGAACGGCGTCACGATGTGGGACGTCGGCGTCGAGAAACAGATCCAGATCAAGGGCAAGGACGCCTTCGACCTGACGAACATGATCGTGCCGCGCGACCTGCACAAGTGCGCGGTGGACCAGTGCAAGTACGTGTTCATCACCGGCCCCGACGGCGGGATCCTGAACGACCCGGTCCTGCTCCGCGTCGAGGAGGACGAGTTCTGGCTCTCACTCGCCGATTCCGACATCAACCTGTACGCGCTCGGGATCGCCGCCGCGAAGGGCATGGACGTGACGGTCCAGGAGATCGACGTGGCGCCGGTCCAGATCCAGGGTCCGAACGCGAAGAAGGTCCTCACCGAGCTCTTCGGCGACCGGATCCTCGACGTGCCGTACTACGGGCTCATGAAGGCCGACCTCGACGACATGTCGGTCGTGGTGTCGCGGACCGGGTACACGGGTGAGGTCGGCTACGAGATCTACCTCCGGGACGCGTCGAAGCACGGCGTGAAGCTGTGGGACACGGTGCTCGAGGCCGGCAAGCCGCACGGGCTCGAGGTGATCGGGCCGTGCCACATCCGGCGCATCGAGGGCGGCATCCTCGCCTTCGGAGCGGACATGTGGTACGAGAACAACCCGTTCGAGGTCGGCTATCACTACACGTGGATGGTCGATCTGGACCAGGACGCCGACTTCATGGGCAAGGAAGCCCTGAAGCGGATCAAGACGGAGGGCGTCTCGCAGAAGCTCGTCGGGGTCGACATCGAGGGCGAGCCGCTCGGGACCTACATCGACAACGAGATGCTCGACTTCTTCCCGGTGTCGGCCGGCGGCTCGGTGGTCGGGCGGGTCACGTCCGCATGCTTCTCGCCGCGCCTGGAGAAGAACATCGGGTTCGCGATGCTGCCGATCGAGCACGCGGAGCTCGGCACGACGCTCGAGGTGGAGACGCCGAAGGCGAAGGTGGCCGCGACGGTCGTCCAGATGCCGCACTGGGATCCGACGAAGGAGATCCCGAAGGGCTGACCACCGCTCCCCTCGACCGGTCGCGATTGACGGTGTGACCGGCGGTTCAGTCATGCTCCTGGCCCGTCGATGAGGCGTACGGCACGATCCCCGAGGAGCGAGCGCGAACGATGAGCTGGCGGTTCTGGAGGCGGCGGCGGGCGCCGAGCCTGACCGAGGAGGAACGAGCGGCCTTGAAGTCGCTCGTTGCCGACGCGAAGTACGAGATGATCCCGCTCGCCTCGGCGCTCGAGCACGCCGCCGCGCTTCCGCCAGGCGCGCAGGTCACCGTGACCGCATCGCCCTCGCACGGTATCGAGGCCACGTTCGAGCTTGCCGAGGCCCTCGCCGCGCGGGGCCACGACGTGACGCCGCACGTCTCGGCGCACATGGTCCGCGACCCCACGCATCTGGCGGAGCTGCTCGACCGCGCCCGGGGCGCCGGGCTCCGGAGCGTGTTCGTCGTCGGTGGCGACGCCCGCGACCGTGGCGAGTTCCACGACGGGGTGATGTTGCTGCGCGCGATGGACGAGCTCGGGCACCCGTTCGAGGAGGTCGGGGTGCCCTGCTATCC
>Ga0075425_100007934_pt1 | contig 11235 bp, 8 predicted proteins | sample SoiMethybrSBSTD4_FD_75300 | JGI IMG/M metagenome (GOLD analysis project Ga0075425, IMG submission 75300) | Bulk soil microbial communities from a Populus tree surrounding site in Tennessee, USA - Soil MetaG P. TD hybrid SBSTD4 | ecosystem: Environmental > Terrestrial > Soil > Tree plantation...
CACTGATCGCGAAGGTCGGAACCGGCGGTGGCACAGGGCATGTATTCGAATTCACCGGATCCGCCATTCGCAGTCTTGATATGGATGCCAGGATGACCATTTGTAACATGTCGATTGAAGCTGGCGCGCGAGCCGGCTTGATCGCTCCGGACGATACAACATTCGAGTATGTTGCCGGGCGGGAGTTCGCGCCGAAGAAAAGAGCTTGGGACGAGGCTCTTGTCCGATGGAGGCAGTTGCCCAGCGACATTGATGCTCATTACGACAATAGTGTTTCAATCGATGCGTCGTCTCTCGAGCCAATGATTACTTATGGCACGAACCCGGGAATGGCTATCCCACTGTCCGCTCGTGTTCCAGCTCCAGCAACACCGGCAGACGTTGCTGCCCTGAAATACATGGCGATCGAGCCGGGTCAGTCATTGCTGGGACATCCAGTCGACGTGGTATTCCTTGGAAGCTGCACGAACAGCCGATTGTCGGATCTTCGCAATGCAGCTGGACTCCTTCGTGGACGCAAGATCAGCTCGTCAGTTCGCATGCTGGTCGTCCCCGGGTCCTACGAGATCAAGCGGCAGGCAGAAGCCGAAGGTCTCGATCGCGTCTTCAAGGAAGCCGGCGCCGAGTGGCGCGAAGCCGGGTGCAGCATGTGTATCGCGATGAACGGAGACTCGGTGCCGGCAGGCAAAACATCCGTCAGCACGAGTAACCGAAATTTTGAAGGACGCCAGGGGAAAGGCGCACGCACGCTCCTTGCATCTCCGCTAACGGCCGTGGCTAGTGCGATCGAAGGAAGAGTTGCCGATCCGCGCCAACTCGGAGGAATTGCATGAGAGTCACATCTCGAGTCGTTGCGTTACCGCAGGAAAACATCGACACCGATCAAATCATTCCGGCGCGGTTTCTTAAGACCACAGATAAGGTTGGAATCGGCGAACACTTGTTCGAAGACCGTCCCGAATTCAAGGTCGAGAAGGGCTCGGAGATTCTTGTGGCGGGTGATAATTTTGGTTGCGGCAGCTCGCGTGAACACGCGGTATGGGCCTTAAAGGATTTCGGATTCAAGGCAGTTATCTCAACAGGCTTTGCCGATATTTTTCGACAAAACAGCTTGAAGAACGGTTTCTTGCCGGTCGTCGTCGATGCGAAGACGCATGCGCTGTTAAAGCCGGGTGTCCTCGTCACCATCGACCTTGCGACGCAGACACTCTCCATCGAAAATGGTCCGACAGTCACTTTCCCAATCGACTCGTTCTCGAAAACATGCATTCTCGAGGGGCTCGACGAAATCGGGTACATCTTGAAGCACGAGGCTGCAATCTCCGCGTACGAACAGCGAAAGAGTTAGCCACCAACGGCACAGAAGGCACAACGGTCGGAATTCCCGTGTTATCCTTTCAAGTTGCCGGGCCGTTAGCTCAGGTGGTAGAGCATCTCACTTTTAATGAGAGGGTCGCAGGTTCGAGTCCTGCACGGCTCATCAACAACTTACTGACAATTTTGGAGCCTCACCATACGCTTCGGGTAACGCGCAGGGTAATAATCGGCGTGTGCTAGTTTAGGGCAGCGAAACAACTCACGGCCAGATTTGTGATAGCCTTTTCTTGTCCATTCCTCTTGACATAAAACCACAGGGAATGCGCCTTTCTGAATCTGACTGCTAGGAATATGGTCAGTTCTGTCTGAATGTCTGAAGCAGCGCGTAACGTTGAGCGAGTCCCGTATGCGAGATTTTGGGGCTGCCGATCGCGTCATCGATAAAAATCGATTTCGCACCATTATCCGGACTGGAGTGATTGCCGGCTCGATCCTCATCGCGACATCACTCGAACGCGGGCCAGGGCTCGGCGCATACTTGCCATGGGCATCGGCGCTGGTACAAGGCAGTCCTGCTCCCATTACTGACACCGTAACCCTTTCGCCGACTGGATTTCCTCTGCTCCAGTGGTATCCGGGTGTGGGTCTACTCATTGCTCTTTCAAAATTCCTGGCTATCGGCTTCCTCGATATGCAGCAATCCGCAAGAGTCGCGGCCTGGATAGCCGTTTTCACGACATTGACAGCTTGCGCTTCTTTGTTCCATCACGTTGGTGGCAAGCGGGCGAGCTTGCTTGTCCTAGGCCTATCGGTCTTCCTCGTCGCCACAAACACGGGTTATTACATCAGGCTCCTTGGCGCGGAACTCTTCGCGATGGCACTGGTAGCTACGCTGGTGTGGCTTGCATGGGTCCCGAAAAGAATCGGAAATGTCGAGCTTGCCGGTCTCGCTGCGCTCGCTGCCTTACTCATGATGGTTCGTCCGCAGTCCGCTTTGATGTCGTTGCCCGCGCTGACGCTTGGCCTGCTGCGTTGGGTGGGAAACGCCCGCGAACCGCACAGGGGTCGCGGCCTTATAACATGCGGGCTTTTGTTGAGTATAGGCATGTTCGTCCTGTTGCAAGTAAATTACTGGATGACGGGAGAGTGGACGCGACCCGCCTACTACTTCGGCAACGATCAATTCAGATCCGTTTATTTATCGGCCCCGTATCTCGACTTAGTTCTCTTCGATCGCAACGCGGGAATTTTGCGCTGCACACCGCTGTTCGTGTTGGGCTTTCTCGCCGCACTCGTGCACACACTCGACGGCAGGATTGAAAAGCGCTTTCGGGCGTTCTATGGCGTTACGCTCGTTGCGGGATTGGCGCAGATCTGGTTTGTGGCAGGTTATTACGGTTGGGCTGGAGGCGCGTGGATCTTTGGGTCCCGATACCTAAATCTTCTCTCGCTCTATTCCGTCATAGCGTTGATTCATCTATTGGCCTCTAAACGCGCCACGCGGTTTATGAAAACTTTATTCCTCGGTGCTGCCTTCGGGTGCGCGGCATGCACGGCCAGTTTGTTCGGTATGCGGTATTTGATCGCATGTCTTGCGATTGCAGGAACCGCTGCCGTTTGCGCCGGCCTTTCAAAAATCCGGCTGAGTTACAACACGCGTGACTTGGCGTACGCATCTTTCGGTTTGTCCTTTGTAATCCCGCTCGCGTACTACTATGCCCGAACCGCACAGGAGCAGGCTGCGACTGTTTTAACAATCTCCGCTCTAGGAGTCGGATCGGCGGCGAGCGCGGTACTCGTTCCGGCTCTCTTTCTTACCTGGAAAGCTATACCTTCTCATTGGGTCGCTAAAGGTATTGCAGCACTCGCGACCTTGAGTCTGGTGATTGGAGTCGCCCTCATCGTACGACTTGGGTCTGGAGCTGCCGACTTTCAGAGAAATGAACTGGCTTCGCCGAGTCCCCGTTTTCTGTATATCAATCGTTTCGACATTCAGAATCTGGAAGAAGATTTAAAGGGACAGACCGTGTACCAGTGGCCTGACCGTGTCCACCGCGGCATGATCAATTTCTTGGACGACGAGAAACGGCAGACAGCGATCCGCCGCAACTCGCGCTGATCCTCTCGACGAGGAAATCCGCCCCGAACTTGCCTGGGTCAATGAGACTCCGGATCCAAGCAAATGCGGATGCCGCAATGCGCGATCTTGCGTGATGGAGCGAAAGCTAGCGTCTCATCTGCTCGTCCCATCGTTGCCGCAGTTCTCGAAGCTGAAGTTCACGCATAAGGATTTCTCCTGAGGCCTTCATCAAGATTTTGAGAATTAATTCCTGCATCAAGGCTGCTGTTCCATGTCTTGCTTCGAGTTCATTTATCCAGAGATCATCGAAGGCCACTCGGGCTATACCCATTGTTTCTGCCTGGCACCAAACGGGATGACAGTCACGTAGACCTCCTGAACCAGACGGTTGCCCTCAAATTCCTGGCCGCCGCGCAATACGGCGACCTGGCATTACTCGTTCTGGGGCGCATGCTATTTCGGCACCGCCTCGCGGCGGATTTAGTAGCGGCGCTCACGTTCAATGCCTTCGCCTTCGGGGCGTTGTGGGTGGGAACTTTCGAGCAGCGCCTCCTTCTCACCTTTTTATTCCCTCGCTGATGTGGATTCCACTGATGCGGCGTTTCGGATTCTTAACCATTGTCGTCGTATGGTCTACTCAACTAGCAACGCAGTCCGGGCCGCTCAAAGCAACCGGCTGGATGGCGCACCAATTGATCGCCCTCCACTTGTTTTCGTCGTGTATGAAGCTGTTGAAGTGCTCGACTTCTGTGGACCGTTTGAAGTGTTCTCGGTGACGCGTCTAAATGAGGAGAAGAGGCGTGAAGAACCGTCTCCGTTCAATGTTTTCTTAATCGCTGAAGCCACATCGCCAGTTGTGGCTACCGGTGGGATGAAGGTTGTGCCCGATTACGATTTCGATACGTGCCCGCAGCTGGACATCTTGATAATCCCAGGTGGTTGGGGCGCCATTAGGAAAATGAACAACGAGCGTCTAGTCAACTGGATTGGCAGACGCTCAAGACAAGTTGACACGGTGACTTCCGTCTGTACAGGGGCACTGTTGCTTGGCAAAGCCGGGCTGCTTGACGGCAAACGTGCCACTACGCATTGGCGTTTTCTTGATCGGATGCAGGAGCTCTTTCCAAAAGTTACCGTCGATAGACAAGTACATTTCGTGGAGGAAGAAGGCCTCTTCAGCTCCGCGGGCATCTCCGCCGGGATTGACATGTCCCTGAGGGTAGTGGCGCGGTATTTTGGCGAAGCCGTGGCGAGGGCAACGGCGAGACATATGGAATACCCTTTCCCGGAGAACGACAAGCGCCGGATCACGATATCTTAACGGAGCGACGCAGGGGAGAGCCGAACAGCGTCATGTACGAGTAGCGGAGGCTCTACCATTTTCCTGCCACAAAAGTTTTCTAGGCGTTTTCATCACCACACATTCTCACGAAAAGTGTTGCGCATGATTGTTTGTCGATATAGCGTCGTCACTATCTCCTACAGCCTGAATTTTGGATTGGTCTACGTGTTGACAATGAACTCCTCGAGAAAGGGGAATGTGCTCGCAGGAAGACTCATCGCAATAGCCGGGGTGATCGCTTGCGTCGCGGTGGCGCTGCCGGCGCAATGGCGTGTCCCGACCAAGGGTGTGCCAACGCGCGCGGATGGCAAGCCGAATTATGGCGCACCCGCACCGAAGATGGCGGACGGGACAACACCTGACCTTTCTGGGCTCTGGGATGTAGAGAAACGGCCGTGCAGCGAGGCGGCATCTCCGGCCGGATGTCTTGATGCGCAGGGGGGCATTCCCGTGGGATTCATTAATATCACGACGGGCGCCACTGAGACACCACCCTTGCAACCGTGGGCCGAGGCTTTGGTGAAGCAGTATATGGAGACCGACGCGAGTCTCGACCCGAACCTCCGGTGTTTGCCACACGCACCTCCGAGGATGTGGGCCCACTTCGTCATGCGGAAAGTCATCCAAACCCCAGATAGTGTGACGATTCTCGACGAGTATATGGCGCAGTATCGGCAGATTTTCATGGATGGACGCGCACTGCCGAAAGACCCGGAGCCGATGTTCAAAGGTTATTCGGTCGGCCGGTGGGAGGGTGACACGCTGCTCGTTGAGACCATCGGCATCAAGGAAAATTGGTTCGACGGTAATGGCTATCCGCTCACCGATCAAGCCAGAGTTATCGAGCGTATCCGGCGGGTGAACTACGGCAGTCTAGAAGTTGAGGTCACGGTTGATGATCCAAAGGTATACACAAAAGTTTGGACGCGGACTATCCGGCTGGCGCTTGTCCTCGACACGGACTTGCTCGAATACATCTGTAACGAAAATGAAAAGGACCTGCAACTTATCATCAATGCCGGAAAAGTGAAAAAGTAAGGAAATCCAATAAACGAATGCTGACGCTATGAACGATGAGCAGTAAGAAATCTTCGGAATTTCAAAATCTTCACGGATTCTCAAATTTTCTTACTGCTCATCGTTCATAGCATCAGCATTCATTCCGAAGGTCAGAACCGCTCGCAATCCATTACGTCTGGGACTGACCGAAATTTGATCAGTGGGCAGCAGTCGTCTCGATTATTTCGATTTTCGTGGCGATCTTGGCCGTTTCCTGTTCCGTGTAATGCACTCTCATTTTCGTACCCTGGCGCACCACGGTAGGCTTGCCGTCGTTTTCCGGTGCGACCAATTCAGTTTGATCGGTGTACGAGAACTGCATTGAGTTGTCGCCTGCTTTCAGCGTCAGGACTTTAGCGTTTTGGTCGATGTCCATCAGCATCCCTTCGACAATTTTCGCGTCTTGAACCTTAGGGTCTTGGACCTTTGGATCCTGTGCCACAGCCGTTCCGCTCAGCAACATAGTCACGAGCAAAAACGCTACGCATACACCAGTCGACTTTTTTAAGGTGTCCATCATGTCTCCTTCTCGTATAACGTCCAGATTGGAGTTTGTCCGCAACAACTCTGCCAAACACGAATCGTACGAAGGCTGGTGTGTGCTCTGTAGCATTTGCCGCGATCCTGCGTCGCACGGTGGCGCAATCCACACGGTGGAAGATCGAGTCCATTCAGGCAAAAATTGCAGGCAGTGTGGCACTTGCGGCCCAATTCTGTGCGCTGACGCGGCCACCCCTCTTTGCTAGGCTGAAATCTGGCCGATTGGGCCAATTTTTCGCGGTCAGGATCGGTTATAGGCTTGTCCACAAGGCGTAAAGAACTTTTCGCGAGCGTGCGTGAGGCGCTCCACACCAGCCACCACGTTAGGTTTGTCTTACTGCCGGTTCCCACTTCACAAATTTCCAACGCGACAAGTTACTCACGAGTCTGACGCTTCCAGCCGACACCACTGGAATCGACGAACGAGCCGTCGCCTTGAACGGTTAGCGTCCAGGTGTTGCCGTTTTCGGCTGTAAACCAGACCTTGTGCAAGCTGTCGTCCCGCGGTGATCTCTCCCAGGAAATCACTCGGTAGACAAATGTGCCCTTGCTACTTTCGTGTTTGGTTTTAAGCGTGTAAGTACCCACGCTTTTGCCAAAGTACTTATTGGCCCCTGTTTCAATGCTGATGCGTATCAAAACATTCGGCGTTTGAGACGGGTCCAGTGTGAGTTCCAGCACCTGACTGGGATCACTTTCATTGATGAAGATCCCAACAGGTAGCGGGCTGGATCCTGATTGGCAGCCTGACAGCAATGGCAAAAGTAACAGGGCGAAAATCGGGGCGTGTTTGTACCGCATGGCCGTTCCTTTCAATGGAAGTTGTAACTATTACGTTATACGATACAGTTGCGTGGCGATTAACAGGTCCATTTATTTCTCTCCGAACTTATTTATCTTTCATCGCCTGGCCGCGTATGGAACTGTTCACCGGCAAAACAAGCCGTCCCATGAACGAACAGCTGGATAGCAGACTCATTTCAATATGTAGTTGATTTCACATTGATTTGAGATTGGAGGGATAGCTGCAAAAGGCTCGCCATGCTCAAAGACATCCTGTACGCATTTCGCGCACTGCGTAAGAACCCGGGTTTTGCGCTCACGGCCATTCTGTCGATTGCGTTGGCTATCGGTGCCAATTCGGCCATCTTCAGCCTTCAACAAGCGTTGTTGCTTCGGCCGCTGGCGATCGCAAAGCCTTCCGAAGTCGTATCGATCACGTCGCGAACACAGAGCGGCGTGGTTGAAGCGTTCACGTACCCGGATTTTGTGGAACTGCGGGATAAGAACCGGTCTTTCGAAGGATTGGTCGGATATCAGCTCGTTGGGACCGCAGTTGCCCGGGATGAGAAAAACCAGCCGGATTTCAGAATCGGATTTCTCGTATCCGGCAACTTCTTCGACGTGATTGGCGTGAAGCTTGCGCTCGGCCGCGGATTTCGTGCAGATGAGGATGAGGTGCCTGGGCGCGATGCCGTTGTTGTGCTTTCACACGATTTTTGGAAGGAGGTATTGGGCAGTGACCCTTCTATCGTGGGAGAACATTTGCGGCTTGGCCCTGGAGCCTCGCTGGATTTCACGGTGATCGGTGTGGCGCCCGAGTCCTTTACGGGAATGGATCTGTTTTTCAGGCCATCCTTTTATGTTCCCAACATGATGGGACCTAAAGTCGTGGGCAACCCCGATTTGCTCACTGATCGTCGCTACACGGGCGGAAGAAATGACGTTAACGTCAAAGGTCGTTTGAAGGCTGGAGTATCTGTCCAGGCAGCGAATGCGGATATCGCGGGCATCGTGCAAGGTCTGGAATCTGCTTTTCCGACCACTAACACTGGACGAAAAGCAGCGGTACGTACCGAGATGGAGGCACGCGTGGACTATGCTCCAATCCTCGCGGGAATCGTCGCCGCTGTATCGGGTGTGATGATCGTCATTCTCGCGATTGCCTGCTCGAACGTGGCGAATCTGATGCTCGGCCGTGGACGGGCGCGGGCCCGGGAAATCGGCGTCCGGCTCGCTATCGGCGCAAGCCGTTACCGTCTGATGCGGGAATTGATGGCGGAAAGTCTGCTCATCGCACTGACGGGCGGCGCACTCGGTCTGTTCATTTCGGGGGCAGCCTTTCAAGTTTTCTCCAGATTCGAAGTTCCTGGAGACGCTCCAGTCACGCTCGCATTCGAACTGGATACTCGTGTCCTTGTATTTACTCTCGTTGTTTCCGTTGTCAGCGCCATTCTTTTTGGACTGGTCCCCGCGATTCAAGTTACCGGCACGGATCTGACCTCCGCGCTAAAGGCCGGAGATTTGATCCATTCCCGTAAGCGGTTTTTGGGGCGCTACGCTCTAGTGGCAGTGCAAATCGCTGGATCGCTAGCCATGTTAATGGCCGGCGCGCAAATGTATCGGAACATGACCAAGGTGCTGACAGAAAATCCCGGCTTCCTCAAAGATCACCGGCTTGCCGTGCGTCTCGATCCCACACTGTCCAACTACACGCAGACCCAGGCCGAGCAGTTCTACCGTACTTTGATCGAGCGCACTGCCGGTGCCTCCGGCTTCCGGTCGGCCGCACTGGCTAGCGGTCATCCACTCACCACTGAACGCGCGATCGTGACCTTGGCGCCGGAAGGTTATGAATTTCCCGCCGGGCAGGAAAATCTGAGGGTCGGTGGGCTCATCGTCGATGAAAACTATTTCTCGACATTAGCCGTGCCAATCATCGCCGGCCGCGGGTTTTGGCCGTCGGATCACGCGAAATCGCCACGAGTGGCTGTCGTCAATCAGGAATTTGCAAGGCGCGTTTTCAAGGGAAATGCGATCGGGAGACGCATCCGGCTTGACGACGCAAACGGCGAGTGGGCGGAGATTGTGGGCGTGACATCGACCGGGAAATACAACGTCATCACGGAGCCCCCAACGTCTTTCGTATACCTGCCATTCAGCCAGAATTTCCAGCCGCGTATGACGTTGATTGCCGAGACGTCCGGGGATCCGGTGGCAATGGCTGGACCCATTCGGAGCCTGATCCGCTCAATCGATCCGAACATGCCGATTTTCTCTCTGCGCACATTGGAAGACATCTTCGAGCACGGGCCTGTCACGCAGCTGCGTGTCTTCTATCTCATATTCGGCGGAACGAGCCTGATGGGATTTGCTCTGGCCGTACTGGGTCTGTATGCCGTAGTGGCGTTTCAAGTCACCCGGCGAACGCGTGAAATCGGTGTCCGTATCGCGCTGGGCGCGCAACGTGGACATGTGCTGAGAATGATTCTGAGACAGGCTGCGATTGTCGCGGGGATTGGGATCGGTAGCGGGTTCTTCCTCAGCGTCGTCGTTCGTCCTCTACTCTTAGTCAGTATGGGACGACCAGTTTCATCCTTTGATCCTTCCATGATCATCGGGATTCCGTTGAGCCTTTTGCTGATTACACTTCTGGCTGCTACAGTCCCCGCGCGGCGCGCGGCGCGCGTGGATCCGCAGCGAGCACTACGTCAGGATTGAATCGACAGGCCGCGACGGCCTTGGATCAAATGTATGTGCGCTCGACGCTGCGAATGTCCCGAAAACGCTCGAATACCAGGCGCTCGTCTTCAAGTCCGACGAACGATTTGATCGTGCTCCCACGATATGTGTGGGCTAATATACGCCGCCAGTTGGTTAGCATGAAAACGGGACTGTGCAGGAGGGCGAACGGCATGTGGCGAGTTTTCATCCACCGTTCTGCCTTCCATCTCATGAACTCCACCTCTTTAGCCGCCATATGTTCCGTCCGCACAACTGCGGTCGTTCCGTCATATTCTTCGAGTGTTTCGTTGATAATCAGATCGCGATTACGGAAATCCTTTGTCATCGGGGTTCGCGGATATGGAGTTGGATGCTGAATGTACGGCCAATCCACATAGCGCCGAGCGAATTCCAAGTTGGCTTCGATCGATTCGCGCGTGTCGTCGGGATTTCCAACGATGAGACCACCGACGACGTACATCTTGTTTCGATGGATGTAATCGATGGCTTTAATCGTTGCGTTGCTCTTTTGACCGTCTTCGCGCTTTGTGTTCTTCGAAACGGCACGCAGAAAAGCAAGATCATTTTCGAGAATGTTCTCGATACCCAAAAAGACATACCGGAATCCGGCCTTGCGCATAAGCGGAGCAAGGCGCTCGCCATGGTTCGCAATCGCGGACGTCATGGCCTGGACGGTGTAGTGTATCGAATTCAGACCGGCGTCGACGATCGCCTGGCACAGAGCTTCGAAGCGAGGCACATTGAGAGTGATGTTATCGTCCACAATGAAAATCGCACGCGCGCCATGATCACGGGCATCACGGATGTCAGCGAGAACGCGATCGAACGAGTAAGTGTAAAAATTGCGGCCGCGCATCTCGATGATCGAACAGAAGCTGCAATCGAACGTGCACCCGCGTGACGTCTCCAGTACATCGACCTGTCGGCCAAGCATCGTGTAGCCGCTCAGTATGCGCGCTTTCCTGTTCGGGAGCTTTATTTCACCGTTTTCAAGCCGGTTCGCCGAACGTTCAGGGTTATGGTGGAATTGCTCACCACACCGATAGGAAAGTCCAGCGATGTCGTTGTACTCTCTACCATTTTCGAGTGCACGCAGGAGTTCGCGGAAGGTGACCTCGCCCTCCCCACGTACGATGAAATCCACTGCGCTCGAAGAATTGTCTGTATAAGCCTCAGGCGCGAGGCTCGCATCATATCCACCTACAACGATTCGCGCGGCAGGATGTAGAGTTCGCACAAGGGCTATGATTTTCTTCGCCGTCTTGCGCTGAAATGTCATCACCGAAAGCCCGACCACATCCGGTTTGATCTCGCCCACAAGACGTTCCACCGTTTTCCGTACCAGCCGCTGAACAACAATCAAATCCGCGAC
>Ga0075425_100007935_pt1 | contig 11235 bp, 9 predicted proteins | sample SoiMethybrSBSTD4_FD_75300 | JGI IMG/M metagenome (GOLD analysis project Ga0075425, IMG submission 75300) | Bulk soil microbial communities from a Populus tree surrounding site in Tennessee, USA - Soil MetaG P. TD hybrid SBSTD4 | ecosystem: Environmental > Terrestrial > Soil > Tree plantation...
GGTTCATAGCGAATCGGTGGCCTGGGTGTCGGCCATCCCTGATCCGCTCGCCGCCGTATTCATCCTGTCATCTTTATTACTTTACGAGCGCTACTACTACAGCGCGGGCATAAGGAAACCTGTAGATCGGTACGCGAGTGTGGTCCTTGCATTGTTGGCAATGGCGAGCAAAGAGGTCGCAGTGATCTACCCGGTGTTCCTGGTAGCTCGCGAAATGCTGGGAAGACCTCGAGAGAACTACAGCGAATTGGCGACGAGGTTGCTCAAGCGAACGGCGCCGTTTTTCGGCGCGGTAGTCGTTTACTTATTGATGCGTTACTACGTGCTTGGCTTCCTTCGCCAGGATGAACCCAAGTCGATCGGCATCCCGTTCTTCCGGGTACTCATCACGATTCCATCAGTTTTGTTCAGCTACGTGCGGATGTTGGTGGCGCCGTATCCGCTCGCGGTGTTTTATGACAACAGGTATGTGGAATCTATGACGGACGCGCGGTTTTGGGCAGCCGCTTTGGTGATTACCGCATTGGCGATTGCGATCTGGTGGGCCGTACGCAAAAACGCGCCAGCGTTACTCGCAGCTGCGTTCATGATCATATTCATACTTCCGACTCTCAACTTGAAGGCGTTCAGGTCCGAGGAGTCGCTTTTGCACGACAGATATTTGTACCTGTCTTCGATCGGGTTTTGCATTCTGGTGGCGATGGGGTTTGATTGGTTGAGCGCCGCGTTTTCGCAGAGACGTCGAGTCTTCGTCGGTGCGACCGCGGTTGCCAGCGTCGTTCTGCTGTTCCTGACCTTCTATCAGAACTATTCATGGCAGAACGAGTTTACAATGACTGATTACGCTCTGAGAGTCGCTCCTCGGTGGCCGTTCACCCAGAACTACATCGGCGCCTATCAGGCGGAGCAACGTCGATTTCCCGAAGCTGAACGGGCGTATCGCGCGGCGTTGGATATCGATCCAAATTACTACGACTCGCTTTCTAATCTGGGCGACATTTACAGAGAAGAGGGACATCTGCGCGAGGCTGAAAAGTACTACCTTGATGCAATTGCGGATGGAGCTCCGTATGCTGAAACTCACTACAATCTCGCAGTCAGCTACGTGGCGGAGAACAGATTGGCCGAAGCTGAGCAGCCGTTGAAGGAAGCGCTCGCGATCAGGCCCGCGCATGTCAAAGCCCGCTACAATCTTGGCTGGCTGTATGATCAACAAGGCCGAGCCGACTTGGCCGAACAGGAATACACGAAAACGCTCGAGTACGATCCGAGTTATCCCGAACCGCGAATCAACCTCGGAGTATTACTGACCAAACAACAACGTTATGACCAGGCGTTAAACCAATTGCTTACTGCGCAACGCTATGCTCCTGATCACACGGTAATGTTATACGCGCTGGGCGACGTGTACCTGAAGACCGGCCGCTACGATGATGCGATAAAGGTCTTTAAGCAGCTTGACCTTCGCAATCTCCATCAGAATCTGATTCACACCAGTATGGGCATGTGCTACGAGAATCTAGGTAGAAGGGATGAGGCAAAGACAGAGTTTCAGAAAGCGATCGATGTCGCATCGCAGGATCAGTACACGCGCGTAGCTCGCGAGCACCTGGCTAAATTGCAGGGTGGCGGGTAGCAACGTAGTCTGCAGCACCAACCGACACAAACGAACGGGCCGCGTTACCTATCAAGGCGATCAACAGATGAACACCGTTCGCTATTCGTCAAGCAGAGAGGTAACCGCTACGCGGCCCGGTCTATGTCGTCGCGCGATTCCTACCGATAGGAGACCGCTACGCGGCCCGGTCTGTGTCGTCGCGGCGATTCCTGCCGATAGGAGACCGCTACGCGGTAGAGAGGAAGCTTAGATGTCAACAATATTACAAACGTCTCGATCTTTTACGAATCGGGATGATGGGATGGTCGTTTGGCGGGGCGACGGCGATACAAATGACTAAGACTGATGCTCGAGTAAAGGCCGCGGTGGATCAGGACGGTCAGTTATTCGGTGACGTGTCGGACACCGGAACAAAGCGTCCGCTGATGTTGATGCATCATGGCGAAGAGGACAAACCGCCGAAGCCGGCGGATGCCGAAGTTATGAAAGAGTTGATCGCGATGACCACTCAGCGTGACCATCAGTTCCTCGATCATTCAACAGGTGACCGATACGAAGTGACGATCGCCAAAACACAACACGGGCACTTCTCAGACTTTCTGTTGTTCTTCCCACCGCGTTCGGATGAACTGGATGCACGACGGGCTCACGAAATAATCGTCGCGTACACGCTGGCATTTTTCGACAAGTATCTGCGCGGCCGCGATAGCGAATTGCTTGCTGCTCCATCTTCTAAGTATTCAGAGGTGACGTTTCAGAAGAGAGCCGCTGCGAAGTGAGATGAAACCCCAAATCCCAACCTCCCGAATCCCACCAACGCAGTTGGTGGATCACGCTCAGCCTACAACGCGATGCTCGTGTCATTGCCCAGCTGGCCTCACGACTCACTTCTTCAAAAGATCGTCGATAGCCGCGGGCAGTTTCTTCATCGAAATGTCTTTAGCCGCGATCTTCGTCTCACGGTCGAGCAAGTAATAAGTCGGTGTTCCTTTCACATTAAACAGCTTCACCAGGGTCTTGTCCGCGTCGTGAATCTGCGGCCACGACATGGCTTTCTCGTTGACCATTTCCTGAAGCGGCTTCAAGTCTTCATCCAGAGAAATACCGATCACGGCCACGCCTTTATCTTTATACTGTGCGTAAAGCTCTTTGAGCAGGGGAACCTCCCCAACGCATTGCACTCAATAAGTGCCCCAGAATTTAAGCACCACTATCTTCCCTTTGAGGCCGGCGAGAGAAATTTGATCTCGGGTGAGAGCGGTTCGCTCAAAGGCGGGCGCCGGCTGACCGAGATTTAGAAATTCAATTTCCCACAGATTACCTTCAGCCTCTTCTGCAAAGCGAGTCCGCGGGTAGTCAGCCACTACGGATTTGAAAGATTTTCGCGCGCGTTCGATATCTTTGGTTTTCCAATAAGCGTCGCCGATGTTAAACCGGGCTTGAGATTTGATTTCCGGATCGACGGCAGACTTTTCGAGGAATTCGGCTTTGCTGATCAGATAGCCGTAGTCCTTGTTCTTGGACGCGGAACTCATCAGTACATACAAGACTTGTTTCCACGCAGCGTCATCAGGTTTGAGCGCGTCGGCTTTCGCCTGCAGTTCGCCGATGCGATCAGCGCGATTCAGCAGACGCAGCGCTTCAGTGGTGGCGATCGTTGTTGCGGGAGTTCCGGGATGTGTTTCGCGATACTGCCAAAGAGTGGCCGACCACTTTAGATTTGGATTGGTCGGATCACCAGGTTTGCCGCCAGACTTCGAGAACTGTTCAGCATCTTTCTTCGCGTGGTCGACCATCGCTTGCACGCGATCCACCTCTGTGTCCGGCTGCGGTTTGTTTTGTGCGTGAGTGGTAAGGGTGAGCAGCAGGGCGAGGCATATCAGGCATGCAATGTTTCCACGTTGCCCAAAGAATCGGGCTGGAGTTCTGTGGCGCATCTTTTTCCTCCCAGCGGCGAGGTCGACTGCGTTTAGGCTTTATCCACTGAGTCGAGTAAGGTGATGCAGATTACCATCCTCGTGATTACGTGCTTTAAACGAGCTGATAGGAGAATTGTTCGGAAAGTTAATGTAAAAGAAAACCCGCGTAGTTCCAAGCAGTCCCCGCGTAGTTCCAAGCGGTCGCCGCGTAGCGGTTACCTCGTTGCGACCATCGCTGGTTTTACGTCGGTAGGTAACCGCTACGCGGCCAACCGTCTAACATTCGCCTGCAAAGCTATCGATAGGAGACCGCTACGCGGCCAACCATCTACCATTTGCCTGCAATGCTATCGATAGGAGACCGCTCCGCGGCCAACCGTCTGACATTCGCCTGCAATGCTATCGATAGGAGACCGCTACGCGGCCAACCATCAACCTTGTGCCTGCAATGCTATCGATAGGAGACCGCTACGCGGCCAACCGTCTACCATTCGCCGGCAAAGCTACCGATAGGAGACCGCTACGCGGCCAACCGTCTGACATTCGCCTGCAATGCTATCGATAGGAGACCGCTACGCGGCCAACCATCAACCTTGTGCCTGCAATGCTATCGATAGGAGACCGCTACGCGGCCTGCACGCTTCGTACTTCGACGAGACTACTGGGATGCTTCCTCAGAATTCTGTAACTACGGTTACGCCGGCAACTTCGAACTTATCCATATTCACCAGCGCATCAATTGACTGTCCCAGGGTAATCCTCCTGCCGATGAGCCGTTCGGGCGCCAGCTTCCCGGCTTCAATCATCCCGAACAAAGCATCATATCGATGCGCTTGAATCCCGTGGCTGCCCAATATTTCCAATTCGTGCGCTATGACTCTGCTCATCGGGATAGCTGGAGAACTCTGATCTCCAAGCAATAGACCGACTTGAATGTGCTTGCCGCGCTTGCGGAGATTGCTGACCGAGTTGAAGCAGGTCGTGGGATTCCCGAGTGCATCGAGAGAAACGTGAGCGCCGCCTTGTGTGATCTCGATTACAGCCTCGGCGACCTTAGAGACTCGCGCAGCATTCACGGTAACGACCGCCCCCAGTTCGCTAGCCAGACCGAGCGCGTCGTCGGAAATATCTATCGCCACGACGTTGGCGCCTAATGCGTTGCAAATCATGATCGCCGACAAACCCACGCCTCCGCAGCCGTGAACTGCCACCCATTGTCCCGCGGAGGTCTTGCCTTGATCTACGATCGCACGAAATGATGTAGCAAACCGGCAACCCAGGCTGGCGGCCGGCTCGAAATCGAGCGACTCAGGCAACCGCACCAAATTTGTATCGGCGTGATGAATGGAGACGAACTCCGCAAATGATCCCCAGTGTGTAAACCCGGGTTGAAACTGATAGTCGCAAACTTGCTGATTCCCGGATGCGCATTGAGGGCAAGCGCCGCAGCCGCCTACGAACGGCACCGTTACCCGATCTCCGATTCGCCACTTCTTCACGTCTTTGCCAACCGCCGCGACGACTCCGGCCAACTCATGACCAGGCACGTGAGGAGGTTGAATATCGGCGTCGTGTCCGATCCAGCCGTGCCAGTCGCTGCGACAGACCCCGGTGGCCATGACTTTGACTACAACGCCGCCGGCTTCCGGATCGGGATCCGGAACGTTTTTCAATTCTGGTCGAACACCAAACGCTTCATAGACGACAGCTTTCATCCCTCATCCCTCATCTGTACGTCACCTCAACAGAATAGCCGCTCGCGCTAAACATTCCCTGCAGCAACTCGCGCGCGCTTTGTTTGGCGGTCTCGGTAATCTTCAAGTCGCTGCTCGTCTTTTCCAGTTGTTCCCGCGCCTGTTGGAACACCGCATCGCGATCGGCGGCAGTGAAGGGATTCCAGAATCCACGCTGCTCATCGTAAGTCTTCATCTCAGTGATCTCTATGCCGAGAACACTGGGCTGAGGTAAGGCTATGTTTATCTTCTTGTCTTTGTCATCGACTTGTACTGAGACTCCATCGTCCAGATTTATACCTGCGAGAACCTTACCGGTCACGACTACCAATGACCGTTTAGTCGATCCATACCAGGTATTCTCGTAGATGATCACGTCGCGTAGCGTAGTTTCGCTTGAGACTAGCTTTGCAACTTTCTGAACGCTCTCGACGACCACTGATTGACTGACGGTGGTCTTGCTGGCGAGCGGTGAATAGCGAGTCGCTAGCCACGCGACTCCAAGGATACTGCAGCCGCCGACAATAATTATGGCGAGCACTATCCACATCAACGGACGTCGATCGGCGTGACTAACATTGGTATCAGTCAATATTCCTCCGTGAGCTACCTTGTACCGATACGGATTCTACGCGAACCCCGTCAGGCGTTCCATGTTTGTAGATGAATGACCGGACGTTTGCCGTTAGCCTGAATCTACCGGTAGGAGACTGCTACGCGGCCCGGACGTTTGCCGACCTGAATCTATCGATAGGAGACCGCTACGCGGCCCGGACGTTTGCCGATAATCTGAATCTATCGATAGGAGACCGCTACGCGGCCGGGATGTTTGCCGATAATCTGAATCTATCTATAGGTAACCGCTACGCGGCCGGGACGTTTGCCGATAGGCTGCATGCTATCGATAGGAGACCGCTACGCCACCACGGAGGTTTGCCGTTAGCCTGAATCTATCGATAGTTAACCGCTACGCGGCCACGGACGTCTGCCGGTAGGCTGCATGCTATCGATAGGAGACCGCTACGCGGCCCGGACGTTTGCCGATAATCTGAATCTATCGATAGGAGACCGCGTTCTTGAATCACTTCGCGGTTCCGGGCGCCCCTTGCTTAGCCATCTCCAGGTTCCGTTTGGCCATCTCGAAACCAGGCGCGAGGTCCACCGCTTGAGAGAAAAAACCTATCGCTTCCTTTGTCTTGTTCTGCTTGATAAGCAACACCCCGACGTCGTTATAAACGTACGGGTCTCCCGGATTCAACTCCAGCGCTTTCGAAAAGTAGGTCGCGGCCTGTTTTAGTTGACCGCCCCTCGCATACTCTCGAGCGAGATCCGGATATGGCGGGTAGAAGGTTTGGTTCGCGTTGATCGAGTTTGTAAAGGCTTCGAGCGCGCCTTCGTGATTACCGTTAATCGACAGGGCGACGCCAAGTTCATATTGAGCTCGATATGAGCTGGGCTCGATGTTTACTGCCGTCTGTAATTCCGGTGCGGCGAGCTCCGCCTGTCGACTCTTCAGAAACGTAGACCCCAACTTCCAATGGTTGTAGGCGTTGTTTGGGTCAAGCACAACGCCTTGCGACAGGAATTCAACAGCCTGTTGCGCGTGGCCCTTCATAGCTAACGTATCCCCCGCTAGCGTGTAAGCTTCAGCCTGGTAGTTGTACGATTTTGAAAAGTGATCGTACGGAAAGTTTGTAATGATCGCCACTCCAACAGCAACACACGTTGGAACTAAAGCCGGACCGAAAGCGAAGGAGCTTCGTCGTGACCACAACCAAACCAGCGACTCGGCCGCGAACATGATGAGAATCGGCACAATCGACATTCGATACCTGGACACGTTCCAGTAACCGACCAGCGAAGCCAACATCGATCCCATCATCGCCAACAAAAGCCATGTTCTTGCAAGGTCGTGTCTGGTAATGAATATTCCAATCAGCGCAAGCGGCAGCAGGAGCCCGTATGGAAACGCGAACCAGGCGGTGCGCCAGACCAGTAACGACATTATTGGGTTGTGTCGACTGCTCGTATACAGGTCTAAGACGTCCGGAAGTTCATAACCGTTCACGAGCGTCCGGACCTTGAATAAGAGATCGCCCAGATAAGCGACAGGTTGTCCCTTTATGAAGCCAAGAGCCTTCCTATAATAAAAAGTGCCACTCTCAGCGCTGCCCGTGTTCTCCTCGATCACTGACAGATCGACGATTCGATTCCAGGATGCCGGCCTTATTCCGATCGTACTCCTGTAGTCAGGATTGTTGCCTACATAGAAGTTGATTGCGCTCCCGCCCGGAAGAACGGTGAAGTGCCCCGAAAGAACCAAACTGGTCATGCCGACAACAGCCAGCATTACGCCAACTCCGATCGCGAGTCCGGCAACATTGATCGCGGACTGCATCGGCAGCCTGCGCTTGAAGATCAGCCAACCGACCGCGCACGCTAAGACTACCGCGAACGCGAGGATGTCCGGACGTGCGGTCGCAGCTAAACCGATTGCTACGCCCGCGGCCAGCCATGAATATCTGGATGGGGCGTCCCATGCCTGAATCGTGAGAGCGAGCGCGAGCAGGTTGAGAAAAATAACAAGCGAGGTATTCAACACCCCGGTGTCGTAGATTATCAGCGGGCCATAAAACGTCAGCAGAATGAGCGCCACGCGGGCGGTTGACCTCGAGAAGACCCGCGCCGCGATTGCATAGAGCAAAATGGCGCTTAGGATAGAGAACAATATCTGAAACAAGCGAACGGCAAGCAGACTCGAGCCGGTCAGTTTGAAGATAACCGCGACCAGAAAAAGATAGAGCGGGGAATGAAAGAATCCATAAGCGCTCTTTTGACCGTTGAGCACCGCCTCGGCTCCGTTGACATAGTCCAGCGAATCAATGATCGGTACGTTGAAGTCTGGAGTGTGCCGGATGAACCAGATATTCAGTAGGTGAAGGATAACGCCGACGACAATTAGAGTTGTGACAAACTTGCGGTCTTCCCACACCGATCTGAGGATCTCGAGCTCGGAGAGAAACTTCTGGGATACAGACTGCTCGTGAATTGGCTGTTCGGACATTGACTGCTCGGATACAGACTGCTCGTGAATTGGCTGCTCGGATGTAAGGTTCTCGGACATAAGTTCACCCCGGCGTACGTGGTAACCTGGATTACTATTTCGTCAGTCGCCTGCTTTTGGGAATCTCTTAGAGGGGCTTTGGTTGAGGGATGGCTATTTGATCATGCCGGGTCTTGCTGATCAAGAAAAATATGATCAGAAGAATCACGTTCAAACGAGCCGGCCGCTTAGCGGTTACCTATCGATAGCATGCACGAGGACGGACGAACCGGGCCGCGTAGCGGTCACCTATCGATAGCACGCACGATGACGGACGAACCGGGCCGCGTAGTGGTTACCTATCGATAGCAAGGTGTTTGCCGTTCATGTGCATGCTATCGATAGGCGACCGCTACGCGGCCCGCTCACGACCTCTCGCAGACGACCTAGTCGCGGCGCCCTTTCGATCGTTGGAAGAAATGCGCAGTCACAAACTTTGAAACCTGCTTTCCAATCTTCGCGCCCTTGTTGGTCGAGTTCCGGTAGTGCATGCCGCCATAGACCCGAGCATTGAGCACTTCGCCGAGCGCCTGCGAGAAACTCCCGTAGGAGCGTTCCGAATTTGTCAGGTTAGCAACGTTACTGTCTAGTGTGAAATCAACGTTATCCGTTCCGAAAAAGAATTTCAGCGTGTGTGTCGAAGCGCCGCTGAAGCAGCCGTGGGCGGCTGGGTACTCCGGATGATTCGGCGTAACTACTATTGCGATCCAGTTCGAATCCGGCTCAGTGTCCGGGTTGCCGTCGGTGTCGCCGGCGCGGATCGCTGTCACTGGCCGCCAAAAGCTATAGGCGTACTTGGAATCCCAACAGGCGATTATTGCGTCGGCGCTCGCCGTCGCAAGCATAGCGAAGAATCGAGCATTATCTGAAAGTGATAGTCCCCGGTCGATAGAGATTTTGCGCCAGCCTCTGTTCCACTGCAGGATCGGCTGATCTGACCAAAATCGCCCGATATCGGTTTGTTCGGCGGTTCGTGTCGTACTAGTCGAAGACCCAAGACTCTTGACCTCGTTGTAATCGCGCGTCCAGGTATCACTGGTCAGTGCGGGCGGAGGCTCCGCTCGAAACTGTGAAGGGCTGTTGAGCGCGAAGGGTTGAACGTGCGCAGCTTCAGGCGCTGCAGCAGCCAGGAACCCCGGCGGCGTTGGCATCCATACACCAGGACCGCTGCCAGGCGTGTAGGGAACGACGGCGTCACGTCCGTCATTCGATCGCAGCGCGAGAATTCCGCTTGCGGTTTGTTGGCCTACCGAGATCCCGTTGGTCTTCGACTCTGCACTATCATTGATGCCCGCAAGCGATGTGGAGTACTTTGCGTCGAGATCCGCTTGTTGAGACGGAAAGAGCGCAACCAGCACGTCGTGTGCAGCGGCGGCGGTGGCGGCTTCCCGTGAGGCGGGAGCTGTGACATTCGGGGTCACGCCATAGGATCGAAACGGATATCCGTCGATTGCATTGACAGCGTCATAGATGGCGATATGGACCATCGCAAGACGGATGAGGCCTCGCTCGGGTCGTAGTCCGGCGACACCCACTATCGCACCAGCCGCGTGCGAGTTCCAATCGAGCACCATATCCGTATGAGTCTCATCCACGGAGACCGAACTCCCAGGCGCGCCAGGTGCACGCTGAGCACATGCAACATCGGGTGCGGTGATGACCGCGGCAAGGCTCATCAGAACTAACGCCAACATGCAGCGGTTCATGGTTTGAGACATTGTTCGAGAAACGTATTTCATTGGGATCTCCTTTAGTTGATCGAGAGGCTAAGGGCAGAGCATTAGCTCTTACCCGGAAGGTGAACTCTTACGAGATTGAGTTGAGAGAGATTAATCCGGTCAGCTCAAGCGAGCGAGAACGGGATCTGGCTAATCAATGGAGCTGCCGCGAGGGTCACTCGACGTCGGCCGGATTATTGAACAGCGCTGTCAGCTTTAGACTGCCGTGTTCAAATTGAGGAAAGCCGGGAGCATTCCGATTCCCGGGATCGAGGTTCGACGCTGTATCGTCCGGAGGAAATAGCACCAGCGAGTTCAGGAAGTCCAGCAACGCTGATCGTTGTTCTACCAGCAGCGCGGCGAACCGGCTTCTCGCGGACTCGGCTTCTCCACCGTGTCGCAGAATAACCTCGGCGAGATTTATGCTCCGGCCGTCGTGGCCGTAAGGCGCAGTTGTTCCCACACCCCACAGCGGCGTGGTGATGAATTGCGTACGAGTCGTGCCATCGTAGTTACGTTCATAAAAAGCTCGACCCAGATCGTGGAGCTTGAAATCGGCGAAGATATTTCGCACCAGAAAGGGTTGTAGCCGTGGACTCTTCAAAGCCGGCAAACCCACGCCATCATCCATAACCGTGAACAGCCCGCTGGCAGTCGCGAAAAGATTGTTGAAGATACCCCTGGTCGTGTCATAGGTCGTCTCAGCATCGGCGACTCTTCGATCATGCTCTATCTGCAGATCGGGAATATGACACTGGGCACACCCAATTTTTTCGAATAGGCGACGGCCCTTACTGGTAGACGCAGTTTGTTCATAAGTTGCGGGCTTGAAGTAATTCAGCAGATAGAACTCGAGATGGTCCACCAGACTGACCGGGACTTCATTGACCTTCCCGTCACCATCCGGATCATCAGTCTCGCTGGTCGCGAGTGGAGCTTCGACCGCGTCTATCGCGCCATCGAGCACCATGCCTGCCGGTGTTGTTACGCGCGCTCCGTTGCTTGCTGCGGTCAGGTCAGGGTCAACCGCCTGCAGTCCCATTTCGTTATTCAATGCACCGACGATGAATTCTCGAATCGAGATCGTCCCTCCGTGATGGAAGAATGGCCGCACGCGCAGATCGGCGCCGGCGCCCTGAACATT
>Ga0075425_100007936_pt1 | contig 11235 bp, 10 predicted proteins | sample SoiMethybrSBSTD4_FD_75300 | JGI IMG/M metagenome (GOLD analysis project Ga0075425, IMG submission 75300) | Bulk soil microbial communities from a Populus tree surrounding site in Tennessee, USA - Soil MetaG P. TD hybrid SBSTD4 | ecosystem: Environmental > Terrestrial > Soil > Tree plantation...
GGACGCTGCGCCGCAGAAGCCGGTTGCACAATCAGGCGTACCAGCCACACTCAAGCAGATCGACGACGAAGAAGGACTCCCGGTCGAGACGAAGCCGAAGGCGCGCGATCGCGCGGCCACTGGCCCGGCGTCGTTTGCAGAGGGTGAGGCCGCGTACAAGGCGAAAAAGTACACGGTTGCAACGACGATTTTCGACCGCTACACGGCGGAGAAACCCGACAACGCGTGGGGGCACTTCATGCTCGGTCTGTCGGCGTGGAAGGGCGGCGATCTCGCGAAGTCCGAGAAGGCGTTCAAGGCTGCGCTGGCCATCGATCCCGATCATCTCAAGAGCCTCATGAATCTGAGTCGCGTGTTGATCGAGGAAAAGCGGTTCGACGATGCGCTCGACACGTTGATGCGGGCGGGTGACATCGAACCCACATCGAACGAGGTGCAGCGACTGATAGGGCGCGCGTCCCATGCCCTGGGCAAGACGGATGATGCGATCGAAGCATACCGTCACGCCATCGAGCTGGATGAGAAGGACGTCTGGTCGATGAATAACCTCGGACTGGTATTCCTCGAACAGAAGCGTGCGGAAGAGGCGATGCCGCTGTTCCTCAAGGCTGTGGATCTCCGGAAAGACGTCGCCGCGTTCCACAACAACCTCGGTATGGCGTTCGAGCACACACGACGGTTCAAGGATGCGGCTGAGGCGTACAACGATGCGCTCAGTGCTGACGCCGGCTACGAGAAGGCGAAGCAGAACCTCGCTCGCGTCGAAGCCATCAAGGTGATTGGCGACGACGATGAGCGCGCCGGCAGCAAATAGGCGAGTCCACTGTGAAGAACTGTGAAGGGGTCTGACCCCTTCACAGTCGCGTACCCGGCAATCGGCACGGTTACCGCGTTGCGACTGCCTCAGTCGTTGGTGCCGTCGGGAACGTCCCGGTGATCGGCACGCCCATCGGTCCGACCGGGATATACACAACCGTGTGATTGGGCGAATTCACCATCGCCTTCTGCGCCTCGATGGCTTCGTGCTGGATGTACATCCCGCTTAACTGTCCCCGAATGATCTGCATCGCGTTCGCGATACCCTGCGCCTGGACCTCGCGCTTGGTGCGCTCCTTCCGTTCGATCTCGATCTCGGTGTCTTTCCGTTGCAGTTCCTGTGTCGCGGCGAGCTTTCGCGAGACTGCGTCGGCGACCTCGGCGGGATACTGGACGTTGCCGACGACAACGCTGGTGATGGTGAACGGGCTGTCCGCCGCGTAGGCGCGGATTCGCGCAAGCACGTTATCGCCAATCGGGATCAACGCGTCCTTGACCTCGAGGCCGTTGCGCTGCTGAACCTCGTCGCGCGCGTAGGTGCGCAGTGGCTCACGGATGAAGTTTCCGTACGCGACCTTGACGATGTTGTCGGGTTCTTTCTCGTCACCGCGTTCCGACACCGTCGTGCTGTAGCGCTCCATGAAGAGCGGCACGCGTGATTCGTCCACCCTCCAGACCGTATGCACCCTGAACGCGATCTTCAGGTTGTCCTTGCTCAGAACCGCGTCTTCGCCGGTGAAGTCCTCCGTGTAGGTGTACGGCGTGACGCTGACGTTGGTGACATCGAGCAGCCAGTTGCGCCCGGCCGAAGTCGGTCCGCGCTGGATGCCATAGAACGTGGACTTGCCGAACACCGCGCCGCGAGTGAGATAGCCGACATAGCCGGCGGGGGTGTACGGATTGCGCGAACCAATCAGCCAGATCACTCCTCCGAAGAGAACGGCGAGTGACAAGGCGACGAGTGCCAGCGACCTGCGCAGGCGTGAAAACAGACCGGTGCCGTATTCCAGAGGGTCCAGGAACGACATGACGGGCCTCCAATCACGCCGACGGGGTTAGCTGACGGGCTCGAAGTTGGAAGTCTTCTACGGCCGGGTGTCGCGCATTACGCGCCGCACGGCCGATTCGCCCCTTACGCTGCATACGTGATTTGCAACGTAATCCTGGGTCCCCCGCGACGCCCTTGCCGGCGTCTTAGGCGTAGATCCACGCTACTCCTGCGTAAGCGCGGCGTCAAATTTCCCCGTGTTTCCCTGTCAATTCACAACCTCCATTTCCCAACTCCCAAAACAGATCGCGATCAATCGCCGACAACTCCGTAGAGCAGCGCAAGGATCCCGAAAAAGGTGCCAACACCCGTGGCGACGCCGATTGCGACCGCCTTACCTACGCCGGTGCCCGGCTTGGCTCGTTCGAGGCGGACGATCTCGTCGTACGGCACCGACTGAATGGCCACCGGGATGCGTGTTTTGGGTTGCAACAGCATCGCGTCCGTTCGTACGCCCACGAGCGTGGCGCGAAAGCTACGGCCATCGTTCAGCCGGACGGTGAGCTCCGTGCCGATATCCAGGCGTTCCGCAAAACTTCGCCAGACGTCCGGCGCGGTCTGCGCGATTGTGCTCTGCACGGTAACGAGGACGACGAGCACAACGGTCGTTGCGACATGAATCGTCTTACGCATCACCGGCCTTCCTTTCTTAGAAGTCCACGCCGACGCCGCTGCGCCACGCGAGCGCAGCCAGACCGTCGGAAGACCACGATGTCCGTATGTCGGTTCGGATGAACGCGTGCTCTGATACGTAGGCCTTGAACCCGGTGGCGAGATACGGTCGCGCGCCATATCGTTCTCGCGTCTCTGGTTGAAAGTCGGGGATGAACGGCGTCCGCGGATCTCGGCTCAGACCGATGGGGAACGACGTCTCGATATGTTCGCGCTCGCGCACGAGCTCCAGGCCGACGCCCACGAAGGGATGAAACCAGGCGTTTTCGAAGAACTGGCCAATCACGCCCGCCGATGCCGTCGTGACGCGAAAGTCGTGATCACGCTGCAGCGGCAGTATCGTCGGGCTGCCTGGCAGCGCGATCGGCTCGAAGGAGTACGTTTCGCCTTCGCTGGAGGTGGAGAGGTCGAATTCAGTCTTGAGGTGAGACGTCCAGTAGTAGCCGACCATCCCTCCACCGGAGGCGAGGTTGAACCATTGATCCCACGGGGCCAGGTCGTTGGGGCGTCGTTCGCCCAGCCAGGTGACGTGCGCCGAGATATCCCAGCGCGGTGCAGAAGGAGGCAGGAGCGCGACCGTGGATGTGCGCTCCTGGGCTGACGAGATCGACGCGGTCAGACATGCGGCGACGACGATGGCCGGGCAAACTCGAATCATCGATTTCCCCCTGTCACCGAAGGTGCAGGGCGGAGGCAAATCAGCTCACCGGTACGTAGTGTCCGGCTTTAGCCGGACCGGTTCTAAAATGCCGCGGGAGAATGACCTCTATGAAAACGGTCTTTGCCGTGTCCGGTCTGACGCTACTCGCCATTGCCGCATTACCGCGGACGACCACCGCGCAGAATCTCGTTGTCACCAACGCTCGCATCCTCGACGGCAAGGGCGGAGTCATCGACCGCGGCTCCGTGGTGGTTCGCGACGGCAAGATCGTGTCGGTGTCGTCGGGGGCAGCCACGAACGTCGATGGGGCGCAGACCATCGACGCGCAGGGGCGGACGTTGATGCCGGGCTTCATCGATGCGCATCGTCATATTGCTCAGGGCGATCCCGCTGAGTGGCTCGCGAAGCGTGCCGCGCCGCAGATGCAGGAATTCCTCGACGCCGGTTTCACGACGGTGCTGTGCGCGATCTGTCCCGACGAGGCGCTCGAGCTCCGCCAACGCGTCGAGGCTGGAGCAGTGAAAGGGCCGCGCCTCTTTCTGGGGAGCATCATTCCGCTCGCGCGAACTGGCCCACCTGCTGGAGGACGAGGTGGCGCGCCACCTGCCGGTGGTGGTCGCGGCGGCGATCCCGCACGATTCGACAACTCGAGGCCGCCCCTGCGTCCGACGGTGGCGGCCGGCGCGATCCCGGCAGCTGAAACGATCAAAGCCGTCGAGGCTGTCGCCAGCAAGAAGTACGACTACATAAAGACCGTCATCACGACCACGCCAGGCGGACCGGAGACCGACACGCTGAAGCTGATCGTCAGTGAAGGCAAGAAACGCAACCTGCCAACGATCACGCACGCGGTCTCGGTAATCGACACGCTCGCCGCCGTCGAGGCGCGCCCTGATGTGCTCGTGCACACGCCGCATATCGGACGTCTGGAGGAGGACGCCAACGCGGTGAAGACGATTGCCGGAGCGGGTATCCCGATGACCTCGACGCTGGCGGTCTTCGTCCCGCACTTCGGCGCGGACAACGCTCCGCTCTTCCGCGACGCGATGCCATTTCCGTGGGAGACGATTTCGAGTGCGGGGCAGGGCCCCGTCAACGCACGCCTGCTGTGGGAAGCCGGAATCTCGTATGGCTATGGCACGGACACGAGCTGGCCGCCGAAGGAGTCGCTCGCCGATGAATTGCGCGCGCTCAGGCTCGTCTTCTCACCGCGCGACATCAGCAAGATCCTCGGCCAGGGCGCGGCGCGATCGACGCTCAAGCAGGATCAGATTGGCACGCTCGAAGCGGGCAAGTTTGCCGACATGGTCCTCATCGATGGCAACCCGCTCATCGACATCAACGACGTGCTCAACGTCGTGGTCACCATCAAAGGCGGTCGGATCGTGTCGGATACCAGGAAGAAGTGACGACAACCTCCAACCTCCAACTCCCAACTCCCAAATACCCGGTTGCTTGGAAGTTGGGCATTGGGAGTTGGAAATTGACAGGCATCAGACGAGACCGGCCTTGTACAGCGCCATCAGCTTGCCCCACGCGCGCTCGGCATCGTCCATCTTGTAAATGGGCTGACCGTTCGCCTGTGGCGGCATGTCGGGCACGCACCAGCCGTGCTGCGCCATCGAGTAGACCTCGATCTCCGCGGGCACCTTGGCGGCGTCGAAGGCTTCCTTCAGCTTCGTCTTGGCATCGGGCTGCTGCATGTCGTCGTTGGTCGCGATGCCGAAGTACATGCGCCCTTTGATCTTCGGTGCGAGCAAATGAGGGCTGTTCGGGTTTGGCGTGACGAGGCCGCCGCCGTGGAATGAAGCGCCAGCGCCAACGCGGTTCGGCACCGCGGCCGCCGTCCTGACGACGAGCCCGCCGCCCATGCAGTAGCCCTGCGTACCAATCTTCTTGTTGCGATCGACCTGCTTCTGCATGTCGAGCCACGCGATGAGCGCAGGGGCGTCTTTTTCAACCGCGCCGTCCGCCTGGATCGACTGCATCAGCGGCGTGATCTTCGGCCGTTCAGTCGCGAAGTCCACCTTGGATGCGTCCTCCCAGATCGGCGACTTGGCAACTCGATAAAACGGATTCGGTACGAGTACTGAGTAACCGGCGCCAGCGAGCCGCTTCGCCATGTTCCGCATCGAAGGCCGCAGGCCGAAGGCGTCTGGCCAGATGATCACGGCCGGATGAGCTCCCGTGGCGGGAGTAATAAACGCAGCATCGCAGGTGCCATCGGGCGTCTTGATCTCGACGTTGGTTTCGGAGACCTGCTGCTGCGCGCCGAGGTCGGCACCTGCGGCGGCAATCATGCCCGCCGCGACAGTCGTTACGAAATCTCGTCGTGTGAGTTCATCGTTGTCCATGGTCGTGGTCCTCCAGCGGGGAAGAATGATATCTGAGCGGGACGATTTGTGCAGATCCGTGAAGAGGTCTGACCCCATCGCAGAGTCCGGCTGTTTGGAAACCGATCGCTGGCTGGGCGGGGTACACTTACAAGGGAACGCGAGTATCTGGCGCTGGGATGACGCGCGCCAGCACATCACTTTGGCATGAACAGCACATCATGAGGCATCGGTACGCGCTGCCTCTGCTCCTTCTCGCTCTGATTCCCTGGTCAACCCAGTCACCACACGCGGAGGGTCTGGCCTGCCTGGAACCGGTGTCCGGAGTGACCTGGCTCCGTTGGGAGGACGAGCAACAGACGCTGGATCGATGGTGTCAAAGTGTCGGTGCACCGGTGTTTGCGCCGGCGGTCGAAAGAACAGGTGCGATCTCGCGCCTGCTTGTTTTGAGTTGGAACGTGCACGTCGGGGGGGCCGATACCGAGGAACTGATCGCAGAGATGCTGAATCGTTCTTCGGAAGAGGGAACCGGTCTCGTCGTTCTATTGCAGGAAGCCTTTCGCGCCGGTGCCGATGTGCCCGAATCGTATCCGTCGGACCTTCGCGTGCCTTCGTCGATTCGACCTCGCCGTCCTGCGCCCGACATCGTCGGTATCGCCCAGCGATTTGGGCTGTCTGTGGCGTACGTGCCGTCGATGCGCAATGGCCCAGCTACTACGCTGGAGGAACGCGAGGATCGTGGAAATGCGGTCCTGTCCACAGAGCCTCTCAGCGACGTCCAGGCGATCGAATTGCCATTCGGGAAGCAGCGCCGCGTTGCGATCGCAGCGATCGTCAACCCGCGATCCACACCTGCACCGATCCGTGTGGTGGCCGCGCACTTCGACGCGAACGGCGATCGGGTGATGCAAGCTGAAGCGCTGGGTGATCGGATCGCCGCGTTCACCGAGATGCCGCTGATCGTCGGTGGCGATTTCAACGCCAGACGAGGGCTCCGCGACAGATCTGTGACAACCGTCAGCCGCCATATTCCCCTCGAGTCGTGCGGAACGCATCGGACGAATCGCTGGCCGCTTCGGGTCGACGTGCCGCTGTTCTTTGTGGTCGGCCGCCTGGACTTCATGTTCAGCACGCTTGCCGAAGACGTGACGCGCAGTTGTCAGACGCTGTCGCACGCATACGACTCGGATCATCTGCCTCTTCTGCTCGACGTCAGCCTGAAATAGTCGAAGGGCCTTGGCGTGGAGGCGGGTCTTCCGTGGCCCGAGCACGTCCAAGGCAGACCCGCCTTGATCAATCCGTGCGTCGTCGCACGCGGCTTCGCCTGGTCAATTTGCTGCGGTTGCCGCCGTAGCGGTGAGCGCCGGAGCTGGTTCAACTACCGCGGGCAGCGCAGGGGCTGGTGCAACGCGGTAGCCGTACACGAACTGCTTGAACTCCGGGTGCAGGAAGTCGGGTCCGAAGTCGTACTGCTTCATCTCCTTGAACGCCCGATCGGAGGTCCAGCCGTCGTGTGTCATCCGATACACGGCGGTCATCACACCAGTTCGATGGCGTCCACCTGCGCAGTGCACGTACACAGGCTGATTCGCAGCGTCGTTGACGAGATTGAGAAACAGCGAAAGTTCCTCGGCCGTGGGCGCTGTGCGGGTGGTCATCGGAATCCGGTAGAACTTCATGCCCGCTGATTCGACGAGCTGGCGCTCGATCGCCTTGCCGTCCTGCTGAAGATCGATCACCGTCTTCACACCGAGCTTCGCGAGATCGGTGTAGTCGGTTAGGTCGGGCTGGCTGCCACGGTAGTAGGTCGGGCTCACCTGCCCGAAGTTCTCGATCGTAATGCTCGAGAGCGCGGGACCCGAGGCGGCTGACGCTGATTTTTCAGCGGCCGTCGTGACGATGGGAGTGAGAGCGAGACAAGCTGAGAGGGCGCACGCAAATGAAGTTCTTCTGATCCAGGGCATGGTGACCTTCGATGAATTGCTGACCTTATGGGTTTCGGCGCGCACGGCGCAGAACAATCTTGCACAAAGGGAATGCCATTCCCTGATCGTTGATTACGACGTATTCAGCCCCGGCTTGGTCGGTTAATGCTGAGGCGCCTGCCTTCTAATGTGGACGCTCGTGAGGCAGGTGACGATGCGTCACGCCCTCCCGGTGGCTCGCGCAATCAGTACCAACGCGGCTCCGATAACAATGGCGCCAAGGGCGCGAGCGGCGCGCTCATCAGGAGGCGCGAGACGTTCGGCTGTGATGGCCGCCGTCACGACGGCCATCGCGCGAAGGTCCATGATCCCCACGACGAGGAGGATCACCATGAGATTGGCGCAACACTGTCCGCAGTAGAGTCCGAGGCGCACGCCGTGCCGCCAGGCCGAGCCGGCGTCGGCAGACAGGTGACGGCCTCGTGTCGCTTCCTCGCGGCAGCACTTGAGATGACGCGTCTTCCACGGCGTGAACTGGACAACGCCGGCGATCAAGATAACCACACCGGCCGCGACCGGTACCGCGCGCGAAATCATTGGCTGTTGCATCTCGATTGCAGCCAGTGACATGCCCAGCGCGAACGCAACCATCCCGAATGCGCCCCAGACGAAGAAGTATCCGACGCCAACGATCGCCGTCAGCCGATCGAGGTGCGTCTCGCGTGTCCTGCCCACGGCCTGCCGGTAGCACAGGAGCATTGGGGCGAGCGATGGCAGCATCATCGCCACCATCATCACGATCCACATCCCGATGAATGATGCGGCGGCGCCGGGCCACGGCTGTCCCGGGAGCCGCATCCACGTCATCGACATCGTCCAGCCGCCAGGCATCAGCATCCCGCCCATTGCCGACATCGATGCCGACAACGCGATCGTGATCGCCACGCTGGTTGCGAAGAGCAGCACTGAGACGCCAAGAAAACGGGTCACGACAACCTCGATCTCGCTCAGCGCTTGTCGTATTCGTCGTGACGGCGCCACCAGAGGCCGGTCTCGTTGCGCCCTTTGGGTGCGCGGTCAAGCCACTGGTACATGCCCCACAGGCCATCGAGTCCCCGAGCATAAGTCGAATAGGCGTGGTAGACGACGCCATCCTCGAGCACGAACGCGCTCATGCCTGGCCTCTCGCGAGTGTAGGTCGCGGCGTCAGTTCCCGTCGTCGCCGCCATGTGGACCACGGGTTCGTTGCTGCCGCGTGCCTGCCATGCCTTTTCGCGCCGGTAGTTGTAATCGATGGTTCCTTCGCGCTGCTGCTCCTCCGTGAACCGGACGCTGAAGTCCGGGTTGAAGTCGCTGCCGTGCGACGACGCCCAGGGAAACGTCCATCCCATTCGGCGCTTGTATTCCTGCAGCTTTGCAAGCGGTGCTCGCGAGACCGCCCACAGCATCACGTCGTGGTTGGCCAGGTGAACGGCGAAGCCGTTGAACCCATCCGCGATCGCGGAGCAGGACGGACATCCCGCCGTGTAGTCGGGCCCGAACATGAAGTGATAGATGAGAAGTTGCGAGCGCCCGCGGAAGAGGTCTGCCAGCGAGGCGCTCCCTTCGTCGGTATCGAATCGGTAGTCCTTGTCGATGCGCACCCATGGCAGCTCCTGCCGACGTCGCGCCACCTCGTCGCTGCGACGCGTAAGTTCCTTCTCCGCCTCGAGCAATTCGAGCCTGGCCGTCATCCATTCCTTACGCGTTCCGATCGTGTGAGTCGTGTGAGTTGTCATCGTTGTCTCTCCGTTTGTCCCATCCGGATGTGGCTCCTTCCGTTCTCGTGCCACGTGCCCAGCGGGTCACCGAGATCTAGATGTAGCAACAGGGCCTCGACAGGTGGGAGTGACAACTCTGGCGCGATTTGTTGCCACGAAGGCCACGAAGACCAGAAGGGCCACGAAGGACACGAAGGGCACGAAGGGCACGCATTTTCATGGGATGAGTCTCGGGACCGACGAGTAACTCCGCTGTAACCGTCACCGGTGCCAGTCGGTCGCGGCGCAGCGATGTGGATTCGTCCCTGCCTGGCTTCGTTGATACCAACAGCAACGATCGACACTCGGCATATTGCTCACTGACTGACGCGATGTTTCGATGTTGCACGCATGCGCGCGCATCTCTGGCTGGTGGTCGTCTGCCTGGTCTCGCGACAGCTGGCTGTTGCCGCGGGAGAGCGTGCGCCGCGCGAGCCCATGGGTGAGATCGATGCGATGAGCGGGGACGCGGCTGTCGTCGTCGACACCCTTCGGGCCGCGGATATCTCGAAGGCACGAGTTACCGTGCGTGTCTACAGTTCGACGAACCTTGCAGCCGGCACACAGCGAGCCTCGCTGGAGGTCGCTCAGGCGACGTTTGCTGCGGCGTCGGTACAGATTGTCTGGAAGGTATGCGCACTGGTTGCGTGCGATACGCCGTTATCGCCCACGGAACTCGTGGTTCGACTGGTGCAGCTACCGGATCGCGCGGGCGATCATCATCTTGGCGACGCGTTGATCGACCCGGAGAAGCGGACCGGTGTGCTGGCCACCGTCTATGTGAATCGCACCATGCGGCTTGCTCGCGAACTCGAAATCGATCACGACAAGCTGCTCGGTCGTGCCATCGCGCACGAGATCGGTCACCTGCTCCTCGCGACCAACACGCATGCGCCATCAGGTCTCATGCGCGAGCTCTGGTCACACGACGAGTTGCAGAGGGCACGGCGCGAGGACTGGGTACTTCAGCCGCTCGACGCTGCCGCCATTTTGCAGCGCCTGACCTCGTAACGAGCTTGCCGCAACGCCAACTCCCAAAACCCAACTCCCAATCGAAGAGAGTGTGGGAGTTGGGAGTTGGACCTTGGAAGCGCAGTGTGTTGCTGCCCTGACTGGCTACTTGATCGTAAACGGCAGGATGAAGGCCGCCGGATTGGGTGAGGCGAGCGAGTGGAGCGAGCCCGAGCAGCTGGCGTTCACCTGCTCATACAGGCTGGCGGCGAAGTCGAAGGTGCCATCCGCCGGCAGCGACGTCTGCGGCCAGTTGTCCGTGATCTTAGAGTGTGCAGTCGCAAGGAAGCTCGTCCCCGCCGCGACTGTCACATTCTGGAGGCAGAGGCTTTGCCCCTTGGGCGTTCCGGTGCCGGACAGGATCGTGTTGAAGTTTGAGCTGTCGAACTCACCCGCCGCGTTGTAGGTCTTGACCGCGTTCGCGCCGTTTGTCGTGAAGCTGGAATCGAGTCCAATGCGAAGATCAAACGATTGATCCGATCCACACGTGTTGACGACCAGCACGTTGTCAGAGAACTGACCAGGCTGCGAGCTGGTGACCTTGCCGGCCTTTGCGCCATTCTTCGGCACGTTCAGCGACGTCGAATCGAGAATTCCCAGGTTGAAGTCCTGGTCGGTGACGAAGTTGTAGACCTTCAGACAGTCCGTCGGATGCACGAGGCGGATATGGACCTGGATATTGGTGACGGTGCCCACCTTCGAACCGGCATCGAGTTTCAGATTGCCCACCAGATCGGTTCCATCCACGGTGGGTGGAAGGTTGCCGTCCTTATCGGGTGAGATGTAGACCGTGATCCGCGAGACCCCGTTCTGTCCGGTCGTGGTCAAGGCGAAGGTGTTCGGACTTGGCAGGAGATCCACATATCCGCCCTGCTGATCTTGGCTGAGCGTGAACGTGATTCCCCCACTGTAGTCCGTAGCCTTGCCCGAGCCTGCGCTCGTAACCCAGTTCACATCGAACGAGGTGAAC
>Ga0075425_100007939_pt1 | contig 11233 bp, 8 predicted proteins | sample SoiMethybrSBSTD4_FD_75300 | JGI IMG/M metagenome (GOLD analysis project Ga0075425, IMG submission 75300) | Bulk soil microbial communities from a Populus tree surrounding site in Tennessee, USA - Soil MetaG P. TD hybrid SBSTD4 | ecosystem: Environmental > Terrestrial > Soil > Tree plantation...
CGTGATTGCGGCTCTCATCTGGCTTCTGACCGCTGCGCCGGTCACCATCTCGGGACTCGTGCACGACTCGAGCGGCGGCGCCGTGGTCGGCGCGGCAGTCATCGTCCGGCCGGCGTCGGGACCGGAGCGTCAGACAGTGACGGGTCCCGACGGACGGTTCGCGATCGATCTGCCGGACCTCCAGTCGGCGACGCTCATCGTCCGCGCGGGCGGGTTTGCCGAGAAGACGCAGCGCCTCACGAGCGGCGACCGCACGGGCGATATCGATGTCGAGGTCGTGCCGGCGGCGGTCCTCGAGACGGTTACCGTCACGCCCGCGCGATCGCCGCAGAGAGTGGCCGACACGCCGGCGAGCATCAACGTCTACACCGGCGAGGAAATGCAGCAGTCGCCGGCGCTCATCGCCGACGATGCGCTCCGGCAGGTGCCGAGCTTCAGCCTCTTCCGCCGCACCAGCGCCATCGCGGCGCAGCCGACAACGCAGGGCGTGTCGCTTCGGGGCATCGGACCGAGCGGCCAGAGCCGGACGCTGGTGCTGCTCGACGGCGTGCCGTTCAACGATCCGTTCGGCGGATGGGTTTACTGGACGCGCGTGCCGATGGAGAGCGTCGATCGCGTCGAGATCACCGAAGACGCGTCGTCGAGCGTTTACGGCAACATCGCGATGGGCGGCGTCATCAACATCTTCACCGCGCATCCGACGAAAGAGACGCTCGAGCTGAAGCCGCAGTTCGGCAACTACACGAGCCCCAAATTCGATTTCTTCGGCAGCAATCAGTGGAACAAGGTGGGCGCGGCGATCGAGGGCAGCTTCCTGCGCACCGACGGGTTCCCGATCGTCGCGCCGATCGAGCGCGGGCCGATCGACAACGAAGCGAACGTCAAGTACTCGAACATCACGGGCAAACTCGAGTTCACGCCGTCGGACCGATTCCAGGCGTTCATGCGCGCGGGGTATTTCGCCGAGGACCGCAACAACGCGAAGATCGGCGAGCTGAACGACACGCGCTGGACGACGGTCAACGGCGGCATCCGCGCGCGGCTGGCCGACGAGAGCGATCTGCAGGCGCGGCTCTTCGTCGACGTTCAGCGCGCGCACTTCAACTTTCTCGCGGTCACCAACGCCACGACGACCCGCAACATCGTCCGTCTCGCCACCGATCAGCGCGTGCCGACCGACGCCGTGGGCGGCATGATGCAGTGGAACAAGGCGTTCGGCGCCCGCAACGCGTTCAGCGCCGGCTTTGACGTCCGGCACGTCACAGGCGAGAGCCAGGAAGACAACTACGTGGCGGGGACGGGGATCACGCCGTTCCCGGGCGGCTGCCCGCCGAACCTGACGTGCGGGACGCAGGCGGCGACGCTGTCGACGCAGCGGTTCTCGGGCGGAACTCAGTTGAGTACGGGCGTCTACGCCCAGGACATCTTCACACCGACCGACAAGCTCGTCCTCACGCTCAGCGCGCGCGTCGACCACTGGAACAACGACGACGGCCACATCAACGAGACGGTGGTCGCGACCGGTCTGCCCGGGCCGAACAACCGCGGGTCGATCGACGCGCGGGACGACACGGTGGTCAGCCCGCACCTCGGCGCGTTGTATCACGTGACCGACAAGGTCGGCGTATGGGGCGCCGTCAATTCGGGATTCCGCGCGCCGACGCTCACGGAGCTGTACCGCCAGTTTTCGGTCGGCAACGTCACGACAAGACCAAACGATCAGCTCAAGCCGGAGCGCTTGTGGGGCGGCGAGGTCGGTGTCAACCTCGTTCCCGCTCACAATGTGTTCGCCCGTGTGACATGGTTCGATAACCAGGTGAAGAATCCGGTCCTCAACGTGACGACGAGCACCACGACCGCGCAGAAGCAGAACATTAACCAGACCGGGGTGAACGGCGTGCAGACCGACGTGGAGGTTCTCGTCGGGCCGCACTGGCGCTTCGCGGGCGGGTACGTCTACGACAACGCGACCGTCGTCGACGGTGGTCCGTCGAACGCCGCCGCGCTGAACGGCAAATGGCTGCAGCAGGTGCCGCGGCATCGCGGGACGATCCAGGTGGCCTTTGCCGACCCGAAGCTGGCGACGATCGCCGTCGGGATTCAGATGGTCGGTCTGCAGTACAACGACGATCTGAACGTCAACTTCATCCCGGCGGCGACGCTGGCTGATGCGGGCTATCCGAACGAGTATCCGGCCGGGCTGCCGGGCTACGTCGTCACCGATTTCACGGTCTCACGCAATTTCGGGGCGATGTTTCAGGCGTTCTTTGGCGTGCAGAATCTCTTCGACCGCGTTTCCTTCGTGCAGACGAATCCGTCGACAACGGGGACACCGCGGATGATCAACGGCGGCGTTCGCGTCCGCTTCAGCGGGCGATAGGGTCGATCCGGTGCTCTGGCCAGAGATTTGCTCGTAACTCTAGCGCCGGGCCCAAGCCCGGCGCTATGAAGCTCATCATTCAGCCGGACACCGGCCTCGTCCCCATCGTCAGCGCCATCAAACAGGCGCGCAAGAGCATCGACATTCTGATCTTCCGGCTCGACCGGAAGGAGATCGCGCGCGCTCTCGCGGATGCTGTCGTTCGAGGCGTCCATGTCAGGGCGCTGACGGCCCATCAGAATCGTGGCGGAACGAAATCGCTGCGCAAGCTCGAGATGGAGCTCCTCGAGGCCGGAGTGACGGTGTCCCGCACGGCGGACGACCTCGTCCGCTATCACGGGAAGATGCTGATCGTCGACGCGCGCATCCTGCACGTGTACGGTTTCAACTTCACGCGCTTAGACATCGAGAAGAGCCGCAGCTTCGGCATCATCACGAAGAACAAGAAGGTGGTCGGGGCCGCCATGAAGCTGTTCGAGGCGGACTTCGAGCGGCAGCCGTACGCGAACGGCTGCGACCGGCTCGTGGTGAGCCCGGAGAACGCGCGCGAACGCCTGTCGGCGTTCATCAAGGCGGCGAGGCGGAGCCTCTGGATCTACGACCCGAAAGTCAGCGACGACGGCATGCTCAAACAGCTGGCGAACCGCGCGCGCCACGGCGTCGACGTCCGCATCATGGGCAAGGTCGACGCGAAGTGGGAGAAGGAAGGCCTGAAGATCGAGAAATATCCGGGCAAGCGGCTGCACACGCGCGCGATGCTGCGCGACGGCCGACGCGCGTTTCTCGGCAGTCAGAGCATGCGCAAGCTCGAGCTCGACAAGCGCCGCGAAATCGGCGTCATCATCACCGACGAGACCGTCATTCGCGAGATGGAAGAGGTGTTCGAAGACGACTGGCGTCAGACCGAGCAGGGCGCGAAAGACCGGAAGAAAGAAAAGAAGGAAGAGCGGAAGCTCGCTAAGGCTTCGTGAGGTCTGAAGTCTGAAGTCTCAAGTCTGAAGTCTGCGGCTGGCGCCAGAAGTCCATCGTCGAGACGCGATGGACGCAGCCGACCGTGCAATACGGCGCGCACGACTTGGCCGTGAGGAATTCCCGCCGGATGTCGTCGATCGTGTACGTCTCGAGCGGGACGGCGGGAAAGCCTCGCTGCTGCGAGCAGTAGTGGACGAGGCCGTCCTCGCAGACGTAGAGATACCGGGCGCCGGCCCGGCAGCGCCAGTCGTTGGGATTGCCGTCGGCGAGATTGTCCTGGAAGCTGCGGATTCCCGAATAGAGATTCTTGAACACCTGCAGCGGTCCGTTGATCGCCGCCGATACGTCGTCGTACACCTTGCGCACGTCCGGCGCGAGCGGCTTCAGCCGGCCGGTCTGGTCGTGGATGATGCCGATTGACGTCGAGAATCCGAGCTCGCGAGCGCGGTTATTGATCGTCCGCGCATCCTCGGGGTTCTTGATGCCGCCGCCGAGCACCGAGTTGATGTTGACGTCGAAATCCGCGTGGATCTTCAGATCCTGCAGCTTCTTGTCGAGGACGCGGAGGCTCTTCTTCGACACTTCGTCGGGTTCGACGTTGTCGATGCTGATCTGCAGGAAGTCGAGGCCCGCCGCGTTCAGCTCCTTGATCCGCTTCGGCACGAGGAAGTAGCCGTTCGTGATCAGCCCGGCGAGCATGCCGCGGCCGCGGATGTGCCGAATCAGATCGTCGAGATCCGGGTGCAGCATCGGCTCGCCGCCGCTGAACGCGACGACGGACGCGCCGAGCTGATGCAGCCTGTCGATGCGCCCCTTCATGACCGCCGTCGGCACGGGCGCCGAGACCTTGTCGTATTCGTTGCAGTAGCCGCAGTCGATGTTGCAGCGGCGGATCGGAATGATCTGGACGAGCAGCGGATGCGCCGTGTGCACGAGGCCGCGCACGAATTCCCGCGCCGAGCGGATCTTGCGGCTGATTGTGGCCTGCAAACGCTATGATTTTAGCATTACGCCACGCCTTCGGCGGGGCGCATGCGTTTGACGCGCTCGCCGACTTTCAGCGAGCTGTTGAAGATCGATCCCACCGGAATGAACCCGAAGATCTGATGCCGCGCGACCGCCGCGAGGCCCGCCGACGCGATGCAGCCGCACTGCGTGCAGTCGGGCGCGCCGCCGAACTGGCACGGCGTGATGCGTGTCGTGAAGTCCGCGGAGATCGTTTCCGTCGTTTTCGCGAACACGCATTCGTCCGGCGACTTCGGCGGCTGGGCGTACACCTCGATGAGCCCCTTCGGAAGCGCGAGCTTCGGAAACCGCAGCCGCAGCGCCATCAGGTCCTCGACGACGGCGACGCGGTCCGCGGGCCGCAGCCGCTCCTCGGAGACTTCGCCAATCTGCGGCGTGTACAGGCTGATCCAGATCTTCTCGACTTCGGTCCGCGCCGACCAGATGCTCAGGAACTCTTCGATGTACCCGGGCCGCTGCACCTGCTGCCGGGTGATCGTGCAGTGGACCGTGATCCGGTGTCCGTCGATGTGCTTCAGGATGCGATCGTAGGTCGCCGGCGTCCGCCGGACGTCATGTTCCGGCTGGAGCCCGTCGATCGACACCACGATCGAGAACCGCCGCAGCCCGTGCCACTCCTTCGGGATCTCGCGGACCGCGCTCGTCACGAGCTGCACGTAGATGCCGCGCGCGGAAAGGATCGGCAGGATCGTGTTCAGCTCGCGGTAGCGGACGAGCGGCTCTCCGCCGACGATCGACAGATGCAGCGGACGGTGCTTGTCGACGAGCGCGATGAGACGATCGATCAGCTCCTGACCTTTGAAGTCGCGGACCTCGCGGAGCGTGACGTCGCCGCCGAGGTGATCGTCGCCGTAGGCGTAGCAGCCGGGACAATGAAGCGGACATTCGCGCGTGATTTCAATCGACATCGCGGGCACGTGGCCCGTCAGGATCTTGCCCCACGCGGAGAAGATGCCTTCCATCCGCCCAGTTTACTGCAGTCCTCTGTTACGATTAGGCGCTTTGCACGGATCGGGCGCAATCCCGCGTCGAACGGGTCGGAGGCGAGCATGAGACGACGTTCGCTGCTGCAGTGGATGGCATCGCTGGCCGCGGTCCTGCCGCTCGAGCGCGTGCGCCTGTTCGCCCAGCCGCGCGAGCTGACGCCCGAGGCCATCCGATTCATGCATGAGCTGGCGCCGACGGTGCTGCCCGCTTCGATCGGCAGCGCGCGGATCCGCCAGACCGTCGAACAGTTCGTCGCGTGGACGCGCGGCTATCAGGAAGGGGTCGCCCTCGCGCACGGCTACGGTCATCCGCGATTGCAGAAGAGCGGCGCCACGCCGGTGCCGCTCTATCTCGCGCAGCTTGCGGCGCTCGAATCGGAGGCGCGCGCGAAAGGCGCCTCGTGGTCGGCGCTCGACCTCGACACGCGCCGGGCGCTGCTCGATTCGTCGATCGCGAAGACGAACGTGCGGAATCTGCCGCAGCGCCCCTCCGGCCAGCACGTCGTCGTCGATCTCATGGCGACGTACTTCCGCAGCAGCGAAGCGAACGACGACTGCTATCGCGCGCTCATCGGTCGTGAAACGTGCAGGACGATTTCAGTGACGCTCGTGAGACCAGGACCGAAAGGGTAGCCGCAGAACACGAAAGCACGAAACCCCGCCATGGCTGTTCACGAATCCGACATCTGCATCATCGGCGGCGGCATCACCTCGGCGATGCTGGCGCTCAAGCTGTCCGAACTCCGTCCCCGCGCGTCGATCGTGGTCGTGGAGGCGGGGCGGTCCATCTTCGACGCGCAGAACCGCGGACGCTATCGCGAGCGCGCGATCCACTACGGCGAGCATCCCTGGCACGACGACTACATCGAGGACCAGCAGGGCAAAGGCACGATCTCGATGACGATGGCGGTCGGCGGCCTCGCGCTGCACTGGGGCGGCGCGTGCAATCGTTTTTCCGAAGAAGACCTGCGCCTGAAATCGATGTACGGCCTTGCGGTCGACTGGCCGATCGAATGGAAAGAGCTCGAGCGCTACTACTGCGAGGCGGAGCGGCGGCTGCACGTCGCCGGCGAGCCGAGCCCGTATCCCGGCGACGGCAGGTCGGAGCCGTATCCGCAGCCGCCGATTCCGCTCTCCTACAACCTGCAGATCCTCAAGCAGTGGGCCGAGACGAGCGGGCTGAAATTCAACTCGCTGCCGATGGCGCGCAACATGACGCCGTTCGACGGCCGCGGCGCCTGCTGCGTGTACGACACCTGCGGCGAGGTCTGCCCGTCGGGCGCACGCTACTCACCGGACTTCACGTTCAGGCAGCTGGTGCAGCCGAAGAAAATCACGCTCCACGATCGCACGCTCGTGCGGCGGCTGACGCTCGACGCCGCGAAGCCGGCCGTCGTGTCGGCGCAGGGATTCCGTCAGGACGGTCCGTCCGGAGACGACGGGGCGATCGAGTACCGCGCGAAGACGTTTGTCATTGCATCGGGATACTGCTGGAGTTCGCACCTGCTGCTGCTGTCGTCGAACTCGCGGTTCCCGAACGGGCTCGCGAACGGCTCCGGCCTCGTCGGCCGCCACATGAACGGCCACAAGTTCATCGGCGCGACGGCGACGATCGACGCCGAAACGTTTCCGGGCCAGAACATGACGCACAGCCTGATCTCGCGAGAGTACTTCCGGTGCCGGACGGATCGGCCGTTCGTGCGCCACGACACGCGTGTGTGGGAAAGCTCGTCGGGCCGCGAACCGCGTCTCCGGTCGCCCGAGGGCCGGCTGCTGCTCGGCGACGAAGTGATGACGGACTGGCGCTCGCGGACGCGTGGCAGCGCCGTGCGTCTGCGCGCGTACTACGACATTCATCCGTCAACGGACAGCCGGCTGACGCTCGACGCGGCCAACAGGAATCGCCACGGGGATCCGATGCCGAAGATCGAGCATCAGCTCGACGCGGCGTCGCAGGCGCGCGAGGGGGCGACAGCGGAGCACATTCGCGGCGTGTTCAACACGCTCGCGAAAGCGAGCAACGGCCGCGTCGGCAATACCAACACGGGTGACTATCTGGATCATCCCGGCGGGGGATGCCGGATGGGAACCGATCCGGCGACGAGCGTCTGCGACAGCTTCGGACGGACCCACGACCACGAAAATCTCTTCATCGTCGGCGCCCCGACGACGCCGACGGGAGGGTGTACGAACGGGACGCTCACGTTCGTTGCGCTCACGCTGCGATCCGCGGAAGAAATCGCGGGCGCACACGGACGGTAAACGCTGCGTCCGTTCACTTCACAGCGGTCATCATGATTTCGACCATCGCGTCGGCGCCCATCAGGCCCGTGCCCACCGTCGCGCGGGCGGGGAAGTCCTTCACCAGCGCCGCGCGGTACGAAGCGTTCATATCCTGGTATTTCGTCATGTCCGGCAGGTAGACGACGCCGTCGACGACGTTCGACCACTCGAAGCCGGCGGCCTTCAGCGTGCGCGAAATCCGTGTGAGCGTTTCCGCCGCCTGCGCCTTCGCGTCTCCTTTGTTGTCGGCCGTGTTGCCGAGCGTTCCCGACAGATACAGGCGGTTGCCGACCTGGATCGCGGAGCTCAGATTCGGATTGGCCGTCCCCGGCGTGCCGTCGGCGTTCGGCGTGGTAATCGCCTTGCGCGACGCGTCCTTCACCGCGACCATCGTGATTTCGACGCCGTAATCGGCGCTCGTCAGCGCCGTCTTCACCGTCGCGCGCGCCGGCATCGAGCTCGCGGTGAAGTACGGGCGGTACGCGGCGTTCATCGCCTGGAACGTCGTGTCGTCGGTCAGGAAGATCCGCGAGCTGACGACGTCGGCGAAGCTCATGCCCGCGGCTTCCAGGATCATCCTGCCGTTGTCGAGAATCGTCTTCGTCTGCGCGGCCGCGTCGCCCTTGACCGTCATGTTGTCCTTGCCGTTGCGGCTGACGAGGCCCGACAGGAAGAGCGTGTTGCCGCTCTTGATGCCGTAGCTGTACGGATTCGGCGACTTGATCCAGTCCTTCGGATGGACGACGGCGCGCTCGGCGCCATCGGGCACCGCGACCATCGAGATTTCGATCAATCCGTCCGCCTGCGCCAGCGGCTGCGTGACGACGACGGTGGTCCGCGTCGGTGGATCCTTGGGCCAGTACGTCGCATACACCTCGTTCATCGCCGCGAAGTCCGCCGCGTTGCGGAGATAGATCATGACCGCGGCGGCGTTCGCCATGCTCGAGCCGGCGGACTTGAGCGTCGCGCTGATGTTGTCCAGCGTCTGCTTCGTCTGTCCTTTGATGTCTTTCGCGAGCGCCCCGCCCGCGGCCGGACCGATCGTCCCGGCGACGTAGATCAGGCCGCCGGCTTTGACGGCGCTGCTGAAGGGGCGTGTCGCGTCAGGTCCGATAATCTGCCGGCTCGACTGTGCATGGGTCATGGCGGTCATCGCTGTGAGGGCGGCGAAAAAAACTGCGGTTCGCATGGGGTAATCTTAGATCGGTGATCGTGAAGCGGCGGTCGAAAATCCACGGGTGGGGTGTCTACGCGACGAAAGCCATTCCGAAGAACACGCGCATCATCGATTACTCCGGCGAGAAGATTTCCAATCAGGAAAGCCTGAAGCGTGAGCGCCGCTACATCCGGCTGGGGCGCGTGTGGTGCTTCAAGCTGACGAACCGGACGGTCATCGACGCCGCGGTCGGCGGCAATGTCGCGCGGTTCATCAACCACAGCTGCCGGCCCAACTGCTACGTGCACATCGCCGGCGGCGTCATCTGGATTCGCGCTGCGCGGAACATCCGCCGTGGCGAAGAGCTGACCTACAACTACCACACCGACGGCGAAGGCCTGATTGAATGCCGCTGCCGGCCCGGCTGCCAGGGGCTGATCTGATGATCGCGTTCTACCTGCACGGATTCGCGTCGGGCCCGCAATCGACCAAGGCGGCGTACTTCTCGGATCGCCTCGCCGAATACGGCGTTCGAACGTGCGTTCCCGACTTCAACGAGCCGGACTTCGCCTCGCTGACGCTGACGCGGATGCTCGATCAGCTCTCGGGCGAAATCGCGAAGACCGACGGCGAAATCACGCTGATCGGTTCGAGCCTCGGCGGCACGCTCGCGATCCTCGCCGCGGCACGCGCGCTTCCGCGCGTCGATCGCGTCATTCTGCTGGCGCCGGCGGTGATGTTCGCCAAGCCCGGCCACCATCTGCTGCCGCCCGAGCGCCTCGCGGAATGGCAATCCCGGGGCGCGCTGCCGTTCTTCCATTATGCGTACGACGAAACGCGGCTGCTGGGCTACTCGTTCTACGAGGACAGCCTGCGGTACGACGCGTTTGACGCCCGGGTGACGCAGCCGACGCTGATCTTCCAGGGGCTGCGCGACGCGTCGGTCGACCCTCGCACCGTCGAAGCGTTCGCGCTGACGCGGCCGAACGTCACGCTGTCGCTGCTCGACGACGACCATCAGCTGATCGCGAGTCTGTCGCGGATCTGGGACGGTGTTTCCGAATTCATGGGGCTCAACGATTGACGAGGCGGGAACTGCTCGCGCTCCTCGCTGCATCGGTTCCCGGCTCCCGGTTCCCGGCTCCCGGTTCCCGGTTTCAGGTTCGAGGTTCTGCGGCGACGCTGAGGGTCGGCATCGCGAAAGCCGGCGGCTACACGGTCTCGGCCATGCCGACCGAGAAATATGTCGGCGCTGTGCTCGCGGGCGAGATGGCCCGCGGCAGCGCGCCGGCGGCGCTCGAGGCGCTGGCGATCGCGATTCGCACGTTTGCGATCGCCAACCTCGGGCGCCATCGCGCCGACAATTTCGATCTCTGCGATCAGACGCACTGCCAGGTGCTGCGGACCGCGACCGTCGCCACCGATCGCGCCGCCGAGGCGACGGCCGGCCGCGTGCTCCTGGCGGGCGATGCGCCGGCGTCGATCTTCTTTTCTGCGTCGTGCGGCGGACACACCGAGAAGCCGTCGGACGTGTGGCCGGGCGCCGACGATCCGCCGTACCTCCCGGCGAAACCCGACGACGCCTGCCAGGGCGCGCCCGCGTGGACCGCCGAGATCCGCGAGTCCGATCTGAGGCGCTCGCTGCGCGCGGTCGGCTTCCGCGGCGATCGCCTCGAGAACGTCGGAATCGCCGCACGCACCGGCTCGGGCCGCGTGGCGAGGCTGCGGACCGACGGCCTGCAGCCGGGCGAAATCTCTGGACAGGATCTGCGCGTTGCCGTTGGCCGCACGCTCGGCTGGCAATTCATCAAGAGCACGGCGTTCGAGCTGAAGCGCACCGCCGACGGCTACTGGTTTGCCGGACACGGCTCCGGACACGGGGTCGGCCTGTGCGTCATCGGCTCGGCCAGGCTGGCCGAACAGGGGAAATCCGCGGAAGACATTCTGCGGCAATACTTTCCGGGATTGACGATCGCGCGGGGGACGGCCGGACACGCCACGGCCCCGGCGCCGGCCGCAACATCTATATATGTGCCGCGCGGCGACGAAGGGGAACAGGCCGCGCTCGCCCGCCAGACCGACCGCGCCCGGGACGAGATCGCGAAGGCGCTGGGTCTCGCGCCCGCGCGCGTGACGCTTCGTTTCCATCCCACCACGGCCGACTACGAGCGCGCGACGGGAACGTCCTGGTTCACATCAGCGGCCGTCGTCAACGGCGAGTTGCATCTGCTGCCGCTTCAGGTGTTGCGGGATCGGGGCGTGCTCGACCGCACTATCCGGCGCGGCGTCGCGCACGTGATGGTGGATCCGATCCTGAAATCGCGGCCGGCGTGGGTGCGCGAAGGCGCCGCGATGTATTTCACCGAGTCGAAATCGGCCGTCCGTCCCGATCTGCGGGCGTCGTGCCCGAGCGACCGGGAACTGCTGAAG
>Ga0075425_100007941_pt1 | contig 11231 bp, 11 predicted proteins | sample SoiMethybrSBSTD4_FD_75300 | JGI IMG/M metagenome (GOLD analysis project Ga0075425, IMG submission 75300) | Bulk soil microbial communities from a Populus tree surrounding site in Tennessee, USA - Soil MetaG P. TD hybrid SBSTD4 | ecosystem: Environmental > Terrestrial > Soil > Tree plantation...
CCACAATACCACTACACAAAACCATGATAGAAGAGCCGAACTTTATCAAAGGCGACCTTTCAACAGATTACCTTGACAGGTTTAATTTGATGGACAAGATGCACGAAAATGCTAAGAAGCGCACACAGAAGCTTTCTTCTGCTGCATTGGCCGCCGCGCTCTTGCAGTCAGAATACGTAAAAACTGGTGCTACTATTAATAGCACTAATACTCGTAATACTACTGTCACTAGTAGCACCGCTACTAGGAGGTATGACACTAGGCGGCCAACTTGGAACAGCCATCATAATGGAAGGAGATCCATGAATGCAATTTAAAATCGATGACCTCAAAAATCTTTTGTCTGGTGAGATAGCAAGGTCGTCTACCGATGGAACTATTTTAATCAAGGTAGATGGAAAAGAGCAAGTCCTTAGAATACTGAAATTCGGTAGCAATGAATTTGAATTTATATTAGGAAATTCCTATCACCATGCCAAAATACTTAGCTCAAGTAGCTCCGAGATCAAGATGATTATAGATGGAGAGCCACTGACTATTAAAAAACACTCTAGATTAGCCGAGGTGCTCCAAAAATCATTGTCCTCCGCAGGTGCCGGCACCGCTGAAAATAATTTAACGAGTCAAATTCCGGGCAGGATTGTTTCTGTAATGGCAAAATCGGGGTCTGCTGTTAAGAAGGGTGATCCAGTAGTTGTGCTCGAGTCTATGAAAATGCAGGTGGCCGTGAAGGCACACAAGGACGGCACGGTAAAAGATATTAGAGTAAAAGAGGGAGCTAGCATCGCAAGATATGACCTAATTGCAGTAATAGAATAATAATAATAATAATATTCGAATCATAAACAAAGGATAATGACAACCCATTTAACGAAACTATGTTTTTGTTGTGTCGATATTGTTGTTGTTGGGTTAGATTTTTTTGTGTTGTAGTTACAAGCCCCTTTTGTGCAAGGCTCTGAAATGAACTTATCTTACCTTTGCCACCGAGTGCTTCGGATAAAAATATTAACTGAACCAACAGAGGAAAATTAAGACTAAATCAATTAATTAATTTGATTCAACTAAACTCAACGTCAAAAACCTCTTTTTTTATCTTTTACATCTTGTCAAGAAAACGTTGGTAAGTTTAATAAAAAAGAATTGGTTTTTACGAACCTGTCTTTAGCTTTGCAAGCGCTGTCCTTATCTCTTCATAATCTGGTTCTACAAGCGGGTTATCCGATATCCACTTGTAGCGAATTTTTCCACCGCTGTCTAATATGAATATGGATCTCTTTGCTGCATTATAATCCAGTAGCGGGCCAAGGTTAGGCATGACAATCCCATAGTTCTTGATTGTATCTCGCTTGTAATCGCTTAATATAGGAAAGTTAAGATGCCGATTTTCAGTAAAAATTTTGTTAGCGAAAGGTCCATCCACCGAGATTCCCACGACTTGGGCATCGTAACCTTTTAATTCGTCAAGTGAGTCTCTGAACGTACACATTTCTTTAGTGCAGACTGGTGACTCAGCCGCAGGAAAGAATGCCAGTACTATAGGTTTTCCTTTGTAATTGCTCAGTTTTTGCATTTTGAGATCGGCATCAGCTAAATCAAACTCAGGGGCAGAGTCCCCTATGTCAGGAGCCGATCGATATGAATATGATGTTTCGTTTGACATATTCTCATTACACTAATTCCAAAAATCATAACAATGTTATTAATACTTTTGGCAAATTTAGAGGCAATCATAACAATAACTACAAGTAGTAGTAATAGTGATTACATCCTATTACTATCCTATTACTCTCACGGCAGCCTTTCATAGTCCAGGCTCGTATGACTAACGCGTAGGTTGGTATCACGATTGGTGCAAACAAAGACTCTAGCTTTTTTTATTTCATTCTTCAATGACAACGAGATTTCCACTCCTATACCCTCTAATATCTACTGTTACATACTTAAAGCCGAGATTTCTAAGTTCTACGTCGATTTTTGCAAGCTTGTCGACGTCAAACAACTTTGGTAATTCCATAGGTGCTACTTCTATTCTTGCGATATCTCCATGATCCCTTACCCTGACCTGTTCGACCGCAGCTCGTTTTTTGACGATGATTTCAGATTTCTCAATTCTGTGTAGTTTATCATGAGTAACACTTATACCTCTTGGAATTCTCGATGCGAGACAAGCATTAGAGGGCTTGTTGTAAACGGAAAGGCCATACTCTAGTGCAATAGCTCTAATTTGAGACTTGTCTAGTCCTACTTCTATAAAGGGACTTCTGATCCCGTTTTTTCGAAGTGCCATGATTCCAGGCCTGTAATCGTTTAGGTCACCTACATTAGTACCGTCAACTATTAGGTCTACCCCATACTTTTGCGCCTCACGTACGAGTCGCTGTCCCAGTTCATTTCTACAGTGGTAACATCGAAGTTCATCGTTTTTAACAAATTCCGGATTTTCTAATTCGTTATATTCTATTGTTATGTGCCTGATCCCTATCTCATTTGCAATCCTTTCTGCACTAGCCAGCTCTTCTGAAGAAAGAGTCTTGTAATTTGCAGTAATGGATAAAGCGCAAATTCCAAGTGCCTTCTTTGCTGCTAAAGCAATAACTGCACTGTCAACACCGCCAGACAACGCAACAATCGCATTATTGGTATTGTTTGAGAACCACTCTATTAGCTTGTTTAGATTCTCACTAGCACTTGATGTTTCTTTTTGTGACTGCAAACTCAAATCACATTCCTTCCAGTCTTTCCAAAACCTTCGCGGTGACTAGATCCATAGTTCTCTTAAACGGCATTTTTATCTGCAACGCAATAGCTTTAATATCTTCGAATTCGGGCTTTATACTTATCGTGTTGCCCATAGGGTCTTTTGCAATCTTTACGTTGACATTGAATTGTTCGCCATCGATATTGACTTGGGCACTTAGCAATGTTCGTGGAAGCACGAATCTTTGGAGCTCCTGGGTACGAGTTCCTAATGATCCTGATTCCTTAACTAGCAAGTCCATAATATCATTCAATTTGCTGTGATCAGTCATTGCTCTAATTACATACACTGGTCTGTTTTTCTTGGAAATACCAGGGATTGCAAGAACATCTAGCGCACCTGCTTTCATCAGTACATCTATCAAGTTTCCAATAACCTCTCCAGAAATATCATCGACATTTGTCTCGAGTAAATGTACAAAATCCATTCCGAATTCGCTAATCAGTGAGGATTTTCCAATTACAAGACGGAGAACGTTAGGAACCTCTTTAAATTTTTTATGTCCCGCGCCATATCCTACTTTCTCTGCTGAAAAACTTGGATAATGGCTAATTGTTTCAGATGTCAAATTGACGAGCATTGCAGCTCCGGTTGGAGTCGTCAATTCTTCTTCAACCGTCCCGCCATGCAGAGTAAATGGCCTTTCTTTGAAAATTTCAAGCACGGCGCTACTTGGATTGGCAATCATACCATGGGAAAACTTCAAGTAGCCGCCACCTACGCCGACGCTTGTTGAATATATCCTGCTTTCGAACAGCCCAAGGTCCTGTAATGCAACAGCAGAACCTATTAAATCTGCAAATGTATCTATGCTGGAAGCCTCATGCAAATGAACGGAACGGATGTCTTTACCGTGGATAATGGATTCTGATTTGATAATAGTTTTAAATGACTCAAGTATGAACGTTTTTGCACGCTGTTGAAGGTCTAAAGAATCACAGCAGAGCGCAAGTGACCTGTACATTTCGATTCCGCGGCGCTGCGAAACAGAATCGAGATATTTGAATTGAAATTCGGTAGCACTAAAGCCGCCACGTGTTGTCCTTACAAAATCAGCATGCTTGATTTTGCTTCCTTTAAGATAGTTTTGGCATGCATGGACTGCATTTAGCACTTTTTCTTTGTCTGCCCCTGCATGTACAAGACTTGAGAGTAGCATGTCTCCGGATATGCCACTTAATTGTGAATCAATTATAGCCATTCTCGTAGTCGACATAAAGCGATTACTAGGATGTTTCTAGAAGTGTAAATATAACACTTGCTTAAGTAACGATTGACAATTAGGTTATTGGAGTGTTCATAAAATTAGTTTTTTTTGTCTGCATCAAAGGCTATTTCTCTAGACGTGTGTATGTATATAGCGCCGATATGTCTGTCTACTTGTATATGTCATTGTTTCAGATGATTCTAAAAATTAAATTTATAAGGCTCCAAACAAAAATAGTTTGAAGGTTTTTAAATGAATATTACTATAATAGGCTCCGGTAAAGTTGGCGCCTACGCAGCGTTAAGCTGTGGTCTTAGAGAATTGGGAAACGTACTTTTGTTAGATATAGTCCAAGGACTTCCTCAAGGCGAGGCCATGGACATTAACCACCAATTGTCAGAAAGAGGATCAGATTCCAAAATTTCTGGTTCCAATAATTATGAAGACATGAAAGGATCAGACATAATTGTACTTGTTGCCGGTGTCGGGAGAAAGCCAGGAATGACGAGAATGGACTTGCTAAAAACAAACGCTTCCATTATAAAAGATGTAACATCGAAAATTGAAACGTATGCAAAAGATGCAAAACTGATTGTAGTAACGAACCCTCTAGATCCAATGACATATCTAGTCCTGAAAAAGACAGGCGTGAAGAAGAATAACGTGATGGGTATGGGAGGAATGCTTGACTTGTCAAGGTTCAAGCAATTTATTGCCGCTAGTACAATAGTTTCTAGAGATTCTATACAAGCAATGGTAATAGGCGAGCATGGGGAGAATATGCTTCCGCTCATTAGATTCTCTTCTGTTGGCGGAATTCCGCTGAACCAATTTATTTCTAATCAAGTTGCAGAAGAGATACTCGAAAAAACAAGGAAGGTTGCTATCGAAGTCATATCTCTTAAAGGCGCAACTGTATTTGCACCTGGAAATGCTATTACAACGATGGTAGAGGCAATAATCAAGGATAAGAAACTGGTGATTCCAGTATCGACTTTGTTGGAGGGAGAATACGGCGCAAGTAGCATTTGTATAGGTGTCCCTGCTGTTATAGGTGCCAGCGGAGTCGAAAGAATAATTGAAGTAAACCTTGATGATTTTGAACGCGATATTTTCAACAAGGGTGTTAATAGTGTTAAGGAAGCGGTAAATGCCTTACAGATTTAGCGATCGATCGCAAAGGCCTTCTTATTAATGTTTTTTTCCTGTCATCTGTTTTATTTATTTTCTTTGCCATCGTATTTTTTGTTATTGTTATTATTACCATTGTTATTGCATCATAGTATATGTGCCTGTCTATGCCAAGATGTGGCTAGAACGTCTGTGATTGTGATTGCGTAAATGAATCTAAGGAGTCTTCTGACACGATATTCGAGAGGTGAGCTTTCGATCGATGAGCTGCAAAAAAAGATTTCCGTTCACTCAATTGAGCAAGTCGCTAACAATGTCGCACAACTAGATGTTAATCGGGAAATTCGAAAGGAAATACCTGAAGTTATCTTCGCGAAAGGCAAGGAATATGCCGATCTTTTGGAGATAACAAGAGTAGCGGTGCATAGAAACGGAAAAGTGATTGTAAGCAAAGTTCAGCCCCAACAACTTCTTATTAGACTTTGCAAAGCATTAAAAAAAGCTAGACTTGAAATTGAAGTCGGCAAGAAAAGTTCAACTATTTTAGTGGTGAATAAATCTGATTTTCGACCAACTGCTGCTAGTAGCCGCAGTCGCAGCCGCAGCCGCAGCGGTAGCAGTGGCGCACCACCAGGAGGAAAAATAGGCATTCTGGCAGCCGGTACTTCTGACATTGGTGTAGCAGAGGAGGTCAGGCTTATGGCTAAATCGATGGGCTGTGAAACTATTGAGAGTTATGACGTAGGAATCGCAGGTATACACAGACTCTTTCCTGCTCTCCAACAAATGATATCAGAGAATGTAGGGGCTATAGTAGTTGTAGCTGGAATGGAAGGTGCTCTGGCATCAGTTGTAACTTCCATAGTAAACATCCCAGTTATCGGGGTCCCTACATCCGTAGGATATGGGTTTGGTTCTGATGGTATCGCCGCACTTGCGAGTATGCTGCAGAGTTGTACCCCGGGTCTCTCTGTAGTAAATATTGATAATGGTATCGGTGCTGGAGCTACAGCAGCATTAATTTCTAACCAACTAGCAAAAAAGACGGCAAGGCCAAGTAAACAAGGGGAAGAACGAAGAAAGGAAAAAGGAAAAGATCCAAGGAAAAAACGAGGATATAGCGACAAGGAGAAGTAAGGCGGGCCCACAACAAAATAATCAATTACCAATTGACCTTTCTACAACAAACAAAGACGGAAAAAACAACGTGTGTGTGTAAACACAAGCGTATATGGGATGGATTTGTGATGTTTGAACTGTATTGTATTGTTAAAACGTTTATAAGTGAATAACAATGTTTGCCTTTAATTGTTACTGAGAATAAGATTAAGAATGATAATAATAGGTGAAAACGAATAATATGACATATAATTTAACGCTAAAGAGGAATCGACAACGAAAAACAAATTATAGAAAACGGGCTTCACTATTACTGAGTCGAAGACATTTTATAGTGGCAAAGATAAGTGACCAAAACGTCTCTTGTCAATTTTTAAAACCTACCCTGAAGGGAGATTTAGTCATTTGTTCGGCACATAGCAGAGAGTTACGAAAATATGGCTGGAAGGGATCAATGAACAGTTTGCCTGCATGCTATCTGACGGGCTTCCTTCTTGGTAAAAAGAGCATGGCAAAAGGAATGGATAACGCTATTCTTTATACGGGCAGAGACTCATTTACATCACGCGTGGCAGCATGCTTGAAAGGAATAGTTGCTGCTGGAGTTAATGTGCCAGTTTCAGAAGACAACTTACCCTCAGATGACCGCACGAATGGAAAACATATCGCAGAATACGCCAAGATTTTAAAAGAAGATGAAACAAAATACAACTCGATATTCTCTACTCTTATTAAGGGAGGGCTAAATCCTGAGGACTATCCTTCACATTCTGAATCGACCAAGCAAAAAATTTCAGAGAACTTTGGCTCCAAGGCAACATCGGGGCAGTAGTAGCATTGCAAAGACTAAAGAGAACATGGAAGGGGAATAATAGCAAGTGATATATTATTATAAAGCCTTCAAACCTAACAAAAGTGTACCTATAATCATGAGCATAATAATAATGATTGCAACAATAGCGAATTCGACCATACAACCAGCGTCATCAACAAGAACAACAACAACAATTAGAACAAAAATGAACCGTCATTTTACTTTACATACCAATGGGGAGTAGAATCAAGAATGGTACGACCTTCATCTAGACACCAACAACAAGAACATCGCGTAGAGTGGAAGCCGCGTACTACACTGGGTTCGCTTGTGGCAAGTGGCAAAATCAACTCTATGGACGAGGTATATGAAAATGGTATGAGAATTCAGGAATCCGAGATAGTTCGACATCTCTTGCCAGATATAAAGAGCCAAGTTGTGCACGTCGGCATAGTACAAAAACAAACAGACGCAGGAGAAATGACACGATTTAACGCTATTGTTGCAGTTGGGAATGAAGCAGGATGGTTTGGAATTGGCAAGGGTAAGGCATCACAAATGCGTATAGCCATAGATAAAGCCACGAATGCTGCATATCTTGATGTTATACCTATAAAACTTGGGTGCGGAAGCTGGGAATGCAGATGCAGTCAACTTCATTCTGTACCTTTTAAAGTGAGAGGAAAAGGCGGTAGTGTTACTTTAGAAATACTCCCTGGTCCACGTGGGCTTGGTCTGGTTGCTGGCGAGAATATCAAGAGTTTGCTTAAGCTTGCTGGGCTAAAAGATGCATGGACAAAATCATTTGGTTCAACGAATACAATGTCTTCTACAACAAAGGCCATTTTTAGCGCGCTCAGAGGCACTTATGCTGCAGGGTGAGACAGAAAAAATGGTATATCTAGTTGTAAGAATCAAAGGGACTGTAAACATTCCAGCATGGGCTAAAACGACACTGGCAAACTTAAACCTTGAGAAAAAGTTCAGAGCAACCCTTGTGCCTGAAAACTTTGAGACATTAGGCATGCTAAGAAAAGTAAAAGATATCGTTGCTTGGACGTCTGTTGATGAAGGTTTCATAAAGGAGTTGCTCGAAAGAAGAGGTAAAATTTCTGGCTACAAGCCACTTACAAAAGGTAATCTTCCAACGGGATTTGAGAGTATAGAAGAGCTTGCTGCAGCCATAGCGCAAAATAAAACGACGATGTCAAAATTACGGAACATCAAACCTTGGTTTGCGTTGGCTCCTCCTAAAGGCGGATTTAAGCAAAAGACGAAAAAACAGTTTTCTCAGGATGGCGTGCTAGGACAAAATCAAGGGCTGGTCCATCTAGTAAAGAACATGCTTTGAACTGTGACTTTGACTTTGACCATCGAACTTTGCACGCAGCAAAAGACTTAATTAAGGTGACATCATGAATCTAAAACACGTTCCGCTGTCAGCACCCGCCATGCTTGATGGTGAAGAAGGTTAGGAAAGGGAACTAAAAGAAATGATAGGAAAAAACTGGGATGATAAAAAAATGATTAATCAGAATAATAATAATAATAATAATCTTAATAATCAAAATAACAACTATGACGATGATAATAATAATAATACTATTACCAATCAAAAAATTCAAAGGAGGATGTATCAATAAGCATTATGGCCACTCGGTTTAGAAAGAGCAGAAGGCAGAGAGGAACCAGATACTGTGGCTGGGGCCAGATTGGTCAGCATAGACAGTCCGGTAGCAGGGGCGGAGTTGGAGCAGCGGGTAAACACAAGCACTTTTGGATTAGAACTGTAATTGAAGAACCAAATCATTTTGGTCATACTCCATTTAATCCTCATAATCGGAACCTAGTAAAACGTTGGATTAATATCAAGGATTTAGATTCTATTTTTGCAAAGCATGGAAAAGCTGACAAGGACGGAAAGACCGTTTTAGACTTAGATTCTCTTGGATATGATAAATTATTAGGCACCGGAAAGCCGCTTGGTGCTTATACTTTGAAAGTCTCCAAAGTATCAAGCAGTGCCAAGGAGAGAATAGAGGCCGCAGGAGGGGAGGTGTTATTGACATCAAATGAACAAGAGTGATAGTGAAAGTCCGCTTCGATCAATTATCAAAAAGATATCAGCTTATATTCCCCAAGTTGAAAAACCTAAAAAGAAAATAACGCTAACTGAAAAGTTTGTTTGGAGCGGTATTGCCTTATTTGCCTATTTAATTATGGGACAAATACCTCTCTACGGGGTTACAAGCGATCCCAAATTTGATTTTCTTGCCTTTGCTAGAGTAATATTTGCGGCCCAACAGGGAACACTCCTTGAGCTGGGAATTGGTCCCATTGTTACGGCCGGCTTACTTATGCAGTTACTAAAAGGCTCTGATCTGCTCAAGCTCAATTTTAAGAATCCTGACGATCGTTCGTTATTCACATCGGCTACTAAAATAGTAACTATAATTGTAATTATCGCAGAAGGTTCTCTTTATGGTACTAGTGTTTACGGTCACCTCCTTGCCAGTCCATCGCTAATACCAATTCTAATCGGGCAGCTTGTAGGAGCTAGTCTAATTGTCATGCTGCTAGACGAATTGGTTCAAAAGGGATGGGGACTAGGATCTGGCATCAGTCTATTTATAATGGCTGGTGTAGCCCAGGGTATCCTATGGAGTTTATTCAGCCCGCTCCCAGCACAAGATGGTCCTGTTGGCATATTTCCGTTTATCATAGACTCTGCCATGCACGGTCAAATTCAAGATGTGTTATTTAGGTCCGGTCAACTGCCAAGTGTATTTGGTCTAATAGTTACATCTCTAGTGCTATTGGTACTGGTATATGTTCAGGGTATACATATTGACATTCCTATTGTTTCGACAAAGTACAGAGGCTTTACTGCTGTGTACCCAATCAAGCTCCTGTATACTTCTAACATTCCTGTCATTTTATCGTCGGCGCTCCTTGCCAACGCGGTTTTCATGGGACAGATGCTATGGGCAAATTACAATCCCCAAAATTCAAATCCAGTATTTAACTATGTAGCTCAGTACGATCCAAGTAGGCCTCAAACTCCTACTGGCGGTCTGCTTTATTATGTAACTTCTCCTAGGAGTCTGGATGCCGCCGCTCAAGATCCGGTCAGGGCCGTAGTGTACGTTGTGTTCTTGACTACCATAGTAACAATTTTCGGACGTCTATGGGTCGAGCTGGGTGGTTTATCGGCCAAGTCTGCAGCAAAGAATCTGCTTGACGCAGACGTACAAGTGCCTGGATTTAGACGATCAGAGGGTTCTGTGGAGGTATTACTTAACAAGTATATCCCTTCGGTTACTATACTGGGGGGTATTATTATAGGTCTACTTGCTTCTGCTTCAGATGTACTAAATGTGTTCGGTTCTGGAATAGGCATCTTGCTGATGGTAGATATCCTTGTGAATTACTATAACCTGCTTATTAAAGAACAAGTGGATACACATATGCCCAAATTGGCGTCCCTTCTTGGCAGAAAATAGTACTACTGTTAATAGCAATTATACCAAGGAAGACAAGAATAATAATAATAGCAGTAATAATAATAACAATACTAGCATTACAAGTAATACTGTTAAAATCACCGCAAGCACAAACAGAAATGCAAATGCAAATGCAAATGAAACCAGCAAAGAAAGCACTAACAATGGGAACACCGACATCTCTTATTCCTCCTCATCCTCATCCTCATCCTCATCCTCTAAGCGAGTAATAATAGGAGGCATCCCAGGTGTCGGAAAGACAAGCATAATCTCCTCGGCAGTAGAATCTATTCGTAAAAATGGTCAAAATGCTAGGGTTGTAGTATTTGGAACAGAAATGTTCGAAGAGGCAAAGAGGTCAGCAGGAATTAAAAATAGAGATGAGCTGCGCAAGTTAGCCGTTAAAGACCAGAGAAGGCTGCAAGATATGACTGCTAGACGAATAGCAGAAATGCAAGACAGCATTGTCATTGTAGATACTCATATATTTGTCAGAACCGGCGAAGGATATTATTATCCTGGGCTTCCACTGCATTTACTAGAAATCATAAAGCCTTCAAGTTTTATTATGATAGTAGCTGATGCTTCGGAAATTTTGAGTAGAAGGAAAAAAGATACTACTCGAATTAGAGATGATATTTCGACAGAACAGGTTCAATATGAAATAGACACTTCAAAACTGATGGTTGCTACATG
>Ga0075425_100007942_pt1 | contig 11231 bp, 7 predicted proteins | sample SoiMethybrSBSTD4_FD_75300 | JGI IMG/M metagenome (GOLD analysis project Ga0075425, IMG submission 75300) | Bulk soil microbial communities from a Populus tree surrounding site in Tennessee, USA - Soil MetaG P. TD hybrid SBSTD4 | ecosystem: Environmental > Terrestrial > Soil > Tree plantation...
AGCGCGTCACGCCCACGGAGGAGCCCATGCAGGTGCTGGTCGGATCGATCACGGCGGAGTTCCGCCGCTACAAGTCGCTGGCGGAAGGAGCGCTGGCCCAGGTGAGCGAAGCGCAGCTGGCGGCACCGGGACCCGCGGGCGGCAACTCGCTGGCGACGATCTGTTGGCACGTGGCCGGCAACCTGCAGTCGCGCTTCAGCGACTTTCGAACCGCGGACGGAGAAAAGCCCTGGCGCAAGCGGGAGGAGGAATTCCTCGCCCGCAACGTCTCCCGGGTGGAGCTGCTCGCCAAATGGAACTCCGGCTGGGACGTGCTCTTCGCGGCCCTCGCCGCGCTGGACGACGGGGAGCTGACCGCGACCGTCACCATCCGGCAGCAGCCGCTGGCGGTGCACGAGGCGCTGCACCGCTCGCTCGCGCACGTGAGCTATCACGTCGGCCAGCTGGTGTATCTGGCGCACGCGCACTGCGGGGCGGCCTGGCGCTACCTGAGCATTCCGCCCGGACAATCCGACGCCTACAACAGCAATCCCCGCTTGGACAAACCGGACGCTCAGGCGCAGGCGATCGCGGACGCCACCGGAACCCCCGGCTAGGCGGCACGGCTGAACCGTTGATTCCGGGGCGCCCCGCGGAGTCCATGGCGGGTTTAGCTTGGGGGCAGCCGGCAGGATCCGGCCTCACCGCGAGGGCGCCGTCGGAATGGAAGGCACCAGACTGGAACCGGGCCGATCGACGCGCGCGCTGGAAGCGCGGCTGGAGCGCCACGGAGAGGCGGTCGAGACCTTCATCGCGCAGGCCCGGCGGGTTCCCCCGGGACGCCACGAAGCGCCCCGGGCGCCGGGCAAATGGAGCCCGGCCGACGAGGCGACGCACCTGGTGCTGACCTATCGCGAGTTCGGCGCGGTGCTGGAAGGCGCCCCGGAATTCACCCTGCTGGTGCCGCCGGAGAAGGCCGCGCAGTACCGCCAGACCGTGCTGCCGCGCATCCTGGCGGGCAACTGGTTTCCCCGCGGAGCCGTCGCTCCCGACCGGGTCCGGCCCGGGGAGTCCCGCCAGCCGCTGCTCGCCACCCTCGGGGAGCTGCATCGCGCGGCGGAGCGTTTTCATGCGGCGGCCCGCAGCGCGGCGGCAGCCGAGCCGGACCGTCGGTGGACCCACCCCTATTTCGGCCCCGTCTCCCTGGCCGAGCTGGTGGACGTGCTTACGGCGCACACGGAGCATCATGCGCGCTTCGTGGCGGCGGCCGAGGCTGCCGTGGCTGAGTCCGTGCCCCGGCCAGACTGCGGGAGCTAGCCGGTGCCCCAGCCCGGACAGGCTCCCCCCAGGTGGGTCCTGCTGGTTTCCGCCGGCCTGGTCCTGCTGACCGGCTGGCTGATGCTGCGGATGTATACGAGTAGCGGCGTGCGCGAATGCCAGTCGCTCTACGGCTCGGCCCACAGCGCAGCCGATAGTGCCGCGGTCGACACCATGGTCACCCGGGGAAGCCGCCGAGAGCGGGACCCCCACAGCTGCGGCTTCCTGCGACTCTCCGCCCGCTGGCGCTGACGCCCGTTCGGTACCACCTCCCCCAACCTCCAGGATTCCCATGCCGACCCTCCGCGCCGCTATTCCGCTGATCCTGCTGACCGCGCTCTCGCGGGGATCTGTCGCCCAGAGCACTCCGGCGACCCAGCCCAACACCGCGGTCGCGACGCTGCGCGAGCTCTGGAAGACCCAGGCCAGCTACGTGCTGCAGACCGCCGAGGCGGTGCCGGAGTCGCTCTACAGCTTCCGCCCGGTCAAGAGCGTGCGGAGCTTCGGGGAGCTGTTCGGCCATATCGCCGGCTCGCAGAACAGCATGTGCGGCGTCGCGCTGGGGGAGCCGCAGCGCAATGAGGACGAGGTGGAGAAGTCCCGCACCACCAAGGCGGACCTGGTCGCCGCGCTGCGTGCCTCCAACGCCGTTTGTGAGCGGGCCTACGGGCAGACCGATCGCGTGGCGGAGGGGAAGGCCACGCTGTTCGGCCGGGAGCAGACCCGGCTGGCGGTCCTGGGGCTCAACGCCACCCACGACGCCGAGCACTACGGGAATCTGGTGACCTACCTGCGAATCAACGGGATGGTCCCGCCGTCGAGCCGTCCCAGGCAGTAGGGGCCGTCCTCGGGTATTCTTTCATGAAGCTTTCCCCGTCGCTTCATGGGAGCGGCGCTTCTGTGGGTGCCCAGTACGCCAGGTCCCGGGCTGTCCGGCCTACCCCCCGGGCGTACTTGACCCCGTCTCCGGGAAACGGCATTATGAAGCAGTCTTCCCAGCGCTTCCGGCATCTTTCGCGGAGCACCCAGTGCCCGCTTCTCCCTTTCCGATTCGCCCCCATGTCCCGCGGGGCCGATGGTTTTTCTATCCCGCTGCATCCCAATAGCACAAGGATCGGTATGAGACTACGCAGGTACTTCATCGGTGCGCTGCTCGCAGGACTCTGGATGGCGCCGCTTCGCGCGGAAGCGCAGACCGGCACGATCCGCGGACGGGTGACCAGTGATCTGGGAGGAACGGCGCTTTCCGGGGTCACGGTGACGTTCGGGGCCAAGAGTGCGCAGACTCAGCCAGACGGCCAGTACGTCCTCACCGGCGTGGCACCCGGCACGGATACGCTCCGGGCCCGGTTGATCGGGTATTCCCCCGCGACCCGCGTGGTGACGGCGAGGGCCGGCCAGACCGTGGACGCCGACATCGTCCTGACGGCCCGGGCGGTGAGTCTGTCGGAGATCGTGGTCACCGGCTACGGGGAGCAGCGGGCCGGGAATATCACCGGCGCGGTGACCCAGGTGTCCTCGGCGGACTTCAATACCGGCCGTATCATCAGTCCCGAGGAGCTCATCCGGAGCAAGGTCCCCGGCGTCCAGGTGGTGGACAACAACGAGCCGGGCGGCGGCTTCTCGCTGCGAATCCGGGGCGCGACCTCGATCAACGCGAGCAGCGAACCCCTCTTCGTGATCGACGGCGTGCCGTTGGGCACCGGTGCCGGCGGCGGACTTTCCGCGGGGCGCAATCCCCTCAACTTCCTGAACCCGGACGATATCGCCGACATCACGGTGCTGCGGGATGCTTCCGCGGCGGCGATCTACGGGGCCAACGCCGCGAACGGCGTGGTGCTGATCCAGACCAAGTCGGGGCGCGCCGGAACCCAGTTCGAATACACCGGCAGCATGTCCTCCTCCTCGGTCACCCGGCTGCCCAGCATGCTCAACGCGGCCCAGTTCAGGGCGGCGGTCCAGCAGTATGCCCCCACCAAGGTGGCGCAGCTGCAGGACGCCAATACCGACTGGTTCAAACAGGTGGACCGGACCGCCTTCGGGCAGGAGCACAACCTCGCCGTCTCAGGCGCCAGCGGCAGCTCGCACTGGCGTCTATCGGGGGGATTCCTCGACCAGGACGGCATCATCAAGGGAACCACGACCCAGCGCATCTCGCTGGGGTTCAACCTGCAGCAGCACCTGCTCAAGGACCGCCTGGACGTGAGCGCGAGTCTGAGAGGCTCGCGCGCCAAGGATCTGTTCACTCCGGGTGGGGTGCTTTCCAATGCGGCGCAATTCGGACCGACGCAGCCGGTGCTCGACCCGACCCGCCCGACCGGGTACTACGACTGGCCCGGGCAGGGTGGCGATTTCAAGGACCTGCAGTCCGCGGACAATCCGGTGGCGTTGCTGAACCTGGCGACGGACCGCGGCACCACGTACCGCAGCATCGGGAGCGTGCAGGGCACCTACCGGGCGCCCTTCCTCGAAGGGCTGCGCGCGACCGGCAATTTCGCGTATGACATCACCCGGACCGACCGGCAGTCGTTCTATCCCAGCACGCTCCACGGCCAGCTCAAGAGCGGCAACGGCGGCAGCGACTATCGCGCCAACCAGAGCCAGTCGAATACCACGGCGGAAGGGTACCTGAACTATGCGACGCCGCTCCGGGCGGTGCCCGGCAGCATTGACGTGACGGGCGGCTACTCCTACGGCTGGTCGCACGCCGAGTATCCCTATTACTCCGCCAACGGTCTCAGCACCAACCTCCTGGGCGGCAACGGTGTGACCTCGGCGAGGTCGGTGGTGAATTTCCAGGACATCGAGGAAAGCCGCCTGATCTCGGTCTTCGGGCGGGTCAATTACAACCTCAACGACAAGTACCTGCTGGCGGCGAGCCTCCGCCACGACGGTTCCTCCCGCTTCGGGCCGGAGCAGCAGTGGGGCAATTTCCCCTCCGCGTCGATCGGCTGGCGGATTTCCCAGGAATCGTTCCTGAAAGGCATGACGGCGATCTCGGACCTGAAGCTTCGGGCGTCCTGGGCCAAGACCGGTAACCAGGCGTTCGGGAACTACCAGCAGTTCTCATCGTACCTGCTGGGGAACGATCAGGCGCAGTCGCAGTTCGGCAACGTCTTCGTCCCCACGATCCGCCCCAATGCCGTCGATCCGGGCATCAAGTGGGAGGAAACCCGTTCCTACGACGTCGGGGTCGATTTCAGCCTGTTCAACAACGCCCTGAGCGGTGCGCTCGATCTCTACAAGAAGAACACCGACGACCTGATCTTCACGGTGCCGGTCGCCGCCGGAACCAATCTGTCGAACTTCGTCACCACGAACATCGGCAGCATGCAGAATCGGGGCATCGAGCTGAGCCTCAGCGCCCGCCTCCTGCAGGAGCGCCGCGGCGGCCTGAGCTGGACCGCCGACTTCACCGCCTCGCACAATCGCAACGAGCTGACCAGCATCAATCCGTTTGCCAGTGCGGCGGCGACCAAGATTCTCACGGGGGGCATCGCGGGCGGCGTGGGCACCACCATCCAGGTGCTGCAGCCCGGCTTCGCGATCAACTCGTTCTACGTGTACCATCACAAGCTGGGCACCGACGGCAAGCCGGTCTATTCGACCAACCTGCTCGACATGTACGTGGACCAGCCGACCCTGCTGGATACCACGGGGTGTCCCGCCGGCCCGACCTGCGTCGGCCAGTTCCGCCCCGACGGGGTCATCAACGGGAACGATCGGGTTCCGTTCCACGATCCGGCCCCGAAATGGATGTTCAGCCACTCGTCCTACCTGGGCTACCACTCCTTCGACCTTTCGTTCACCCTGCGGTCCTATCTCGGGAACTACGTCTACAACAACGTGGCCTCCAACCTGGGCACCTATTCAGAGGTCACCCGGGGCTCACCCTACAACCTGCACTCGTCGGTCCTGACGACGGGGTTCGTGACCCCCCAGTATTTCTCGGACTACTATGTCGAGAAGGCGTCGTTCCTCCGGATGGACAACGTGACGCTGGCGTACACGTTCAAGTATCGCAACAACCCCGTCAGGATTTTCGGGACCGTCCAGAACGCGTTTACCATCACCGGGTACAGCGGGGTGGATCCGACGGCTGGGCTCAATGGCATCGACAACAACATCTATCCACGCGCGCGCACGATCACGACCGGCCTGAATCTCCGGTTCTAATCGGGTGGCCAAGGGTCATTCCAAAAGGGATGGACACATGAAAGCCGGAATCTGCAGGTCACTCGCCGCCGCGGCGTCTTTGCTCTCCCTGGGTGCGCTCGCGTGCACCGAACTGACGGTCGAGCCGAAGAGCACCGTGACCGAGGCGAACATTTTCTCGGACGCGAACTCCTATCGCTCCTTCATCGCCAAGGTATATACCGGGCTGGCCGTGGGCGGGCAGCAGGGGGGCGACGGCCAGACGGACATCCAGGGCATCGACGGCGGGTTCTCCCAATATGTCCGCCTCCTGTGGGAGCATGAGGAGCTCCCGACCGACGAGGCGATCATCGCGTGGGGCGACCCGGGCCTTCCCGACTTGAACACCATGAACTGGGGGGCCACGAACAATTTCGTCGCGGCGATGTACTACCGCATCTATTTCCAGGTCGGGATGGCCAATGAGTTCCTGCGCCAGTCGACCGACGAGAAGCTGGCCAGCCGCGGACAGACGGCGCTGAAGCCGACCATCGCGACCTATCGCGCCGAGGCCCGCTTCCTCCGCGCGCTGAGCTACTGGCACGGTATCGACCTGTTCGGGGATATCCCGCTGGTCACTGATGCCGATCAACTCGGCTCCACGCCGCCGCAGCAGGCGACGCGTGCCGATATCTACAACTTCATCGTGAGCGAGCTCACCGCGATCCAGGGCGAGCTGCCCGCGCCGGGAGCCTCCACCTACGGCCGGGCGACCGGTCCCGCAGCCGCGATGCTGCTGGCCAAGCTCTACCTGAACGCGGCGGTCTATACGGGTACCGCGAACTACCCGGCCGCGCTGACCGCGGCGCAGTCCGTCATTGCCGGCCCCTATTCGCTGGATGCCAGCTACCGGCACAATTTCCAGGCCGACAACAACACCTCGCCGGAAATCATCTTCGCGGTCCCGGAGGACGGGCTCAAGACCCAGACCTATGGCAGCACCAATTTCCTGATCCACGCCTCCTGCGGCACGGACATGAACTCGGGCGATTACGGGGTCGATGGTTGCTGGTACGGACTGCGGCTCAAGCCCGAGGCCTACAACCAGTATACCGCGGGCGACCTGCGCGCCTCCTTCTTCGTCACCACGACCGGCCATGGTCCCGCCATCAACAGCATCGGCACCTTCGAGGACGGAGTGAAGGCGCCCAAGTACACCAACAAGACCTCGGCGGGAGCTACCGGACAGAATCCGGGGTTCGTCGACACCGATTACCCGATGTTCCGGCTGGCGGACGCCTACCTCATCTACGCCGAGGCCGCTGTCCGGACCAATACCAACCTGGGTCAGGCGCTCACCTATGTGAATGCGCTACGGCAACGGGCCTTCGGAAACACCAGCCACAACATCACGAGTGGTGGGCTCACGGTCGATTTCCTGCTGGACGAGCGGGGCCGCGAGCTGCTGTGGGAGGGCCACCGGCGGACCGACCTGATCCGCTACGGCAAGTTCACCGGCGCCTCGTACCTGTGGGCGTGGAAGGGCAATATCAAGGCGGGGACGGCGACCGATGCCCATCTCAACCTGTACCCCATTCCCTCGAACGAGCTGGTGGCCAACCCAAACCTGAGGCAAAACCCGGGCTACTAAGCGCCCGGCGTCCCTGATCCGCGGGTCCTGACTCCGCCGCACCCGCGGCGGAGCTCAGGGCCGCACCCCGAGCCTTCTCCTCGATCCGTGTCAGCCGCATCGCGTTGCGCCGTCGCAGGAATCCTGGCCCTGGCCTTGGCCTGCGGGAACAGCGTTCCTACCCCTCCCCCGAGCACTCCCCCCGCCGATCGGCCTACCCTCGCGCAGACCTACCGTCCGAGCGGCCACATGGCGGCGGGGGACGTGGTCGTCCACCTGTTCGACTGGAAGTGGGCTGACATCAGCGCCGAGTGCGAGAACGTGCTGGGGCCCGCCGGGTTCAAAGCCGTGCAGGTTTCGCCGCCGCAGGAGCACAGCATCGTGCCAAGCCACGACTGGAGCGAGCGCTACCAGCCCGTGAGCTACAGCATTGCGCGGAGCCGCTCGGGCACCGGAACCGAATTCGCGGACATGGTGAACCGCTGCAAGGCGGTTGGCGTCGACATCATCGTGGACGCCGTGATCAACCACATGACCAACTTTCCCAGCCCGGGGGTCGGCAGCAACGGCACCAGCTACACGAAGTACGAGTATCCGGGCCTCTACACCCAGAGTGATTTCCATTCGCCCTGCGCGCTGAACAATTACCAGAGCGCGGCCAATGTGCAGGACTGCGAGCTGCTATCCCTGCCGGACCTCAACACCGGATCCTCGTCGGTGCGGCAGAAGATCGCGGATTATCTGCTCATGCTGGCCCGGCTGGGGGTCGCGGGATTCCGGATCGACGCGGCCAAGCACATCCAGCAGGTCGAGCTGGACGCCATCATCGGCCGGGTCAACACGACCCTGGCCGGCGAGGGCAAGCCGTTGCCCTACTTCTTCCTCGAGGTGGTCGGGGGAGCCGGGGAAGCCCTCTCGGCCCGCGACTATTTCGGTGAGGGGTATGCCTCGGGCGGCGCCGCCGATATCACGGAATTCACCTTCGTCGGCGTGGGCGACAAGTTCCGCGGGATCGGCGGCCAGCACATCTCGCAGCTCAACCCCAATGGCACGCCCGGCAACCAGTTCTCTCCCACGGCGTGGGGGCTGATGCCGTCCGACAAGGCGGTGGTGTTCCTCCAGAACCACGACACCCAGCACAGCTGCGGCCTCGGCTATCGCGACGGCAACATCTTCCGCCTCGCCAACGTGTGGATGCTCGCCCAGCCCTACGGCTACCCCTCCATCCTGTCGAGCTTCGCGTTCGACTGCCCGGGCGGAAACTCGATGGGCCCGCCCTCCGATGCCGCCGGGAACACGCTCGCCCTGATCTGCGCGGGTTCCCTGGAGACGGCAATGATCGGCCAGTGGGTCTGCGAGCACCGCGATCCCTACCTGCGCTACATGATCGCCTTCCGCCGGCTGGTGGCGGGCACCGACCAGAACCACTGGTGGGACAACGGCGCCAATGCGATCGCCTTCTCCCGGGGCGACAAAGGCTTCGTGGCGATCAACAACGAAACCGCCGCTACCGCGATCGCGACCGCCACCGGGTTGCCGGCCGGCACCTATTGTGACCTGCTGACCGGCGGGCTCGCGGGCGGCGTCTGCGTGGGCAGCTCGGTCGCAGTGGACGCCACCGGGGCCGTGCAGCTCAACCTGCCGGCCCGTTCCGCCGTCGCCATCGACGCCGCCAGCAAGCGATGAGGCGACACGCCTGGGCTCTTCTCGCCCTGGCGTCGGCATGCCGACCTGCCGCCAGGCCGGCCGACCATTCGTCCGACCGCCTGTCCATCCGGCCACCCGACGGCGCGGTCTGTTACGAGGTGTTCGTCCGCTCCTTTGCGGACAGCAACGGCGACGGGATCGGCGATTTCAACGGGCTGACCGGGAAGCTGGATTACATCGCGGAGCTGGGCGCCTCCTGCATCTGGCTGATGCCGGTGGCCGAGTCGCCCAGTTACCACGGCTACGACGTCAGCGACTACTACAAGGTCGAGCCCGACTACGGCAGCGCGGACGATTTCAGACGCCTGGTCGCGGAGGCGCACCAGCGCGGCATCCGGGTGCTGGTGGACATGGTGCTCAACCACGCCTCGAGCGAGCACCCTTTCTTCCAGGCCGCGCTGCGCGACTCGGCCTCGCCCTACCGCGCCTGGTTCCGCTTTGCCCCGCAGGATCTCGGCAAGGGGCCCTGGGGCGCTCCGGCCTGGCACCAGTCGCCCTTGCGCGACGAGTACTACTACGGCGTGTTCTGGAAGGGCATGCCCGACCTCAACTACGAGACCCCCGCCGTTCGCGAGGAAGCCAAGAAGGTCGCGACCTTCTGGCTGCGGGAGATGGGCGTGGACGGCTTCCGGCTCGACGCGGTGCCCTATCTGACGGAGGAGGGCCCCTGCAACACCGGCTGCCCCGGCACCCACGCGTTCCTGCGCGAATACGCCGCCCATATCGACAGCATTCTTCCGGGTGCCTACACGGTGGGCGAGGCCTGGGGGAATCTGGCGACCCTGATGCCGTACTATCCCGACCAGCTCACCTCCTACTTCGGCTTCGAGCTGGCCGATTCGCTGGTCGCGGCGGTGCGCCGGGGCTCGGCGGGCGGCGTGCTCGCCGGGTTTCTGCGGCTGCAGGATACCCTGCCCTGGTTTCGCTGGTCCCCCCTGCTCAGCAACCACGACGGCACCCGGATCATGACGCTGCTGGGCGGGGATGTTGCCAAGGCGAGGCTCGCCGGCACCCTGCTGCTGACCCTGCCCGGCCTGCCGTTCGTCTATTACGGCGAGGAGATCGGGATGACGGGGGACAAGCCGGACCCGCGGCTGCGCACCCCGATGCAGTGGCGCGCGGAGCCCGGGTTAGGGTTCACCCGCGGCACGCCCTGGGAGGCCGCCCAGCCCGATTCCTTCCGGACTACCGTGGCGGCCCAGCAAGCGGACTCCGGCTCGCTGCTCACGCTGTACCGGCGGCTGATCCAGCTGCGCCGCACCACGCCGGCGCTGGGCATCGGACGGTTGCTGCCGCTCCCGGCCGGCCAGCCGCAGGTGGTCGCGTACCTGCGCCGCAGCGGGGAGCAGGCAGTGCTGGTCGTGGCCAACCTGGGAGAGCAGCCGGCGCCCGGAGTCCGGCTCGGCGGAGCGGATTCGCTGCTGGCGCCCGGCCTTTATCAGGCGCGCGACCTGCTGGGGGGACCGGCCGCCGCGTCACTCGAGGTCGGGGCGGACGGCCGGGTGCGCGACTATCAGCCCTTCCCCGGCGGGCTCGCCGCCAAGTCGAGCCGGGTACTCGAGCTGGTCCGCCGCTGAGCGAGCGCCGGTGCTGCGAATCAGGGCGCGCGCGGCGCCAGCACCGCCGCGCCGTAGGCCGGCAGGGCCACGGTATCGCCGCGCTGCACGCCGCCCCGCAGCAGCTCCCGCATCCCCGCAACCGTCACCCCGCTCAGAGTCACTCGAGTGGCACGGGGACGGGCGTTGACCAGGACCAGCGCATCGCCGCGGCGGTAGGCGATCACGTCTCTCGGGCTGGAGTTAGCCACCTCGCTGAGCGCGCCGCGCCGAAACGCGGAATCCCCGCGCGCGAGTCGCAGCACCCCTCGGTAGAACGCCCGCGCCGCGGCGGCGCGCGGCTGCCCCCAGGCGACCGGGTCACGATAGAACAGCCGCAGGGTCTGGGGACTCTCCACTTCCTGCCCATTGTAGAGCAGCGGCCGCCCGGGCAGCAGCGCCATGGCGACGAAGGCCGCCCGCGCGCCCGCCGCGCCGCCGAACAGCCGGACCGGCGGCTGGTCCCACGCCGTTTCGTCGTGGTTGGTGGTGAAGCGGAGCCGCATGCCGCCGGGCGGCATGGCCACCTGGTCGGCCACCACGCGCCGCACGAAGCTGTCGGCGGCCGCGCCCTTCCAGACCGCCTTGAGGCCGCTATATCCGTCCCAGCCATAGGTCAGGTCGAAGCCGTCCCGGTGCAGCTTGCGGTCGCCCCACTCCGCGAGCAGCAGGATGGGCTTCGGCACCGCCGCGCGGAGCATGGGGATCGCCTCGCGCCAGAAGGCCTCGGGGACGAAGCCGGCGACGTCCATGCGGAAGCCGTCGATTCCATAGGTGGTGAGCCAGAAGCGCATGGCGGAGATCATCTCGCGCCGGAGCTCGGGGTTGCCGTAATCGAGCTGGGCGACGTCGGTCCAGTCGGTGAGCTT
>Ga0075425_100007943_pt1 | contig 11231 bp, 5 predicted proteins | sample SoiMethybrSBSTD4_FD_75300 | JGI IMG/M metagenome (GOLD analysis project Ga0075425, IMG submission 75300) | Bulk soil microbial communities from a Populus tree surrounding site in Tennessee, USA - Soil MetaG P. TD hybrid SBSTD4 | ecosystem: Environmental > Terrestrial > Soil > Tree plantation...
GCGCGCGGCGTGCCGTCGCGAGGAAGGCGGGCGCAACGGCGATCGCGAGGAAGCCGAACTCGGCGAAGCCCAGTGCCACGAGCCGGTCCCACTTGCCGGCGAGGTCGGCGAGCGGGTCGCTGAGCGAGCCTCGGAACTGCTCGGCGAGGGCGATGTACCAGAACCCGTCCCAGGTCGCGGGCTTGGCGTAGACCAGCGGCGCGGTCAGCGCCGGCACGAGGCCGCCGCGGACGGGCAGCTCGAGGTACACGAGTGCAAGCGTCAGGACCGCCGCGCCGAGGCACGTGAGCGCGAATCGCCACCGGCGCCAGATGCCCGGGTCGACGGCGAGGACGTACAGCCCGATCGGGGGGACGAGCAGCAGCGTCAGCGAGTGGTTGCCCGCGGCGAGCCCGAACAGCACCGCCGCGAGCACGAGCCAGCGATCGGCGCGCCTGGCATCCGATGGCGCGCGCTCGCCCATCGGCCGGCCCACGGCGTCCTCTGCCGCGGCATCGGCCGCGTCGCGTCGCGCGCCCTCCCACTTGACGAGCGCAAGGAGGAGCAGGGCCACGAACGCGAGGTGGATCGGGTGCGGGTCCGCGGCCATCGCGTACTGCCAGACCAGCGGCGTCGTCGCCAGGCCGAGCCCGACGGCGATCGCGATGATCGTCGACCCGCTCAGGCGCCGCACCAGGGCCACCGTCGCCCCCGCCGCGACCGCGACGGCCAGCAGCGACAGGACGTTGATCCGGAACGCCGGCTCGCCGATGGGCGCGAGGAGCACGTTGGCCAGGAAGCCGAGGAGCACGTACGTCGGGTAGCCGGTCGGGTGGGCCGTGCCCAGGAGGGGCAGGACCGTCTGGAACTCGCCCGTGTCCCAGAAGCCGACGCCGGGCATCAGGCCGGACCAGCCGTTGGCCACCACGATCGCGGCCACGACGATCGGGGGCAGCACGGCGACCAGGCGCGGTGTGAGCATGGGACGTCGATCGAAGGTCGCGACCGCCGTCGCTGGGCTCATCACCATCCGAGGATGTTGCCCCAGATGACGCCCCACAGGTTGACCGCCACCGACGCCGCGATGAGCCAGAACGCGAGCAGCCCGACGCCGCCGCGTCGCTGCATCCCAACGGCCACGAGAGGCAGCGCGAAGGCCACGAAGTCGTTGCTGAAGCGATAGCCGAACTGGACCCAGCCCTGGCTGAAGTGCATGAGGTTGACGAAGGCGATGAGCAGGACCGCGAGCGCAGCGCCAACGACGAGGCGCGATCGCCGGCGCCCGAACGCCCAGCCGGCCATGAGGTAGGCCGGGCTCGTCAACAGGATGCTCATGCCGAGGGCGCGCGGCATCGCGATGGGGCAGTCGCGATCGAACAGGCTCCGAGTCGAGGCCGGGTCGGTGCAGACCGCATCGCCGTCGCCGCCGAACGCGTCCGGCTCGTGGGCGGGCAGGATCGCCGGCGTCGACAGGAACAGGATCTCGAGGTTCTGGGGCAGGTACCGTGGGTCCTCGATCTGCCAGTCCGGGTTGTAGCCCAGGGCCTGGTAGCCGGCGGCCTCCTTCTGATACTGGTACTCGTAGCCCGGGTGGACCAGGTGGCCGGTCGTGGCCACGTTGTAGGCCAGCAGCAGCCCCACCGGGATCGCAGCGCCGAGACCCGCCGAGACGGAGCGGCGCACCCAGCCCCCACCACCGCCGACGAGCACGAAGAACGGCGCGCCGAAGACGACGGTGAGCCGGGCGGTGCAGGCGAGCCCGAACAGCAGGCCTGCGAGCACCTGTCGCCGGGAGAGCAGCTCGAACGGCCGGCGTCGGCCTGCCGCGAGCCCGCGCACGAGACCGCCCGGTGACGGCGCCGCTTCGACCTCGGTCGCGGCATCCGGATCGGCGCCGAGGGCCACGCCGATCGCCAGGAGCGCGAACGTGAGGGCGGCGACGTGGGCAAAGAACCACGTCGTCCCCAGCTGGGCCGCGTACCAGAACACGGTTCCGACCGCGAAGAAGACCGTCGTGGCGAGCCGGACCCGGCGCGAGACCGCGAGGCGTCCGAGCGCCCACCAGGCGAGCCCGACATCGAGGGCGCCGAGCACCACCGAGACGGCGCGGATGTCCGTCGCGAGGCCCCACAGGGCCACGAACGGCAGGAGCAGCACGGCGGGCAGCGGTGGGAACGGAAGGAGCGCCCCGGTCGTCGATGGGTCCCCGGTCAGCTCGCGGAGGGGATAGACATCCTGCATCCAGTCGTTGCCACGCGGAAACCCACCCTGGTCGACAGGCCACTGGATGACCGCCGTTCCGTGCAGGAAAGCCATCGCCTGCCACACGAAGTGGTTGTAGTAGCGGTCGGTCCCCGGCAGCCAGTAGGCGGCCAGCGCAAGGGCGACGAGGCCCGCGCCGACGAGCACCGCGGGGAGGCGATCCACCCAGTCGAGCAGGAGGTCGAGGCGACGGGAGCCGGCGGCGCCCTCTGCTACGCTCCCAAGCACCTCATCGCTCGCTGGAGACCGATCTCGTCTTGACAGGCCCCGCAATCGGTGAGCCCGACTCGGGCAGGGCGGCGCCAGCCAGGATCGGGTCCGGGGACACCGGCGGCATCCTCCTCCTCCTGGCCCTGGGGCTGACCTTCCGGCTCATCATCGCATACCTCCTCCCCGGGTCCGGCTTCAGGAACGACATCCAGGCGTTCCAGTTCTGGGCGAACGAGCTCGCGACCCACGGCTTCAACGGCTTCTACAGCCGGGGCTTCTTCATCGACTACAGCCCGGGCTATCTCTACGTCCTGTGGGCCGTCGGCATGGTCGGGCACGTGCTCGGCGGCATCGGCGACCTGATCAAGATCCCACCGATCCTCGCGGACCTGGCCCTCGGCTACCTCACCTGGTCGATGATCCGCGAGCTCGGCGGAGGCGAGCGAGTCGCCCGAGTCGGCGCCGCGATCGTCATCCTGAACCCGATCACCTGGTTCGACAGCGTCGTCTGGGGCCAGGTCGACTCGGTCGGGGTCGTGGTCCTCCTGCTCGCCGTGCGCGAGCTCTGGCGCGACCGGCCCGAGCGGGCGGCGATCTTCGCGGCACTGGCCGCGATCATCAAGCCGCAGCTGGGGATCCTGATTCCGATCGTGGCCATCGTCGTGATCCGGCGGGCCTTCTGGCCGCGCGGCGGCCATGGCGCGGCAGACGAGCCGGCCACGACCTCGTCGATGACCGGGTGGGAACGCCGAACGCGCGGTCCGCTGCGGGTCGCCACCAGCGCGCTGGCGGGTCTCCTGACGCTGGTCCTGCTGTCGCTGCCCTTCGGGCTGTCGCTGCCCGGGCTGCTGGCCCAGGTGGTGAAGGCGGCCGCCGGGTACCCATACCTCACCGTCAATGCGTTCAACCCGTGGGCCCTGGTCATCCAGGAAACCGACGGCCGCCAGGACAGCCTCGCCATCGATCGCGCCTGGCTGTGCGACGGGACGATCGTGGCCTCGCCGGCGAAGGAGTTCCGGATCGGCCCGATCGTGATCCCGGAGTGGTCGATCCCGGCAACGACTGACAGCCTGTGCCCGACGGGCGTGCAGCTGGGTGCTTTCCCGGCGGGTCTAGTCGGGGTGGGCCTGTTCCTGCTCGCCGCGGCGATGGCCCTGTGGCTCATCGCTCGCCGCCCAGACCGGCTCACCATCCTCGTCGGGGTGGCCGTGCTGGGCCTCGCGTTCTTCGTGCTGCCGACGCGCGTCCATGAGCGCTACCTGTACCCACTCGTGGCCGTCGGGGCGATCCTCGCCGCCGTCTCGTTCCGATGGCGGATCGCGTACGTGGTCAGCGGCGTGGCCATGTTCGCGAACATGTACGTGGTTCTGACGACCTGGTACCCGAACAACCCGAGCATCCACGACTGGCTCGGGATGGGGCCCACCCTGGCCTCGTTCTGGCCGATCGCGATCGCCTCGCTGGCGCAGGCCGCGGTTCTGGGCTGGGCGTTCATCCAGCTGCGGCAGGAGGCGATCGAGGACCTCGCGGACGACGTCGCGTTCGCGGGCCGCGGCGGTGCGCCGTCGCGCCTGGCCGGCTGGCTTGGCGGCGGCGCGCGGGACGAGCTCGATGAGCTGGACCGGGAGCCCGGACCGGTCATCGAATGGCCGGCGCATGGCGTTCTGTCGCAGCCGGTCGTGGCCGCGGCGGCCGCGGGCCGGGCCACGTCCGCGCACGTCCCGCCGGCAGCGGTCGCCGGCGCCGTCTACCCCGTCTGGGACAACCAGGGCGGCGATGCGCTCGCGCTGGGCCCGTGGGCCTGGTTCCGGGCCCGCCTCGCGGACAGCCCGCTACGCGGCGACCGGAGCCGCCTCCTCGAACGCGAGCGGGGCGGTCGCCTCGACAAGCTCGACCTGTGGTTCATGGCCGTGCTCGCGATCAGCCTGCTGACGGTACGCATGTGGCGGCTCGACGAGCCGTACCAGATGCACTTCGACGAGGTCTACCACCCGCGCACGGCGACGGAGTTCCTGCAGGACTGGCGCTACGGGATCCCGCCGCTCGAGATCTACGAATGGACCCATCCGCACCTGGCCAAGTACGCGATGGCGGTCGGGATCATGGCCTTCGGCGAGGACCGAACCGGCGCGACGAGCCAGCTGGGCGTGCCGGTCGTGGACGCGGTCATCGAGCCGCGCCGGGACGACGGCCAGGACGCGACCCAGATCGAAGGCGACCGTCTGTGGGTCGCCACCGGCAGCGAGGTCCGCGCGTACAACCTTGCCACCCGCAACCTGGTCGGCACGCTGGCTCTGCCCGGCGCTGTGGCGCTCGCCTACGACAAGCCCGGGCAGCAGCTGTTCGTGGGCACGCGCTCTGGCGAGATCCGAGTCGTCAGCACGATCCAGCTCGACGGCGTCCGCGCCTCGACGCCGATCGACGTTGAATCCAACGCGTTCACCCGCGTCGACGGCCAGATCGACCAGCTCTATGCCACGAAGGCGGGGTCGCGACTCGTGGCAGTCCTCGAGGCGTCGAGCGAAGGCACGGGCCCCGCCACGAACCCGGTCGTGACGATCGACACCAACGCGGCCTCGGAGCTCGGCACGGCGCGCGTCCGTGGGGCAACGCAGATCACCGAGGGCCCTGGCGGGCGCATCCTCATCGGCACGGAGACCGGCGTCGCCTTCATCGACCCGGGGAAGGGCACCCTCACGCGCACGTTCGATGCCGGTGGTCCCGTCCACGGCCTGGTGGGCATCAACGACATCGAGAACGACCCGATCTACGCCTCGGTCATGACACCCAGCGGGCCGAAGATCACGGTGATCATCGCAGCGAGCGGCAAGGACCCCCGCAAGGACAAGACGTTCCCCCTGCCGGGCGCAACCGCTGGCCGCGCCTACTTCGACCAGGCCGCGCGGATGGTCCACGTCGAGGGCTCGGTCCCGGACGGCAACGACGGCGCCGGCTCGGACACGATGTACGTGATCGAGCCGCACGGCAACGCGATCTACGCCGACGCGCGGCTCCCGTACACGCCCTCGGCCATGGTCATGGACGACAACCAGCTGTACCCCTCGAGCGACCGCCAGCAGCTGCTGGCCTTCGACGCGAGCGGCGCCGTCGCCTCGGTCGAAATCGGGCGCCATGCCTTCGCCTGGCGCGTGCCGGGCGTGCTTGCGGGTGTCCTGATGGGCGTGCTCATGTACGTGCTCGCCCGGCTCCTGTTCCGGCGTCGCTCGATCGCGGTGATCCTCGGCCTCATCACCCTCGTCGACGGGATGCTCTTCGCCCAGAGCCGGATCGGCATGAACGATTCGTATGTCGGGCTGGGCATCGTCGCCGCGTACGTCATCTTCGCGGCGCTGTGGCTCCATCCCGGCGAGAGCCGGCGGCACTGGCTCGCGTTCGCGCTGGGTATCCCGCTGATGGGCGGCTTCCTCGGATTCGCCCTGGCCTCGAAGTGGGTCGCGGCGTATGCCATCGGCGGCATGGGCCTGCTGGTCCTCGCCCGCAGTGCCTTGGGCCGCGCGCTGCTGCTCAGCGGGCTGGTCGTGCTGACGACCGCGACGGGCTACGTCGCGATCTCGGTGCCCGCCGGCCAGTCCGGTGGCAACTACGTGTACCTCGCGATCATGGTCGGGCTGATCCTGATCGGGGTCCTCGCGAACGTGCTGCACCCGATCAAGTGGACGGGCGACGAGGTGCGGTTCGCGGTCGGCGGGCCGATCGTCGCAGGGGTCCTGGTGCTCCTGTACGGCCTGCAGAAGGGGAACCCCGCCGCGCCGATCACACTCGGCCCGATCGCACTGTCCCCGATCGAGCTCGCGTTCGCGGCGTTCGTCGGGGCGGGCGCGCTGTACACGTTGTTCGTGGTCCTCGGCCGGCTCGGATTCGGACCGCTCGCACCGCCACCTGCGCCCGACGATCCAGCGGCCCTGCTCGAACCGGCCGGCGACGCGCCGGTCGGCTGGCTGCGCCTCGGCGCCGGCTGGGGGCTCCCTGCCGTCTGGCTGGTCGTCGGGCTGCTCGTCATCCCGGTCGCCCTGTACGTCGTCTCGTACATCCCCTGGGCGATGGTCCTGAACCACCGCATCCTCGGGGACTGGCCGCCGGGACACACCGGCCAGACGCTCGTCGACCTGACGAACCAGATGTACAACTACCACAACAACCTGAGCTCGGCCCACCCGGCCTCGTCGCCGTGGTGGGCGTGGGCGTTCGACCTCAAGCCGGTGTGGTTCTACGAGGAGGGCTTCGCCGGCAGCACCTCGGGCTCGATCTACGACGCCGGCAACCTCGTGGCCTGGTGGCTGGGCGTGCCGGCGCTCGCCTTCGCCTGCTGGCAGGCGTTCAAGCGGCGGAGCCCGGCACTGGCGCTCATTGCCATCGGGTTCGCGGTGCAGTGGCTGTCCTGGTCACGCATCGATCGCGCCGCGTTCCAGTACCACTACTACACGGCCCTGCCGTTCCTGTTCCTGGCGCTGGCCTATTTCCTGGCCGAGCTGTGGCACGGGCCGTCACCGAAGACATGGCTCCTGGCCCGCCTGTCCGCGGGCGTCGCGGTCCTCGGGCCGTTCCTGCTGTACCTGTTCCACCGGCCGCTGTGCGGGATCGTGCGGGTCACGGAGGTCAACCCCGGCTCCCAGGCCTGCCCGACGGTGATCCCGGACGTGACCATCACCCCGCGCGCCGTCGTGATCGCGGCGGTCGTCGGGTTCGGCGTGCTGCTCCTCTTGCGCGAGCTGTTCACGGTCGCCGAGGAGGACCCGCCGCAGGGCGGCGGCGTACGCCGCTGGGTCCGGGCCGGGGCCATCGCGGCGGGGACGACGATCACGTTCCTGCTTGCTTCGGCGCTGCTCAGCGACGCCAAGGGCCTGCCGCTTTCGAACATCCCCGTCGAGCCCATCGCGCTCGTCGTGATCCTCGCCCTGTCGCCGGTCGCGGCGTACGTGGCGACGGCACGCGATTCGCGCCGATTCGTGGCCGGTGCCCTCGGCGCGATGGTCTTCTGGTTCGTGCTCTGGTACCCGAACATCGCCGCCCTGCCGTTGCCGGCGGCGGTGCACAACGCGTACCAGGGCTTCCTGCCGACCTACCTCTACCCGTTCCAGTTCTGGGTCCTGCAGGGCACCCGCCCGACCGCGCCGCCACTCTTCGACGTGGGCCCGGCGATCATGCTCGTCGCGCTCGCGTTCATGGCGATCGTGGTCGGTTACAGCGCCTGGTCGTGGCGGATCGCGCTCGCGGAGCGGCGGCGCGACGAGGCAGCGCGGGGCGACGCAACAGGCTGGGCCGTCGGCTCAGGGTGAGAGTTAGGCGGCCACCAGGGGGACGCGCGGCGAGGGCGGGATCGGGGCGTGGAAGCCGGACGGCAGCTGACCCTGGCTGGCGAGCCGGCGGATCACGAAGCCGTAGTAGTCCTCGACCTTGGCCGTGACCCGTTCCCAGCTGTACTCCTGGGCCCGTTCGAGGCCGGAGCGGCCCATCGCCTCGCGCAGCTCGTCGTCCCGGAGCAGGGTCGCGAGCGCGCCGGCGATCGCCTTGGGCTTGCCGGGCGGCACGAGCAGCGCCTCGCGGCCGCGTCGGACGACGCCCTTGTAGCCGTGGATGTCGCTGCAGACGATCGCCGTCCCCGCGGCCATCGCCTCCAGCAGCACGATCCCGAACGACTCGCGGCCGGTGGCCGGTGAGCAGTACACGTCGGCGGTCTTGAACAGGGCATCGCGCTCGTCGTCGCTGACGCGGCCCAGGAACTCGACGCCGCCGAGCTTGCGCGTGGCCAGGTAGCGGCGCATCTCCTTCTCCTGGGGCCCGCCGCCGACGACCAGCAGGCGGCACTCGCAGCCGGTCTTGCGCAGGATGCGGTAGGCCTTGAGCAGGTCGAGCAGGCCCTTGCGCGGCTCGAACCGGCCGACGAACAGGATGTTCTTGGTCCCGTCCTGCCAGCGGGCGATGGGCACGGCGCGGGCGAGCCGGGCCGTGTCAACGCCATTGGGGATCACCTTGTAGTCGCCGGGGAAGAAGCGCTCGACGAAGTGCCGCGACACCGCGGACACCGCGATCCGGCCGTGGATCCGCCCGACCGAGGGCCGCATCAGCCGCGAGCCGATCTGGTAGGCCGGCGAGAACCCGCCGAAGGCGTGGAAGGTGGCCACGTTGACGCTGTTCGACAGCCCGAGCACGACGAGCGACAGGAAGGGCACGAACGGCTCGTGGAAGTGGAGCAGGTCGAACTGCTCGCGATCGAGCACGTCGTGGACCTGCGACAGGAAGCGCGGCGAGACGGTGATCGTGCCGACCGAGCCGTTGGCCGGCATCGAGAAGCCCCGCCCGATGCGAATGACGTCGCCCTCCGAGGGACGCTGCCGGCCGTGGCTGCTGCTGATGATCCGAACGTCGTGGCCGCGCAGGCGGAGGTTCTCGTACAGGTACCGGACGTGCTGGTTGACGCCGCCCGGCAGCGGGTAGATGTACGGCGTGACCAGCCCGATCTTCACGATGCCGCCTCGCGGCGGTCCGTCCCCTCTCGGCGATCTTCCGCCAGGCGGGCGCCGGAGTCGAGGTCGCGCGGGTAGCCCAGGTCGCGCCGGGTGCCGTCGCGGCGCAATCGACCACCAACGCTCGCGCGCATGTCCCGGCCGTACTTGCGCAGCTGCTGCCGGAACGTGCCGAGCTGTTCACCGGTCGGATGGAACGTGCCGTGGTGGTGGGTCGTGCCGGCGGCGATGGCCGCGCGCAGGGCCGCGCCGTCGTGGCCCTCGAACGTCGTGTAGCCGATCCCGATGGCGTCGAGGGAGTGGGCGTCGGAGTTGCCCACCCGGGCGAGCCCGTGCTCGTCGGCGAAGCGGACCACGCGGCCGTGCCACGGCCGCCCCAGCGTCGTCGGGTTGAACGCCTCGATCGCGTCCGGCCGGTAGCGCGGCTCGTCGGCGAGCAGCCGGCGAAGCACGAAGCCCTGGGCACACAACGGGTAGGGCACGAGGGGGTGCGCCGGTATCGCGACGCCGCCCTGGTCGTGGATGGCGGCGATCGTCGAGCGCAGCGAGCGGAACGGCTTGATCGGCGTCTCGATCCACAGCGCGAGCAGATGCCCGCCGAGGGTCGTGACCTCCTCGCCGACGATCACTTCGACCCGCAGGCCGCGATCCCGCGCCATCGCTCGCCCGGCGAGCGCGGCGTCGATGCGCTCGTGGTCGGTGATGGCGATGACGTCGAGGTCGGTGTTCCGCTCGACGTGATCGACGATGTCGACGACGCCGGCCGTGCCATCCGAGGCGAGCGTATGGATATGCAGATCGGCTCGCCCGAGGCGCTGGGTCATCGGGCGGCCTGGCGTCCGAGCCGCTCGGTCGCCTCGGTGGCGTCGGCCGACAGCGCAGGAGCCGCTGGCGCGGCTGGAGCAGCAGCTGCCCTCCGGGCCGCCTTCGTGACCGCCGCGCGCTCGAGATCGGGCCAGATCGGGTGGAAGACGGCGAGCCACTGCGCGGGCGCCTCGGCCACGAAGCGCTCGAAGGCGCGGGCCTCGGCTTCGAGGTAGGCGGTGACGCGCTCGCGACGCGTCCCCTCGGCCGGGAACGGGATCTGCCGGAGCGCCGCGTGGTAGACGTCGGTCTTGTCTCGCCACACGCCGAAGACGTAGGGGTCGATGCCGGTCTCCAGCGCGAGGAGCGCCGGGCCCGCGGCGAGGGGTGCCGGCGCGCCGAAGAAGTCGATATCGATCCCACCGCCGGTGATGTCGCGATCGCCCAGGATGCCCACCGTCTCGCCGCGAACCAGCGCATCTCGGAGCAGCCGCTTGGCCGCGCCCAGCTCGACGAGCTCGAGGCCCATGCGCCGCCGCGTCGCGACCATGTATGCCTGCAGGTCGGGATCGGCAACGGTCTCGGAGGGCACGATCGCGGGCCGCCCGCTGCGAGCCACGGCGATGAGCGCCGGCAGCTCGAACCAGCCGATGTGCAGCCCGACGAACAGCTTGCCCCCCGGCGCGTCGAGCGCGGCGTTGACCGCGGCCTCGTCCTCGAGCATGAGCCACCGATCCAGGTAGGCGCGATCGACGATCGGGGCGCGGGCCAGCTGGACGTAGTAGCGCACCGAGTGCCGGAAGGCGTCACGTACCAGTCGGGCCAGGGCGCGGCGGTCGCGCGCCGCGGCGCGCACCTCGGGCGAGCCCTTGTCGTGCTCATCCAGCCAGCGCGCGACCCGGGCCAGGTTCCGCGCCGCCCGCCGCCGTCGGTCGGGCGCGAGGCGGTACCAGAGCTGGCCGACGAGGTCCGCGACCGCGAGCAGCGGCCGCTCCGGCAGCCGGCAGGCGAGCCAGGCCGCGGCGACCACCGCGCGTGCCCGCAGGCTCCGCCCGAGGGTGCGGCCGCGCGGCGCCGCGGTCATGACCCGGCGGGGACCGGCGCTGCGGGGACCGACGTGGCCGGGACGCTCGGGACGCTCGAGGCAGCGCGCTCGGCGAGCGCGGCCTCCTCCGCCTCCGTTGCGGGCCACAGCGGCTTGAAGCTGTACCACTGCTCGGGCGCCGCGGCGATCGTGGCGCCGAGGGCGTCCGCGATGGCCTGCGTCGCTCGCTGGATCTCGTCCGGCTCCGTGGACGCGACGACGATCGGGTCGCTGTAGGTGACGATGAATCGCTGGCGGTCGTCGGACCGCCGGATCGCGATGTGCACGATCGCCGCGCCGGTCTTCGCCGCGAGTGCCGCCGGTCCCGCGGGGAGGGTCGTCCACGAGCCGAACAGGCGAACCGGGACATCCTCGGCGCGGTAGCCCCAGTCGATGATCAGGGCCAG
>Ga0075425_100007944_pt1 | contig 11231 bp, 10 predicted proteins | sample SoiMethybrSBSTD4_FD_75300 | JGI IMG/M metagenome (GOLD analysis project Ga0075425, IMG submission 75300) | Bulk soil microbial communities from a Populus tree surrounding site in Tennessee, USA - Soil MetaG P. TD hybrid SBSTD4 | ecosystem: Environmental > Terrestrial > Soil > Tree plantation...
CCGAATATGTAGGAGCACGCGTTGCGCATTTTTCAGATTGCCGCCGCCCTCGGAGTTGCAGCCTTTGTTTCGGCTTGCGCGACAAAGGGCATGCAGGGCGCGTCTCCGTCCGAGAATGCGCAAGCAACGGAATACGGCAATTATCTCTCGGCACGCTTCGCCGCCAGCCAACACGATCTGAAGGACGCAGCGGCATACTATCGCGCCAGCGCCAAGGCCAACCCGACGAATCCGCAACTCCTCGGCCTGGCTTTCTTCTTCGCGACATCGTCAGGCGACATCGAAGCCGCGGGGCAACTGGCCGAGAAAGTCGTTGCGATTACGCCGGACGATCGGGCAGGGCGCCTCACTCTGGCCGTCGTGGCTCTGAAGCACCGTGACTATGCCGGCGCGCGCAAGATCATCGGCTTGTCGGCCAAGGGTCCGTTTTCATCGCTGACCGTCTCTCTGATCGACGGCTGGGCGGCAGCCGGCATGGGCGACAAAGCAGGGGCGAAGGCGGATTTCGCGGCACTCCGCGCCCAGGATGGCGCCGACGCCATGGGCTTGTTTCATCTGGCGTTGCTCTCCGATTTTCTCGGAGAATCTGAATCGGCGGACGTGTCCTATCGGACCGTAATGAAAAGCGGCGCCGCCCCGCGCGTCATTGACGCCTATGGACGGTTCCTGGAACGGAATGGACGCCCGGACGATGCGAAGAAGCTTTACGCCAAATTCGTCGCCGAATCCGGCATGACACAAATTGCGCAGGCCGGTCTCGCGAGAATAAAGGCAGGAACCAAACCAGATTCCCTGATCACCAAACCGGAAGCCGGCGCGGCGGAAGCGCTTTTCGGGATCGCGTCCGCACTGACCGATCAAGGCAGCGCCGACGTCTCCATCCTCTATCTGCGACTTGCGTTGTACTTGCGGCCCGATCTCGATCTCGGCGCGGTGCTGCTCGCCGATAGGCTGGAAGGGCTGCAGAAGTACGAAGATGCCATTGCTGTCTATCGCGGCATCGAGAAGTCGTCGGCCTACTATCGGCTGGCGCGCGTCGAAATCGCTCTGGACCAGGCGCGGCTGAATAAGAATGACGCGGCGATATCCGACTTGAAGGCGCTGACGGTGGCTGATCCGACAGATGTCGAAGCGTGGACGGCGCTCGGCGACACCTATCGCAGCAGCGAGAAGTTCAAGGAAGCGGCCGATGCCTACGATCACGCCATCGCGCTTCTGAATCCTGTCAGCGCCAAGGACTGGCCGATCTATTTCGCGCGCGCTGTCTCTGAAGAGGGCGCCAAGAACTGGAACGCAGCAGAAGTCGACCTGAAAAAGGCGCTGCAACTGGCACCCAACGAACCTGCTGTGTTGAACTACCTGGGCTACAGCTACGTCGATCAGAACCGCAATATCCAAGAAGCGCTTGCCATGCTGGAAAAGGCGCAATCGTTGAAGCCTACGGACGGCTACATCGCCGATAGCGTCGGTTGGGCCTATTTCAAACTCGGCCGCTTCGCCGATGCAGCGAAGACCTTGGAAAGCGCAGTCGAACTGATCCCAGGGGACTCGACCATCAACGATCATCTGGGCGATGCATACTGGCGCGTCGGGCGAAAACTGGAAGCCAAATTCCAATGGTCGCATGCGCTGTCATTTGGACCCGACACAAACCAGAAGGCGCTGATCGAGAAGAAGCTCAAGGACGGATTGGGCTCCGGTGACAAGCCAAACTGATGTCATCGAGGCGTTCGCGCCGGCAAAAATAAACCTGTTTCTCCATGTCGGAGAAAAGCGCCGCGACGGGTTTCACGATCTCGAAAGTCTCGTTGTATTTGTCGATATCGGCGACACGCTGACATTTTCACCATCGCCTGAATTGACGCTTGGGCTCGAAGGTCGTTTCGCTGGCGAATTGAGGGATGAAGGCGACAATCTGGTTCTGCGCGCCGCACGGGCGCTCGCGAGGCATGTCGGCCGGGCCGCCGCCGGGGCAGCTATCAGGCTGGCGAAGGAGTTGCCTGTCGCTTCCGGCATCGGCGGCGGGTCCGCGGACGCGGCCGCCGTCCTTCGGGGTCTCACGCGATTGTGGGCGCTTGATCTGTCCTGGATCGATCTTCGTGCTGTCGCCGAAACGATCGGGTCCGACGTACCGGTGTGTGTCGAGAGCAGATCGAGCTGGATGGAAGGCAGGGGCGAGCGCATCACGCCGGCGACGGCCTTGCCGCAAGTGCCCATGCTCCTCATAAATCCGGGAATTGCGGTTTCGACCGCGGCTGTCTTCCGCGCTCTGGCCGCACGCCGTGGTACCGGAACGGTAAATCGCGCGACACCGCTTTCCCTGCAGCGCGACTTGATTGCATTTCTGAAGACCACGTCCAACGATCTCCAGGCGCCGGCGCAAAGCATTGCGCCCGTGATTGGTCAGGTGCTCGATGAGCTCTCGCGCATGCCCGGCGTCGAATTGTGGCGCATGAGCGGCAGCGGCGCGACCTGCTTTGCTCTCTTTGACGATCAGAACTCGGCAGAGATGGCGGAAGTCGCGCTTTCACACACCCATCCCGATTGGTGGGTGCGGGCGACGCGCATCGGTGCCTAGTACGCGCGCTCGACGCAGAAATCGGCGATATCGGAAAGCGCGACGCGCGTCTCGCTGCGAACGAGAGATTCGAGCGCCGCAACCGCATTGTCGGCGTAGTGTCGCGCGCGCGTCATCGTTTCCTGGATGGCGCCGGTCCCTTCGACATAGGTGATAGCCTGCTCCAGATCGGCTTCGCCCTGCGGTCCACCTTCGATGACACGCTTCCAAAAAACGCACGCCTTCGCGTCGGCCCGCGCATAGGCAAGTATGACGGGAAGCGTGACTTTGGCCTCGCGGAAATCGTCGCCCACGGCCTTGCCCATCATGGCCTGGCGACCCGAATAATCGAGCGCATCGTCGACGAGTTGAAATGCGATTCCAAGATTTTCGCCATATCGTCGCAATGCTTCTACAAAAGCCTCGTCCCTCTCGCACAGTGTCGCGCCCGACTCTGCGGCGGCCGCAAAAAGGGCCGCCGTCTTGGCACCGACGACCTTCAGATAATGCTCTTCGCTGGTCGCCAGATTGCTCTCCGATTTGAGCTGCATCACTTCGCCTTCAGCAATGACCGCCGAGGCGCCGGCCAGAATATCGAGCACACGCAGCGATCCGGTCTCGACCATCAGCTGGAATGCCCGACTGAAAAGAAAATCGCCGACTAGTACGGTCGCCTTGTTGCCCCAAACAAGATTGGCCGCGACCTTGCCGCGTCGAAGCGTGCTCGCATCCACCACATCGTCGTGCAGAAGAGTCGCGGTATGGATGAACTCCACCGCTGCGGCAAGGTTGATGTGCTTGTCGCCGGTGTAGCCGCCCATGCGCGCGGCGGCGAGCGTCAGCATTGGGCGCAGTCTCTTGCCACCGGAGTCAATCAGGTGGCGCGCCAGATCCGGGATGAGACTTACAGCGCTCCCCATTCGGCTATGGATCATTTTGTCGGTTGCCGTCATGTCGGCAGCGACGAGCGCGTGCAAACGTTCGACGGGCGAAACGCCGTCCGAGGCAGGCTTGCGAGTTTCAGGCTTCAGCATTCATCCGACCTTGCCGGGGAGCCCCAGCTTTTGCGACATTGCGAGGGGTTTTTGGCCCGGTCAAGCGGGCCAGCAGTCGACGCAGCAGGGACATTTCGCGCCAATGCGGCCAGTGCTCAAGACGAACAATCCGGTACTCTTGAGTTTCGCCCAATCCCTACTCAGCGAAGCCAAAATCACGAGCGTCGTCTTCGACGAGAATGCCAGCGTCATGGATGGGAGTCTGGGCATTTTGCCGCGCCGGCTCATGGTCGCGGACGACGATTTTGTCCGCGGTCAGATGGTGTTGCGCGAAGGTTTGGAGCGGCGGGCAGGGCCCATCGGAACGACGAAAGACACATTCCTGGGGGGCCAACTGACGATCGAGCAGCCTCTCGGCGGATTTCGCGCCGGTCTCGACGCCGTCATGCTTGCCGCAGCGGTGCCCGCGCAAGCCGGCGATACCGTGCTCGAACTTGGCAGCGGTGCCGGGACTGCGAGCCTGTGTCTCGCGGCTCGCATACCGGACATTTCGATCACCGGAGCCGAAATTGATAGCGACCTGGTTCGCATTTCAAATCAGAACGCGACGGCAAATCGAATGGGCGACCGCGTCGTGTTCGTAACAGTCGACGCGTTGGACCTGCCGCAGGATATGAAGCACGACTACGACCACGTCATGTGCAATCCGCCGTTTCATGGCGGCGAAGGCGAGCGTTCTCCCGATGAAGCGCGTGCGCTTGCCACACATGATGACGGTTCTCTTGCTGCTTGGCTCAGCATAGGTGCAAAGCGCACTGCGACCGGGGGAACGTTCACCGCGATCGTGAGAGCTGATCGATTGGGGGAAACGTTGACGGCGCTTCCGCAAACCGGACTAAGGCTGTTTCCCCTCTGGCCTCGTGATGGAGAAGCCGCCAAACGCGTCATCGTCCAGTTGGCGAAGGGCTCGCGAGCGCCGCAGGTGCTCTGCGCCGGCCTTGTTCTGCACAGGGCAGACGGAAGCTATACCGATGAGGCAGATTTGGTTCTTCGCGGCGCCAAGGGATTGGAATTTTGAAATCGGCCCCGCGAGAACGGCCGACATGAAGCTCCTCTCGCTAAGTGTTGCGATATTGGCTCTGTGGTCTCTGCCTGTGTGCGCTGGGCCGCCCTATGTCACCGACGACCCGCAACCAACAGATGAAGGACATTTCGAGATCTACGGGTTCACGGCCGGTGCTGCTACCAGCGATGGCTTCGGCGGTCAGGCCGGAATCGATTTCAATTACGGCGGCGCAGCGGACCTACAACTGACGATGGTCGTGCCGTTTGCATACGAAGCGCCGAACCGACGTCCCAGCATCTCCGGTTTCGGCGACATCGAAGTGGCGGCGAAGTATCGCTTTCTGCATCAGGATAGTTTCGGTCTGGACGTGGCGTTCTTTCCACGGCTGTTCGTGCCGACAAATTCAGATCCGGCCCTGGGTACCAGACACACTGCCCTTTTCCTTCCGATCTTCGCCCAAAAAGACTGGGATAACTGGAGCATTTTCGGCGGCGGTGGCTGCAAGCTCAACCATGGTCGCGATTCCCAGGATTTCTGCCAGATGGGAATTGTCGTGACCCGCCGCGTTACTCCCTATCTGCAGCTTGGTGTGGAGGTTTATCACCAGACTCCGGACGAACGAGGTGCCCGGCAAACGACAGGTATTGGTGTCGGAGCCATCTATGATCTCAGCGAAAACCTTCATCTGATGGCGTCGGCGGGACCCGGCGTCCAGAACGTAGATGCGACCAATCAGGCCAGCTGGTACGCGGCTTTGCTTTTTACCTACTGATTTTCATTTGCCAAATACGACAAGCCGGAAGCTTCCCGGCGTCATCTTATAGGGCGGGCGTTTGCCCGGATCGGGCGTGAGATCGGCGGTCGCGCTGAAGATCCGGTGCGTCTTCGGATCCAAATCCATTGTGCGCACGCCAAACTGCGTCGGCACGTTCTCGACCAAGTGATACTTGTCGGCCGTGTCCTGATGGACGACGGACAGCTTACCTTCTCCATTCGGGATGAAAACGTCGCGCGTATCAGGATCATAGCCGGCGCCGTCGGCACCTTTTCCGGTTGGTATTGTGGTTACGACTTTGCCGCTCTTCGCATTCACGACAGCCATCATTTCATTCTCGCAGGCCACGAAGAGGCGCGCGTGAACCCGGTCCAGGGCAATGCCCGATGGGGACTCGCACGGCGCTAGCGGCCAGCGCGCGACGACATCCATCTTTTTTGTGTCGATCACCGCGATCTCGGATTTATCTTCGATGTTGTCGAAGATGCGGCCACGTCCATCGCTGACTGCGAATTCAGGTTTTCCACCCAGTGTGACCGTGCCGTCCACTGTGCCCGACGCAACATCGATGACGGTCGAGTCCTTGCTGCCGGCGTTGAAGGTGAACACCCTGCCGCTGAACGGATCGAAAATTGTCCCATCGGGACGCATGCCGACCGCAATCGTACCTGTGACCTTGAGGTTCGATGGATCGAAAACGACAACGCTGTTGTTCATCCCCGCTGTGGCGAATCCCTTGCCCATGCCGATCGCCACTTGATGCGCACCGGCGACATCGGGGATGTCGCCGGCCACGTCATAGGTCTTGGCGTCGACCACGACGACGTGACTGCCGTGCGTGATGAATAGATGCCCGCTCGAATGGTCGAAGGTGACAGCATCCCAGAACGTGTCGCCACCCAAAGTCACGGACTTCACGAGGTGGATGCCTGAACTTTCCGCTGCTGCCGGAGTGGTCAACAGGAGCACGCAGGCAACGCCGGTGATGGCCTTCAGTCTCGACATCGGCTTATCTCCGAATTGGCGGTGGGTGGCGTGCTTGACGACGCTTCTTGTTCTATTCGAGCACGGACTATAGGTTCCGGCTCGCTTTCAGGATGTACGAATCGTGTCCGGGTCACCAGTTAAGAAGACGACATTTCAAGACCTGATCCTGACGCTGCAGAATTTCTGGGCGTCAAAAGGATGTCTGATTCTGCAACCCTATGACGATCAAATGGGCGCCGGAACGTTCCATCCGGCAACCACGCTGCGAGCGCTGGGGCCAAGGCCATGGCGTGCGGCCTATGTTCAGCCGAGCCGCAGGCCGAAGGATGGTCGTTATGGCGAGAATCCAAATCGGTTGCAGCACTACTACCAGTTCCAAGTCATCATGAAACCCGCGCCAGCCGATATTCAGGACCTGTATCTGGAAAGCGTGCGGGCAATCGGGCTGGATCCAGCGCAGCACGATATTCGTTTCGTCGAGGACGATTGGGAGAGCCCAACGCTCGGTGCGTGGGGGCTCGGCTGGCAAGTCGATTGCGACGGCATGGAGATCTCGCAGTTCACCTACTTCCAGCAGGTCGGCGGAATCGACTGCGATCCGGTCAGCGCCGAGATCACCTATGGCCTCGAGCGGCTGGCGATGTATGTGCAGAATGTCGAGTTTGTTTATGACCTCGCCTTCAACGAAGATTTTCGCTACGGCGAAGTCTTCCACCAGGCCGAACAAGAATTTTCGGCATTCAATTTCGAGATGGCCGACACGGAGATACTCTTCCGGCATTTCAACGATGCCGAGAAGCAGTGTCGTGAGCTTATCGGCGGCAACAAGAAATTGGCGTTGCCCGCCTATGACCAGTGCATCAAGGCAAGTCATGTCTTCAACTTGCTTGATGCGCGCGGGGTCATCAGTGTGACGGAACGCGCTGCCTACATTGCCCGAGTGCGCGCGCTGGCCAAGGCATGCTGCGAAGCGTGGCTAGCGACGCCGATGGGCGCCTACAAGCCGAGATTCGGTTGATGGCCGATCTTCTTCTCGAACTTCTCAGCGAGGAAATACCGGCGCGCATGCAGGCGCAGGCGGCGCGCGACCTTGAGCGGATCGTTGTCGGAGCGCTGTCCGATCGCGGCCTATTGTTCGAAGGTGCGAAATCCTTTGCGGGCCCGAGGCGGTTGACGCTGGCGTTGAGCGGTCTGCCCCTGCAGCAAAGCGATGTCAGCGAAGAGAAAAAGGGTCCGCGCGTCAATGCGCCAGCCAAGGCCATCGACGGCTTTCTGCGCTCAGCTGGTGTGACACTGGAGCAGTGCGAGAAACGTGACGATGGAAAGGGCGAATTCTACGTCGCAGTCGTTCAGCGCAAGGGCAGGACGACGGCCGATGTTCTGACCGAGGTTTTGCCGGATTGCTTTGCCAAGCTGCCATGGCCCAAATCGATGCGCTGGCCGACAAGTTATTCGCACCCAGCTGAATCCCCCAACAGGGACCTATCGCACAGGGCGGGTTTAGCAGGACATGCGCCAACGGTGAGTCGCAGCGGACGGTGGGTGCGACCGCTGCATTCGATCCTCTGTACGCTTGATGGCGAGGTCGTACTGTTCGAGTTTTCGGGCGTGACGAGCGGAAACCGCACAGTAGGTCACCGCTTTCTTTCGGGTGGCGCGATCGAGGTTCGTCGTTTCGACGACTATGCCAAAAAGCTGCGTGACGCGCATGTGATGATCGACGCCGACGAACGCAAGGAGATCATTCTTCAGGAGGTCAAAACTCGTGCATTCGCACTCGGCCTGGAAATGATCGACGATCCAGGTCTGCTTGAAGAAGTGGCTGGCTTGGCAGAATGGCCAGTCCCGCTCATCGGCACGATCGAAGACGAGTTTATGGAAGTGCCCGCCGAGATTCTTCAGACGTCGATGCGCGTGCATCAAAAGTACTTCAGCTTGCGCAATCCGAAAGCGGGCAGTTTAGCCAACCGTTTCGCGGTCGTCGCGAATATGATCGCGGCCGACGGTGGCAAGACGATCGTTGCGGGAAACGAACGTGTCTTGCGCGCGAGATTAGCAGACGCGAAATTCTTCTGGGATCAAGATCGCAAACGCACGCTCGAGAGCCGTGTCGGCGATCTGGGCGGCATCGTTTTTCACGCCAAGCTCGGAACACAGCTTGAGCGGGTTGAGAGAATCGAGTCACTCGCCGCGGAAATCGCCGAAAAGATCGCCGCCGACGTGAAAAAGGCCAAGCGCGCGGCAAGACTGTGCAAGGCAGACCTTACGACAGGCGTGGTTGGCGAATTTCCCGAACTGCAAGGCGTCATGGGCCGCTTCTATGCGCTCGACGATGGCGAAGATGCGGAGGTCGCCGATGCGATCCGCGACCACTACAAGCCGCAAGGGCCGAGCGACTCACTTCCGCATTCGAGGGTGTCCGCTGCTGTGGCGCTGGCTGACAAACTTCAGTCGCTGTTCATGTTCTTTGCCATCGACGAGAAACCGACGGGTTCAGGCGATCCATTTGCACTCCGGCGTTCGGCCCTTGGCGCGCTGCGGATCATCACTGACAACAAGCTGCGTCTCGACATTGCGACGCTCAGCGGATATCAGCCGGGCGACCTGCGCGATTTCCTGATCGACCGTTTAAAAGTGCATCTTAGGGAAGCAGGTATTCGCCACGACTTGATCGATGCCGCGGCGGCCGTGGTTCGCGACTGTGATTTCCTGCGTTTGGTTTGGCGAATCGAAGCCCTACAATCCTTTTTAAAAACCGACGACGGCGCAAATCTGCTGACGGCATACCGTCGCGCCGTAAACATCGTCAAAGCCGAAGAGAAGAAAGACAGGACCGCCTATGACAGCGCGCCCGATCCAGAAGAATTTGCATTGGCGCAGGAGAAAACGCTCTTTGTCGAGCTGGCGACCGCGTCCGAACTGATCCAAGGGGAACTTGCACGCGAGCGGTTTGAACAAGCCATGGGCGTCATGGCGCGCCTGCGCAAACATGTCGATGCGTTCTTCGACAATGTCACCGTGAACGACAAGGATCCGAATCTTCGGAAGAACCGCCTCCTGCTGCTCTCCAGGTTGCGGTCGACGCTGCACATGGTCGCCGATTTTTCGAAGATCGAGGGCTAGGCGCCGTCGCGTTCTGTGGTCGGATCGATCATCTTGCGGACTTCGGTAATCTTTGTGGCGGGAAAGCCGCTCAATTCGGCATGTTTGCGGATGATCGCCTCATCCTTGGCGAGGTAGATGCAAAACGTCTTATCGCCGGCGACATAACTCTCCTGCCATTGGATATCCGGACCAAGCTGCTTCAGGACTTCGTTCGACTTGGCGGCCGCGCCACGCAGCTGCTCGCGCTCGAATGTTCCAACGGCCGGAATGTCACGTTCGATGATGTATTTGCGCAGCGCCATGATTTGCCCCGGTGGTGTTATCCCTTCGAAAATACCGGTCGGGCTCTCGTGCGGCAAGCGACGTAATTGTCGCTACCTTAAGAAGAACATTCCCCACAAGCTGATCAGTATGAAATTGCTGACGGCGAACATCGTCAGCCGATGGAAAACGTTGTTGTAGGTCACGTGAACCAAAGTTTGGGCCATGCGAAACCCGACATATGCCCAACAAACTTCGAGAACGACCATGTCTACCCGATTGGCGACGTAGAACATCAGGCAGACCACATAAAACAGGACCGGCAATTCCAGGAGGTTCATCATCGCCCGGTTGGGAATCGAAACGTCGCCGGGAACGTTGCCGGATTCGCCATACTTGAAGTCTTCCGAACTCACCTTTCCGGCAAAGGCAGCGCGAAAGCGCTGAAACGGGATGAGCAGCAGAACCGCGAATGTCCAGAATGCGAGTACCGCCATAGGCACGAAAATCGAATTTTGGGACACGACGACTCCTTCAGGCGACTGCTGCGACCATGTTAGCCGAGTTCCCAGTGGCCCGCGCCAGTCGCACCATGCATATTAGCGGACAACAGCAGACGGATTGGCGATGACAAAGTGGGTCTATTCGTTCGGCGACGGTCACGCCGAAGGTGACGCGGGCATGAGAAATCTGCTGGGCGGCAAGGGCGCCAATCTGGCCGAAATGAGCAATCTGGGATTACCAGTTCCGCCGGGATTTTCGATCACGACCGAAGTTTGCAGCTATTACTACGCCCATGGAAAGTCGTACCCCGCCGACCTGAAGCCTGCTGTCACTTCGGCGCTCGCCACCATTGGCTCGCTCGCCAACGCGACCTTTGGCGATCCCGACCGCCCACTCCTGGTATCGGTCCGTTCCGGCGCGCGGGTGTCGATGCCGGGCATGATGGACACGGTTTTGAATCTCGGCCTGAACGCTCGAACAACCGAAGCCCTGGCCAACCTGACCGAGCCTCGCTTCGCCTACGACTCGTATCGCCGCTTTATCCAGATGTATTCGGCAGTGGTGCTCGGCGTCGAACACTCTCTCTTCGAGGAAATCCTGGACACCGAAAAGGAGTCAAAGGGAGTCGAACTCGATACCGACCTTGATGCCGACGATCTCAAGAAAATTGCGATGCTGTTCAAGGATTGCGTGCGCAAGAATCTCGGCCGGGCGTTCCCAGAGGACGTTCACGAGCAGCTATGGGGCGCAATCGGTGCTGTCTTCGGCTCCTGGCAAAGTCCGCGTGCCAACACTTATCGGCGCTTGCACGATATACCGGAAGAGTGGGGAACGGCGGTCACGGTCCAGGCGATGGTGTTCGGTAATCGCGGCGCGACAAGTGCCACAGGCGTTGCATTCACCCGCGACCCGGCCACCGGCGAACGTCTCCTCTACGGCGAGTTTCTGATCAATGCGCAAGGCGAAGACGTTGTTGCCGGC
>Ga0075425_100007945_pt1 | contig 11230 bp, 6 predicted proteins | sample SoiMethybrSBSTD4_FD_75300 | JGI IMG/M metagenome (GOLD analysis project Ga0075425, IMG submission 75300) | Bulk soil microbial communities from a Populus tree surrounding site in Tennessee, USA - Soil MetaG P. TD hybrid SBSTD4 | ecosystem: Environmental > Terrestrial > Soil > Tree plantation...
GCATCGCCAAGCTGGCGCCTCACCTGACTCCCGCGAACCGGGATGTCCTGTTGGAACGTGCGACTCACAAGTCGAAACGGCAGATCGAGGTTCTCGTGGCGGACCTGGCGCCGCGGCCCGATGTCCCCGCATCGATTCGAAGACTTCCGGATCGGAGCCCTGCGCTTGCCGTTCCGTCCGCGATTGCCATGAAGGATCGTGAACTCGGTCCGGACCGAGTTTCGGATCCGCCTCCCGATCGCGGGCCAATCGAGACGCCATCGGCGGCGGGCAAGCCTTCCGGGCACCCCGAGCCGCTGGGCTCCGAGCGTTTCAAGGTCCAGTTCACCGCCAGCGCTGCGTTCTGCGAGAAGATCGAACGGCTCAAGGCCTTGATGCTGTCGTCAGCGCCCGATGGCGACCTGGCCCGGATCCTCGAGACGGCCGTGACGGAAGCGCTGGATCGTCGAGAGGCCCGGCGGTTCGCGAAGGTCAAGACGCCTCGGAAGGCGCTCGCGAACACAGACATCGCCGCCTCGCGCTCCCGCTACATTCCGGCGCCGGTCCGGCGGGCCTCCCATTCATCGGACGATGGCCGATGCGCCTTCGTCGGCTCCGGCGGACGACGCTGCGGCACGCACCGTGACGTCCAGTTCCATCACGTCGTGGCCTGGGCGCGCGGGGGCGATCCTTCACCCCGCAACATCCGCCTGATGTGCCGGACCCACAACGTTTATCTGGCGGAGAAGGACTACGGCAAGGCGGTCATGGCGCGGTTCCGGCGGATCCACCGCGCTTCGGAGCCCCCGGCCACGTGAGGGTCGAGCGGCCCGACGGCCTCAGCGAGAAGCGTCCCCGCTAGCGTCGCCCTCGCGCGCGGTCCAGGTCCCGGGCCGTGGCTCGCGTGAGAACGGGACCTTCCAACGGGGCATGGGGCCGCGCGAGGGATCCAGGATCATCAGATCGACGATTCCGCGGGCGTGGCTGCGGGTGACGATGGCCGCGAACGTGGTCATGTCCGGGCAGAGCGGGAACGGCACCAGCTCCGCCGCGTCGTCGCCGTCCTTCGCGTGGTACAGGACGATCTCGCCGAGTACGGCTTCGGATCTCTCCGTCGCCTCCCGTGTCGCCGTGCCCATGATCCCCCTCGCGCCGGCGGCTTGCCGGCCGCGCGCGGCGTGATTCTAACCGCGCGCGTGGACGGCCGGGGACCGCCGCGTGATGCGCCTCACGCCGGGCCGGGCAGCCTCTCCAGGGTGACGACGGCGTTGTAATCCGGCTCGCGCGAGAGGCGGTCGATCTCGTCGCGGCTGAGGAGCACGTTGCCTTCCGGCCAGTGCACCTCGAGGTTGCCGGGTTTGATCGCGTCGAGGAGCGCGCGCCCGACGTATTCGCCCGTCACCGAGCGGAGGCAGATCCAGTCGCCGCTGCGGATCCCGAGCCGGGCCGCGTCCTCCGCCGCCATCAGGACGTCGTCGCGCTGGGCGCCGGTGAGGGGATCGCGTTCCCGCTGCACCATCGAGTTGAACTGCTTGCCGCGCCGGGTGGAGACGTGGAACGTGCCCTCCGGCCGCCGACGGTCCACCAGCTCGACCACGGAGAAGCGGGCCTTGCCGTCCGGCGTGTGGAAGCGGCCGTCCGCGAACAGGCGCGGCCCGCCCCACTGGAACTGGTCGCCGCGGCCGGAGAGCCGTTCGATGCCGGCGTAGAGCGGGACCGCGCGCGCGATCTCCTCGCGGATCTCCTGCGACGACCGGAAGCGCACGGCCGCCGCCCGGTCCGGGCGCACGCGAGAAGCCACCTCCCCGAAGACTTCCCACTCCGCCTTGGCCGATCCGATCCGCCGCCCGCGCACCTCGGGCGAGAAGATGATCCGCCGCTCCGTCGAGGTCTCGGTGCCGCCGCCCGGCGACTCGTAGCGCGTCGTGGCCGGGAAGATGACGACCGTGTCCTCCGGCGGCAGCAGCATCATCGAGGTGAGCACGATGTCCTGGTGGATCCGCGTGCCCACGCGGCGCAGGGCGGTGGCGGCGGCGGCGGGATCGGGGAGCGTCTCCACGAAGTTCCCGCCCACGATCCAGAACACGTCGAGCCCGCCGTGGTAGGCGGCATCGACCATCTCCGCCGCGGTGAGGCCCTGGAAGGAGGGGCACGGGAATCCCCAGACCTCGGCGAAGCGCGTGCTCTGCGGCTCCTCCAGGCCGGGCGCGCACCCCACCTCCGCGCCGCCCTGGACGCCGGAGTGTCCGCGGATCGGCATCAGGCCGACCTTCTCGCGCCCGACCCAGCCCCGGGCGAGGCCGACGTTGACGAGGGCCTCGATCGTCTGCACGCCGTGCGCGTGCTGCGTGAGACCCATGGACCAGACGAAGATCCCGTTCTTCGCGGCGGCCAGCATGTGCGCGAAACGCTCCATCTCCGCGCGCGTCGTCCCGCTGCCCTGCTCGAGCTGCTCCCAGGTGAAGGCTTCCGCGCACGCCTTCGCCTCCGCGAAGCCCGTGGTCGCGCGCGCGACGAAGTCGCCGTCCACTGCTCCCGCCACCACCAGGGCCTTGAGCACTCCGCACAGGAAGGCGAGGTCGCCCCCGGTGTCCACTCCGAACCAGTCGTCGGCGAAGCGCGTGCCGAAGACGGCCGACTCCGGGACGGACGGCACCCAGTACTTCTGGAGGCCGGGCTCGAAGTACGTGTTCACGACCGCGACCCTCGTGCCCGCGAGCCGCGCCTCGTAGAGGTACTTCATGGTGACGGGCTGGTTGTTCGGAGTGTTGGAGCCGAAGAACACGATGAGATCCGTGCCGATCCAGTCCGTGTACGAGCAGGTGGTGGCGCCGTAGCCGACCGTCCGCTTCATCGCGACCGTCGAGGCGGCGTGGCAGAGGCGGGCCGAGTTGTCGACGTGGTTGGTGCCCATGGCCCGCGCCGCCTTCTGGGCCGCGTAGTAGTGCTCGTTGAGGATCCCGCGGGACGTGAGGTACACGGCCAGGCGCTCGGGCGAGGTCGCGCGGATCTTCTCGGCGGCGGCGGCGTAGGCCTCGTCCCAGGACACGACGCGGAAGCCTTTCTCTCCGCGGCGCCGGATCATGGGCTCGGGCAGGCGGCCCATCTCGCGCAGGTCGCGCGAAGACAGGCCATCGAGGGCGGAGAGATCGCGCAGGCGCGCGGGATCGAGGGCGGGCGCGGTGTTGAGACGGAGCAGCTCGAGACGCACCATGCAGAGGTGGATCCCGTCCATCGTCCAATCGCGCATGCCCGTCGTGCCCAGCGCGCACCCGTCGCACACGCCCTGGTCGAGCACGCGCCAGGCGTAGGGCAGCTCGTCGCGATTGCGCCACAAGACGCGCGCCATCTCGACGTAGTGGTTCGGCTTGCGCTCGCGCGGGTCGCGCGGCACGAGCGAGGCCCAGAGGGACGGCCTCAAGGTCACGGACGGGCCGCCGTCAACGCGGCGAAGGGCTGGGCGAGGGCGAGGCGGCGGCGGCCGGACGCATGGCGTGCGCACGCAGCGTGTTCTGGATGAGCATGGGACGCCATCCGCCGTCGCCACGGACGTACAGCACCGACGTCACGCCCTGGCGCGCATCGCTTCCCGCGGTGAGGGTCCAGCGGAACGTCGCCCAGCCCGTGTCCCCGCGCCGGTCCACGACGAGGTCCGAGATCTCGATGCGGCGGGGCGGATCGGAGCTGAAGATGCGGCCGAACGTGCGCAGCACGCGCTCGCGGCCGGAGATGACGCCGCCGTCTTCGGCGATGTAGACCGACTTGGGGTCGAGGACGGCTTCGTAATACGAGAGGTCGCGGGCGTTGTAGGCGGTCACCGCGCGCTGAACCTCCGCGGTGAGTTCGTCCGGGGCGGCCGCCTTGGGCGCCGCCGACGGCGAAGGGGCCTGGACCGTGGCAACGAATAGCAGGCCTAGAAGAAAGAGGGATGGCATGGGACCTCCTACGGCGTGTTTCCCTGGATCCTACAGCACGTGGATCGAGGCGGCCCGGGTAAACACTTCTTGACCGAAACATGTAATGCGAGGTAATGTTTTTCGCCTGGGGCGCGCCTGCCGCATGCCGACCCCCTGCACGCAGGCGTTGGCCCGTGAGCGAGGGATTGAATGCCCCTGGGGGATTCTCCGAGCGAACATACCGAGACCGAGGCGGACGTCCAGGCACCACACCCAGATCCGGTTCGCGCCATAGAGCTCGACGCGAGCGCGCGCCGCCTGCTCGACACGCTGCCGGTCGGCGTCGTCGTCCAGGGTTCCTCTGCCGAAGTCCTCTACTGCAACCGCCGCGCGCGCGAGCTGCTCGGCGTCGACGAGAGCGAGATCCTCGGCCGCACTTCGCTCGACGCGAACAATGCCGCCTTCCGCGAGGACGGCACGCCGATGCTCGGCTCCGAGCACCCCGCACCCCAGGTCATCGCGACCCGCCGCCCCGTCCACGACGTCGTGATGCGCTGGCAGCGTCCCGGCGGAGGCGGACAGGTCTGGCTCCTCGTCAACGCCGATCCCGAGATCGGACCCGACGGACGCGTCGACCGCGTCATCGCCACCCTCGCCGACGTGACGCCCCTGCACGCGGCCACGGAGCGCCTCCGCGACAGCGAGGGCCGCTACCGGCAACTGGTCGAGAACGCGCAGGACATCATCTATCGCACCGACATGTGGGGCTTCTTCACCTACGTGAACCCGGTGGCGACGCGGGTGACGGGCTGGCCCTCGGAGAAGATCCTGGGCAAGCACTTCCTCGAGCTCATCCGTGAGGACCACCGCGAGCGCGTGGAGGTCCACCTCAAGGCGCAGTACCGCGACCGCGTGAGCAGCACCTACGACGAGTTCATCGCCGTCACCCGCGGCGGCGACGAGATCTGGATTGGCCAGAACGTGCAGCTCCTCGTCGAGGGGTCGAAGGTCGTGGGCTTCCAGGCCGTGGCCCGCGACATCACGCGGCGCAAGCGCGCGGAGGAGGCGCTGGAGCGTGAGCGGCGCCAGCTGCGCGACGTGGTCGCCCACGCGCCCGTGGCCATGGCCATCCTGGACGGCGAAGGCACGCTCCTGGCCCACAGCGAGCAGTGGCTCCATCTCTGGCGCCTGAACGCGCCGGCGCTGCCCGCGCGCCGGCACGCCGACGCCCTGCCCAACGCGTTCGCGGACGCGCTGGTGCGCAGCCGCAAAGGGCCCGTCGTCTCGCCCGAGGAGCAGCTCATCGAGCGGCCCGACGGGTCCGCCGTCTACGTGACCTGGGCCGTGCATCCTTGGCGCGGACCCGCGGGCGACGTGGCGGGCGCGGTGGCGGTGGCGCAGGACATCGACGTGCTGGTGCGGGCGCGGCAGGCGGCGCAGGAGACCTCGCGCGTCAAGTCGGAGTTCCTGGCCAACGTCAGCCACGAGCTGCGCACGCCGCTCAACGGCGTCCTGGGGATGGCGCGCCTGCTCCTGGACACGAGCCTCGACACCACCCAGAAGGAGTACGCCGAGATCATCCGCCGATCCGGCCGCGAGCTCCTGGGGGTGGTGGACGCGATCCTGGACTTCGCGCGCGCGGAAGCGGGCCGCCTGGAGCTGGAAGACACCGAGGTCGAGCCGCGCCGCCTGGTCGAGGAGGTGGTCGCTTCCGTGGCCAACGACGCGGCGGCCAAGGGCCTTCACGTCACCTCGATGGTGGCGGACGAAGTACCGGTGACCCTGCGCGGAGACGGCGCGCGCCTGCGCCAGGTGCTCTCGAACCTGCTCGGCAACGCGATCAAGTTCACGCCCGCGGGCACGGTGGTGGCGCGGGCGGGAATCGTCCGCGGGTCGGACGACGGGGCGACCGTGCTGCGCTTCGAGGTGGCGGACTCCGGGATCGGGATCGACGCCGCCACCCAGGCGCGCCTGTTCCAGCCCTTCGTCCAGGCGGACGGCTCGGCTACGCGCCGGTACGGCGGGGCGGGCCTCGGGCTGGCCCTCTGCCGGCGCATCGTCACCGCGATGGGCGGCCAGATCGGCGTGCGCAGCGAGCCCGGACAGGGCAGCACGTTCTGGTTCACCGTCCGCTTCGCGCGGCCGGACGCGGCCGCGCGCGCGAAGGACAGCGAGGTCCGAAGAGGCGGCAAGATCCTGGTGGTCGAGGACAACACCGTCAACCAGAAGGTCGCGGTGGCGATGATCGAGAGCCTCGGCTACGGCGCGGAAGCCGTCGGCAACGGAATCGAGGCCGTCGAAGCCTGCTCGCGCCAGACCTACGAAGCGATCCTCATGGACTGCCAGATGCCGCAGATGGACGGCTTCAAGGCCACCGCCTTCATCCGCCAGCGCGAGGGCCTGAGCCACCGCACGCCCATCATCGCCCTCACCGCGAGCGTCACCGCGGAGGACCGGCAGCGCTGCCTGGCCGCGGGCATGGACGACTACCTCAGCAAGCCGGTGCCGCGGGAAGCGCTGGCCAGCGCGCTGCGCAAGTGGATCGCGACTCCGGGCACGCCGCCGCCGGTGGAGACCGCGTCCACGCCTTCGGCGCTCGCGGCCAGCCATCCGCTGCGCGTGCTGGAGGCGCACGCGGGCCCGCGCGCCCTGGCCGAAGTGATCGACGTGTTCCTCCAGACGATCCCCCGCCGCCTCGACGACCTGCGCCAGGCGCATGCCCGCGCGGACGTGGACTCCATCCGCGCGCTCGCCCACAGCCTCAAGGGCGCGTCCGCGCAGATCGGCGCGCGGGGGATGGCCGACCTCTGCGTCCAGATCGAAGCGGTCGTGCGCGGGGGCGAGGTCTCCGCGCTGGGGGTGCTCCTCGGCGAGCTCGAAGCGGACTACGCCGTCGTCAGCGCGTCCTTGCGCGAGGAGCGGCGGAGAGTCGCGGGACAGGTCGCGAACTAACGGTTACCGCCATTCGGTGACGGAGTGATTCGGTCCGGGGTCGACGGCGCGGCCCGCGGAGCGTCGCGATCTCACGCAATGGTTGAAGCGACTCGGTCCGGACCGAGTCGCCTTTCCGCAGCCCGGCCTGTCCCTCACGCCGTGGCCCTCGGCTAGAGTTCCCGGCGTCCATGGCGCCGCTCCCCTCGACCGTACGCCGGCTCGGGCTGGTCAGCCTGCTCACCGACGCCAGCAGCGAGATGATCTATCCGCTGCTGCCGTCGTTCCTCACCGGCGTGCTCGGCGCCGGCCCCGCCTTCGTCGGACTCGTCGAGGGCCTCGCGGAATCGGTGGCCAGCCTGGCCAAGGTCGTCTCCGGCCGCGCCTCCGACCGCATGCGGCGGCGCAAGCCGCTCATCGTCGGCGGCTACACGCTGTCTTCACTCACGCGCCCGCTGGTGGCGGCGGCCACGGCCCCGTGGCACGTGCTGGCCGTGCGGATCGTGGACCGCATCGGCAAGGGAGTGCGCGGCGCGCCGCGCGATGCGCTCCTGGCCCAGGTGACGCCGCGCGAGGACCTCGGCCGCGCCTTCGGGTTCCACCGCGCGATGGATCACGCGGGGGCGGTGGTGGGGCCGCTCGTCGCGTCCGCCCTCCTGTTCCTGCACCTCGACCTGCGGACGGTGTTTGCGCTGGCCGCGGTGCCCGCCCTGTTGTGCATGCTCGTGCTCGTCTTCGGCGTGCGCGAGGAGCCGGCGCCCGTCGCGCTCGCGAGCCCCTCGGGCGCGGCCGCGCGACCGGACGTTGCCGGGCCGAAGACGGTGGCGCCCGGGCTGGGCCGCCTGCTCGCCGTGATCGGCCTCTTCACGCTCGGCAACTCGTCGGACGCGTTCCTTCTCCTGCGCGCGCAGGACGCCGGAGTGGCCCTGCCCCTCATCCCGATCCTGTGGACGGCCCACCATGTGGTGAAGTCGGCGGCGAGCACGGCCGGGGGCGCGCTGTCGGACCGCGTGGGCCGGCGCGCGGCCATCGTCGCGGGCTGGGTGCTCTACGCCGTCGCCTACGCGGGGCTGGGGCTGGCCACGTCGGCGGGAGCGGTGTGGGCGCTCTTCGGTGTCTACGGCCTCCACCACGCGCTGACGGAAGGGCCGGAGCGCGCGCTGGTGGCGGAGATGGCGAGGGGGGACGCGCACGGGCGCGCGTTCGGCCTGTACCACGCGATCACGGGCGTCCTCCTGCTTCCGGCCAGCCTCATCACGGGCGCGTTGTGGCAGCGCGTCTCGCCCGCGGCCGCGCTCCTCACGGGCGCGTCCCTCGCACTGCTGGCCGCGATCGCGCTCCTGATCTTCGTGCGCGAGCCGCCGCGCGCGGGAGGACCGGTCAGAGAGGCGGGCCCGGGGACGGCGTAGGGCTGGGCGCGGGCTCGGGTGAGGCTTCGCGCGCCGGCGGCGATGCCGGCTCTTCCGCGGGCGGCGCGGCCGGCCGGGCCGCGGGCTTGGCGGCGGGAGCAGCGGAAGCGGCGGGAGGGGGCGCGGAAGCCGCCGGCTCCGGCGACGCCTGGCGCACGGCGGCGGGAGAAGGAGCCTCGGCGGCGGGCGCACCCGCGCTCGGGGCCGGGGCCGGAGACGAAGGCGTGTAGGAGCGCATCGGCTCGGTCGCCGTCGTCCCGTCTCCGAGGCGAACCGGCTCGCCACCGGGTGTGCTCGTCCGGGGCGCCTCTTCGAGCGGGACGCCCGTCTCCATCCCTTCCTCGTAGTCCGGCAGCGCCGGGAGCGGCAGCGTCTCCGCCGTCATGATCGGGCCCTGGCTCGGGCACACGGTGACGGGCACCGCCCCCTGCACGAACAGCTCCTTGTAGGCCACGCCCGACCAGGGCGCGCAGCCCGAGGCCAGCAGCAGGCCCGTCTGCGGATCGACCAGGCCCTCCAGGACGCCCGCGGGCATGGGCCAGCCGGCGGACGGCTTGCGGCCGGCGTAGACGCGCGTCATGAGTCGCGCCCACACCGGCGCGGCCAGGCGGCCGCCCGTCGCCTTGGCCATGATCGGGCGCGTCCGGTCGAAGCCCATCCAGACCGCGGCCACGATCTCCGGCGTGTAGCCGACGAACCAGGTGTCCGCGCCGTCGCTGGTGGTGCCCGTCTTGCCGGCCGCGGGCGCCTTGAAGCCGGACTCGCGCACCGCGGTGCCCGTGCCGCGCGTGAGCACGTCCTGCAGCGCGTCCGTGATCACGTAGGCGACGGCGGCAGCGAGGACGGGCCGCCGCTCCGGCGGGTCCGCCTGCCACAACACGCGGCCGTCTTCGGCGTCGACGCGCACCACGAAGCGCGGCCGGACCCCCTCGCCGAGGCCGGCGAACGCGGTGTAGGCCGCGGCCAGCTCCACCGGGCTCACCGCGACCGTCCCCAGCGCCATCGAAGGCTGCTCGGAGATGGGGGGATCGATGCCCGCCTGCTCCGCGAACTCCGCGATGCGATGCGTACCGACGTCCTGGGCCAGGCGTACGGTGGGCACGTTCTTCGACCGCACCAGCGCGTCGCGCAAGGTGATCTCGCCGTCGAAGGCGCCGTCGAAGTTCTTCGGCTTCCACGAGCGGCGTCCGCCCAGGCTGATCTCCAGCGGCTGGTCGAGCACCTTCTGGTTCAGCATGCGGCCCGAAGCGACCGCGGTGGCGTAGACGAAGGGCTTGAAGGCGCTGCCCGCCTGGCGCCGCGCCGACTTCACGCGATCGAAGCGCGAGTGCAGGAAGTCGCGGCCGCCCACCCAGGCCAGCACGTCGCCGGTGGTCGCCTCCAGTGCGACCACCGCGCCCTGCAGGTACGGCGTCTCGCCGTCGTCCGCGACCTGCATGTTCGCGGCATAGCGCGGCCCCGAGAAGGCGCCCAGGGCGCCGCCCTCGATCGCGCGCAGCTGCCGATCGAGCTCCTCCTCCGCCGCCTTCTGGGCCGTGGAATCGAGCGTGGTGTGCACGCGCAGCTTGTGCGCGTAGAAGTCGTCGCCGAGGCGGTCCTCGAGCTCACGCCGGACCTCCTCCACGAAGTAGGCGGCGAAAGGGGCGTCGGGCTTCTCCGCGCGCGGCTTGGGCGCGACGCCCAGCGGCGCCTTCACCGCCTCGTCCTTCTCCGCGGGCGTGATCCGCTTCTGCTCCGCCATCAGGGAGAGGACGAGGTCGCGGCGCTCGCGCGCTTCCTTGGGATGGCGGCGCGGGTCGTAATGGGACGGGGCCTTGGGCATGGCGGCGAGGAGCGCCGCCTGGGGCAGGGTCAGGTCTTTGGCCCCGCGGCCGAAGTAGTTCCGCGCCGCGGCCTCGATGCCGCGCGCGCCGCTGCCGAAGTAGATGTGATTGAGGTACATCTCCAGGATCTCGTCCTTGCTGAAGGTGTCCTCGATCTCCTGGGCGACGCGGACCTCCAGGATCTTGCGGCCGAGCGTGCGCTCCTGGCCGGGCAGGTCCTCGGGGAAGACGTTGCGCGCGAGCTGCATGGTGAGCGTGCTCGAGCCTTCCTGGACGCCGCCGGCGCGCACGTTGTTCCACACCGCCCCCAGCACCCGGCGCACGTCGATGGCCTCGTGATCGCGGAAGCGCTGGTCCTCGACGGCGATGAACGCCTCCGGCACGTGTTTGGGCAGCGTGGGCAGGCGCACGAGCTCGCCTTCGATCGGCGCCAGGTCCGCGAAGGCCTTGCCGTCCCGGTCCACGAGCACGGAGGCGCCACCCGGCTGGTAGGACGCGAGGCGATGCACGTCCGGGCAGCCCATGAACAGGCAGCGGTTCCAGGCCACGGCGAGGAGGATCGCCAGCGCGGGAATCCCGAGGGCGACCACGCGGAGGGCGGGGGCCGTCTCGCGCCAGCGCTCGGACAGACGCGTGCGCAGGAAGGCCAGACGGCTCGACGCACTTTCCATGCGCAGGCCATCACAGCAAGGCGCTTGCCACGCGGAGGTGCCGACGTGTCAGCGGATTAGCGCGCCGATGCGGGACGGGGTGTAAGAACGAAAACGAGCTAGGCGGACCGGCGGCGCCAGTACAGGTAGGCGGGCACGCCCAGGGCCACGAGGAAGAGGCCGAGCACGGACTCGAGCGGCTTCTCGAAGAGCGTGTTCTGGACGAGGAGCAGCGAGGAAAGGATGAACAGTATGGGAACGACGGGATAGCCCCAGACGCGATAGGGCCGGGGCGCATCCGGGCGCGTGCGGCGCAAGACGAACACGGCGGCGCCCGTGGCCACGTGGAAGAGAAGCGCGGCGAAGACGACGTAGGTGAAGAGCTGCTCGTAGGTACCGGACGCGGTCAGCACCATGGCCCACGCGCTCTGGGCCCAGAGGCTGCGCACAGGCGTGCGATAGCGAGGGTGGATCACGGCCAGCGAGCGGAAGAAGACGCCGTCCACGGCCATGGGCTGATAGATCCGCGAGCTGTAGAGGAT
>Ga0075425_100007946_pt1 | contig 11230 bp, 10 predicted proteins | sample SoiMethybrSBSTD4_FD_75300 | JGI IMG/M metagenome (GOLD analysis project Ga0075425, IMG submission 75300) | Bulk soil microbial communities from a Populus tree surrounding site in Tennessee, USA - Soil MetaG P. TD hybrid SBSTD4 | ecosystem: Environmental > Terrestrial > Soil > Tree plantation...
CCCCCACGACCCCGATCGGCTCGCGCTGCGAGAAGCCGACATACTGGTGACCGGGCACCAGAGTCCCGGACATCGGCAGTGTCTGCCCCTCGAGCTTCGTCGGCCAGCCGGCCATGTAGCGCCAGACTTCGATGGCGTGCTTCAGGTCCACGTGCCGGGCCATCACGACCGACTTGCCATTGTCGATCGCTTCGAGCTCCGCGAGCTCATCGGCATGCGCCTCGATGAGATCCGCCAGGCGGTGCATCAGGCGCTCGCGGTCCACCGGCTTCATGCGCGACCAGTCCGAGTCCTCGAATGCGCGTCGGGCGGCGCGCACCGCGCGATCGACATCAGCGGCCTCGCCGAGCGCCGCGTGCGTGATCACCCGATCGCTGGATGGGTCGCGCACTTCGAAGGTCTGACCCGAAGCCGCCTCCACCCAGGCGCCATCGATAAGGAGCCGTTGGTGGGCCTTGAGGAGGGCGGCATTCACCGGGCGGATACCGGAAAGGTCGTTGGCGAGTGCGTCCGGGCGGGGTGCGAATCGGCTCTCTGCGGTAGACATCGGACTCTCCGCGTGGATGCGTTAGGCCGAGTATCGATGAGAGGCCCCGCCGTTCCCATCAGCCCTTCGCGGGGCGGCACCCCCTACTTTGGTATCAGTTTCGGGTGACGTACGATGCACCCATGTCGAGTGTCGCCGACACACCCTCGGGCGAGGTCAAGCGCGTGCTGATCGCTGATGATCATCCGCTCTATCGCGATGCGTTGGGGGCGATCGTGCCGCAGGCCTTCCCCGGGGCCTGCGTGAGCGAGGCAGGCAGCCAAAGCGAGGTGTGTGCGGTCGTGACGTCCGATGGACCCTTCGATCTCATCGTCCTCGACCTCAACCTCCCGGGTGCAGCGGGACTCTCGTGTCTGAAGCAGGTACGCGCGTCCGCTCCGCTCACCCCGATCATCGTCGTCTCCGCCACCGATGATCCGCGCACGATGAGCGAGGTAGTACTGGCCGGAGCGGCCGGATATGTGCCCAAGGCCGCGCCACGTCAGGTGCTGATCGATGCGCTGCGCGCCATCATTGGCGGCGGAACCTATCTCCCGTCGGCGGCCATCGTGGCGCTGCGGCGCGCGCAAGCGAGCGGGCACTCCGCCGCGCGTCCCCGTCCGAGTGATGAGCTCACCTCGAGGCAGAAACGGGTTCTGAAACTGCTCGCGGCGGGGCTCTCGAACAAGCGTATCGCGCGCGAGCTCGAGATCAGCGAAATCACGGTCAAGGCGCACGTGTCACTCATTCTCAAGAAGCTCGGGGTGGCGAACCGCGTCCAGGCAGCGATCGAGGCCCGGCGGCGGCTCGCCGACTGAGCGCCGCCCGCCCGCCGGCTACGCCGGTAGGCTCGCGAGCAGCGCGCGCAGCTTGGCGAGGTTCAGGGGTTTGTCCAGCACCGTGAAACCCCGCTCCCGCAGGCGTTTGCGCAGCATCGGATCCGGGTCGCTCGTCATGATGACTGCGGGCGCCGATCGGTCGAACTCGCGCTGAATCTCGGCGATCGCCTCATCTCCTTTCATCCCCTCGGCCAGGTGGTAGTCCGAGAGAATGAGATCCGGCTCCTGGTCGGCAGTGATCAACTGCACAACCGCGTCGGTGGCCGCCGTGGCGGTGAGCGCGCGGCAGCCCGATTTCGCGAGCACCGCGGACATCCCCTGCAGGGTCTCCGGGTTGTCGTCGATCACGACCACGAGCGGCGCCCGTGAGCGGCCCAGCGCAAGCGTCGGGCCCCGCAACTCGCCCGGCGCTGCTTCCTCCGCCGGCGTGCCGTAGGGCACGATCACGGCAAACAGTGACCCTTTTCCCGGGTGCGAGCGCACGATCCGCTCGAAGGACAGCAGCTGCGCGATGCGGGTCACGATCGAGAGTCCCAGCCCGATCCCGGTGTTGGCGCGGTGCGCCGCGCCCGGCACCTGGTAATAGGCTTCGAAGATCGCCTCGAGATGCGTGCGCTCGATGCCGATACCGGTGTCGTACACGCAGATCATCAAACCCTGCGCGCGCCGGCGGCAGCCCACCAGCACCCCTCCGGCGCGCGTGTAGCGGATTGCATTGCTGAGGAGATTGCGCAGGACCGTCTCGAGCAGGTGCATGTCGGTGCGCACCCACGCCGCACTTGAACGCAGGCGCAACTCGATGCCCGCGGCGCGCGCCAGCGCGGCGAACTCAGGTCCAAGGCGCTCTAGAAGCGCAGTGACCGGAAAATCGATGACCGTCGGCTCGATATCCCCCGAGTCAAGGCGTGCCACGTCGAGGAGCGTCCCGAGCAGGTTGTTGAGTGCGGCCAGTGCGAGACGCGAGCGGTGCACGAGGTCGCGATCGGCCGGCGCCACCCCGGCATCGTTGACGGACTCCAGGAAGAGAAGCGCGGAGTTCAGAGGCTGACGCAGGTCGTGACTTGCCGCGGCGAGAAAGCGGGTCTTGCTCTGGTTGGCAAGCTCCGCCTGCCGTTTCGCGTGCTTGAGCGCAAGCTCGATCTCACGCCGTGACTCGAGCTCGCGTTTAAGACGGTCGTTCAGCAACTCGGACTGGCGCGTCCTCAAGCGCACCGTCTGCTCGAGCTTTGCGGCCGCCTGGAACCAGGAGAACGGCGTCCCCTGGCTATCCACTGCCCGCTGCACGCGCCCCATCAACGCACGCACTGTCTTGTGCAGCGCCGCGTTCTCCTCGCGCAGCTCACGCAGCTGCACTGCCGCCGTCGCGGCGCGGTGCGGCGCTCGCCTGTTGCGCTTCGACGGCATGGCTATCTCGGGGCTGCAATCCCTAAGCAGGTGAAGGAGTTATTAGCGTGAATCGTATTGAACTGCTCGCCGAGGGTCGAGAAGCCCACGACTGCGTGGGCCTCCAGGAGAGAGGATATGGCGGGGGTGAGGCCGCGCTGCTCCATGTAAGCGGTGCGCGCCGCGCAGTCAAACCCGATCACGAGCTCGGGGCGCCCGATGGTCGCCCTGAGGTTCGCGAACATCTCCCGCAGCCGCGAGACCATGTCGGCGGCCCTGGCCACGGTGACGACGAGCCCAGGCTCCATCGCGCAGGCGAACTCGATGGTGCCGTTCGCGTACAGACGCTGCATGCCGCGCGCGAAGCACTGATCCCCGATGCGCATCATGAGCGGATAGGGTGCGAAGGCGTCCGCCGACGGTGGCGCGCGCTTGAGCCGGCAGGCGGCGCTGTAGACCTGCAGCGCGTTGCGGCCGTTGATCTCGTGCACCAGGCGCCGCTCGGGGTCGGCCTCCGTGATGACGAGGCGCCGGCGGCCCGGTATGTAGTGATGATGGCTGAGGGCGAGCACCGGCTGCTCGCTGGCAACGAGGCAGAACACCGCCGCACCACGCAGCGCCCGTCCGCGGTGCAGGATGCGCGGCGCGCCGGGACGCTGGCCGGCGGGGTTGAAGTACACATCTCCCGCCGAGCCGCCGGCGATCGGCACGCCACCGAGCTCGGTGCCGAGTGTCGCGATCAGTCGCTCCTCGCCGCGCGGCGCGGCATCGACGAGCAGCATTCCGAAGAGGTGCGGCAGGGCGGCGTGGCGGCCGCGCTGCATGCGAGCGCGCAGTCCGCGCACCAGGGTGCGCGCGTCGGGGAGCCCGAAATTCGCGCTGCTCTCGATCAGTGCGTCGGCGACCTTGAACCGGCCGCCGGGCAGATGAAAACCCGTGATCCCCTCGGAGAGGAAGCCTGCGCGTCCGATGGCGCGGCTGGTCGTGGCCGCCACCACGCGCGTGCGACCGAAGGACTTGAGCGCGCGGCCGAGTCTGCCCAGGTCGTAGTGGGTGGTGCAAAAGAGCGCCGTGAAGCCGTCGGCAGGAATCTGCGCGGCGATCGCGGCCGCCGCCGCGCGCTCGCCTGCGGCAACTGTGCTTAGCGAGATGATGGGCCGCCGATCAGACCTGGGAGGCGACATAGGTCACGAGCGAGGCAGGTCCTCCTCCCAGAACTCGTTCGGCCGCCGCGGCTCATCCGCCCGGCGCTGCGCTTCCGCGTGACGCAGCTCCACACGGCGGATCTTTCCGGAGATGGTCTTCGGCAGCGCGCTGAACTCTACGCGCCGGATGCGCTTGTAGGGAGATACCTTGCGGCGCACGTGCTGCAGGATCGAAGCGGCAGTCGCCGCGTCCGCCGCGCAGCCTGCGGCGAGCACGACGAAGGCCTTGGGGACCGACAGCCGCAGCGGGTCAGGACTTGGCACCACGGCCGCCTCGGCGACGGCCTCGTGCTCGATGAGCACGCTCTCGAGCTCGAACGGACTGATGCGGTAGTCGGAGGATTTGAATACATCATCCGTGCGACCTACGTAGGTGAGATAACCGTCGGCGTCGCAGCTGGCGACATCTCCCGTGTGGTAGTAGCCGCCCGCAAACGTAACAGTCGTGCGCTCGGCGTCATCGAGGTAGCCCGGCATGAGTCCAAGCGGACGCTGGGCGAGATCGAGACAGATCTCGCCCTCCGCGGCCGGTTGCCCCTCGGCATTGAGCAGCACGACCGGGAATCCGGGCAGCGGGCGTCCCATCGAGCCGGGCTTCACGGGCTGACCCGGCGGATTGCCCACCTGCGCGGTGGTCTCGGTCTGCCCGAAGCCGTCGCGTATCGTGATTCCCCACGCCGCACGTATCTGCGCGATGACCTCGGGATTCAAAGGCTCACCCGCACTCACTGCCTCGCGCAGGGAGACGCGCCAGGCGCGCAGGTCGTTCTGGATGAGCATCCGCCACACGGTCGGTGGTGCACAGAAGCTCGTGACCTGGCAACGGACCAGCTGGTCAAGGAGCGCCCGAGGCTCGAAGCGCTCGTAGTGATAGGCGAGGATCGTGGCCTCGGCGTTCCAGGGCGCGAAGAAGCTGGACCACGCATGCTTCGCCCAGCCCGGGGAGCTCAGGTTGAGGTGCACGTCACCGGGTTTTAGGCCGAGCCAGTACATGGTTGAGAGATGCCCGACGGGGTAGCTCACGTGGGTGTGGGCGACGAGCTTCGCGCGAGCGGTGGTGCCGGAAGTGAAGTAAAGGAGCAGCAGGTCATCGGCGCGCGTCATGGGGCCGGTGAAGGAACCCGGGAAGCTGTGCGATTCGATATAGGAGGTCCAACCGACAACCTCCGCGCCGACCGCGATGCGTACTGGCGCACCGGAGAGCCCGGTGAAGCGCGCCGTCAGGCTGGCATCGGTGATGACCGCCTTGACCTTGCCGCGCTCGAGCCGCTCGGAGAGGTCATCGCGCTCGAGCAAGGTCGTGGCCGGGATCACGACGGCCCCCAGCCGGATGGCCGCGAGCATCACCTCCCAGAGAGAGACCGCGTTCGGCAGCATGAGGAGAACCCGGTCCCCGGGTTGAATCCCCTGTGCAGCGAGGAATCCAGCGACCTGACAGGAGTGCTTCGCGAGCTGCGCGAAGGAGTAGGTCCGGTCGCTCCCCGCATCATCGACCACGCGCAGCGCTGGCGCCTGATTGGCGCTGGCAACGCTGTCAAAGTAATCGCGAGCCCAGTTGAAGTGCGTGAGGGCTGGCCAGCGAAACTCGCGCGAGGCGCGTGGCCAGTCCTCGCGAGCCCGGAGGAGCTGATCTCGGGCCTCCAGGAATTGAGCGGACGCGTGCACGTCGGCCACCTCTGCCCCGTACACCCCCAGAGGTGTGCTTGCCAGGGGCGAGGAGATGGTGCCATGCGATCGCCACCTGACGCGCGTCCGTCGGTAGCGGCCGAGCAGTCCGTCGGCACAATTGACTACATTCCCCCGCTTTGCTATGCGCAATTCGCCCGTTGGCGCGCCGAACGCAAACGCCGATTCGAAGAGACAGTTCGAGTCTTCAATTTCGCCAACTTCAAGATCGTCGCGATGCCGAAGAACAATATGCTCCTGCTTCGCCGCGTGCGTTAACGACTAATATCCCCCGAGGGGAGCCAGACGATGCCCCAGCCAGTGCTTCATACACACCGCTTGCGACTACGGCCATTCAGTGATGCCGATCTACCCGGCTTCATCGACCTCTACGCAAACCCTGTCACTGCGCATTTTTTGGGTGGCCTATGTAACGAGGAGGACGCTTGGCGGCGCATGGCCACGATGGTGGGTCACGTTGCGCTGCGCGGCTTCGGGCCCTGGGCGCTCGAGGAGCAAACCACTGGTGTCTTCGTCGGCTATTGCGGACCGTGGAATCCCCATGGTTGGCCCGAGCGCGAAATCGCGTGGGCACTGCGATCAGCGTTTCACGGCCGTGGCTATGCGACAGAAGCAGCCCGCGCGGCGTTGGCGTTTGCATACGAGACTCTGAACTGGGACACCGCCGTGAGCTGCATTGCGCTGGATAACGTCGCTTCGATCCGCGTCGCGGAACGACTTGGGGCCGTGCGCGAGCGCGCTACACAGAACCGCGGATTCCAGATCGCCATCTATCGCCACCTCTCTCCAGCCCAGCTGCGCCAGTCGGCGCCAGCCGGCTCTTGATCTGTCGTGGCCGCCGCCTACTCCGATGACGAGCCGCACGGGAAGCTCTAGCATTGCCGACCTCGTCTTAGCCGGGTAGGACACCCCAATGTCAGTTCTGGTGACCGGAAGTGCGGGCCACCTTGGCGAAGCCATCGTGAGGCGCATTCGTGCCCTCGGACAAACGGCTGTCGGAGTGGATAGGAAGCCATCGCCATTTACCGACCAGGTCGGCTCGATATGCGAACGCCTCTTTGTCGAGAACTGTGTGCGGCAGGCCGACTGCGTGGTTCATGCCGCAACGCTGCACAAGCCTCATGTGGTCACTCACAGCTGGCGGGACTTTATCGACACAAACGTCACCGGAACGCTCAATTTGCTCGAGGCCGCGGTATCGGGTGGCGTCACGAGCTTCGTGTTCATTAGTTCGACAAGCACATTCGGGTCTGCAATCAAGCGCGACAGCCCGGCCGCTGCAGTGTGGGTCACCGAAGAGCTGACTCCAAGGCCAACCAACATTTACGGCGTGACCAAGCTCATGGCCGAAAACCTCTGCGAGCTCGTGCATCGCAAGCGCCGCCTGGCCCTCGTGGTGTTACGTACGTCACGATTCTTTCCGGAAGACGACGATGTCCCTGAGATGCGACGCGAGTACGAGACCACGAATCTCCAGGCGAACGAGTTGCTGTACCGGCGGGTGGATCTCGAGGACGCAGCGTCCGCGGTTTTGCTGGCACTCCAAAAGGCGCCAGAGATCGGATTCGGCCGCTACATTATTTCGGCGACCACTCCCTTCACGCCCGCCGATCTGATCCCGTTGGCGGAGGATGCGCCGGCGGTGGTCCGGGCCAGGTTTCCAGAGTGCGAAGCGCTGTTCAAGGCGCGAGGCTGGAAGTTATTACCCCGGATCGACCGAGTCTACGTGAATGACCGAGCGAGAGCCGAGCTCGGCTGGAACCCGCGGTGTGACTTCGAATACGTTCTCGACTGCTTACGTGGGAACCGGGACTTCCGCAGTCCGCTTGCACGGGAGGTCGGAAGCAAGGGCTACCACGATCGGTCGTTCATGGAAGGCCCGTATCCGGTCGAATAGCGCTCGGCCTCTTGGCGGCGGTTATCCGATCACAGATTCTTAAGGTAGCTGTCGAAATCAGCCGTCAACGGCCGGGATGCCCTCCGCGCGCAGCCATTCCTCCGCAAGCCGTACCCACATACTTCCACCGAGAGGGATGAGCTCGTCATTGAAGTCGTAGCTCGGGTTGTGCAGCATGCACGGCCCCTCGCCGTGCCCACCGTCTCGGTGGCGGCCGTCACCGTTGCCGATCAGGAAATAGCAGCCGGGCCTCTTCTGCAGGAAGAAGCTGAAGTCTTCGGCAGCCATCGTCGGGTCGAATTTCTTGACGTTGTGGGCTCCCACCACAGCGCCGAGCAAGTCACGCACGAACTTAGTCTCCCGTGGATGATTGATGGTCGGCGGGTAGTTGCGACGGAGCGTGAATTCGCAGCTTGCATCGAACGCCTGGGCCGTGGATTCGGCAACCCGTCGCATGCGCTGCTCGATCAGGTCGAGCACCTCCACGCTGAAGGTGCGCACCGTACCCTGCAGCTCGCAAGTGTCCGGCAGCACGTTGCTCGCCTCGCCCGCACGAATGATAGTGACCGAGATCACTCCCGCATCGATCGGGCGCTTGTTGCGGGAGATGATCGTCTGAAATCCCTGCACGATCTGACAGGCCACTGCTATCGGATCGATGCCATTGTGTGGCATCGCGGCGTGCGCCCCGCGGCCGCGCACCGTGATCCGGAAGTCATTGCTCGAGGCGAATACCGCACCAGAGCGCAGGGCGAACTGACCCACTTCCAATCCCGGCCAGTTGTGGATTCCGAAGATCGCCTCCATCGGGAAGCGCTCGAACAGCCCGTCCTTGATCATCTCGCGCGCCCCGCCTCCGCCCTCCTCGGCGGGCTGAAACACCAGATACACCGTCCCATCGAAATCGCGGTGATGCGCCAGGTGGCGGGCGGCGGCGAGCAGCATCGCCGTGTGCCCGTCGTGGCCACAGGCGTGCATCCGGCCGACATGCACGCTGGCGTGCGCAAACGCATTGCGCTCGGTCATTGGCAGGGCGTCGATATCCGCGCGCAAGCCCAGCGCGCGCGACGAGCTGCCGTTCTTGATGACGCCGACCACGCCGGTCTTGCCGAGGCCCCGGTGCACCGGGATTCCCCAACCGGTAAGTGTCTGGGCGATGAGCTCCGAAGTGCGTTGCTCCTCGAAGCCGAGCTCGGGATGGGCGTGCAGATCCCGGCGCAGGTTCTGAATGGCGGCCGCGTCGGCCACGATGGGGGCGATGAGGTTCATGTGGGTTTCCGTGAGAACAGGCTGACGGAGATCGTGATCACGAAGTTCAGGCACAGCGCGACAAACCCCGCGCTCACGCCGTACAGCGGATCGCGATGGGTGAGCATGAGGAACAGCGCCGTGCCGACCCCGGCAATCATGCCGGCAAACACCGCGCGCGCGGTGACGCGCTTCGAGTAGAGCCCGAGCACCACGCCGGGAAAGAACTGGGTGACGCCCGCATATCCGGTGAGAAGCAGCGACACCAAGGTGCTCGAGCTGAAGATGGCCAAGCTGAGGCTGATGATCCCGAGCACCACGACCATCGCACGGGCGAGCCCCGCCACCTGGTCGTCCGACATCGTCGGCGCGAGCAGCGGGCGATACAGGTTCTTGGCGAGGAGCGTTGCGGCGGTAAGGAGGAAGATCGATGCCGGTACCATGGCGGTGAGCGCACCGGCGCCGCCCACGACTCCGAGGAACCATGGCGGAAAGGTCTGCCGCACCACCGTCAACATGGCGAGATCACCGTTGGCGAGGCCCGGCACGATGAGCACGGCGGCAAAGCCTGCAAAGAAGATCAAGGCGAGAGTGAGGGTATAGAGGGGCATCACCACGGCGTTGCGACGCAGGGTGTCGGCGCTCTTGGCCGTGAAGCTGGCGGCAAACGCGTGCGGCCACATGTAGAGGCCGAGCGAGGTGAGGAGCACCGTGGAGATGAACCAGGCATGACCCAGGTTGGGCGTGGCGCCCGGCATCGTGAGGTGCCTGGGATGGGCGTGCACTAGCCCTGCGAACATCGGAGCCGGGCCGCCGAAGTGCACGAGGGGAACGCCGATGCCGATCGCGAGGGTAGCGAACACCATCAGTGCATCCTTGACGACGCTCACCCAGGCCACGGCGCGTATGCCGCGCGCAAACACGAACGCCACCAGCAGCGCGACCGCCACCACCATCGCCGGCGTGCGGCCGATGGCGTCGTAGCTCGCCACCGCGACGATGATGCCGATGCCCGTGATCTGCAGTTGGATGTACGGAACGAAGCAGGCAATGCCGACGACGCACACCAGAGCCGCGAGCGCCCGATTGCCGTAGCGCACCGCGAAGAAATCGGACTGCGTCTGCATTCCTACGCGGCAGCCGAGCTCCCAGAGCGGCGGCAGGATGAAGAACGACACCACGTAGGCGAGGGCCAGGTAGGCAAGCACGTACAGGATCGGCCCACCCCGCGAGTACGCCCAGCCGCTGGCCCCGAGAAAGGAGAAGGTCGTGTAGACCTCGCCCGCCGTCAGCAGGAAGACGAGCACCGCACCGAAGCGGCGGCCGCCGACCGTCCACTGCTCGAGGCTCATCACCTCTCGCGCGCCGGCGAGAAAGCCGACCGCCGTGCCGATCGCGACGGTCGCGACGATTATCGTCAGACAGACCGCGGCGGCGGCGCTCATCGGTCGGCACCCTGCCCGGCGTCGCGGGCGGCCTCCACCCGGTACGCCCCCCACATGCACAGCGGCGTCAGGATGATCCAGCAGATGAGCCAGAAGAGATTGAAGGGAATTCCCAACGGCATGGGCTCGATGCGGTCCCAGAGCGAGACCGTGAAACACATCGCAACAAAGGGCACCAGGGCGAGCAGCAGGGCGGCAATCGAGGGCTTGCGGGCATTCATATGGTTATTGGCCTCCGCAGACTGCATTAGATCACGAGCGGCCCGCGGATGGCTGCAGCGCGCCCATGCCATCGACGCGTTGACGCTCTATCAGTCGATTGATAGGGTGCGACGCCGGCCGGCGCGTCCCGCTCCCGGCCGCAGAAACTGACACTTTTCAAGACGACGAAGCGACACTGACTCGGAGGTCGCGGTGGAACGATCATCACGCGGTCGGGCGAATGTCCTGTCGGCTGTCGCGGCGGCTTCGATGGCGCTCGTGGTCGCGATGCTCGTCATGTTCGGTGTGACAAATGACAGCCAGGCCGCGGAAGCGGGCGCGCGTCGCAAGGTTATCATCGACCAGGACGCCTTCGGCCCGGCGGGCTCGAACATGCAGGCGATTCTGCTCGCGCTGCAGTCGAAGGATGTGGAAGTCCTCGGCATCACCATTCCGAGCGGCGATGGCTGGCGTGACGAAGAGGTCAATCACACCCTGCGACTCCTCGAGATCGCGCAGCGTACCGAGGTACCAGTCTTTCCCGGAGCGGTTTTCCCGCTGGTCAACACTCAGGAGCGCACCAAGCGCTGGGAGACGCTCTACGGCCCGCTCTTCTACAAGGGCGCCTGGACGGAGACCTGGCCTGAGGAAGGTGCGGTGCGCCGTACGCCGTATCACGCCGATCCGTACTTCGTGCCACTCTCGCCCGCCGGTCAGCCGAAGATCCAGCCCGCGCACGAAAGCGCCTCCAGCTTCCTGTCGCGCAAGGTGCACGAGTTCCCGGGCCAGGTCAGCATCAT
>Ga0075425_100007947_pt1 | contig 11229 bp, 11 predicted proteins | sample SoiMethybrSBSTD4_FD_75300 | JGI IMG/M metagenome (GOLD analysis project Ga0075425, IMG submission 75300) | Bulk soil microbial communities from a Populus tree surrounding site in Tennessee, USA - Soil MetaG P. TD hybrid SBSTD4 | ecosystem: Environmental > Terrestrial > Soil > Tree plantation...
TCGAGCAGTTGTCCGCGCGCGAGCACGTAGACGTTGCCGGCGAAACCGTGGGCCGGACCGAAAACGTGGATGGCTCTTCCGTAGAGATCCTGGAGCCAGAGCTCGTCGCGCCATTCTTGCCAGAGCCGGTCGGCCGACTGGTTCCAGGCATCGGCCCAGCGTTCCGAGCCCGTGCGCTCGTGCATCACCTGCGCTGCGAGCATCGTGCCGGGCGATCCCCACATCAGCTCCCAGAACGGGTTTGCGACGTTGGCCTGAATGCAGGCCAAGAGCCGTTCTTCCTGCCAGGGCGCCGGCCCGAGCCGGTGGGCGACGAGCAAGATCCCGGATTCCCCCGCCAAAAGCGACGGAACGGGTCCCTCGAGCCCGAGCTCGTCTGCAAAGTCTGGGTTGGAGACGTAGCGCTCGTGCAGACCCACAGCCGTCGTCGCCCAGTTGCGATTGAGCTCCGCCGCTTCGAGTCGCTCGAGCTCATCCAGAGCCCAGATGACGCCGCTCGCGCCCAGGTAGAGCGACGTCGGCGAGCGTAGGGGCTCGCCGTCTTCGTCCAGTGGATGAGCGGGCCACAGAGCCTGGCCGTCGAAGGCGCTCTCGGCGTCGGCGACGATCGCGGCGATCGCCGCCCGCGCTTGCGCTTCGCTCCAGGGCGTCTCGAGGAGCGGTTCGTGGCTCGCCGGCTCGAAGAGCACTAGCCGCCGGCGCCGCCGAGGCCCTTCTCGCGGAGCTCCGCGAGGGCCTGATCCGACTTGTTCAGGTCGTTTAAGCCCATGCCACGAAGGACCTCTGGCGCCTTCGTAAACTGGATGTCGCTGTAATCGACGACCTGGATGTTGTTGCCCCATGGGTCGAGGAAGTCGAGCCCGCGGCCAGGCCGGATCTCGACGCCGGCGTCAATCAGCGCCTGGCGGGTCGCCTCTTTATCGTCGACGACGAGACCGAAGTGGCGGGCCCGGTCCGGCGGCTGCGTCCTCCCTTCGGCAAGCGCGATGAACTGGTCGCCCATGTCGATGAAGGCCATGCGTCCAGCACGGCCGCGGAGCTCGACGTCGAAGATCCGGCCGTAGAACTCGAGTGCTTCGTCGACACTGCCGACCTCGAGCGCGACGTGGTTGATGCCGACGAGTCGGGGCACGGGATGAGCCTAGCGGGGCGGCGCCTTAGACTTTGAGCATGCTGAGCGCGCGTGCTGCGAGGTGGGTGCCGTTCATGAACCGCTACGCCGAAATGGCGCCGACGTGCTGCAACGCGTGCCGTACATGCACGACGACGAACGTCCTCAATCTCGCCGGGTTGGTCGGCGCGGCGGCTGCTGCGCCGTTTCTGCGAGCCGTTCGCCGCGTACGGCCAGGGAATTAGCGGGAAGTAACGGTCTATCTACGCCAGCTCGAGGTCGACGACGCCGAGGCGCTTCTCGAGGTGCTCGTGCGCGACCGGGTCTTTCTCGATCGCTGGGAGCCCGTCCGGCCGGACACGTTCTTCACGCTGGAGACCCAGCAGCGCGGGTTGGCGAGGCTGCGTGAGGCGGAGGATTTCGCCGACCTCGGAATCTTCCTCGAGGCCGGCGACGAGCTCGTCGGGAGGGTGCAGCTCAGCGGGATCTCGCCGTCGCCGTTCGAGAACGCCTACCTCGGCTACTTCGTCTCGGAGCGGCACAACGGTCGGGGGTATGCCACCGAAGCGGTGCGCCAGGCAGTCGATGTCGCCTTCGGGGATATCGGGCTCCATCGCGTGCAGGCCGCGGTGATTCCTCGGAACGTTCCCTCGATCCGCGTCCTCGAGAAGGCGGGCTTCCGCGAGGAAGGGCTAGCGCTCCGCTATCTCCAAATAGCGGGCGTGTGGGAGGACCACCTGCTCTACGCCGTTACCGCCGAAGAGTGGCCGACGGCGTGAGCCGGGATCTCGGGCCCTAGGAGCCGCCGATCTCGCGGACGACGTCGAAGCTCTGCACCGACTGCACCTCGCCGTCGACGGCCGCGACCGCGCGCTGACGCGCCGTGGCCGCGTGCGTCGCGCTGTTCTCGGCCGCCGCATGATTCTGCCAGAGCACCACCGTCATCGTCTCCCCGGTCTCGGAGTCAACGAACAGGTAGCCGCTCTGAAAGCCGTCCATCTCGGCAATCTCCTTGGCGGAGTCGGCGAAAGCTTCGACCGCTTCGTCGGAGCGATCCGGCGGCACTTCGTAGCGTGCCACTCGTGCCAGCATGGGCCGGAGCGTAACGAACTGAACTTCGGGCTGGTCGGAACCCCCCGGAAAGGGGACAACCGATTCCCGTCTGCGACCGAATCTTTGGGTATGACTGCGGCGGAAACACAGCTTGTCTATGACACCGAGATCCACCGGATCGAACAGTGGCGCGCCGAGGAGCTCGAGCGCGCCGGCTACCCGGTCAAAGAGGCGACCAGGCTGGCTGAACGACACGATGTCGACCTCCATCTCGCAATCGATCTGATCTCTCAGGGCTGCCCGGTTCCGGTCGCCGTCGAGATCTTGCTCTAGCGCTCAGACAGGCAGGCTTTCGGCGCTACCGGCAGAATGTCGCGCCGGTGACGACGTTCCTGCTCGCCTCGATCCCTTCGCCGCACACCGGCGTCTTCCATGTCTTCGGCCGTCCGATCCATCTGTACGGCCTCATGCTGCTGCTCGCGATCGTCGCGTGCATCTGGCTGACGTGGGTGCGCTGGAAGCGCCTCGGCGGAGACCCGGATCTGGTGCTGCGGGTAGCTGTCTGGGGCGTTGCGGCCGGGATCATCGGCGCGCGCGCCTACCACGACATCACCAGCTGGAACGAGGTGCCGAACCACTGGTGGGGCCCGTTCGCGGTCTGGCAAGGCGGCCTCGGCGTCTGGGGCGGGATTCTCCTCGGCTCGTTGGTTGGCGCGTGGATCGTCCACCGAGCCGGAGCGAGCGTCTTCCTGTTCATGGACGCGGTTGCGCCGGGGCTGCTGCTCGCGCAGGGAATCGGCCGCTGGGGCAATTACTTCAACCAGGAGCTGTACGGCAAGCCGACCAGCCTGCCGTGGGGCCTGAAGATCGACTTCGAGCACCGGGTGCCGCAGTACCTTGGGAACGCGACCTTCCACCCAACGTTTCTCTACGAGTTCATCTACGACACGATCGGCGTCGGGCTCCTGCTCTACATCGGCTGGCGCTTCCGAATCCGCCCGCCGGGGCTGTTCGCGCTGTACGTGTCCTATTACACCTTCGGACGGTTCTTCGAAGAGCTTCTGCGTGTCGATCCCTCCCACCACTTCCTGGGGCTGCGGATCAACGCCTGGGTCTCGATCGTGCTCTTCGTCCTCTCGACCGGCTTCTTCATCTACTGGCAATTCATCCGGAAGGAACCAGTGGAGGGCGATGTCGGGCGGCCCCGCCGCGTCGAGCCGACCGGCCCGGCGATGGCCGTGCCCAAGGGCCGCGTCCGGTAGCGGCGCTAGTTTCCTGTTAAGTGGCTCTCCCAGCGCCATCCTCCGGGCCGCTGGCGCGCGATCACGCTGCGCGAGGCGGCGTCCTCAGTCGCGCCCGTAGCACTGCGGCTACGAACGCTCCCTGCGTCCTTGCCTCGCTTGGTGCTCGCACGCCAGCGACGCGGCAATGGCACTGGGAGAGCCACTCATGATCGTACGCGAGCTCGAGCTGGACCTCGACGCCTTCGAGGGGCCTTTCGACCTGCTGTTGACGCTGGTGCTCCGCGAGGAGCTCGAGCTTGCGGAGGTCGATGTCGCGGAGATCGTGCTCGCGTTCTGCGAGCGACTGGAGGAGCGCGGCCGGCTTGACCTGGACGCGTGTGGGGAGTTCCTCGTCCTGGTCGCCGCGCTGCTGGAGCTGAAGGCGCGCGGGCTTTTCCCAGAAGAAGCGATCGAGCTCTCGGAGCTCGAGCCGGAGGAGGCCGCCGAGGAGCTGGCTCGGCGGCTGGCCGACTACCGACGGATGAAAGAGGCCGCGGCGTGGCTCTCGGAACGGCTGGACGGTGAGTCGGAGCGGTTCTTCCGGCTCGGCCCCGCCCCGTTGGCACCCCGCGTGGAGCGGCAGCTTGCCCCGCAGGATCCGGAGCGCCTCGGCGCGGCGCTGCGGCTGCTCGCAATTGAGCCGCCGTCGCTCTCGCTGGGGCACATGGCTCTGCGCTTCCCGCCCGTCTCTCAGTTTCTCGAGCGGTTTCGTGCGGTTTTGCGCCGCCGGCGCCGGTTCGACTTCGAGTCCGAGGTGGTCGGGCTGTCCAGGGTCGAGGCGGCGGTGGCGTTCCTCGCGATGCTGGAGTTGCGCAAGGCCGGCGAGGTCTCGCTCGAGCAGGCCTCGACGTTTGCGCCCATCCGCGTTCTAGGAACACGCGCGGCAACAGCGAAGGAAGGAGATGAATCGCAATGGATCGCCCGCTCCGCCTGATCACCGCCAATCCTGTCGACCGCCTCGCGCGCGTCGTCGAGGCGCTGCTCGTCGTGGCCTCGCAGCCGCTCTCGGTCGAAGATCTGGCGGTCGCGGCGAACGACGACCCGGAACGGATCGAGACGGCGTTGCGGCTGGTCGGCGAGCGCTACGGCGAAGGCCGCAGCGGAATCGTGCTCGAGCACGTCGCCGGCGGCTGGGCCTTCCGCGCCTCACGCGAAGCGGCCGAGGCCTGCGCCCGGCTGTTCGAACGTCCGGTTGAGCGCGGTCTCTCGGCAGCCGCGATGGAGACGCTCGCGATCGTGGCCTACTTCGGGCCCTGTACGCGCCCCGACATTGCGCGGATCCGCGGGATTGCCGCCGACTCGGTCGTCGCCGGCCTAGTCGAGCGCGGGCTGATCGCGGAGGCGGGGCGCGACGGTGAGGCCGCCGGGGCGATCCGCTACAAGACGACGCCCCTGTTCGAGCGTGTCTTCGGCCTCGAGTCGCTGGCGGCGCTGCCGCGGCTCGACGACCTCGGCGGCGAGGCGGACGTGATCCGCGAGCGGCTCGAGGCTGTGGCCGAGCGGCGCTCGGCCTGATTCCGCCTAGAGCTTGCGGATGATCTCCTCGGCCTCCTCGCGAGTGAACGCGCGCAGCGTCTCCGTGTGCTCGGCGCCGTGGCGCTGGAGCTTGAGGATGATCTCGGCCGCGGTCTCGTCGTCGGGCGCCTCGAAGATCTCGACGACGTCGTAACGGCCGAGCGTGACGTAGACGCCGACGAGGCTGCCACCGGCCTCGGAGATGATGCGCTCGCCTTCCTCGACCCGGTCGCGCCAGGCCGGCAAACCGGCGACCCCTTGGGACGTCCAGCGCATCAGGCTGACGTAGTGCGGCATGGACTGATGATGACGGTCTCCGGTTGAGCGCGTTGGTTCTGTTGACGCGTGAACCAAGGCGCCCCGACCTCCTCCCCGAGGCGACCGTAGCCGCGAGAGTTGCGCGCGTGGGAAACGTCGTTGTGATCAAAGGGAGAATTCCGCTCATGCCCGAGAGGAGCGGCTTGTGCGCCTGAACGCCTACCTCGCGAGGGCCGGGGTCGCCTCGCGGCGAAAGGCTGATGAGCTGATCAAGGCCGGGCGTGTCACGGTCAACGGCGAGCCAGGGCAGCTGAACACGTTCGTCGGCAAGCACGATCGGGTCGAGCTCGACGGCAGGCCTCTTGAGCGGCAGGCGCTCGCGTACGTCCTGCTCCACAAGCCTGCGGGCGTCGTCACGACGGCGAGCGATCCGCACGGCAGGCTGACAGTGGTCGATTTGGTGGCCGATTACGCGGTCCGTGTCGTTCCAATCGGTCGGCTCGATGCCGACACGACCGGGGCTCTGCTGCTCACGAACGACGGCGAGCTCGCGCACCGGCTCGCGCACCCGCGCTACGAGGTCGAGAAGGTGTATGAGGTCGAGGTCGAGGGCGAGCCGAGCGACGAAGCGCTTCGTCAGCTCGAGCAAGGCATCGAGCTCGACGACGGACGCACCGCGCCGGGGCAGGCCAAACGCTTGGCCCCCTCACGCATCGAGCTCTCGATCCACGAGGGCCGCAAGCACCAGGTCAAGCGGATGCTCGAGGCCGTCGGCCACCCGGTGACGCGGCTCCACCGCAGCCGCTACGCAGGCCTGACCCTGAAAGGGCTCGGCCCCGGTGAGTCTCGCGAGCTCACCGGGGCCGAGGTCGAACGGTTGCGGAGCGGTTACGGCGAGTAGCCGACTCCGAGCTGATTCGCCCGCGTCAGCAGGGCGTCACCCTGAAGGATGAGCGCATCGATCTGGCTCGCGCTCGGCACCGGGCCGCCGAAGGCGGCGTTGGTGAGCACGGTGCGTATCTGCGCGGCCAGCGTGTTCCGATCGGTCGTCAGTGAGGAGATTCGATTCGAAATTGCCGTGTAGGTGTTGTCATTGAGCGAGCTTCCGCTCGCGAGGGCCTTCGTCGACGCGTTGAGGACGTCGAACGAAAGCGGGCCGAACGGCGCGTTGATCTCCTTGTAGACGATCCCGAGCTGCGTCAAGGCGTTGGCCTGGTGCTTGATCCCCTGCGGCAACGCCTTCTGCTTCAGGAACTGCGTGATCACCCGGCCGTCCGGGATGTAGTCGTCGCTCAGCCCTGCGAGCGAGAGCATCGTCGGCTGGATGTCGGTGTGGTCGGTCCAGGCGCTGCTTGTCAGGCCGAGGTTCTTGATCCCCGGTCCAGCCATTCCGAGCCACGTCCGGCCGATGTCGTCGGTCGCGTCGCCGTGACTCCAAGCGAAGTGGTAGTCGACGCAGACAAACGCCTGGTTCGCCGCGTTCGGACAGTTGAACTTCGACGGCGTGCCGGGGGGTGCCGGCGGCGGCGCCGTACCGGCTGTCAGGAAGTAGTCTGGGTTCGCGAACAGCGTGAAGGACGGCGTCCGCTGGTCGTCGGCGGTCTGCATGTGCAGCGCTTTCTCGCCGACCTTGTCGGCCAAGTACAGGGCGATCGGAGTTTTTTGGTCGCTCACGTACGGATCGAGCGCCTGGGCCTGCGAGACGTCGCGCTCGAGCTGACGCAGCGTCGGGTTGGTCGGGCCCGGGTTGCCGTTCACGTACACGGTCGGAGCCGAGTCGCTGTGCACCGAGAACGTCGGCTGGGTGGTAGGCGACGGCAGCAAGGCGCGCAGGTTCGCGTTGACCTCGCCGATCTGGTTCGCCGGGCACGACGTCGACGTATCGAGGTTGCAGAACGTGTGGCTCCACGTTCCGTCATTGGAAACGCCGCCGGCGAAGTGGTCGTTCTCGTCGGCAGTGACCACGAAAAGCGTGTTCTTGCTCGTGATCCCGTCGTCCTTCAGTCGCTTGAAGAACGTCCCGAACGCGGCGTCGTACGACTGCAGCGTATGGACGTAATCGGTTTCGCCCGGACCGGACGCCCGTGGGAAGACGCCGTTCGGATCTGAAGGAGCTGGGAACGCGTTCGTGTGATTGTCGTGGGCGTCCGAGATGTACCCGAACGTGACCGGGACGCCGGCCTCCTGCATCTGCGCGATGTAGCCGAGCGTCACGTTTGCCGGCATCCCGTCGAAGCCGGGGAAGCCCGGGTGGTTGAACGGATTCGTGATCGGGTGGTCGGCCGTGTCATTTACGAAGTCGTGCCCGTTGTTGATCGCTGGGTTGACGTACAGGGCGCCGAACAGGCCCTTGAAGCCGGGGTAGGTGCCGGGCTCGTTGGGCAGAAGGTCGTCCTTCGCGTTCGGGTTGTTCTTGCAGATGCCGCCGTTGACGCCGCAGTGGATCGCGATGCCGACGAAGTCGGTCAGTGCTCGCGCCGCCGCGGCGGTCCCGCCCGGTGCGACCTGGGCATTCCGGCCCTCGATCCACTCGGGCGAGCCTTCGCCGAAGACCTTCGTCATGTCTCCGGTCGGATCGGTCGAGTAGACCGTGAAGCCGGCGCCGGTTCCGTGCCCGTTCGTCAGAGGCGAACCGAGGTCGACGCCGGTGCCGAGAGCGCCGGCCGTGCCGACGTTGGTGATCGTGTCGAACTCAGCGGCCACGTTGCTCCGCTCGATGACCACCTTCTGGCCGGCGGCGAGTCCGTTGGTGCTGTTGACCTTGACGTTCGTCGCGCCCGCGAGGGCCGGCGCGGCGAGTGAAGTCGCGGACGGGTTCGTCCGCAGGATGATCGAGTTGTTGTTCTCGAGCACGGCGTTCGCCGTCGAGACGTTGCCGACGTCGCAGCCGGCACGCGCCCACGGCACCCACGGCCCCGGCGTGTTCTGGGCGCCGTTGTCGCCGGTGATCATGTTGAAGTTCGGGTCAGCAGAGGCGTCCGGCGGGCTGTTCGCCGGGTTGCCGCCATCCGTGAGGTCGGTCCAGTACTTGAACGACGACGAGAAGCCGACCGATCCGTTCGGCCGGAAATAACCGTACGAGTTCGAGACGGCCTGCCCGTGGCGGTCCGGATAGAGGCCGGTCAGCGAGCTGAGGATCCCGCCTGCGGTGTGCGAGATCAGGATCGTGTGCTCGTTGTCGCTGAGCGTCCCGTTGTCTTCCAAAAAGTTCTTGAGGTTTGGCATCAATTCCAGATCGGACGCGAACTGCGTCCGGTCTCGGAACAGGTGCGTGTTGTCGAACTGCAGGTAGATGACGTGCTTGAGGTTGGTGCCTTGGCCTTGGAGCTCGCAGCCCTTTTGTCCGTTCGCGAACTTGGCTGCGCCGGAGCCGGCCTGCGCGATGCTGCCGGCGGTCACGGCGGCGAGCGCGAGCGCAAGCGCCAGCGCGCCCGCAATCTTCAGGCGTCTACTCATCCTCTCCTCCTCCTCGGTGACCGGGGAAACCTACGCCCTTTCGAGCGAAAATGGGAGTCCTTCCGATATCGAAGTGGTGAAAGCCTGGAAGCGGCTCGGGTTAGGGCCGGACGAAGCCCATCCGTTCGTACATCTGCTCGAGTGTGGGCTCGGCGGTCGCCCTGGCCTTGTCCGCACCGCGGGCGAGGAGGGCGAGGAGCTCGGGCTCGTCGGCCCGGAACTCCTCGAAGCGCGTTTGAATCGGATCGAGGAGCGTGACGAGGGCCTCGGCGACGTCGGACTTGAACGGCCCGTAGCCGCCGCTGTCGTAGCGTCCCTCTAGCTCAGGGATCGGCTCGCCGGTCGCGACCGACATGATCTCGAGCAGGTTCGAGATGCCCGGCTTCTCGTCTGGCTCGTAGCGGATGTCGCTGCCCGAGTCGGTCACCGCGGCCTTGACCTTCTTCCGGATCGTGTCCGGAGGATCGGTGATCAGCACCGCGCCCAGAGGGTGAGCGTCGGTGGTTGACATCTTCCGCTCGGGCTCCTGCAGGTCCATGATCCGGCCGCCGGTCTCGGGGAAGCGTCCCTCGGGCACCTTGAAGGTCTCTCCGTAGCGGCTGTTGAACCGCTCTGCGATGTCGCGAGTGAGCTCGAGATGCTGCTTCTGGTCGTCTCCGATCGGGACGATGTCGGTCTGGTAGAGCAGGATGTCGCCCGCCATCAGGACGGGGTAGGTGAACAGGCCCGCGGAGATAAATTCCTGCCGGTCGCTCTTGTCCTTGAACTGCGTCATCCGACCCAACTGGCCGTAGCTCGCCACCGAGCCGAGCAGCCAGGCGGCCTCGGGGTGCGCAGAGACGTGGCTCTGGACGAAGATCGTCGAGCGTTCGGGATCGAGCCCGACCGCGAACATCACCGCGGCGAGATCGAGGGTCGACTCGTGCAGCTCCCGCGGCTCATGGGCCGTCGTGATCGAGTGCAGGTCGACGATGCAGAAGAAGGCCTCGCTCTCCTCCTGGATCGGTACGAACTGGCGGAAGGCCCCGGAGTAGACGCCGAAGTGCTTCTGGCCGGTTGGCTGGATGCCGCTGAAGGTTCTCATCGTTCTCGGGTTCAGTATCGCAACTAGATTTTGAGACGGATGGCGACGAACGGATCACCGGAGCTGCTGATCGTGATGGGGTCGGGCGCGACCGCCGACCAGACCGAGCACGTGCTCGCGCGGCTGCAGGAGGCGGGGGTCTCCGCGCGGGTTCAGCGCGGGCGCGAGGCGACGGTGATCGGCGCGATCGGGGAACGGGAACTGCTGGCGACGCTGCCCCTCGAGGGCTATCCCGGTGTCGAGCAGGTGCTGCCGATCCTGAAGCCGTACAAGCTGGTCGCGCGCGAGGTTGCTCCTGATCCGACCGTGATCGAGGTCGACGGCCGCAAGATCGGCCAGGACTTCTTCGGGCTGATCGCGGGGCCGTGCTCGGTGGAGTACCGCGAACAGACGTTGGAGGCTGCGCGCGCGGTAGCCGCGGCGGGGGCGACGATGCTGCGCGGCGGCGCTTTCAAGCCTCGCACCTCGCCGTACACGTTCCAGGGTCTCGGCGACGAGGCGCTGGCGATCCTGCGCGAGGCGCGCGAGGAGACCGGGCTGCCGGTGGTGACCGAGCTGATGGATCCGCGGCACGTCGAGTCCGTCCTGGAATCGGCGGACGTGATTCAGATCGGCGCACGAAACAGCCAGAACTTTCTGCTTCTGGCCGAAGTGGGGCGGGCCGACAAGCCGGTACTGCTGAAGCGCGGCCTCTCCTCGTCGGTCGAGGAGCTGCTGATGGCGGCCGAGTACGTGGCCAAAGAGGGGAACGAGCGGATCATCCTCTGCGAGCGCGGGATAAGGACCTTCGAGACGTCGACGCGGTACACGCTCGACCTCGGGGCCGTTGCGGTCCTGAAGCAGGAGACGCATCTGCCGGTGATCGTCGATCCGTCGCACGCGGCGGGAAAGCGCGAGCTGGTGCTCCCGCTGGCGCGCGCGGCCGCCGCGGTCGGCGCCGACGGCATCATCGTCGAGACGCATCCCCGGCCCGAGGAGGCGCTCTCCGATGCCGCCCAGCAGATCCCGAGCGTCGAGTTCGGCGACTTCGCACGCGAGGTCGAGGGCATCGTGGCGCTGATGGGCAAGCAGATCGGCTGACGGCCCGGTCCCTTCGGGGCGTTTCCTGGTGCCTGGCACCAGGGACCGGTCGGCTCGAAGCCGGGGCGTCCCGTCGGGCCGTGTCCCGGTGCCAGGCATGAGGAGCGGATCGTTGCGTCCGTCACGGCCCTGCCATGGCCGCAACGGGCGCGTCGTTGGTGCCAGGCATAGGGACCGGTCCGAAGCAGCGGCGACCCTTCCGGGAACGGCGCCGTTGGCTCTCCGTCGTAGTCTTTGCCTGTGCAGGTCTGCGCCACATGTGGCCAGGAGAATCCGGACGTTGCCCGGTTCTGCCTCGCGTGCGGGGCCGCGCTCGGGGCTGATGAGGCAGCTCCGCAGGAGGAGCGGCGGTTCATCAGCGTCCTATTCGTCGACCTGGTCGGCTTCAC
>Ga0075425_100007950_pt1 | contig 11228 bp, 8 predicted proteins | sample SoiMethybrSBSTD4_FD_75300 | JGI IMG/M metagenome (GOLD analysis project Ga0075425, IMG submission 75300) | Bulk soil microbial communities from a Populus tree surrounding site in Tennessee, USA - Soil MetaG P. TD hybrid SBSTD4 | ecosystem: Environmental > Terrestrial > Soil > Tree plantation...
CCGCACCGGAAGAAGCGATGGAAGTGGCTGAAGTCCGGCAGCGCGGGCAGCCTCTTGGTCAGCGACTCGACCTTGAGCTGGTGCAATCGCCGCTCCGGCGGGCTCATATCCTCGTTGCGCACGTCGAGCTCCTGCGCGATTTTGACCAGTATCTCGATAAGGTAGGCCACCGAGCTGCGCGTCGTGCCGATGTTGGTCATGAACAGCACGGTATTGCGCGAGGTCTTGTTGATCTGGATCCCGTACTTCTGCATGAGGTAGTCGTGCTTGAACGTATCTCCATCGATGCCGGTGGGACCGATGTGCAGCGTGAGACGCGTGGGATCGACGACGAATTCGTCGGTGTGCCAGCACTCCTCCATGCGCGCCCAGCGCTGTTCGGAATCGAAATACGCCTCGATGCCGGAAGGCCGGTACTCCTTCGGAATCAGGTCTCCGGTGGCGAGGAAACGGAAGTATTTCTTGAGCAGCGCGTGGGTCGAGATGCGTTCGCGCAGAGCCATCGCGTGATCGAGCTGCTTTTGCACCAGCTCGTAGCCCTCGAGCTCGACCTGGCGCCGCCCGACGTCGAGCGAGGCCAGGATCTGGTAGTTGGGCGAGGTCGAAGTATGCGTCATGTAGGCCTCGTGGAATGCTTCCTCCACCTTCTGCTTGAAGTCCTGGTCGTAGACATGAATCATCGATCCCTGACGCAGCGCCGTCAGCGTCTTGTGGGTCGAATGCGTCACGTAGACGCGAATGCGCGCGCGGTCGGGGTCGGGCAAGAGCCGGGTGTCCAGCCAGCGCTCGTCGTCATCCGGGTTGCCGAACCGTTCCTTGAACTCGGCGTAACGCTGGTGAAATTCCGGGTCCCGCAGGCGGTCGCGGAGTCGGGCGGCGGCCCCCATGCCGGTGCGCCGGCGGTACGTCGGATGAAAGCCGGCAAAGGCAAACCATGCCTCGTCCCAAAGGAAGATCAGATCCGGCTTGATCGCCAGGCACTCTTCCATCACCCGTTCGACATCGTAGACGATGCCATCGAACGTGCAATTGGTGAGCAGAATGAGCTTCACCCGGTCGAGCTTGCCGGCACGTCGGAGCTCGAGCAGCCGCTGCTTGATCGAGCGAATCGGCACCGCGCCGTACATCGAGTATTCGTGCAGCGGGTACGCGTCCAGATAAACGACGTTCGCCCCCGAAAGCACCATGCCGTAGTGATGCGATTTGTGACAGTTGCGGTCGAGCAGAACGATATCGCCGGGCTGGATCAGCGCCTGCACGACGATCTTGTTCGCGGTCGACGTGCCGTTGGTGACCCAGAATGTGCGCTTGGCGCCGAATGCCCTCGCTGCGAGTTCCTGCGCGACCTTGATCGGACCGGTGGGCTCGAGCAATGAGTCCAAGCCACCCGATGTCGCCGAAGTTTCGGCAAGAAACACGCCGAGGCCGTAGAACTGGATCATGTCCTGGATCCAGTGCGACTGCAGGATCGATTTGCCGCGCGAGATCGGCAGCGCGTGAAATACGCCCGTCGGCTGCTGGCTGTACGTCCGCAAGGCGGTGAAGAACGGCGTCTGATAGCGTTCCTCGATCGCCTGCAGGATGGAAAAGTGCAGCTCGCGGTCGTCCTCCTCCCGGTAGAAAACGCGATGGAAGTTTTCGCAGAGCTTGCCGGCGATTTCCTCGGCCGAGACGTCTGTCACCATGTAGAGATCCAGCTCGGGCCGCAACTGCGCGATCTTCGTGCCGAGCAGGCAGCCGCGTTCGCTCTCGGGCAGGCTGTCGATGCCCTCTTCCTCGTAGTTTTCGAGGAGCTGGTGCAGGATATCGAGCTTGTAGCGCGACTTGAGCGGGAAGCCGTAGCGGATAACACAAGCCTGCAGGTTGAAATTGAACAGGACCGCGATCAGAGCATCCTGAAAGCTCGGGACGACGACGATCTCGTAGATGAACTTGTCCTCGTCGCGCCGCATGCTGCGCAGGCGCTGGCGTAGCGTCTCTTCTTCCTGTGCGGACAGGTCATCGACGATCAGCAGCTCGAAATACGGTCGGTCGACGCGCACCTCCGTCTCGCGTCGCTCTTCCTCCTCGACCGCGGCCTCTTCGTCAAGGTGCAGCGAAACGAAGCTTTTCCGATAAGACTGGCTCGACAGCGCCCGGCTGATGCGATGGACGAGCTCGTTGAAGCCGGCGTATTCACGATCCTGGAACAATCCGAGCAGGCGCAGGAAACCGTGCCGGCCGGGAAACGCCCAATAGCTTTCGATGGGCTCGAGCAGGTCGAGCGTTTCGGCAACGCGCTGCCGCGCCAGCTCCACGTCGCCCTCTGCGTCGGCTGCGTCGGCAAGGCGATTCGCATCGTCCGACAGGTGAATCCAGCCGTCGTTGCGAACCTCCCACACGCTGCGGTAGAGATTGATCGAGATTTCGCGCTGTGGCGCGGTGCTTCTCGGCTTGCGCTTCATGGTGGATCCCTCCTCAGGACTTGCTTAGCCTCATGCGTGGGGTGGGCCTTGAGGTATGACGACCGGATCGACCGGATGTACGGCCGCCGCGTCGCCCCGACGCGTCGGCTTGACCACCGGGCCGAGGCTGTGGAGATACGCCTCGGTGGCCGCGCTTCGCTGATAGACCGGGAAATCGACCGGCCGATCGCGGAAACTCTTCAGCGTTTGACCGAGCCCGCGCACGCCCCGCTCCCGCTCGCGGCGCACGCGATCGAGATCGATTTCGACCGGCATGAATTCCGGCCCGGAGCCCGCTTCGTGAATCACATGGCCGGACGGCCCGATGATGATCGACCGGCCGGTACCACCATCGCCGATGCCGTTGATGTCGAAGAAATAGCACTGATTGATCGTCGCGTTGGCGCGCGCGATCGGTAGCTCCACGTCGCGATCGATCGTGTCGGTCATCGTCGGGTGCAGGATCACTTCCGCGCCGAGCGCGGCGACCTGCCGAGTCGTCTCCGGAAACCACATGTCGTAGCAGATTGTCACGCCAAAGCGCCCGACCGCGGGCACGTCGAAGACGACAAACTCGGTTCCGGGCTTGATCCCGATCTCGTAGGGCTGGAACGGAAACATCTTGCGATAGCGGGCGATGACCCGGCCCGTCGGATCGATCACCGGCGCCGTGTTGTAGATGCCGTCCCCGCGGCGCTCGAACAGCGAGCCTGGGATCAGCCAGAGGTGATGACGCGCGGCCATCTCGCAGAATGCGGCCTCAGCCGGCCCCGGCAGGGGCTGCGCGTGCTTCGGCGCCGGGCCGAACGCGGCCAGCTCGCTGAAGAGCACCATCTGCACCCATGGGAAGCGATGCATCAGATGATTGAGGCGCTTGCCCATCGCGGTGACATTCTCGGCTTCGGCCGAGACGGGCATCTGGATACCTGCGATTGCAAACGGTGTCATCGTTCTAGCCGGTAAGGGGAGGGTCGGTCAGAGTACGTGTATAACTCCGCCGGCGAAAGCCGGTCAAACCCTAACCGATGACTTGTCTAGCGGCATCGCAGCACCTGCGCCACCGTACCCATCTGTTGTCTCGCAGGCCGGCGGCTCGGACCGTGCGCGGACGAACCGCGGACCTGCCACGCTGGCCAATCACCGCCGTCCCGGCGCTTGGCGCGGGCTACTCCGCTTTTACCGCAGCCCTGATCGAGCGCTCCAGGATCTGCAATGCTTCCGCAAAGACGGTGTCCGGGACGGTGAGCGGCATCAGGAACCGGATCACGTTGAAATGGATACCGCAGGTGAGAAGCAGCAGGCCGTCTTCCAAAGCCCTCGCCTGCACTCTCTTGGCGAACAAGGAATCAGGCTCACGTGTCTTCGCATCGGCGAACTCGACGCCGATCATTGCGCCGAGTCCGCGGACTTCCGCAATCTGAGGCAGGTCGGCCTGCAATCGGCCGAGAAGCGATTTGATCTCACCGCCGAGCTGGTTGGCGCGCTCGACGAGGCGCTCGTCGCGGATCACCTCGATGACCGCGAGCGCGGCGGCGATCGCAACCGGGCTGCCGGCATACGTGCCGCCGAGTCCGCCGCTCGGCGCAGCATCCATTACATCGGCGCGTCCGGTGACCGCCGACAGAGGAAATCCGCCCGCCAGGCTCTTGGCGGTCACGATGATGTCCGGGTCGATGCCGTAGTGCTCCATGGCAAATAGCTTGCCGGTACGGGCGAACCCGCTCTGGATCTCGTCGGCGATCAGCAACATGCCGTGTTCGTCACACAGCTCGCGCAGCCGCCGCATCAGCTTCGGCGGCGCGACATAGAAACCGCCTTCGCCCTGCACCGGCTCGATGATCACGGCGGCGACACGCGTGGGATCGATGTCCGCCTTGAACAGCGTATTGATCGCGTGCAAAGCTTCCTCGACGCTAACGCCGTGCAGCTCGATAGGGAACGGCGCGTGATAAATCTCCGGCGGGAATGGGCCGAAGCCGGCCTTGTACGGCGCCACCTTGCCGGTCAGCGCCATCGCCATCATCGTGCGTCCGTGAAACGCGCCGGAAAACGCGATGATCCCGCTGCGTCCCGTCGCCGCGCGCGCGATCTTCACGGCGTTTTCGACCGCTTCCGCGCCGGTGGAGAAGAAAGAAGTCTTCTTCGGGAAGCGGCCCGGCGTGATCTCGTTGAGCTTTTCGGCCAATGCCACGTAGCCGGGGTACGGCATCACCTGATAGCAGGTGTGGGTGAATTTCTCTAACTGGCCGGCGACCGCTGCCATGACCTTCGGATGGCGATGGCCGGTATTCAGGACGCCGATGCCGCCGGCGAAGTCGATGTAACGCTTGCCTTCGACGTCCCAGATTTCGGAATTCTCGGCGCGCGCCGCGAAGACCTGGGTCAGCACACCGACGCCGCGCGTCGTCGCCTGCTCTTTGCGGCTCTGCCACTCGGTGTTCAAGCTCATCCGCTCCACTGCGTTCACCTTTGCGCGATGCGACTGTTTAGTATTTTAATACGCACTGTTTATAAAATCAAACGCGTTCCGCGCTGCAGGGATTGGCGCGCGATCGAACGGTGACGGCCGTGCGGGCTCAACGCCGCTTTCGCTGGCGGCGTGTCTCGAACAAGCAGACACCTGCCGCGACCGAAACATTGAGCGACTCCACGCTGCCCTGCACGGGAATGCCAATGATGCGATCGCACGACTCGCGCGTCAGGCGGCGCAGGCCGCTGCCCTCCCCGCCAAGCACCCATGCGATCGGACCGCTGAGATCCGCATCGAACAAGCTTTCCACGCCGCCTGCGTCCGCTCCGACCAGCCAGACGCCTCGCGCCTTGAGATCGCGCAAGCTTCGCGCCAGGTTGGTTACGGTGATCACCGGCACCGTATCTGCCGCGCCGGATGCCGCCTTGGCGACGGTTGCGTTGAGGCCGACCGCGCGATCCTTGGGCACGATTACCGCATGCACGCCAAAGGCGTCCGCATTACGCAAGCACGCGCCGAGGTTATGCGGATCTGTGACGCCGTCGAGCACGAGCAGCAGCGCCGGCTCGGCGAGATTCTCCAGCACGTCGTCGAGCGTTCGGTGCGGCATGCCTCCGGCGACGACCGCGACGACGCCCTGATGCTTATCGTTTCCAGCCAGCGCGGCAAGGCGAGCGTCGTCGACAGCGTGCACCGCTACCCCGGCTGCCTCCGCACGCTCGATCAGCTCGCGCACGCGACGATCGTGGCGCGCGTTTCCGACGTAGAGGTCCCGCACGCTTTGCGGCTGCGCGCGCAGTCGCGCGATGACGGCATGGAATCCGAACAGTTGGCGCGTATCGGTCATGTGGAAGTCAAGAGATCCGCGAGCGTACTTGACGCCGCTGTTGCTCGTGGAGCGCGCCTGGCGCGGGGGTTCGCCCTCCGCTATAATTTCTAGTTTACTGCAGCGGCCGGCCCGCAGGCTCGCCGATGGTCATTCAGGGCTGTTGTAGCTCAGCTGGTAGAGCAACTGATTCGTAATCAGTAGGTCGGTGGTTCGAATCCACTCAACAGCACCATCTGGCTTTGTTCTCAGCGATAGTGTCTACGAACTTGTGTACCAATTCCGGCCGGGGTGCACCAAGTAGAGATGGTACTTGCTCAAGCTGAAGGAATCGACGAATCAACCGGAAGACGCAATATTTGGCACTGATTCTTAATCAGTAGGTCGGCTCTCTCCACGTCCTGCTCCTCGTTCGACATCCAGCAGTACTGCGAATCCAGACCCGAGGTGTGTCATTGACCACGCTAGGGAATGGTTACACCGAACGTAACCAGCACTCCAGCTGTGCCAAAGACGACGAGTTCGGAGCAGAACCGGTCCAAGCAATTCCTGGAGAGGAATCACCTGATCCCCGCAGGAAGCTCGATCGACGCACGCATCCTTCCCCTCGTGAGGATGCCGAACCGAGATGGTTTCATCCCGGCGTTTCCGAAGCTTCTTCCTGCAATGAGCGGACAGGGGATACGGGAGTCTCGATGACTTGCATGTAACGTTTCCTCATCTCAACAAAACAGCACCGACCTTGCGAGCGCCATCTATGAGCCACGTCCAATCAGAGGTCTAGCACGAGCACGGCGCTCTTGCATCGCGAAACACAAGGTGTGATGCGATCGCCGCAAGCGCGCTCCTCGTCGGTGAGAAACACGTCGCGATGATCGATCTCGCCTTCCAGGACACCCGTTAGGCAGGTGCCGCAAACGCCCTGCTCACATGAAGTCTCGATCGTGATGCCATGCTTTGCGAGCGCCTTAACAATGGAAAGTTCAGCAGGGATCTCGTACTCGCCTCCCGTGCGCGCCAGCCGCACAACGAATGCTTCCCGCGGCCCGGCCAGCGAACTGGGATCGGCCGAGAAGTATTCGAGGTGAACCGACTCAGGCGGCCACGTAGCGGCAGCCGTTTGCTCGACCATGTCCATAAATGGTCGCGGGCCGCAGATATAAAGATGCGCGTCATTCTGGCGATGCCACAAGTGTTTGCGCAGATACGCTCGCACCGCCTCGGGTTCAAGAGCGTAATGAAAGCCCACTTGGCCGGCGTACCGTCCCTGAGACAGGAACGCATGGAACGCCGTATGCGCCACCGAGCGGCTGAAGTATTGAAGCTCGAACGAGCGACCGCTGTTCTCCAAGTGCTGGAGCATCGACAGCAACGGCGTGATGCCGATGCCTCCTGCGACGAGAATTGTGTGGCGTGCGTCTTCGTTCAGAACGAAGTTGTTGCGCGGCGCACTGATGGCGAGCGTCTGCCCCTCGCGAATGTTGTCGTGCATCGCTTGCGACCCACCGCGCGAGTTTGGCTCACGTTTAACTGCAATTCGATAACACGATCTCTCGTGCGGGCCGTTCGTCAGGGAGTACTGGCGAACAAGGCCTGGACCGATATGAATATCGATGTGCGAACCCGGCGTAAACGGCGGCAGTGGGGGGGCCATGCCCACGAGGTCAAACGATTTGACCTCATGCGCTTCCTGTTTGACGCGTTTCACTATTACAGACAGTTGGGCATCGATCGGCACCAGTTGTCAGGCCCCTGTCGGTCGCGGAACTGACGTCGGGTATTCCCATGCAGTCGGTTCACCTCCCGATTCGATCGTGGCCAGGTCGCGCGCCCAAAGCCTGCGCAGCATGACTATGGCGACATCCGAGCGCCCAAGCCGCTCAGCGCTGCGGTCTTGAACGATTCCCTGTGCCCGCTGCGTAACATCGTCACCGAGATGCAAGTAATCCGGCCGATCCACGTAGTCCATCAAGTGCGCCTTGCCCGCGAGGATCGCGGCACTCACTTGCGCACGCGGCTGCAGCGCCGCAATGCTCTCACGGCGCGCTTGTCGCCGAGCGCGGAAACCTTCTACGTCATCTGCTTTGACGTTGAAATGCTCGACTATGAAAGTCTTGTGCCGGGTGTCGTCGATCGGTACTCGCCACGACAAGTAGAGTGCCCAACCTGTTACCGCAGGATCGTTGCTGGCCGGATACGTGAAGGTCAACATGTTCGGCATCATAAAATGCGCCTGGTTGACTTTTCCGTCCGAGCGTTTGGCCAATTGCACAAGTCCATACTTCGTTTCCTGGGCGCCCATCTCCGGCACGGAGTAATTGAGCACCTGGAACAGAGACTGGCGATGCGTGAATGCGATATGGACTTCGTCGACGCCGTTCTCGACGTTCTGGAAATAGTTGCAGCCGCGCTCGTAAAAGCTGGCTTCGCGAACTCCCTCAGCTGCGAACTCGGGGAAGCTCAATGGCGCCGGCGCATTGCCCTCGCCCAAGTACACCAACACGAGACCAAGGTATTCCACGACTGGATAGCTTCGAATGCGGATGTTGCCGCAGGCGTGTGGGTCGCGTTCCGCCGGCCGCTCCACACACTGCCCGCTGCCGTCGTACTGCCACCCGTGGTAGAGGCAACGAATCCTGTTACCTTCGACAAAGCCAACAGAGAGCTGCGTGCCGCGATGGGCACATCGGCTGGCGACCGCATAGGCGACGCCATCCTCGCCGCGGTAGATCGTGAGGTCTTCGCCCATGATCCGGACGGGCATCGCCCGGCCACTCACCAATTCCTCAGACAGCAATGCTGGCTGCCAGAACCGCCGCATGTAGCGGCCCGCCAGTGTTCCAGGTCCGGTCTGGGTCATTACTTGCACATCGATCCGACCCCCTGGCGGCTTGATCGCCTGATTGGGCGCGGAAGGTTGAATAGGTTGCATGCCATACCTCCAAGACGAACAATGACCTATTTGCGAAGGAACCAGAAGCGATGCACGAACTCGAGGCCTCCGTTCGGACGCTCACGCACGAGTTCCTCCACGCGTGTCAGCGTCGGGTCCACCGCGTGATATCCGTCGATCAACCCATCGACGAAGGCCTTTGCGCCGGCCGGCTCGTCGCCGGTGTGCATGCCGAACGAATCCTCGGTTCGGACCACCTCGACCAGCTCGTCGTCGTATCGCGCAAAGAGCGCGGAAGCGTGCCGCGAACCGGCGGATGAATGCGAGGTGTCCTGCCAGGCGACCATGGCCTCCACGCCGCCAGAGGAACCACGCCCCTTGAGAAATGTCCCGAAGCGCCGCTTGCCATGCGCAAACCCGGCTGCGTAAGCGATTTTGACGGCCGTCGCCGCATCCACTGTCTGTTCCGCCGCGGCAATCCAGGTACGCGGCCACTGCGCCAACTCGTTCTCCAACATGCGTATCCGAAGATACGGATTGCCGAGAAAATCGAGCGGCGTTTTCTGGAACCGATCGACTAGCGCAAGATCCGCAGCGCTCGGCTGCGCTTCGCGGTACTTTGCCAACGCCGTCTTGTCGGCCCATGGCAGCGTTTTCATCTGTCGCTTGGCCGTATCGACCGGATCCGCTTTGACTCTGCCGTGTCTGATGAGAGGCATGTTGCTTTCTCCTATAGGTACATCAGTTGAGGACTGCCCGCTATGCAGGCGCGATATTTGCGAGTTCATCCAATCGCCACGCTCCGAAGTGCCGTTCGAGGTGCGAAAGAACGGCATTTGCGATCAATACGCAGGCGATAGCCAGGAGCATTCCAAGATAGACATGGCCGGTGTTGTAGACCGTGCGGTGATAGGAGATCCAGAAGCCGATCCCATCCGTCGATGTCAGCATCTCGCCGACGATCACGCCAGCCACTGCGAGCGCCGTTCCGATGCGGAGGCCGGCGAGGATCGAGGGAAGAGCAAACGGTAAGAGGATCCGCAAATAGATCGTGCGTGTCGCCGCGCCGACCGACCGACCGAATTGTTCGTACCGTACATCGATCTGGCGCACCCCCGCCGCGGTGTTCAACGCGACCGGGATCAAGCTGCTGATGATCGCAAACAGAATCTTCGATTCTGGCCCGATACCGGCCCATACGACCAGCATCGGGTACCAGACAATCAGAGGAATGGCAAAGAGCGACGACAGAATCGGACCGAACGCCGCGTACGAGAATGCCGTCGCACCGACGATGAGTCCGATGCCGACACCGATGCTCAAGGACGCCAACAACGCAATGGCAATGCTGGTCACCGTGATGCGAAAGGCATGGAGGAACGGCACGCCGTCGGTGACCAGCGCAGAACCGATTCCGCTTGGCGAAGCAAGAATGATAGGATTGACGAGGCCAAGGCGTACGACACCCTCCCACACTACGAGAATAGCGAGCGCCGCTAAGAGCTTTCGCATCATGGGCTGTCCTTCGAACACGACGCCATCACAACGCAGGCGCCGTGCTCATCGCCTCATCCTCTGCAGGTTCGATCTCGATCATCCGCCAGAGACGATTGCGGATGCTTCCAAACGCGGGGCTGCCGATGACGTCGTACGTTCTGGGGCGCGGCAGATCGATGTCGACCTGCTCCAGGATTCTTCCCGGATGCGGCGCCATGACGATCACCGTGTCGGACAAGAAAATCGCTTCGGTGAGGCTGTGCGTGATCAGCAAAATCGTCTTGCCGGTCGCTTCCCAGATTCGTAGCAGCTCGTGGCCCATCTTGATGCGGTTCTGTTCGTCCAGGGCGCCAAACGGTTCGTCCATCAGGATGATCTGCGGCTCTTGTGCAAGGCCACGGGCGATCGACACGCGCTGCTTCATTCCGCCAGACAACTGGTGCGGGAAGCACTGGGCCGCATTTTCCAGACCCACGAGGCGCAGGTAATGCGCCGCGCGGCGAATGCGCTCCCGTTCGGGAATTCTCTGGATCTCGAGAGGGAACAGCACGTTGTCCATGGCCGTCTTCCACGGCATCAAGGTCGCGTCCTGGAATACGAAGGAAATCTTGCCCGGCGCCGGCCCTGTCACCGCGGTCCCGCCCACGGAGACTTGGCCCGAGGAAGAAGACAGCAGGCCCGCCAGGATTTGCAGCAATGTCGACTTGCCGCATCCACTGGGGCCGACGATCGATACGAAGGCCCCTTCAGGGACGTCAAAGTCGATCTTCTTGAGTGCCTGCACCGGGCCCGCGCTCGACGCGTAGTCCTTGCTCAGCGATCGCACCTCGATGGCGGCGGCCGTGGTCATGTCGAAGTCCTGGCGTGTGCACTGAGGCGTGTCTCCCACATACGCATTATTTCGTTGAAAGCGATCGTCGCGACGGAGATCAGTAGCACGGCCGCCATCAGTTCCTTCATTCGATAGTCCTCGCCCCACCGCATCATGAGAAAGCCGATGCCCGACTGGGAGGCATACATTTCCGCGAGCAGGATGCCGATCACGTCGAAGATGATTGCTAGACGAAGGCCCGAGACGAGAAGCGGTAGCATGGCGAT
>Ga0075425_100007951_pt1 | contig 11227 bp, 7 predicted proteins | sample SoiMethybrSBSTD4_FD_75300 | JGI IMG/M metagenome (GOLD analysis project Ga0075425, IMG submission 75300) | Bulk soil microbial communities from a Populus tree surrounding site in Tennessee, USA - Soil MetaG P. TD hybrid SBSTD4 | ecosystem: Environmental > Terrestrial > Soil > Tree plantation...
CAGAGCCTGACGATCACCACGTGCGCGCTCGGCGGCGCCACGCAACTGTTCTGGGCCAGCCCGCAGGGGTGGCGTCTGGTTTCGAATCAGACCTTCTACGAGGGGAGCGACGGCAATCCGTCCTGCATTCAGGTGGAGGTGGACGCGACGGGCACGTCCCCGACGATCGCGGACCTGGCCGGCACCTACTTCGCTTCCGGAGCGGACATCACGCCGCCGGCGCTGAAGCTGCCGGCGCCGATCAGCGTGACGGCATCAGGTCCTGACGGCGCAACGGTGACGTACGCCGCTTCGGCGACCGACGATACCGATCCCGCGCCAACCATGGCCTGCACGCCTCCGTCGGGCAGCGTCTTCCCGATCGGTACGACGACCGTGACGTGCACAGCGGCCGACGCGACTGGACATTCGTCGACGGGGACCTTCACCGTCACCGTGACGCAGCCGGCGCCGACCGATCTCGACGGCCGCATGCACGGCGACGGCTTCGTCGCCGACGGGTCGACGAAGCACCATTTCGAATTCGAAGTGGCCGAGCGCGGCGATCGGGAGCGTGGACGTTTCGACTACAACGTCACGGCGCCGAAGAAGGGCAAGACGCCCGAGCGCGACGATCGCTTCACGGCGACGTCGATCGGCGCGGTCACGTTCACCGACGACCCGGCGTCGGTGCCGGGACCGAAAAAACATCCGCCGGAGGCCGATTCCGTGCTGTTCTCCGGAAAGGGCAAGTGGAACGGCAAGAGCGGCTACACGTTCGAGGTGCGGGCCACCGACCGCGGCGAGCCGGGGACCGGCCGCGATTCGTTCGCGGTAACGATCAAGGACGCGTCCGGCGCCGTCGTCGCAACGGTGTCCGGCGTACTGGCGGGAGGCAATGTGCAATCCAACCGGGTTCATCCCATGTAAAGAGAGCGTCTGCGGCGAGCGTTTCTCTTAACGCACGCCGCAGCCACGCGAGTACCAGCGTTCCTGGAACTGCTCGATCGCGAACGGATTTCCGAGCGCGGTTACCTGGTTCGCATTCGCCAGGTAGCGCCCGTATGGCGGCGTCGCGTCGTCGGTCAAGCCGCTGACGGGGTCGCGGCGCGCGGCCAGCGTCGCCAGCCACCAGTCGTCGTCCACGGTGAAGAGCGGCGGCGGCGCGATCGCTTCGAGGTTGACGATCGCGCCCGGCAATCCGAAGAAATTGACCAGCACGAAGAGATTGAACTGCAGATCGGTCAGCGACGGCCCGCCGGGGAAGTTCGCCTTGAGCACGCTCCATGTGTTTGCGAAGGCAGACGACGGCCCGCCGCCTGCCGGCGGATGATCGCCACCGAACGCCTGCATCGCGAAGCCGATCGTCCCCGAAATCTGAGCGAGCGTTTCGCTGCCGCCGGGAACGGCCGCGTCGGTGACATCGATCGCCTTGTCGAAGCAGCCGGCGGCGCTGTGGACCACCTCGAAGTCGCCAGGCTTCAGCTGCGCGATTACGCCCGTGTCGCCGGCCAACGGCACACCCCCGACCACGACCAGCTGCACGTCACGCTCGGTCGCGTCGATCAGCCGTCGATATGGCGACTCCGGCACGCCCGCTTCGCGCGACGCCGGCGGCGTGACCGACCTGGGGGCAGGCGCCCCCGAAGTAGACGACCGGGGGGCAGGGGCCCCCGGAGTAGACGACCGGGGGGCAGGGGCCCCCGGAGTAGAAATGACGAGCAGGTCGGCCGCCTTGCCGGCTTCGATCGAGCCCACCTGGTCGTCCCAGCGGATCGCCGCCGCCGGATTGATCGTCACCATTTCGACGAGCAGCCGATCGAGCGCGCGGTCGGCCTCGCCGGAATTCCCGGACAGCCCGGGCACGAGATGCCGCTGCGCGGCGAGCACCCTTCGGTCGCGCAGCGCGCGATCGGCCACCTTCAGCTCCGTCAGCAGATTCGGAGAGCCGCTCGGCGTCCAGTCCGTGCCGAGCGACACAGGGACGCCCACGGCGAGTGCCTCATAAATTGACGTCGTCTTCCCGTACAGCAGCATGTTCGAGAGGGGCGACCATACGAGTTTCGCTCCGGCCTGCGCCATCTCCTCGAAGTCCGGCTGCTCGAGAGCCACGCCGTGGACGATCACCGTCGCGCCGGTCAACAGGTGCTTTGCTTTAAGGTCGGCGAATTCCGCGCGCGACGAAACCGGATCTCCGGGGCGGCGATCGCCGTCGCGCACGCCCTCGCCGAGGTGGACGAGCCAGGCGTCCAGTTCCCCTGCTTGCATCGCCGCGGCCAGCGCCTCCGCGTCGCCTGGAGGCATCAGGCCGATCGAATCGACACGATTCGCGATGCGCTGACGCCCGAAGTTCGGGCTCTCGGCGTTGCGCGCCAGCAGAGTGTCGTAGAGAGGACTCGAGCCTCCGCCATCGGTCGTCGTCGTCCCGCCGAGGATCATCCGCACCTTGCCGTACTTGATGACGTCGCTGAGAAGGAAGCCGTCGAGAATGGTCGCGGGGTTGTTGACGAGACGCAGCGCCTCGGGCGAGCCGCCCCTCCACTGACCGCGGTTCGCGTACGGCTCGGCGCCCGTCGGCCGTCCGAACGCGGCCTGCACGTGCGATGCTGGCGTCTGCCACAGCGGCAGCGCGTCGAAGAACGGATGATCGTGCAGGTTGATCAGACCGGGAAAGATGATCGCGTGCGGACCGAGCTCCGGACGGACGACGCCGTCGAGGGTGACGCCTTCGGGTGGCTTCGCGCCTTGCCACACCGCCGCGATGCGCCCGGCGCGCACGAGGACGCGGCCGTTCTCGAGGACCTCGCGTTCGGCGTTCATCGTCACGACGGTCCCTTCGAGCAGGATCGCCGGCGTCGGCGGCGATGCGGGACCGGCATGGAGCGTCGCGGTAAGCGCGAGCGACAGGGCGACGACGATTCTGGTGGACATAGTCGTTCCCGCGCGATTAGTCCGAGGTTCCTCCGTCGAAGCCGTCGATGCTAGCACGGTGGCCGAACCGCGAAACGACCATGACGCACTCAGTCCACGGATGAGCTGTTCTGTTAACTTCCGCTGCGGACCGGCCAGACCCGACCGTTGAAAGTCTTGGTGAAGGACCCGACGGCTTGACCGACGAGCCCGTGACGCAGATCGGCCAGCCAGGCGACGTTCGGCTTCTCGTCGCTCGTAGTACTCGACCAATAGAGCAGGTTGAACAGGTGAAAGGTGATGCCTGCAAACGAGGAAGGCCCTACTGACAGACAAGCCGTTCCTGCGTCGTTCGTCAAAGACGGCGGTGGCTGGAGCGCCAAGGGTCCTCCCGGATAGGCGCTGAGGCAGCCTAAAGCGACCGCGCGCGCGATCGTCGCACTCCACTCGTCCTCGGTCGGCAATCGCCAGTCGCCCGGCGACGACTTGTCCGTCAGACTGCCGCCGCAGTCGCCGTCCTTCAGGGCCGCAGCCGTCTGATTCGCTGTCGCCCAATCGGCTTCGCCCAGACAGGCCGCGTCCTTCAGCCAGATCAGTCCCGTGACGGTATCGGTCACCGTGCCGTTTCCGCAATCGACGAAACGGTTCGTGTTGTCGAAGCACCCTCCGTCCGCGCGCCGTGAGGGTGCGACAGCACCGGTGGGACCTGTCGGCCCTGTCGGCCCCGTCGACCCTGTCGACCCCGTCGACCCTGTCGACCCTGTCGCGCCCGTTGGTCCCTGCGGACCGACAGTCATGAAGGGCAACAGCGTGACGCTCAGATCGTTGTTGCCCGAGCGGATCGTCACTGTGCGAGTATCGGCCCTCCAGCCCGAACCCGGAATCTGCACGGTGACGATGTGATCGCCCTCCGTGAGTGCGACATTCATCGGCGTCACCTTGCCGGTGTCGACGCCGTCGATGGCGACTTGCGCGCCTGATGGGAATGACGTCACCTTCAGCGTCGCAGCCGCTCCTCGCGCGGCAACTCCGAGCGAAGCGAGCAGGACGATGACGATCGGGGCTGTGCGAACCATTCGCCTCACCTGTTCATCCGTTGACATGCCTCAACTCCGTTTGTGTGGCTGGTTATTCGAACTTCACGCCCGCTGTCGCGACCATTCGCATCTGCTTGATGATCGCGGAGCGAAATCACCGTCGGTCGGTTGTGCTCGGCGGCGCCAGACGCCACAGATCGGAAGTGACGCGATTGGTTTCGTAGAGAAACCCGGTTGGCGCGATTGCGTTTCCGAGACTCGTGCTGATGGCGTTCGCGCCCCGCCGATCGTGAAAGTGCCGGGCGGCGAACGGCTTTCCGACGAGATGGCCGCGCTCGTCGACGCGCTGGCCCCAGAGGCACCGGTAGCCGTCGGTATCGAGCAGCAAGTACAGCGTCCGCGAATCGTCCGACCAGCCCGCCGGGCGCCCGGTCGTAGTGGGCTCGTCGATTTCCATCCCGTGTTCGATGGGTCCCTCACCGGTACCCGGCATCGCCGAGATCAGCACTTTCGCAACCGTGCCCGTCGTTCGGCGCCACGCGATCGCGTGATCGTCGGGCGACACGCTTGGCCGCTCGATGCGATCGCGGTTGCCAGCGACGAGATCGCGCGTCGCGCCGGACGCGATGTCGATCGTGCGGATCAGCGCGTCGCCGACGGCGACCACCGAACGACGGTTGTCCGACAGGAACTGATACGCGCCGCAGTTGTCGCAAAGCGGGCGTGGAACGCCGCCGCTGGTATCGACGATGAACGCGCGTCCGTTCACGGTGACCGACTGCCGCCCTGCGTCCGCGACGGTGTACGCGATATGTGATCCATCCGGTGAGACCGTCGGGTTGACGGCGAGCAGCGATTCCACGGACAGCACCATCTCCTGCTGGCCGGTCGTCATCGCCTTCCGCCAGATTTCGTTGCGGCGATCCGCGCGCCGCTCGAAGACGACGATCGAGCCGTCCCGGGTCTGGCTCGCGCGTCCGCCGACGCCGCTGCCGTCCGCATACAGTTCGATCGGAGGATCCACTGCGGGGATCGCCGCGAGCGGCGCGCGCTCGATGACGCGCTGCGCCGACGATTCGACGAAGACGATCTGGCCGTCGCGGCTGGCCGCCGGATCGCGATACAAACCGGCGCCGTGCGCCCTGATCGCTGCGGGGCCGGCGACACGTCCGGAGGAAGGGGAGATCGGCAGCGCCCAGATATTTCCGGACTCGGCGACGATCACCCCATCGGCCGTCCACGATCCGACCGTGACGCGCTCGCGAGTCGCCAGTTCGCGCCAGCCGCCGAGATCGAACGCGCCAGTCCTGACCGGCGCCCGCCCGTCGAGCGGCGCCCACCACCAATCGAACGTCTCGGCCAGCGGCGCTTTTGCGTCCCGGCGTCCGACGAAGATCAATGATCGTGAGTCGGGGGCCCAGACGGGGTTGCGCGAGACGAAGAAGTCCTTCGCGACCTGAACCGGGGCGCCGCCATCGAGCGCGACGACGAAAAGAGACGAGGCGGTGGCGGACGGATCACCACGAAACTGTCCGGTCCAATACGCGAGCGATCGTCCGTCTGGAGAAAGCCGCGGATTCCGCCCGCCCGCCACGACGAGCCGGGGCGATCCGCCGCCGAGGGGAGACGTCAGATACACACCGCCGCCGCCACGCTCCGATCGAAAGGCGAGCATGCTGCCGTCGGCGGAGAAGTCGGGATCGCTGTCATCGCCAGGGTCGTCGGTCACCCGGACCGGCGTGCCGCCGGCGACCTGCTGTACCCAGATGTCGAGATCGCCACGGCCGGCGCGGTCGGACGCGAACGCGAGCAGACGGCCGTCGGGCGACAGCGCCGGCGACTGCGCGCGCGACCCTTCGTATGTGACGCGCTCGACCCGCGCGGCCTGAGGCGAGGCAGGCGGTGCAAGCAGTCGCGTCGCGAAGCTCGCCGCCCCGACGACGACCGCGGCGGCCATCGCGCTCCACAGCGCCCACGGGGCCCACAGCGCCGATCGCGAGCGCGGCCGATGCACGTGGGCGTCATCGGCATCGAAATGCACGTCGCCGATATCCCGGAGCCGCTGCTTCGGATCTTTTTCGAGGCATCGCCGGAGCACGCCGTCGACCGTGCGCGGCAGCGGGACAGGCAACCGGCTCCAGTCCGGTTCGCGCTCGAGAATCGCGGCGATGGCGTCGGATGTCGTCTCGCCGGGAAACGCCCGGCGACCGGTCAGCATCTCGTAAAGCACGCAGCCGAACGCCCAGATATCCGTCCGCTTGTCGACAGCCTTGCCTCGCGCCTGTTCCGGACTCATGTACGGCGCCGTCCCGAGCAGCACGCCGGGCACCGTCTGACCAAGCATGGTCGGCGAATGCGTGAGCGCGTCCGCCGTCGGCGCGTCGGCGTCCTTCGCGAGACCGAAATCGAGAACCTTGACGACATTCCCCGCTGTGACGATGACGTTCGCGGGCTTGAGATCGCGATGGACGATGCCGCGCTCGTGCGCGGCGTCGAGGGCGCCGGCGATCTGCCGGGCGATGGCGAGCGCGTCGCGCAGCGGCACCGGTCCGCGGCGGATGCGATCGGCCAGCGTCTCGCCGTCGACGAGCTCGAGCACGAGCGCCGTCACGCCGTCGCTCTGTTCGAGGCCGTAGATCGCCGCGATGTTTGGATGATTGAGCGACGCCAGCACGCGCGCCTCGCGCTCGAAGCGCGCGACGCGATCGGGATCGGCGGTCAACGCCGGCGGCAGAATCTTGATCGCGACGACGCGGCCCAGTTTCCCGTCGTGAGCGCGGTAAACCTCCCCCATCCCGCCCGCGCCGATCAGCGCCTGCAGTGTGTACTGGCCGATGCGCGAGGGGAAATTGCTGGGCGAGATGGGGCGATTCTACACGGGCGAGAGTCCGTATGGCGGCGCGCGGACAATGGGGCCGGCTCCATCGACGGAGCAGCATTTTTTAAAGTCGAGGTCGCAGATGTCACTGGGGTGCGTGAACAAGAATTTCTGATGACTTCCCGCAGTTTCTGACCTACGATCAGCGGCCGTTGGTAAAGCCGCGTCCACGGAACCGTCAACCATCCCCCCGCTGCCCTGATGGCGATTCAAACCATGTCGTCGAGAGTCCCCGACACGAGTCGACCCGTCCTGCACTGCCCGCGCCAGGCCTGACACACTGAACGGGTGCGTCGGTCGACGCACGGGATTGTCCGCCGGCTCAAGCGGCGGTTGCCATGATCTGGATTTTCGAGCGTGGCGGACAACGCGCCAAGCTGGAAGTGCTCTACCTCGCGCGTGACAAATACGAAGTGCGATTCCTGGACGCCGATGGCGTCGAGCACGTCGAGACCTTCACCAACGCGACCGACGCGGGAAACCGCCAGGTCGAATTGTTTCACACGCTGTCGTCGCAAGGCTGGGAACGGACCGGCGGCTGGAAGCTTTAGAGGACGATGACGGCTCACCGCGGAACGATCGTCGACATCTACATCGCGAGGCAGCGCGGCATCGTCCGAGGCGACGACGGCCGGGAGCATCCGTTTCGCCGGGATGAGATGGCGCTCTACATGGATTTCCGGTCGCTGAAGCTGGGCGACCGCGTGTCCTTCGAAATCGACGCCAACGGCGACCCGATCAACATCGAACGCTCGGATCGATAGCCGCGACCGTCGACAACCGATTCATTCGCATCGCCCTGATCCGATTCCAATACTGCGTTCGTGTCTGACGATCGATCCCAAGCCCCATGACGCCGATCGAATAGGCCAGCAGCGTGACCGCGATTTCGACCGCGACGACCGCGATCGGAACCGGACCGATCACGGTGACGCGGATCACGGCCGCAGCCGCCGCCGCCGGCAGTATCCCCGACAAGGCCGGCGCAAACATCAGCCGCAGGGCACCGCCGACCTCGAGGTCTACGGCTCGTGCGGCCGCCGGCAGGATGAAGAACAGATGCCCGATGGCAAGAGGGATGGCGGTTCCAACCGCGACACCCGTCAATCCCCAGTAACGAACGAGGACGACGCTCAGGAGTAGATTCGCCGCCGATTCCGCAATCCAGATCGCGGCCACCATCCGGTGGCGCCCGAGCGCAATCAGCACTTTGTTCATCGGGGCGTGGGCGACGACGATCGCCGTCGCCGTGGCGAGGGCCGCCAGCGCTCCCGTGCCGCCTTCGAAGCCGGGCCCCATCCACGCCCGCACCAACGGGCCGCCGAGCGCGACCAGACACAGCATGGCTCCGCAGCCGAGGACCGTCGTGACGCGCGTGCCGTCGATCATGATCGCGCGCAATCGCTCGGTATCGCGCCGGGCGCCCATCGACACGGCCACCGGAAACAGCATGCCGCTGAACTGGTCGCAGAAACGGCGTTGGTACTCGGCGAGTCGCAGCGCCACCGCGTATACGGCGATCGCCGCGGTGCTCATGGCCGCGCCGATCACGACATTGTCGATGTTGAACCCAATCTGAACCGCGATGTCGATGACGAACATCCAGACGCTGAAGGCCGTGACTTCCCGCCAGCGATCCGCCCGGAACAGACGCGGCGTGATGCGGAGCGCCGGAAACACCCGCCGCGCCGTGGCGGCGTATCCGACGTAGCCGAGGATATTGACGAGCGCGGTCGCTGCCACGAGCGGGACGATGCCGTATCCCGATCGCAGTAAGCCATACGTCACCACGGCGTTCGCGATGACCACGGCGATCGCGACGACGTTGTTCAGGACGAACCCCTGGCGTGCATTCGTCACCGCGCCGAACACGGTCATGGGGAAGCCGATGGCGACACGCGTGGCGAGAATGGCGATGACGATCCTGGCGGTCGCCACGTCGGCGGCGTTCAGATGCGGGAATCTCGGGAGGACCCAGGCCATCAGCGCCGCGGTGATGCCGAGCACCGCGATGCCGATCGCGGCGTAGACGCACACGAACGTGCTGACCACGCAGTTCATTTCGCCGGCGTCGCCGCGCGCATCGGCCTCGACAATGTGCCGGACGATACCGTTGCCGTATCCAATGTCGAGCAGCTGGAAGTACGTCGTCATCGACGCAACCAGCATCCACAATCCGTATTGCGCCGCGCCGAGGTGGTGGATCGTGAACGGCATCAGCAGCGCGCCCGCGACGATGTTCAGCAGCAGCAGGAGGTACCTGGTCGCCGTGCCCGCGATGAGCGATCGCGACGTCGCGTGCATGGACGACCTCAGGACGCGAGGGACGGCGAGGCCTGTTGCGACGCGTTCTGGTGGCGGAACCGCCATCGGTCGCTCCAATAGCCGGCGAAGTAGGACAGCCGCGTCTCGTGCCGCACGCGGGCGCGGCTGTCGCCCGACCAGAACGTCCGTCCCCATTGAGCGGCGTCGCTCAATGCTTCGCGATACATGAACCGGGGCACGCCGAGCACATGCGGCGTCTGGCGAAGATCGAGGCCGAGCTCCGTAATCGGATGGAGCAGATCCACCCGCGAACGGCAGACGCCCTTGCCGAACCACCAGCGGCGAAAGTAGTCGCGCGAGAGACGGCCGGCCGGCACGAGATGCCGCACGCGCATCGAAGGCACGTAGAGACCCCGGGCGGAAGCCGCGCGGGCACGACGGAGGAATTCCGGAAGCTCCTGACCGAGAATCGTGCGCCCCTGCGCGCGTCCCAGCGTCGGCATGAACGTGCCGGTGCGATCGAAGAGCTCGCGGCGGAACGCGACGTTCGCACCGAGCGGAACTTTGTGATGGTCTTCGAAGACGAACGATTCCTGGCCGTAGTCGAGGATGGCGACCGCACCCCAGAGATCGGTCCTGTCGAGCGGGAACCAGCCGGGCGGCTGCGCTTCCCACAACGGCTCGACCGGACCTCCCGTGTACATGAACGGCGTCGACGCGTCGAGGAGCGGTGCACAGGCCGCGACCAGCCACTCTTCGCTGACGACAACGTCGTCGTCCGTGCTCGCGATGACGCGTCCGACGCCGGAGGCGAGGCCTCGATTGAAGGCGGACGACTTGCCTGGCGCCGCCTCGTAGACGTAACGCAACGGAACCCTGAAGGTGGGGACCATACTCTCGACCGCGCGGCGCGTGTCGTCCGTGGAGTTGTTGTCGACCACCAGCACGTCCCATTGCCAGTCGCGGGGAACCTGTAAGCGCCCCAGGCTTTTCAGCGTGCGCTCCAACAGAGCCGCACGGTTGAACGTGCAAATGAGGACAGTCACGTCGGATCGCGGCGAGGTCGTCATCGCGTAGTTCCGTCCTGCCAGCGCCGTGCCGTATAAGGAACCCGCGACGAGCGGAAGCAGGAGACGAAAAATACGGAGAGAGCGCAGAGCAAGAGGATCTGGCTGTCGGCGTTCAGAACACCAGCGGGCGGTTCTACACAGAGGCGAAATAAGGAAAATGACCGTCGAAAGGGCCGGCGGCGCGGACGCCATGGAAGAGTTTTGCGCGGCGGGATGCGCGGGAATCGCGGAAAATCGTCAGTAGTCGGCCGATGGCGGACGTGATTCGGCAGATCGATTAGCTGTGAAGATTCTCTGGCTCGCGACCGCGATGCTGCTGGCTGTCGGAGCGGCCCAGACACCCGACCCCGCATCTGCGCGCAAAGAGGGCGGCAGGGCGACCGTCACTGATCGACGTCCCACCGGCTTCACGCCGGCGACGAACCTGTCCGCCAGAGAGCGGCGCGAGAACTTCGAGGCGCTGTGGAACATCATCGACGCGCAGTACGCGCACTTCGTGCTGAAATCGATCGATTGGGCGCAGATTGGCCGCCGGTACCGAGCGCGGCTCGATGCGGTCGCCGGAGACGATGACTTCTACCTGATGCTGTTTCAGCTCGTGAACGAGCTGAAAGACACACACTCGTGGCTCGACAACTACAACGCTCCGACGTTGGCCGATGTTCCGGACCTGCCGGTCGACTTGTTCCAGCAGAAACCCTTCGTCGTGGCGGGTCCCAGGGCGGGATGGGAAGTGCTGTCGGTGGACGGGATGACGCCGACCGAAAAGATGGAATCGTTGAGACGGTACTTGCGTGCCTCCTCCTCGGAACGCGCGTTCCGGCGTCAGGCCGCGCGGTCCCTGCTCGCGGGGAACGCGAATGATCCTGTGGTGGTGGAACTGCGGTCGCCAGAGGGTGGCATCGACAGGCTCTCCTTGAGGCGGGTCGGCCGGAGGAGTCGTCCGCCCGTCCCGGCCGCCGCGGTCGAATTGACGCGGCAGCAGTTCGTCCACTTCGGCCGTCTCGCATCGGGTCCGGGCTACATCCAGATCGAATCGTTCAACGGCCGGCAGGAAATTGCACACGAATTCGACCGCGCACTCGACG
>Ga0075425_100007953_pt1 | contig 11225 bp, 8 predicted proteins | sample SoiMethybrSBSTD4_FD_75300 | JGI IMG/M metagenome (GOLD analysis project Ga0075425, IMG submission 75300) | Bulk soil microbial communities from a Populus tree surrounding site in Tennessee, USA - Soil MetaG P. TD hybrid SBSTD4 | ecosystem: Environmental > Terrestrial > Soil > Tree plantation...
GAACAGCGCGGCAGCTCGGCCATGCCGCACAAGCGCAATCCGGTCACCTGCGAGCAGATCAGCGGCTTGGCGCGTGTCGTTCGCTCCAATATGGTTGCCGCCTACGAAAACATCGGTCTGTGGCACGAGCGCGATATTTCGCACAGCTCGGTCGAGCGCATTATTCTTCCCGATTCCACGATTCTGGTTGACTACATGCTCGCCAAAATGACCGCCGTAATCGACGGCATGCGCGTCTTCCCCGAACGCATGAAGCGCAACCTGGATGCCACACAGGGCTTAGTTTTTTCCGGGCAGTTGCTGCAAGACCTGGTTGAAAAAGGCATGCCGCGTGACGAGGCCTACAAAACGGTCCAGGAAAACGCCATGGCTGCCTGGGAAACCGACAGCAGCTTCCGCGACCGCATCGGCGAAGATCCGCGCATCACCAAATACCTGGACAGCAAAGCTCTTGAGCACACGTTCGACCTGCAGCGCCACCTCCGTTACGTAGACGCCATCTTCGCGCGGGTCTTCAGCGAAAGATCCAACGCCAGCAAAGCCTGAAAGTTTTCGCCCTAAACAGAAGCGCCCCGATCGCCTGAGCGATGGGGCGCCTTTTTTCACCTCTTCTGAATCCGACTTGACGCCCGATTCAGCTGCGGAGGCGGAAATTCAAACTTTACGACTCCACGCGCTGCACGTAGCGCGCTTCCGAAGTATCCACACGAATCTTATCACCTTCATTCACGAACGGTGGAACGGGGACCACCAACCCGGTTTCCAAAGTTGCCGGCTTCATGACAGAACTCGCCGTAGCTTTCTGAATCGTAGGCTCGGTCTGCGTCACCCGCAAGTCCATGGTATCCGGCAAATTGATGCCGATCGCCTTTTCGTCGTGGAATTCCACTTTCACCACGGTATTCGGCACCAGGTAATACGTCGTTTCGCCCAGCTCTTGGCGCGACATTTCCATCTGCTCGTAGCTCTTGGTATTCATGAAGTGGAAGCTATCGCCTTCGCTGTACAAATACTCGAATTCGATTTCATCCAGGATGGCGCGTTCTACGAACTCTTCCGCGCGAAACCGGTAATCAATCATGGTTCCGGTGCGCAGGCTCTTCAGCCGCGTCTGCATCGAACCGCGCTTGTTTCCCGGCGTGCGGTGATCGGTGCTGAACACCGTATACAATTCGTTTTCGTGCAGGATCACCATGCCGGGGCGGAGCTGTGTCGCTTTAATGCTGCTCATTTTTCGTCCAATACCTTCGGTTAGATTTCGGAAATCCAGCGAGCGGTCGCTCTGCGAGGCGGCGCGGGCGGAATCACCTGCCTGCAGCAGCAGGCGAGACGCGCTGAGCCAAATAACCCGTTCAGCGCGAAAAATTAGTATAGATGCGGCCCGCAATCGGGTCAATTGTGGTTACCTATCCGGTATGACCGTGCCCTGTCCCGCAACCATCCGCCAGCTCTGCGGGCTCCCGACATAGACATGCAGGAACCGCGATTTAACCTCGCTGACCACGCCCAGCAACTCGGCCTTCATTTCGGTCCAGCCGGTCACGATTCCCGTGACACCGAAGGCTTGCACCGAAACGTCGTGTGGCACAATTCCGCGAAACTTCATCGCCCCCGATCGCAAATATTTCAGCAGTTCGTTCCTGGAAATCACGCCGCCCATGAAGTCATTCAGAAAGAATCCTTCCGACAGGATTCCTTCGAGCGCCACCACATCGGACGATAGCAACGCGGCGTCGAATCGGCGTTCCATCGCCAGCAATTCCTCACCTTTTGCATCCAGTGAAGCTTCCGTATGGGCCATAAAGTCTCCAATCCGCTCCAATTGATTGGATTGCGCAGTCAGTCCGCAGGTTTTGTCATCTTTCTGTCTGCCGCTGCGTTCGCCATAATCTTCTCAATCTCCGCCGGATCCCGCGGCAATCGCTTGCTCAGCAACTCGTATCCTGATTCCGTGATCAGCACATCGTCTTCAATGCGCACTCCCAAATTTTCCTCGGGAATATAGATCCCCGGTTCCATCGTTACCACCATTCCCGGCTCCAGAGGCTTGCAATAGGCACCCGGATCGTGCACATCGAGCCCGATGTTGTGGCCCAGGCCATGGATGTAATACTGCCCCAGCTTTTTTCCTTGCAGGTCCCGACCATGTGAATTGATGTATTCGAACGAAATCTTGTACACGCTCTTGTCGCCGGTCTTGCATAGATTCATTCCCGGCTTCAGCGCCGCCATCGCTGCGTTTTGCGCGCCCAGCACGATATCGTAAATCTCCCGCTGCCGCGCCGTAAACTTTCCATTCGCGGGTAACGTCCGGGTAATGTCCGCCGAGTAGCCGGAATACTGCGCACCCACGTCCAGCACCACAATGTCACCATCTTGAATCTTGCGATCCAGCTTGTCGTAGTGCAGCGCCGTCGAGTTCGGCCCCGCGCCCACAATCGGCGCGTACCCTTCCGCTTCCGATCCGCCCATGGCGTGCACTTCCACCATCTTTGCCGCCACCTGGTATTCCCGCAGGCCCGGTTGCATCATCTTCATCGCCACAAGATGCGAATCCAGGGACAGCTCGATCGCCTTCTTCAAAAACGCGATCTCTCCCGGCGACTTGATCACGCGCAGCGCTTCGATGTTGCCGCGCACGTCCTTTAGCTTGATTTGTGGCTCTGCCATTTGCAGCCAGTCCACTACCGCTTTCTCGTGCGGATACCCGCCGTTTTCCTTTTCGTAAGGCAGGATGGTGTAGAAATAGACTGCGTAAACCTTGGCCAGCCGTTCCACCACAGCCCGCATTTCGCCGAATGCCTGCACTGTCGAAAAACCTGTCCGCGAGCTGATGTCCGCGTCCGCCGGCGACATGCGCACACCGTTCCATTTTTCTTTCTGCGGGTCTTTTGCAGGTAGGAACAGGATTTCTCGAGGACCATCCCACGCTTCATGCTCGCCGCTTTTTGGCGCCGGCAGAATGATCAACCCCGCACCTTCTTCGTTGTGGCCGGTAAGGTAGTAAAAATTGTCTTCCTGCGCAAACACGTAGGACTGCGAAGACTCTTCGTGGCCCGTGAACCCCCACAAAACCACGGGCCCATCCACCTGCGCGGCGATACTCGTCCTCCGCGCCGCGTAAACCTCATTCGGTTCGCGTTCCCGCCGCTGCTGCGCCGGCAAACCTATCGCGATCAACAGCCAGACGACGGCGGCGAGGCCGCTCCGCAAGGCAAACGTCCAGCGCAGTATTCTCAATTTCATCCTAAGAGCTCCGATGAAGAATGAACTCAATATTCCGCCGAGGGAAAGCGGATGCCAATTCACAGGGACATCAGAATAGTACCGAGAGATCCTGGTTTAGTAAAAGTGAGCCAGCGTTGCCGATCGGTCTAATGTATTGGCACCCATTTATTGCATTCAGGCGCGTTCAACGGCGAACTCAGCGGATCGCCGCCTACTTTAAAGCGGATCACTCCATCCGATGTCGAGCAAAAGCTTCTGGTGCCAGTTTCACCCGAAGCTGGCATGGCGGTAACGACGAAGTCCGAGCACACGTTCAGCTTGCATATGCCTTTCAGATTAAAGCGATAGCCGGATTTGGTGCACCACCCTTCCACCGTGCAATTCTCCGTCGCCAGGGAATCGTCGATGAGGTCTGCGTGCTCCGGTGTTGGTTTCTCCGGATTGGCGTGATTCGGACCGAGCTTGCTTAGATTCGGCGCGAACCCTCTGCTGGGGTACGCGACTTCATAGGTAATTTCCGCCGTATTGATGGTGCGCACGCTGCCCACCGCGCTAGCTTCATTGGCCGCCATGCGCGAGCGCAGCAGGTTGGGAATAGCAATCGCCGCTACCACCAGTGTTGTCGTTACATCCGTGCCGTGGCTTCGGCTCGCCTCGCGGATGGTGGTGTCATCTGCGTAAAAACCAGTCACCGATGGCAAACTCTGGCCGATGAGTTTCGCCGCAACGTCCGCCAGCTCGGGCGCGAATCGCCGCAACTGCAGCGACCACATCGCCGCTGGATCCTGGAAATACAGCGCCGAAGCCTCCAGCGAATGTCCGGGTGGCAACGCGGCCAGCAGGGCCTTGGATTTCGCGAGCGATTCGCCGCTGCGATCGAGGCGCACAGCATCCGCTACCGCCGAGTGTCCCGACCCTACAACCAATCGGCCGTCCACGAACACATAGGCGATTTCCGTTGGTGCCGGTGCAGAGTCCGTCGGCGAGCCTGCCGCTCTGCCGCGCGGAATTTCGATGGAGGTAAATTTCAGTCCGTCCAGCTCAGAGCGCTGTGGTTTGACGGGCGCTGCCGCGAGAAGTGTGTCGAAGGTGCGCTGCAAACGCTCCGCATCCTGCACTTTGAAAATGGCTCGCCAGAGCGGCTTCGCTTCCGTGACGTCCAATTCCAGGGTCATTTCGCCATCCAGGTTCGCCAGCACGTCATCCTTCAAGCTCAGCTTCAGCATGCTTTCGAATTGCGTTAACGCCGCGAAGACGTTCTGATTCGTCGCACTGGCCATCATGCGAAGGTCATCAAACATCTGTGCCGGATTATGAAGCACAATCGTCAGCGCCATCGTCGCGTTGGGCGAAACGAAATCCAGCGTGGTCAGGCGCCGCGAGTTCGCGAGCCACGCAGCAGCTCCTTGGCGCGGCGACGTGAAGCTCAATTCCGCCTGGCCCACGGTTTGACCGTCAAGGGACTTGCGATCCCAAACCAGATACTTCAGGTCGCCAAATCCATTTCTTTCGAGGGGCGCAATCTCTCGTTGAGCAATCGGCGGCAGCTCAGCCAGGATTCTGTGCAGATCCGCGGCTGCCAGCGTGCTCACCCCGCCGGCATACTCCTTGCCGATTCGCTGCTGAAATGGCGATGGTGAATCGCCTTTGCTGCCGTGCAGATCCAGTCGCTTATTGAGATCCCGCAGCGTGGCTATGTCCGACGAGGCCACGACGAAGTCCGCTCGTACCAGCACCAACAGCTCTTCGGCGGGTGCCTTGATTGCAACGGTGGCCAGCGACTGCGGGTCCACGACTCGAACGCCCGGTTTCGATTTCCCTGCAAGCTCGCGAAGATTCTTCTGCAGATACTCCTTCAGACCGGGCTTGCGGATTTCCGCCAGTGCCAGAAAGGCCGGTGCTTGGCCGCCCATCGTTCCGGACAAAGCAATCTCGCTGCCCAGAAACTGCTGGACTTCGGACAGTTTATCGAGTGAGTCCTCGATCTTCGGTTCCAGCTCGGCCCATTCTTTATTCTTGCGCACCCAATCGCGCAATACCGCGCTCTCTTTCAGTTCGGCGCGCAGGATCTCCGCCGCCTGATGCGCGGCATCGCCGTAATTCGGAATTGCCGCGTACATCACCGTCGATTCCGGAAGCAGCGGAAGCAATCGGCTCTCGCTGCGCGGCTCCGGATACTGAATGCCGTTCTGCAAGCTGGCGAGCAGATGGCCGACGGCCGTCAGCAGCCCCGGGTATTTGCTGTTCCATTCCTTCAGCATGGTGCCGGGCGACGGTGCGACTTGTGATGGTTCGACACGCGGTTGCTCGGCGGGCGGTGTTTGCGCGCCGCACGCCCACGCATGAAAAGTCAGTAGGACGAACCCGGCGAACGGTCGCGCGCACCAAGGGAATCGCCGCGGGAGGAGTGGGAGTTTCATGGGTTGGGCTCCAGGAAAGAAAGGGTGACCTGATATTCCGAGAATACCGGCCGCGCGCGCTGTTCGCCAGAACTATGCAGTTAACCGATGTGCAATTCAAAAACGTGCGGACTGTGCGTATGCCGGCCCGTGACCTTCGGCCGCCGATGGGACTCCTGCCAATGCCTTGGCCTCACCCCGGGCGCACGGGAAGAGACTGCCTGTTGCTTCCTTCGCTGTAGCGAACATGGGTCGCCAGTCCATTGGCTGTAAGAATGGTTTCCGGGACACCTCTTCGCGGCCGGCTGGACTCAATTGCGCATAGCGATATTCGAATTTCTGGCCACCCGCCAGGACTTGCGTTTTGATATTGCCGTGGTCCGTGGTATCTGGCGGGAGTTTACGGCTATTTCATTTCGACTTCCACGATTTGGCCCGGCGTCGTTCCAACGTTTGTCAGGTTGTGCGCGAGGGCACCTCCTGGCGGCACATCCACATAACGAAACCCGCCCGCTTCCACGGCCCGCGAAGCGCTCTTGCCGTCGGAAGAATTCATCTGCAGGTTCAGCGCAGTTACGGAAACAATCACGTACGGACGGACGTGTTTATGCATTGGCGTACTGGCGCCCGGCGCGAGCACATAGTTATAAATGCGTGAGCTGGGATTTTCCGCTGCTACGGGCCCAGCCGGATCCGGAGACGGCTGGGCCGGCCGCTGCGCGAATTCGATGTCCAGCACTTCGTAGCGCGCCTGGCCCACGTTGTGTACGCGGTGCGTGTAGCTGTCGCTCTCGAGCGTCATGGCCGCGAACTCTCCCGGCTTTACCGGATTTGAAGGGCCTTCCGGTTTTTTCCAGTCCTGCTGTGTGGTCGACGTCGCGGAAAGCTGAATTGCCACGCGGTCATGGATGTGAATGTGATATTGCGTGTATTGGCCGGGCGGAAGCGTCAGCCGCAGCACCATCACCGCATCATTCTTTAATTCCATCTTGTGTAATGGCTCTTCTTCCACCGGCACCGGTTTTTCGGTCTTCTGCGGAAGCAACGAGAACAGCAATGGCAGCACCACAACAAAGGAAGCAAGACCAAATTTCACGGTGTCACTCCTTGCTACAGACTTCCCTCACTTGCAACGCCACTCAAAATCCGGGAGCGCCAGTGGCGGCCGGACGCATTTCCGGCGCGTTCACGCGGAAGCGCAAATGCGCGAAATAGGTTTGCCCGAGCGACATGAAGCCGGTATAGAGATAGCCCCACACAAAAAGAAGCAGAAAAGGAATGGTCGCGTAATTCTGGTTGGAGATTGCGTACACCACCGTAAACGAGAAGTAGATGCCCAGCGAGATTTCCGCGTAGGGCATCCAGCCCGCTTTGTTTTTATATTTCTTGGCGACGAAAGTGTCTTTCTTGCCCTCGATCTTGAATTTCGGCGTGCGCGCAAAATCGCTCTTTACGCCAAACAGGGCCTCCAGCACCGCTTTGGCGTTGCGAATGGAGATGCCGATGCCCGTGGCCATCACGAACGGCATATACAGAAACGTCGTCCACCAGGACTTGGGCCGTAATTCCTTTTGCGCCACCAGGTAAAAGCTGGAAATGGAGCAGGTGGAGGCGAGAAACAGCGGCAGGTCAATAAGCAGCATCTGCAGCCAGCCCTGATAAAAGCGCACGATCATGGCGGGTAGCAACATCGCGGAAAACAGCACCATCAGCGGATAGCTGATGTTCGCAGTGAGATGAAAAAAAGCCTCCGCTTTCACGTGCCACGGCGCTTTGGACCTGAACACTTGCGGCAAGATCTTTTTCGCAGTCTGCATCAAGCCCTTGGCCCAGCGTGCCTGCTGCGCTTTGAAGCCGTTCATATCCACCGGAAGTTCGCTGGCGCATTCAATGTCCGGCAAATACAAGAATTTCCAGCCCTTGAGCTGCGCGCGATAAGAAAGATCCGTGTCCTCGGTGAGGGTGTCGTGTTCCCAGCCGCCGGCGGCGTCAATCGCGGCCCGCCGCCACACCCCGGCGGTGCCGTTGAAATTAAAAAATGTTCCGCGGCGGGAGCGCGCGCCGTGTTCGACCACGAAGTGGCCGTCGAGCAGAATCGTTTCCACCTGTGTGAGCAGCGAGTAGTCGCGATTCAGATACGTCCAGCGCGTCTGCACCATACCGATTTCAGGTCTTTGAAAATACGGAATCGTGCGGCGCAGAAAATCGCTTTCTGGAATAAAATCGGCGTCGAAGATAGCGACGAATTCGCCGCGCGCGGTCTTCAATCCGTTTTCGAGAGCGCCCGCTTTGAAACCCTCGCGATTGCTGCGATGAATGTAACTGACCGGCAGGCCTTGCGCTGCATGGCGTTCCACGCAAGCGCGCGCCACTTGCTGCGTTTCGTCGCTAGAATCGTCGAGCACCAGCACGTCCAGCAGTTCCGACGGATAGTCGAATTTTGAAACAGCTTCGACTAGCCGCTCGATCACGTAGCGCTCGTTGAAAATCGGAAGCTGGACGGTGACGCGGGGCCAGTGCGTGACCGGTGGCGGGGGGCCGGGGACGTTCTTGCGGTATTTGTAGTAATGGTAGACCAGCCAGTAACGGTGCAGGCCGTAAACTGCGAGGATGATGAGCACGATGAAGTACGGGATCATCATCATCAGGTCGAAAGCGTTGGCGTGATAGATGCCCGAGAAGGTCTTGTCGGTCAGCTTGTGCCAGTAGTTGTAGGCAGAATTCTGGGCGATGGCCCAGACGATAGCGCAAAGATTCATGTGCGTGCACATTTTACGGGCTTTAGACCCGGCGCGCCAGAGGAGCGCAAGCGGTGGCAGAGGCGGCCAGTCCCGCGAAGGACGAAGTGAAGAAGGGACGCCGGGGCGAAATTGCCCGCGCGTTTTTGCGCTTGGGATTTGTGGCGTTTGGCGGAGCGGCGTCGCACATCGGATTGATGGAAGAAGAATTCGTACGGCGGCGCAAGTGGCTCTCCCGCGAAGATTTCCTGGACCGGCTGGGTGCTGTGAATCTGCTGCCGGGGCCGACTTCGACAGAAATGGTGATTTATCTGGGCCAACTGCGCGGCGGTTTTTCCGGACTGCTGACCGCGGGCGCGTGTTTCATTTTGCCGGCGGCGTTTATGACGCTGGGGCTGGCGTGGGCGTATGTGCGGTACGGCGCGTTGCCGGAGCTGGCCGGCGTATTGTGGGGCGTGAAGCCGGTCGTGGTGGTGCTGCTGGCGCAAGCGGTGTGGTCGCTGGCGAAGGCGGCCCTGAAATCGCGCGAACTGATGTTTCTTGCAGCGGTGGTGCTGGGGTTGGCAGCGGTGCATGTGGCTACGCTGGCGTTGCTGATCGGCACCGGAGTGGCGTGGATGGTGGCGACGCGGTTCGGTGAGAGGCGCGGCGGAGCCCTTTCTGCGGCCGGCGCTGCTGCGACTGGCGGAAGCGGCGCCACGAGTCTCTCTGCGGGTGCTCATGCGGGCGGCGTTTCTTCTGGAAACGTGGCGGCGATTGGTGGAGTGAGTTCGTTCGTTGCGGCGACGACTTCGGGGGTGTTTCTCTATTTTCTTAAAATTGGTGCGCTGCTGTTTGGCAGCGGCTATGTGCTGCTGGCCGTCCTGCGGGAAGATCTGGTCGAGCGGCTGCACTGGCTGAACGAAACACAACTGCTGGATGCGATTGCAGTGAGCCAGGCCACGCCGGGTCCATTTTTTACGGTGGCCACGTTTGTGGGCTACCTGCTGGCCGGATGGCACGGCGCCGGTGTAGCGACACTGGGAATGTTTGTTCCGGCGTTCACGTATGTGGCGCTGACGGCGAACGTGTTGCCCAAGATGCGGAAGTCACAGAACGCCGGAGCGTTTCTGGATGGAGTGAACGCGGCCGCGGTCGCGTTGATGGCGTTCGTAGGTATCCAGTTCGCGCGGCAAGTGGTGACGACGCCGCTGTCAGTGGCAATCGGAGCCGTGGCCGCGGCGCTGGTGTTTCGCTACCGGGTCAACTCGGCCTGGGTGGTGCTGGGCGGGGCGCTGTCGGGTCTGGTCCTGAGACTGCCGATCTGGAAGTAGGCCGGCGGCCGAGCCCTGCATTTCGCGTAAGAATCCGGCAAGGGCGGGAAAGATTGATGGGCAAGCCAGTTCGGCTGTCCGGCCCGCCTTTTTGCGCGAGTATGGACTTCTGCGGCCGGGTTTCGATTCCCAAAACTGCAACGAATTATGCTTGTCGGAGCACGCATGCATGTGAATGCCCCGCGGACGGGCGTGGGTACTGGTTTCTTGCGCGTTTCGTTGTGATATAGGAGGGAAGCTTCCGCCAGCCCTCGAGTGTCCTCAGATGGAACATCAATTCCGGGTCTGTCCGGTCCGGGTCTGTCCGGCCGGACCCGTTGCTAGGAGAAAGCTATGTCCCCGAAGCGCCTGTTGTTGGCAGCAGCGATTGGTGTGTGTGGCGTGTTCGCGTTGGTTGCGGCGCCTCGAGCCGTGGGCGCGACGCTCGTTGTCGGGCAGAAGCCGACATGCGAAGGAGTGCAGTTTGCAAAAATCCAGGATGCGGTAAATGCGGCGTCGCCCGGTGACACGATTCAAATCTGCCCCGGGGTGTATGCAGAGCAAGTGACCATCAGCAAGCCACTGCAGCTGATCGGGAATAACGGAGCGATCCTGCGGCCCAGCGGGGTGGCGGCGAATACGACTGGGCTGGCGTCGGGGCAATCGCTAGCGGCGATATTGCTGGTGGAAAACACGACAGACGTGACGGTAAGAAATGTCACGGTGGATGGATCGGACGCAGATATCAATGCCTGTGCGCCGGACCTAGTGGGAGTGTTTTTTCGGAATGCTTCCGGGCTACTGAGCCGCGTTGCGGTGCGGAACGCTAAGCTGAGCAGCACTCTCAACGGATGCGCCAGCGGTTCGGCGATTCTGGTGCAGAGCGGAGGCGGTCTAACATCAGCGGTAAGCATCCTGGAAAGCAGTATCCATGACTATCAAAACAACGGGATTACGGTGAACGAGACAGGAACGCAGGCGACAATCGAGGGGAGCTTCGTCACCGGGCTGGGACCGACGACGGGAGCGGCGCAGAACGGGATTCAGATCGGATTTGGGGCGCAGGGGACGATCCGGCACAACACCGTGGCCAACCACATCTGGGCACCATGCGTAGCTTTGGACTCATGCCAGGCGACTGCGAGTGACGTTTTGATATTTCAATCAGACGGTGTGAGCGTGAACAACAATGTAGTCGGCGTAGCGCAAACGGGCGTGGCGATTGTGGGCAACAACGCAAAGGTTTTTGACAACCAGATCTATGACTCGCAGATTTTCGACGGGGTCGAACTGATCGGCGACAGCAATGTGGCGGAGCGCAACACGATCTCGCACAGCGATCAGGCCGGCGTCTTCGTTGCGGGTAACAGCAACGTCGTACGGGATAACGTGATCAACGAGGCCACCTTCGGCGTATTGAAACTTGCGGGATCAACGGGAAACTTCATCGCGTTCAATACCTTTTATGACTCACCGATTAAATTGCGGGACCCGGCGGCTGGTGGAAAGAAAGCCTCGCCGTATCGCTAAATTCGAGTTGGCAGGATCGCGGCGAACACAGAGAGAAA
>Ga0075425_100007954_pt1 | contig 11224 bp, 12 predicted proteins | sample SoiMethybrSBSTD4_FD_75300 | JGI IMG/M metagenome (GOLD analysis project Ga0075425, IMG submission 75300) | Bulk soil microbial communities from a Populus tree surrounding site in Tennessee, USA - Soil MetaG P. TD hybrid SBSTD4 | ecosystem: Environmental > Terrestrial > Soil > Tree plantation...
GAGCGAGGTCCGCAAGGAGCTGGAGGCGCGCGGCGTGAAGATGCCCGCGGCGCCGGCTGTTGCTGCGGCGGCGGCGCCAGCGGGTGCGGCCGCGGCGCCAGCGGCGGCGGCGACGCCGGTTGCGGCGGCGACGCCGGTGTCACCGGTGGCGGCGCCTGCGCCGGTTGCGGCTGCGGCGCCGGCGCCGGTGCCGGCAGCTCCTCCCGCGCCGGCGGGCGAGGCGGCGCTCGGGCCTGAGGCCGCAGCGCGCGCCGTCGCGGTGGCCGCCGACGAGGACGTCTTCCGCAAGATCGAGAAGCTCTCCGAGCTGATGAAGAAGGGCGCCATCACGCCGGAGGATTTCGAGCGCAAGAAGCAGGAGCTCCTGGCGCGGATCTGATCGATGCGCTCGCTCCCTCATCGAGTCGTCCGCGCCGGTCTGTGCGCGAGCCTGGGCGCGATCGCCTCGATCGCTGCGGCCGCCGGAACGGGAACGGTGGCGGGCACGGCAGCGGCGACGGCGGCGACGCCGGCCCCCGCGACCGCGGCGGCGAGGGCGGCGACGCCGGCCCCCGCGACCGCGGCGGCGACGGCCGCGCCGGGAACGGCAGCCGCGCCGGCCGCGCCGGGAACGGCAGAGGAAGCGCCGGCGAGCGCCGCGCCGGGAGCCGCGTCGTCGGCGAGCCTCGAGCTGACCGTCGTCAACGGCGCGACCAAGGCGCCGCTCCCCGAGCAAGGCGTGCGCATCGCCGTCTTCCCGGCGGGCGGCGCGCCGCCGTCCTCGTTCGACGCGAAGACCGACGCGAGCGGCAAGTGCAGCTTCAGCCTCGGCGCCGCCCCGGTGGGGAGCGCCGTCCTGGCGACGACCGACTTCGGCGGCGCGCGCTTCCACAGCGAGCCGGCGGCGTCGCCTGCCACGGGCGCCCTGCCGATGGTGCTCGAGGTCTACGAGCCGACCACCGCGCCCGAAGGGCTCGCCTTCGTCGCGCCGAGCCGCATCGGCCTGCACCCGTACGAGCGCCCGATGAAGGACTTCAGCGAGGAGATCGAGGTCATGGTGCGCGTGACCGTCGAGCTCGTCGTGGAGAACCGCACCTCCAAGGCCTTCTTCCCGCCGGGCAACGGGCTCGAGTTCCCGTTCCCGGCCGGCGCCATCGAGCCCGACGTGCCGGCCTCGTCGCTGTGGATGGAGCTCGTGCCTACCGGCGCGCGCTGGCGCGACTACTTTCCTCCCGGACGCACGGCGATCGGCTTCGAGTACTCGGTGCCGCCGGACGGAGACGGCGCCACCGTGGACATCGCGCTCCCGTTCGCGGCGACGGACGTCGAGCTCATCACCGTGCTCACCCGGCCGGGCACCACGCTGGAGGGCGCCGGCTTCGGCCCGACCGAGCCGGCCACCGTCACGAACGGGGAGGGCTCCACGCCGGTCCTGCGCGCAGTCGCGGCGGCTCTTCCCGCCGGAAGTGTCCGCGTGGGGCTCGGCGGCATCACCACCAAGTTCCAGCTGGCGGGGTGGATCGCCGTCGTGTTCGGCGCGCTCTCGATCCTCGTGGCGGTCTCGCTCGTGCTCATCGGCGGCGACGGCGCCGCCGCACCGGTCCGCTCCGAGACCCAGCTCCGCACCCGGCGGCGCCGCCTGCTCGAGGACCTCTGCCGCATCGAGGAGGGGCGCGCCGGCGGCAAGATCCAGCCCGACCGCTACCAGTCCGCGCGCGGAGACCTGCTCGCGCGCATCGCCGCGCTCGACCGGCAGATCGAAGCGTAGGCGTGGCGTCCGCCGCCGCCGCGCCGCTGGAAGGCGTCTCGCTGGCGGGCGTGGCCAAGGAGTTCGACGGCACCTGGGCGCTGCGCAACGTCACGCTGGCGATCGACGCCGGCGAGCGCGTCGCGCTGCTCGGGCCGAACGGCGCCGGCAAGTCCACGCTGCTGGGCGTCCTGGCCGGGCTGGTGCGGCCTTCGCAGGGCGAGGTGAGCTGGCGCCTCGGCGGTGCGCGGCTCACGCCGGACGACGCGCGCGGCGCCGTCGGGCTGCTCCCGCACGGGACGTTCCTCTACGGGGATCTCAGCGCGGTGGAGAACCTGCGCTTCTGGGCGCGGCTGCACGGGCGCGACGGCGGCCCGGCCGCGGCGGCGCGCTGGCTCGACCGCGTGGGCATCGCCGCGCGCGCGGCCGACCGTCCGGTGCGAACGTTCTCGCGGGGCATGCGCCAGCGCGTGGGGATCGCGCGGGCGCTCCTCGCGGAGCCCGCGCTGCTGCTCCTCGACGAGCCCTTCACCGGGCTCGACCGCGAGGGCGCGGCGCTCCTGGCGGCGCTGCTCGACGGGTCGCCGGCCGGGCGCGCGCTGGTGCTCTGCTCGCACGACCTGGAGCGCGCCGCGCCGCTCTGCCGGCGCGTGGTGGTGCTGCGCGAAGGCCGGGTGGCGCTCGATCGCCCGCTGGTCCCCGGCGCCGGGGCGGAGGGGCTGCGCGCCGCCTACGCGGCGGACGCATCGTGAGCGCGGCTTTCGGGCTATGCTCCGCGCATGGAGCTGTTGCAGCAGCTGGGCGTGCTGCTCTGGAAGGATCTCCGTCTCGAGCTCCGGAGCCGCGAGGTCGTCTACACCTCCGTCTTCTTCGCGCTGCTCGTGACGGTGATCTCCGGATTCGCCTTCCTGCGCCACGCGGGCGCGGCGGATCGGATCGCGCCGGGCGTGCTGTGGATCGCGCTCACCTTCGCCGGGACGCTCGGCATGAACCTCTCGTTCGGGCGCGAGCGCGAGGACGGCTGCCTTTCGGGCGTGCTGCTGGCCCCGGTGTCGCGCCCGGCCATCTTCCTGGGAAAGCTCGCCGCGAACTTCGTGTTCATGGCGGTCTCGGCGTCGGCGATGCTGCCGCTGGTCGCGCTCTTCTTCCAGCCGGCGCTGTTCGGCGAGCTCCCGCGGCTGGCGCTGGTGCTCGGCCTGGGAATGCTGGGCTTCGCGGCGGTGGGCACCCTCCTGAGCGCCGGGCTCTCGCGGTCACGCCTCCGGCACGTGCTCCTGCCGATCGTGATGTACCCGCTCACGCTGCCGGCGGTGATCGCGGGAGTCATGGCCACGACCGAGGTTCTCACGCCTGGGCCGGACGCACGGATCGCCGCTTCCGCCTGGCTGGTGCTGCTCGGTGGCTTCGACGTGGTGTTCCTGGCGGCGGCGGTGTTCCTGTTCGATCCCCTGGTGCGCGAGTGACCTCGCGGAGGGCGCGATGAATCCACGGCGTCTCTTCCTGGGTGCGGCGGTGCTGCTCACGTTGCTGTACGTGGAAGCGATTCGCGAGGTCTTCCTGGTCGCGCCGGTCGAGGCGCAGATGGGCATCGTGCAGAAGATCTTCTACTTCCACGTCTCGGCGGCGATGACGTTCTTCCTGGCGTTCGTGGTGACGGCGGTGGCGAGCGTCGCCTACCTGGTGACCCGGGCCGCGCGCTGGGATGCGGTCGCCGCCGCCAGCGCCGAGGTGGGCGTGATGCTGTGCGCGATGGTGCTGGTGACGGGGCCGCTCTGGGCCTGGCCGGTGTGGGGCACTCCCTGGGTCTGGGACGACCCGCAGCTCATGCTCACGCTCGGCGTGTTCCTGGTCTACTCGTCGTACCTGGTGGCGCGCGCGCTCTACGGCGCGGATGCCGCGGGGCGGCGGCTGGCGGCGGTGCTCGGCATCCTGGGCGCGCTGGCCATCCCGTTCATCCACTACGCGGTGCAGCTGTGGGGCGGGCACCATCCGCGGGTGATGCGCTCGGGCGGCGGCGGCCTCGACCCGACGATGGGCCGCGCATTCGCGATCACCATCGTGTGCTTCCTCGGCCTCTACGGACTGTTGCTCTGGACGCGCGTGCGCATCTTCCTCGACGAGGCGAGGGTGCGGGTGCTGCGGGCGCGCATCGAAACGGAGGCGGCGTGATGGGCGCACGACTGGTCGGAATGGTGGCGCTGGCGCTGGCGGCGGCGCTGGCGGCGGGCGGCGCGGCGCTCGCCCAGGAAACCGCCGGCGCGGCGCCGGCCGCGACGGCGGCGGGGACCACGCCCGCGGCTCCGCCGCCGTACGGTGCGACCGCGGCCGCGGCAGCGCCGCCGGCGCCGCCGGCGGCGCCCGCCACGAGCTCCGCAGGCTTCGCGCCGGCCACGAGCTTCGACGGCTTCGCGCCCGCCAGCGGTCCGCCCGAGGCGAGCGTGCCGGGCGGCTCGCTCCTCGTCTGGGCGTACGCGGCGATCTGGACGCTCTTGCTGCTGTTCCTGGTGTCGATGTGGATGCGCCAGGAGACGCTGCGCAAGGAGCTGGAGCGGCTGCGCGAGCGTGTCGGCGAGAAGGGCCCGGGCGGCGGGCCCGGCTCGAAGGAGTGACGATGCCGACGACGCTGCACGTGGTCTACATTCCGGGGATCTTCCTGGCGGGCCTCTGGCTCGGCTACTTTCTCGCCATGCGCAAGATGAAGCAGCCTGGCCAGGCGGCCCGTACGGCAGACGACGATCTGCGGGACTACGACGGATGAATCAGCGCGCCCGTTCGCGTGCGGCCGCGGCGGCGCTGGCCGCTTTCGTCGCGCTTCTTCTCGGCGGAACGCTGGGCGGCTGTCCGCGCCCGGCGCCGCGCCCCAAGACGGTGCTCATGACGCCCGAGCCGTTCAGCCCGGACGAGGCGCCGCCCGACGTGCGGCCGCACCCGACGCCCGCGGCGCCGCGCACACCGCCCACGCACCTGGACACTGCCCCGCCGGCGGCGATGGTCATCGAGTTCTTCAACGTCGGCCAGGGCGACTCGATCCTGGTCAAGGGCCCGGAGCGGTCGCTCCTGGTGGACGTCGGCGAGGAGGTCTCCGGCAAGACCGAGAACTTCCGCGAGGTGGCCGCCGGCATCGGGACGATCACCGGCAAGAACGAGGTCGACTACTTCGTCGTCACGCACTTCCACTACGACCACATGGGCGGCCCGCGCCTGCGCAACGGCGTCTGGGGGTTGCTCGACCTCGGCGTGAAGCTCCGCCACGTCGTGGACCGCGGGAACTTCTTCGTCGGGCCGTCCACCGTCACCGGCCCAGGGATGGGCTTCCTCGAGGACGTGGACGGCTGGGTGAAGGACAAGATCGTCGGCGAGCGGAAGCTCGCCCACCGCGGCAAGGACCTCATCGACCTCGGCGGCGGGAGCGAGGTGGAGATCGTCGCGGTGAACGGAAACGGCGTGCTGGAAGCGGAGCCGGCCTCGAAGCTCGACCGCTGCCCCGCGTCCGAGAACGACTACTCGATCGCGCTGGTGGTGCGCTACGGCCCGTTCGAGCTCTTCCTGGGGGGGGACCTGGGTGGCTTCAACACCGATCGCTGGTTCGGCCCGAAGTGCCAGAGCTACCACGACGTGGAGAGCACGGTGACGGCGGCGGTCGGAAACGTGGAGGTCATGAAGGCCGACCACCACGGCAGCGAGTACAGCTCGAACCCGGTCTTCATCTCGACGCTGCGTCCGGACGTGACGGTCGCCTCGAGCGGCGGCGCGTATCACCACCCCGGCAAGGCGTTCGTCGAGCGCATCTCGCCCTGGAGCCCGATCCTGGTGACGGGCGCGATCTCCTCGGACGAGTGGCCCGGCGGCGCGCCCGCCGGCATGTCGGTCGTCGGTCCGGTGGAGGTGCGGGTCGAGGCCGGCGGCGGGGCCTACTGGGTGAACGGCGAGCGGCATCTGTCGTTCGACGACGCTGCCGAGGCGAAGGGGCTCGACCACCCCGACCGCGACCCGCCGCCCAAGCCGTAGGCAGCGGCGGGCGGGCGGCCGCGCGGCGGCGCCTACGCCGACTTCTTCTCGAGGACGAGCTCGGGCTTCGCGTCGCCGCGCACGACCGCCGCGGTGATGTGGCACGCGCGAATGCCGGTGGCGGAGGGAAGCTCGTACATCACGTCGAGCATCGTCTCCTCCAGGAGCGACCGCAGTGCGCGCGCGCCGCCCCCGCGGGCGAGCGCGCGCTCGGCGAGGAGCCCGAGCGCGTCCTCGGCGAAGACGAGCTCGACGCCCTCCATGGCGAAGAGCTTGCGGTACTGCTTCACCAGGGCGTTGCGCGGCCGGTGGAGGATCTCCATCAGCGCGGGACGGTCGAGCTCGTGCACGTGCGCGACCACCGGCACGCGCCCGATGAACTCGGGCAGCATGCCGAACTCGACCAGATCGGTGGGCTCGATCGCGTCGAGGAGGGCGTCGCGCTCGGCGGGCGCGCGCCGGCTCCGGGGCGCGCCGAACCCGATGCTCTTGGCGCCCAGGCGCGTCGCCACCAGCTCGGAGACACCCTCGAACGCGCCGCACAGGATGAAGAGCACGTTGCGGGTGTCGAGCGTGACCTGCTCGGCCGCCGGGCGGAAACCCTGGCCGTCGGGCGCGAACGTCGCGCGCTTGCCCTCCAGCAACTTCAGCAGCGCCTGCTGCACGCCCTCGCCGGACACGTCGCGGAACGTCGACTGGTGCGAGCCGGAGCGCCGGGCGATCTTGTCGATCTCGTCGATGCAGACGATGCCGCGCTCGGCGCGCGCCACGTCGCCGCCGGCGTTGCGCCACAGCGCCTTGATGACGCTCTCCACGTCCTCGCCGACGTAGCCGGCCTCGGTGAGCGTCGTGGCGTCGCAGAGCGCGAACGGCACGTCCAGCATGCGCGCCAGCGTCTGCGCGAGCAGCGTCTTGCCGCAGCCGGTGGGCCCGAGCAGCAGGATGTTCGACTTCTGCACCTCCACGTCGCCCGGCCGGCGATCGCGGCCGATGCGCTTGTAGTGGTTGTAGACGGCGACCGCGAGCACCTTCTTGGCGGTCGGCTGGCCGACGACGTGCTGGTCGAGATGGGCGACGATTTCCCGCGGGCGGGGGCACTTCGCCGCTGCTGCCTCGTCGTCGCCGGCCACCAGCTCGTTGCAGAAGGCGACGCACTCGCTGCAGATGAAGACCTTCGGGCCGGAGATCAGCTTGCGCACCTGCGACTGTCGCTTCTGGCAGAACGAGCAGGTCAGCTCGGCCGCCGGCGGGGTGCGCGCGCGCGTCACGAAAAAAGTATAGCTCGTGCTCGGCGGGGCGGCCACGTGCGCCCGCTGCCGGGTCGAGAATCAGCGCGCGCGGCGGGGAATCCGCGCGCGTGGCGGAGAATCAGCACGCGCGGCGGAGAATCAGCGCGCGCGGCGGAGAATCAGCGCGCGCCGCGGCTGCGGAGCTCGCGCACCAGGAGCAAGATGCACAGCACCCCCAGCACGATTCCCGCCCAGGACACGATGCGCACGTAGGTCGCCTGCCCGCCGGCGCCGACGCCGATGCCGGACAGCCAGGTGCCGACCGTCTTGCCGTGGGAGAGCTGCCACAGTCCGAATGCTCCGCCGCCGCCGAACAGCAGGATGCCGAGCACGAGCCATCCGAGCGGGCGCGGGCGCGTGGTGGTCGAGGGGGGCGCCATGCGGGAAGTGTAGCAGGAGGCGGCGGGGTTGACCCTCCGGGACGAAGCGGATACATCGACGGCGTGTCGGCGCCCGAGAGCACCGCGGCGATTCTCCTGGTCGGCAACGAGCTGCTGACGGGCAAGACCGCCGATCAGAACGCGTACTGGCTGGCGGGGCGGCTGTTCCAGCTGGGGGTGAAGCTGCGGCGCGTGGAGGTCATCCCCGATCACGTGCCGACGATCGCCGAAGCGGTGCGCACCCTGGCAGGCGCTCACACCTGGCTCTTCACCTCGGGCGGGGTCGGGCCGACGCACGACGACATGACGATCTCCGGGGTGGCGGCGGCTTTCGGCCGGCGGGTGATACGGGTCGAGGAGCAAGCGGAGGCGATCCGGCGGTTCTACGGTGAATTCTGTACGGACGGCCACCTGCGGATGGCGGACGCGCCGGAGGGCTACACGTTGATCCCGGCGTTCGACTCGCGCTTTCCGGTGCTGTCGTACCAGAACGTGTTCATCTTCCCGGGCGTGCCGGAGCTGTTCCGCAAGAAGTTCGAGGCGGTCGAGCACCTCTTCCGGGGCGAGCCCTTCCATCTGCGGCAGATCTTCCTGATGGCGGACGAGGGGCGCATCGCCGCGCTGCTGGAGGACGCGCAGCGGCTCCACCCGGGGGTGGACGTGGGGTCGTACCCGAGCTTCACGAACCCGACGTACCGCGTGAAGGTCACGATGGAAGGGCGCGACCTCGCGGTGGTCGAGGCGGCACGCGCCTTCGTCCTGGCCGGGCTGGTCGAGGGTGAGGTGGTGCACGAAACGGACGTGAAGGTCTAGCGCGCGCCGGCAGCGCCTGCTACCGAGCCCCATGGCCGAGACCCTGCAAGCCCCGAAAGGGATGGCGGACCTGCTGCCTGCCGAGACGGCGCGCTGGCAGCACGTGGAGGCGGCCGCGCGGGAGCTGTTCCGGCGCTACGGCTACGGCGAATTACGTACACCGATCGCGGAGCACACGGAGCTCTTCCTGCGCGGCGTGGGCGAGGGGACCGACGTGGTGTCGAAGGAGATGTACACGTTCGAGGACCGCGGCGGGCGCTCGCTGTCGTTGCGTCCGGAAGGCACGGCGGGCGCGGTGCGCGCGTACGTCGAGCAGGGGCTGGCGAAGACCGACCCGGTGCAGAAGTGGTGGTACCTGGGGCCGATGTTCCGCTACGAGCGCATGCAGAAAGGGCGGCAGCGGCAGTTCCACCAGATCGGCTGCGAGGTGCTGGGCATCGCCGAGCCGACGGCGGATGTCGAGGTGATGGAGCTCCTGGTCGGGCTCTACCGGGCGCTCGGTTTCGAGGCCCTGGAGCTGCGGCTCAACAGCCTCGGCTGTGCGGAGGACCGGCCGCGCTACCGCGCCGCGCTGCAGGCGTTCCTGGGTGAGCGCGCCGAGCGGCTCAGCGAGGACTCGCGGCGGCGGATGGCGGAGAATCCGCTGCGCGTGCTGGACTCGAAGGACCCGCGCGACGTCGAGGCGACGGCCGGCGCGCCGGCGCCGATGGGATCGCTGTGCGACGCGTGCCAGGCGCACTTCACGGCGGTGCGTGGCGCGCTGGAGGACGCGAAGCTGCCGCACGTCGTGCACGAGCGGCTGGTGCGCGGCCTGGACTACTACACGCGCACCGTCTTCGAGCTGGTGGACCGGAGCGGGAGCCTCGGCGCGCAGGACGCGCTCGCCGGCGGCGGGCGCTACGACGGCATGGTCGGCGAGCTCGGGGGGCCGCCGACGCCGGCGTGTGGGTGGGCGCTGGGGATGGAGCGGCTCCTGCTGGCGCTGCCGGCCGAGGCCGGCGCGGCGCGCTTCCGGCTGGACGCGTTCGTGGTGAGCGCGGGCGAGGACGCGCTGGCGTTCCGCGTGCTGCGCGGGCTGCGCGCCGCCGGGCTGGCGGCGGACGCCGACCACCGCCTCGGCGCACTGGGCAAGCAGATGAAGCGGGCGAACCGGAGCGGCGCGCGGGTCGTGGTCGTGTGCGGCGGCGCGGAGTCGGCCCGTGGGGCGGCGGTCGTGAAGGACATGCAGACGGGCGTGCAGCGCGAGGTGCCGCTGGCGGAGCTGGCGGCGGCGATTCGCGGCTAGCGCGAGCGCGACGCCGAGGCCGCCCGCGGCGCGGCGGAGCGAACGTCCTGGCCGGGCGCGCGCGGCGCGCGACGGTCTCACGCTGGGCCGGCGAGCGTGCGGCGGGCGCGCAGGACGAAGCGGCCGACGTCCTCGAGCGGCACGCACGTCGGGCAGACGGCCTCCGCGGCGGCGAGGGCGTCGGAGCCGAGGAGCGCGGCGAGCTCCGCCTCGTCCACTGCCCAGGCGTCGTGGCCGGCGCGCGACCAGCGGACGGGGAGGGCGGGGAGCTCCGAGCGCCACTGCGGCGCCGCGGGCGCCGGATCGCTCCCGCCATCCTCCGCTCGTCCGGATCCGGAGGGCACGAAGGCCGCCACGCACAGTCCGCAGTCGATGCAGCGGGAGTGGCGCGGCTGGGTGCGCCGCTCGTCGGCGGTGAGCGCGCGCAGGCCGTCGGGCGCGTAGTTCGCGCGGAAGCGCGCGAGCCCGAAACGGTGGCGCCACGGCCGCAGCAGCAGCACGTGCTTCCAGAAAGCGACCGCCAGGTAGACCCAGGCGACGAGGGTGCGCATCATCGGCCGGCTCCCGCGGTGCGCTTCGCCGGGGCGTCGCCGGGCGTCGCCGGCACGGGGGTCGCGTCCCCGGCGGCCGCGCGGCGCTGCGCGGCGGTGGCGGCGGTCTCCGCCGCGAGCCGCCCGGCGCGGAGCCCCGTCTCGAGGGCAGTCCCCATCGACGCACCGTCGCTCACCACCGCGTAGCCGGCCAGCACGGAGCCCGCGCAGCGGACGTTCTCGAGCGCCGGCGCGCCGCCGGCGTCGAGCGGCCGGAGCGCGGCGTCGGCGCGCACGCCGTAGGCGAACACGGCGTGCTCCGCGAGGACGTCGCGCGCGGTGAAGAGCGCCGGCTCCACCGCGGGATCCGCGCCGTGGCCGTCCGAGACGCGAAGCCCCAGGACCGGCTCGCGGAACCCGCCGCCCGGATCCTTGACGATGCCGCCGCCGATGAACTTGCCGGTCGCGAGCACCACGGCGCCGCAAGCGATCGCCGCGCCCGGGCCGTTGCCCTCGTCGTTCGCCCGCACCACGATGCGCTCGACCCGCGGCGGGCCGCCCGCGCCGGCGCCGGGGCCGGTCTCGCCGCGGGCGTTCCCCGGCACCAGCGTCACGCCCGCCCGGGCCAGCGCCGCGTCGAGCGCCCGCTGTAGCCGCAGCCCCGGCACGGACGGCGGCGCGGTCGCCATCTCCGCGCAGCGTACGCCGGCCGCGCGCTCCACCTCGCCGAGCACCGCGGCGGCGCGATCGAGCCCGATGATCGGCGGCAGGAGCACCAGCGCCGGCGCCGCGCCGCCCGCCGCCGCCAGCGCGCGCGCGACGCCCGCGCCGAGCCGGGCGCCCTCGCCGGGCGCGTCCGCCGCCGCCGCCAGCGCGAACGAGTCCTCCGCCGCGGCGGACGGCCGCCGGAGCCACTCCACCTCGAGCGCCGACACTTCGACCGCCAGCCCCTCCGCCGCCAGGGCCGCCGCCAGCCCGCGCGCCACCGGCGCCGCGTCCGTCCAGCCGGCGCCGGCGAGCCCCACGACCGCGATCCGCGCCACGCCGGTCAGCTCGCCGCGCACGATCCCCGCCTCGCCGGTCCCGGCCTCGCGCCAGGTGCCGGCGGTCGTCGCCACCACGCGCGCCGGCTCGCCCGCCGCCGCCGGTGCCACGAACGGCACGTGCGCGCGCAGGAAGTCGATCGTCGTGGC
>Ga0075425_100007955_pt1 | contig 11224 bp, 7 predicted proteins | sample SoiMethybrSBSTD4_FD_75300 | JGI IMG/M metagenome (GOLD analysis project Ga0075425, IMG submission 75300) | Bulk soil microbial communities from a Populus tree surrounding site in Tennessee, USA - Soil MetaG P. TD hybrid SBSTD4 | ecosystem: Environmental > Terrestrial > Soil > Tree plantation...
CCCGCGCCAGCCGATGGATGTCGGCCCGATCGAGGCGGTGAGCTTTCGCTACCCCGACGGGCCGCACGACGTCGAAGCGATGTGGGTCATGCCGAACGGCGACGTGCACCTGGTGAGCAAGGGTCGCTCCGGCCCGATCCGCCATTATCGAGTGCCCGCAGCGGCGTGGAAGCTCCCCGGCCCGACTACCGCGCAACTGCTCGAGGCGCTGCCGATCGCGGTCCGGTCACGCAGCGACCGGGTGACCGGGGCCGGGCTCTCGCCCGACGCACAGACGGTCGCGATCCGGTCGTACTCGACCGTCTACTTCTTCTTCCTCAGTCGGGATGGACGCCTCCAGGTCCCGCGTGATCCGCTCGCCTGTAACGTTCGCGGACTGGGGGTGCAGGGCGAGGGGGTCAGCTGGCTCGACGGGCGCCGGCTGGTACTCACCAGCGAACAATCGTTGCTCCCCGCCGGCACGATTGCCGTGGCCGAGTGCCGGCTCCCCTCGCCGGTCGCTCAGCGATGAAACCGTACCGCCGCGCCAGCCGTCCGGCTACGATCAGCTTGCTGCTTCTCGCCCTTGTGGTTCCTCAGCTCCACGCTCAAACCGGAGCCGGCAGCGTCGCCGGCCGCGTGAGCCCCACCGCCATCGCCTCCTACATTCGCTTCCTGGCCGACGACTCGCTCGAGGGACGGGGCACCGGGACTCGGGGCGGTCTGGTGGCGGCGAAGTTCGTCGCCGCACAGTTCCGCCGCATGGGGCTCGAGCCCGCGGGAGACAGCGGGACCTACTTCCAGGCAGTCCCGCTTCTCGGCCGAACGCCGAACCCGACCCTCGCGATCGACGCAACGACCCTCCGCTATCCGGCCGACTACGTGGTGGCGCCGATGACCGACGACACGCTCACCCGAGTGGGGGGCGAGCTCGTTTTCGCCGGGTACGGCATCGTCTCGCCGGCCCGTGGGTGGGACGACTACAAGGACGTGGATGTCCACGGCAAGGTCGTGCTCGTCCTGCCGGGAGATCCGGACTCGACCGTGTTCGACCGATTCACCGGGCGACCCTGGAACGCGGTCCGTGAGAAGGCCGACGTGGCCGCGCGGCACGGGGCAGCCGCGTTGCTGGTGGTGCAGTCGGAGGGGCGTGGCGGCGTCACCTGGGGCGCCGTCGAGCCGTTCACGGAGGAGCGGATCTCCCTCGCCGCCTCGCCCGGAGGGGTCGCCTTCTGGGGTTGGCTGGCGGACAGTGCGGCGACCGCGCTGGTCGCCCGCGGAAACCAGGATCTCGAGCGGCTCCGCGCCGCCGCCGCGCGCCGCGACTTCCGGCCGGTCCCGCTCGGCATCCCCGTGGAAGCGGAGATCCGGACCGCGATCCGCCCGATCCCGACCCAGAACGTGGTGGCGAAGCTGCCGGGTCGCGGGTCACGCGCCGCCGAAGCCATCGTGATCGGCGCCCACTACGACCACCTGGGCATCGGCTCGCCGGTGAACGGCGATTCGATCTACAACGGGGCCGAGGATAACGCCTCCGGCGTGGCGGCCGTCCTGGCCAGCGCCGATGCCATCGCCTCGAGCGACGTCCACCCGGCCCGATCGATGGTGTTCGTCGCGTTTGCCGCGGAAGAGCTGGGATTGCAGGGCTCCGACTGGCTGGTACACCATCCGCCTTCGGGGCTGCGCCTGGTGGGCGCGCTCGCCATGGACGTGCTGAACCTCTATGGGAAGACCCGGGATATCGGCACGGTGGGCGTCACCCAGTCGTCCCTGGGCCGCCTGATGCGTGCGGCGGCCGCAGCCGAAAACCTCAGGATCAACGAGGATCCGGACGACCTGCGTCGGGGTCGGTTTTTCCGCTCGGACAACTACGCATTCGCCCGCGCCGACATCCCCGCCATGCGGATGGTCAACGGCGTCGATTTTGTCGGCCGTCCGCGTGACTGGGGACGCCAGCAGCGGGAACGCTACTGGAATGAGCGCTATCATCAGCCGAGCGACCAGCTGGCGCCGTGGATGAACATGGACGGCATTACCCAGCAGGCCCGCGTGCTCAGCCGCGCCGCGCTCGCCGCCGCGGATGCTCCCACCGCTCCTGCGTGGGCGGCCGGCTCCGATTTTCGATCGGTCCGCTAACTACCATCGGCTATCCCAGGAGGATTCTCTTGCATCGCTTCGTCGGATCCATTGCCACGGCAGTCCTTCTTACTTCTCACTTCTCACTTCTTACCGCTCAGCAGCCGGCCTCGGGTACTAGGGTCGCCCGTGCCATCAGCGGTGAGGTGATGCGAGCCCACCTCGAATTCCTGGCCGATGACGCCCTCGAGGGGCGCGCGCCGGGCACCCGCGGCGGGCTCATCGCAGCGAAATACGTCGCCGCCCAGTTCGAGCGGCTGGGGCTCGAGCCTGCCGGCGACGACAGCTCGTACTTCCACAAGGTGCCCATCATCTCGCTCACCCCGAACCCGCAGGCGTCGATCGTCGCGGACGGCGAGACCCCGCTCGAGTTCAAGCAGGATTACGTGCTGTGGTCCATGCACGACGATTCGGTGGTTTCGGTCGCGGGAGGTCTGGTCTTCGCCGGCTACGGCATCGTCGCGCCCGAGTACCAGTGGAACGATTACGAGGGACTCGACGTGAAGGACAAAGTCGTGGTCGTCCTGGTGAACACCCCGGGCCTCCGCGACTCGACCCTCTTCAAGGGAAAAATCCTCACCTACTACGGGCGCTGGACCTACAAGATCGAAGAAGCAGAGCGGCAGGGCGCCGCCGGGATTCTCATCGTTCACACGCCGGAGAGCGCGACCTACGGGTGGGCTACCGTCACCGGCTCATGGACCGGGCCCCAGACTCGAGTCGAGCGGAAGCCCGGCCCGCTCATGGTTGCCGGCTGGTTGAGCCAGAGCGCGGCGGACCGGGTGCTCGCGCCGGCGGGGGGCCTCGACCAGCTCACCGACGCTGCCAGCCGGCGCGGGTTCAAGCCGGTGGCGCTGAAGGCTCGCCTGGGCGCCACCGTACGGAGCGCCGTCCGGCGCTCGGAGACCTACAACGTGATCGGACGGCTGCCGGGTCGCGGGGCAAGGGCGGCACAGGCCGTCATCATCGGGGCGCACTACGACCACCTCGGCATCAGCCTGCCCGTGAACGGGGATTCGATCTACAACGGGGCCCTCGACAACGGGTCGGGTACGGCGGGTATGCTTGCCACGGCCGAGGCGTTCGTCCGCACCGGCATCCGGACCCCACGGTCGCTGATCTTCATGGCCTTCGCCGCCGAGGAGTCGGGGCTGCTCGGGTCCACCGCTTACGCCGCCCGTCCGACCGTCCCGCTCAAGAACATCGCTGCCGTGCTCAACATGGATGTGATGAATCTCTACGGGCGGACGAAGGACATCGCGGCCCTAGGGGTGGACCAGTCGTCGCTCGGCAAGGTCTTCACCGCGGCTGCCAAGCAGCAAGGGCTCCGGGTCACCATCAATGAAGACGCGTTAATCAAGGGGTCGTTCTTTCGGTCGGACCACTTCCCGTTCGCACGGGCTGGAGTGCCCGCGCTGTCGCTCGAAAGCGGGCTCGATTTCGTCGGAAAGCCTGCGGACTGGGGCAAGGAGAAACAGAAGGACTACACCGACCACCGCTACCATCAGCCCGGCGACGAGCTCCTGCCCTGGTACACCTACGACGGCGCGGTCCAGCAGCTCGGCGTCATTGCTCGCACCGCCATGGCCGTGGCCGAGAGCCCGACCCAGCCGGTCTGGGCGGCAGGATCAGAATTTCGCGCCGCGGGCGGAGCGCGGGTCAAGTAGTTCCCGAGGGTGGAGGCGGCGGGGTGAGTGGCAATAGCCAATCGCCCAGACCCCGTTTATCTTTGCGCCCGTTTATCCCTCCCACCCCCCAGCCCCTTGAGGGTTGCCCCTGGAACTGCCGTCGCAGCATCGGATTCCGGTTTCCTGGCTGCTCCAATACGGCAGCGAGCCAATTCGCTATCGAACGTACCGGGAACTGGCGCCGGAGGGGTACGCCCCCCCCGAAGTGGTCGAAGCGGCCGGGACTGCTATCCCTTCTTCGAAGGCAGCGGCCGCCGTCGCCAAGAAGCAGAAGGACACCGGCGTCTGGGGCGGCAACCTGTTGGGGCTCGCGCCGTCTGCGGCGCAGGGCATCAAGGACGTGGGGACGGTGCCTCAGTACCGCCGCCTGCTCCAGCTGGGCTGGCCGCGGGATGGCCGCCCCTTCAAGCTGGCCGATCGACTCTTGTTCCGGCTTCTCACCCGGGATGAAAATCCGGCCCTGCTGTTCGAGTACCAGAAGCTGGTAGTAACCGAACCCGCCGCCGGTGAATGGGTCCGGACGCTCATTCGGGAAGCCGCCTCCTGCGCACTCGCCGAGGCCGGGTATGTTGAGGATCCGCGCCTCCGCGGCTCGGGGCACCGCATTGCCAGCGCGGTCTCGCAGTTTCTGCGAAGTCCCCTGGCCGAGAAGCCGTTCGCCCGATCGGGCTCGAACCTGACGCTCCATCCTGAGGCCCACCCGCCAAGCTGGTATTCGGTCGCCATGCTCGGCTCGATGCCCAACCTGCAGCGCGAGCGGGCCGGGTTCACCGAGCGGCTGGGGCATTACCTGGCGCAGCCGGCCCCGAAGAAGGCATTCGCCGTGCAGCTCGGCAAGAAGCTGGTCAAGCCGACGCACTTCCTGCTTGGCGATCCGATCGAGGCCGACCCCAAAGGGGTGGCCAAGGACCTCCCGCTCGCGCTGCACTATATCGAGCTCCTCGCACGAATCGGGGCGCTCCATACGGCGCCGGTCGCGACCAAGGTCTTGGCACGCGTGCTCAAGGATTGTGATGAATCGGGGGTGTGGAACCCGAAGGGCCTGCGCGCCGCGCCCAAGGCGCTCAGCACGCTGACATATCACGCCTATCCGCTGCACCTGGAGACCAAGACGGCGGAGGACCGTCAGGTGGATGTGACCTTCCGGCTCGGGCTGATCGCAAAGCTGCTGGGGTGGGTCGTGGAGTACGCCTAGCGGGCGCTAGCGGCGGCAGCTAACGGATTTCCCTGCCTTGCCTTCCCCCGAGTAGCACCCCAAACTACTCCCATGGCTCGGATCGATCTGACTCCCTTCGGCTTCACCCCGACTGAAAGCCTGGTGTACGAGGTCCTGCTCACCAGCGGACCCGGCACCGGATACGCCATCGCCCGGGCAGCCGGGCTGGCCCGCGCCAACGCCTACAGCGCCCTCGAGGGGCTGGTGTCCAAGGGCGCGGCCCGCTCGGATGGGGGTCGCCCCCGCCGCTATCGGCCGGAGGACACAACGGCCTTGATCGCCAGGATCACCAACAACCACGGGCAGGCGCTCGACGCGTTGAGCGCAGCCCTTGATGCGCTGGCAGTGCCGAGCGAACCGACTGTGGTCGAGATCGATTCGCCGCGGGCGGCGCTCCAACTGATCTCCCATGACGTGGCCCGCGCGACTAAGGCGCTGGGGCTACTGGCCCCGGCCGAAGCGTACCCTCTGCTCGCGCCGGCCTTGCGCCGGCCCGCCTCGGCCGGCGTGGAGCTGACGCTGCTCGCCACCGGGCCGGTCGAGCTGCCGTTCGCAACCGTGACCGTCGTATCGAGCGGGCCCGACTGGCCCGGCGCACCGCTGGTTTGTGTGGTGGATGACCGAAGCGCGCTGGTCGCCTATCGCAACGGCAACGATGTGCACGGCCACTGGAGCACCGCCCCCGCGCTGGTGGCCGCCGCTCGACTCACGCTCAGCGGCTACCGCGGGTCGCCATGAGCGCCGACGAGATCGATGAGCTGTTTCAGGAGCTTCGCCGGGAATACTTGAGCGAGAGCAAGGAGCGGCTGGCCGAGCTTCGTGCCGCGCTGGGAGCGTTCCGGGGCGGCACCCCGGAAGCCGCGGCGTCGCTCAAGACCCACTTCCACCGGCTGGCGGGCTCCGGCGGCTCGTACGGGTTTCCCGAGATCAGTGTGATCGCGAAGGAAGCGGAGCTGTGGATCGCCACCGGCCCGCCGCCAGACCGGGCAGCCGTGGCCCGGCTGGAAGAGACGATCGAGCGGCTGGAGGCAGCGTTTAAGGGCAGTGAGAAGTAAGAGGTACGAAGTGAGAAGGGGGCTCCGAACATCACCGGAGCCCCCTTCTCGCTTCTTACTTCTCACTTCTTCCTAGTGTCTAAAGCCCGCCGACAACGGCACCACGTCCCTCGGGTTCTTCTCGTCGCCGAAGAGCAGCCGCCCCTCACGGAACGACGCCCCCCGGAGCGTCAGAGCCAGCACTTCGCCCAACTCGTTCACCAGGTGGATCGCGAGCTTGTCCCGCACCTCCTTGGGGAGATCCTCCAGGTCCGCCTCGTTGTCCTTCGGCAGCAGGATGGTGGTGATCCCGGAGCGCTCGGCGCCAAGGACTTTTTCCTTGACCCCGCCGATCGGGAGAACCCGCCCGCGCAGGGTGATCTCGCCGGTCATGGCCACGTCGGGCCGCACCGACCGCCCGCTCATCGCCGAGACGATGGCGGACGCCATGGTGACGCCGGCCGACGGACCATCCTTCGGGATCGCCCCCGCCGGCACGTGGACGTGGATGTCGCGCTCGAACATCTCGTCCGGGATCTGCAGCGCGGCGGCGTGGGACCGCGCGTAGGTCCACGCGGCCCGGGCCGATTCCTTCATCACGTCGCCCAGCTGGCCGGTGAGGACCAGCTCACCCTTGCCCCGCATGGTGCTGGCTTCGACGAACATGATGTCGCCGCCGGTCGGCGTGTAGTACATCCCGGTCGCCACGCCTACCTGGTCCTCCCGGCCCGCCTTCTCCGGGTGCACTTTGGGCCGGCCGAGCAGGTCGTCGACCATAGCCTTGTCGACCACCATGCGCTCGACTTCCTTTGCCGCGATCTTACGGGCGACCTTCCGCGCGAGCCGTCCCACCTCCCGCTCCAGCTGGCGCACTCCTGACTCGCGGGTGTAGCCGGTGATCACTTCGGAGAGGGCCTCGTCGGTGATCTCGAGCTGATCGGTCGCGACCCCGTTCTCCTCGAACTGGCGGGGGATCAGGTACTGCCGGGCGATCTGCTGCTTCTCCCGTTCGGTGTAGCCGGAGAACTCCACCATCTCCATCCGGTCGAGCAGCGGGCCCGGGATGTTCTGCACGAAGTTCGCGGTCGCGATGAACAGCACCTCGCTCAGGTCGAACGGCACTCCCAGATAATGGTCGACGAAGGTGTCGTTCTGCGCGGGGTCCAACACCTCGAGCAGCGCGGCCGCGGGGTCGCCCTGGAAGGACACGCCCAGCTTGTCCACCTCGTCCAGCAGGAACACCGGGTTCTTGGTCCCGGCCTGCTTCATCCCCTGAATAATCCGCCCGGGCATGGCGCCGACGTACGTCCGCCGGTGGCCTCGGATGTCGGCCTCGTCGCGGGCGCCGCCCAGGGAGATGCGGACATACTTCCGCCCCATGGCGCGCGCGATGGATTTGGCGATCGAGGTCTTACCTACGCCCGGCGGGCCGACGAAGAGGAGAATCGGGCCCTTGGCGATCTTGTCGTCTTCCTGGCCGGGAAGCCGGGGCGACGGGGCTTCACCATCCCCACCGTCCGCCTGTCCGCCCGTCCGCCCGTCCGGCTGTTTTTCCGCCTGTCTTTCCGCCTGTCGCAGTTGCCGCACCGCCAGGAACTCCAGCACCCGGTCTTTCACGTCCTTCAGAGCGTAGTGGTCTTCCTCGAGGATGCGCGACGCCTCCCGGAGATCGAGATGATCGTCAGTGCGGACGTTCCAGGGCAGCTCCGCGATGTTCTCGAGGTAGGTCCGGATGACCTGCGATTCCATCGACTCCCGCCCAATCCGCTCCAGGCGGCCAAGCTCGCGGTCGACCTCTTTACGGGCGTCGGCCGGCAGGTCGAGCGCGGCGAGCTTCTGCTTCAGCTCCTCGAGCTCACCCACCTCTTGCTCGTCCTCGCCCAGCTCCTTTCGGATCTGCTTGAGCTGCTCGCGGAGGAACATCTCCCGCTGACGCTCGCCCAGCTCTTCCTGGACCTGCGACTTGATGTCCTCCTGCGCGTCGACCATGCTGATCTGCCGCTGGACGTGCACCAGCACCCGACGCAGCCGCTCCTCGACCGAGAGCGTCTCGAGCAACGCCTGCCGCTGCGGTGGGGTGATATCGATGTACCCGGCGACCAGGTCGGCGAAGCGGCCCGGTTCGTTGACACCGGCGAGCACCTGCTGGACCACTTCCTCCGGCAGGCCAGACTTCTGGCCCAGCTCGGCCGCGCGCGCGCGGGCCTCGCGGTGCAAGGCCACGAACGCAGGCTCGTCCGGACGCAAAGGCAGCATCTCCTCGGCCTCGCGAACCACCGAGACGAGATATCCGTCCTTCTCACTGACGTGCAGCGCAATGCCGCGCCGCTCGCCGTGCAGCAGAAGCTGCATTCCGGAGAGTCCACGCTGCATCTGTCCAATTCGGGCGATGGTGCCGACGGTATAAAGGACCTCGGAAGTCACGCTCTCCACGTTCTGGCGCTGGGAGACGGCGAACACCAGCCGGTCCGGCGTGGTGAGCGCAGCCTCGATCGCGCGGAGGGTACCGGGGCGGCCGGCGCCGATCGGCGCGGTGACGCCCGGGAAGAGAACGACCTCCCGAAGGGGAAGTACCGGCAATGTGAGGCGTTCAGCCATCTGAGTTACTGCTCCTCTCGCATACCCCTCGCGGGGCTCGAATGACATCTTACTACCAGGCAATCTGCTCCCTTCGAGCATCCCGCGTGCCAGGGTGGGCATGCCGATTCACTGTGTGAATCAACAAGTTGCGGCAGGAGCCCGGTTCCGAAGCCCCTCCGATCGGGCCGCCGGTACGCTATTTTGTCGGACGTCGCCGCGGCCCTGCCAGTTTGGCCTGGGGCGGGCGACGGAGCTGACGCCGTCGTGAATCTGTCCGGGGCCTGCTCCGTAAAGCCGACTCGCGAGGCCGTGTTGCCTTCTGTCCAGTCGCCAGGGCAGATTCTCAGCGCCAACCGAATAAACCGGGTTCGCCGACGCACCTGATGAGCGATCCAACCGACAAGCCGCTACCAGTTCGCCTCTCGCAGGCGCTGGGAGGCATGTACACGCTCGAAGGCGAGGTCGGCCGGGGCGGGATGGGGGTCGTCTACCGCGCCCGCGACGAGCGACTCCAGCGGCGGGTCGCCATCAAGGTGTTGCCCCCCGAGCTCGCCTTCCAAAGCGACATCCGCGCGCGGTTCACCCGTGAGGCCCAGACCGCGGCCCGCCTCTCGCACCCACACATCGTGCCGATTCACACGGTCGGCGAGGGTGAGGGGCTGGTGTACTTCGTCATGGGCTACGTCGACGGCGAGTCCGTCGGCGGACGAATCAAGCGCCGGGGACAGCTGCCGGTCGAGGAAGCCCGCCGCATCATGAAGGAGACGGCGGACGCCCTGAGCGCCGCGCACAGCATGGGTGTGATCCACCGGGACATCAAACCGGACAACATCCTCCTCGAGGGAACCCGTGGCCGCGTCATGGTGACCGATTTTGGAATCGCCAAGGCGCTGTCGCAATCATCCGGAGCGACCCTGACCGGCGCCGGGGTCGCCATCGGCACGCCGTCGTTTATGAGCCCCGAGCAGGCTGCGGGCGAAAAGGAGATCGACGGGCGAAGCGACCTCTACAGTCTGGGAGTCGTGGCCTATCAGATGCTTACTGGCGAGCTGCCCTTCTATGCCCCGACCGTCGCGGGCATCCTGATGAAGCAGATCACCGAGCCCGCCCCCGACCTTCGAGCCAAGCGCCCGGATGCCCCCGAAGATCTCGCGCTCGCCGTGAGCCGCTGCCTGGAGAAGGACCCGGAGAACCGCTGGCCCACGGCGGATTCGTTGCGCCGCTCACTGGAGAACCGCAGCGTGGGGAACTATCGGCCGACGGGAACGGCGTGGAAGGCGGGGAGGCCGGCCGACAGGCGGACTGGCGGACGGGCGGACGGTGGCATGGTAGCTCCGCGGCCGTCGTTGGACCGCGGGCGCCGGAGCACCGGCGATGTGCGGGACAATCTGCCCGCCCGTCCGCCTGGCCGCCTGTCCGCCGCCCGCCGGCCGCCGCCGCGCTTGCCGGAGCGGGACGACACCGCACTCCCCAATACCGGCGAGCCCCAGATCATCCTCCGCGTCCGGGCGCAGTTCGCGCGGTGGGCCGCCATCTCGGGGGGGCTGTTCATGATCAATCTGGCGACCGGCATGCACAGCCCATGGTTTCTGATCCCGGCGGCGGGCATGGGCATCGGACTGCTGCAGGGCTACGGCAAGCTCTGGCAAGCGGGCTACAGCTGGCGCGACGTGCTCCGCCGTCCGCCTGCTCCCGACGCGGTCGAGACCACGCTGGTGAAGGGCGCGAAGCTGCCACGTCAACTCCCGCTCCCGAGGGCGGCGGAGTTCGGTGGCCAGCTGGCGTCGGTCCTCCAGGCGCACGGCGACCGGGTGGCGGTGTACAAGCTGCTCGACAAGCTCACCCCAGCCGAGCGGGACATGCTGCCCGAGATCGGCCCCACGGTGGACGCGCTGTACCAGCGCGCCGTCGACCTCGCGCGCACGCTCCACGCGATGGACACCAATCTCGACACCGACGGTCTGGGCCAGATCGAGGCTCGAATCGAGGCCGTGTCGCGGGAGCCCGAGGATCTGGAGCGGGACCGCCGGCTCGCCCTGCTCGAAAAGCAGCGCCGCACGCTCACCGATCTAGAGGGCCGGCGGGCGCAGGTGGCCGGCCACCTCGAATCGTGCGTTCTCGCCGTGCAGAATGTGAGGTTCGATCTGCTCCGGCTGCGTTCGGCCGGCGTCGCCGCCGTGCTCGGCGACCTCACGAACGCGACCCAGCAAGCCAAGGCCCTCTCGCGCGACGTGGACAACGTCATCGCGGCCGCGGGGGAGGTCCGGGAGATTGTGAGGTAAGCGTTGCAAGCAGCGGCGAACCCGTACCTCGGCGTGGCCGGGTGGGTCATTGTGAAGGCCGTGCACGCGCAGCATGATGGCTCGTCTGCTCGCCAGAAAGTGAGGACGTGGACGCTTCGCCATCGCTCTCGGGTACCCAGCGGCGAACGTCCGACCATGGACCGAACCCATCACGCTGGCAGATTTCAGCCTTACAGCGAGTGATGTACCAGATGAGACCACCGATTCCGGTGTTCTCTCACGTTTAGCGGCACGACCGCCGCCCGGCGGCTTTCCAGACCGCCAATGATGAAACGGGCGCCTCCCGTT
>Ga0075425_100007958_pt1 | contig 11221 bp, 7 predicted proteins | sample SoiMethybrSBSTD4_FD_75300 | JGI IMG/M metagenome (GOLD analysis project Ga0075425, IMG submission 75300) | Bulk soil microbial communities from a Populus tree surrounding site in Tennessee, USA - Soil MetaG P. TD hybrid SBSTD4 | ecosystem: Environmental > Terrestrial > Soil > Tree plantation...
ATCAGATTGCGCAGGAACGACCACACGTACGCGAACCACAGCTTCCATACGACGACTTTCGACGTCCCCCAGCGGCGCTCGTACTCGTGGCTGGCAATCTCGCTGACGCGATAGCCCTGCTTGAGCGCCTTCATCAACATTTCCTGCTCGATCGTCGTCAGGTTCGAGGTGAGACCGAGCCGAGCGGCCACGTCGCGGCGGATCGCACGGAACCCGTTCTGGCTGTCGGTGAGCCGCACGTTCCACCGGTAGTTGATCGCCAGCATGATCAGCTGCGAGCCGATGTAGCGGATGAACTGCTCGAAGGTGCCGTGCAGTTCGTCGCTGCCGCCTTTGCCGCGCGAGCCGACCACCATGTCCGCCTCGCCGGCCTTGATTGGCGCGACCATCGCCGGGATGTCGCGCGGATCGTGCGAGCCGTCGGCATCGATGAACACGAGGATGCCGGTCGTGGCGGCGTCGATCGACAGCCGCATCGCCTCTCCCTTGCCGCGGCCGTTGTCCTGAATGACCTTGGCGCCGTGCTCGATTGCGATCGCCCGCGTCCGATCGCGCGAGTGCCCGTCGACGACGAGCACTTCATCGCCGTACGGACGCACTGAATCGACGATTTCGCCGATCAGCCCTTCTTCGTCCTTGGCGGGAATGACAACCGTGACACGAGAGTCGCTCACGAGCAGACTAGGGACGCTCCGACAAGCGCTACATCTTACTGTGCGTCCGGCAATTTGCGGAAGAGAGCGATCGGAGATCTCCGTAGCGCAGCCCTTCAGGGCTGCCTTTGGCCGAGGCACGCCTGAAGGCCTGCGCTACGTATGATGCGTAGCGCAGGCATCGTAGCGCAGCCCTTCAGGGCTACCCGACGGCTTAGCTGTTCGGATCGATCGCCGGTACGTAGAGGCCCGGGTCGACGAAGCCGTTGTCCTGGAAGCTCGGGCCGTTCGTCGTCGGCACGTCCGACAGGACCTTGTAGATATGGCCGTCTGGCAGGCACACGCGGCTGGCTGAGAAGCTGCGACCGTGCCACGACACGATGTTCTCGCCGCCGTTCTTGATCAGCAGTCCCCAGCCCTGGTTGCGATACGCCCAGGCGACGCGCTTGGTGACTTCGAAGGCGCCCTCGGCGGTGTGCGGCGGATTCAGTCGATCGTGGATGCACGCGACCACGCGGTACGGGTCGCCGCCGGCGACGAGGTCGCCGCAGCCAAGCAGCGGATCCGGCGCGACAACCGGCGGTGGCGGATCGGGCGGCGGCGGAGCCGGCGGCGGCGGTGCGGGCGGAGCCGGCGTCGCCTTTCGCAGCGTCGTGCTGCCGGTGACCGGACCGAAGCAGGTCGTCCCCGTATAGTCGATGTGAAGTTCCGTCGACGAGACGAGAACGCCGGAGCCGTTGAGCGTAAAACTGCACGCGGGCAATCCTGGCGCGGTTGCGCTGCCGGTGGCGACGAGCGCAATCGGGTCGCCGAGGCGGCCGGAGATCGTGCCCGCGAGGTCCACGTTCCCGGAGCAATGCGCGGCGTAGGTGCCGCTTGCTTCGGTCGCGGTCTGGGTCGAGATCGTAAACGTGAATGTCGGACACGAGGTCGGCGCAGTGATCGCCTGCGCACCGACCGTCGATTCAGTGGTGGTCGTCGCGGCGACCCACATGCCGATGAGAGAGGACGTCGCGTTGGCGCCCGGCTGCGGCGACGAAGGCGTCGCGGACGGGACATCCGAAGGGACAAGCACGTTCCGGCTGTGGTCGAAGCTGCAGGCACTGGCCAGTGCGGCGGCGACGACCAACGCGCACAGTTTAGAGAATCTTTGCATGGTCGTACTTACATACCTGTTGGCACATCGACAGATGTGTCCGACAGATCCTCCAGAAAATCGTTTATTTGGTGACGAAAGCTTACGGTAGCTGTCAGCAGTGCACGCCGTACGCCATAGCCTTACGGGAAACTGCAGAGGTACCAACGAGCCACCCGCTCGCCGCCGGCGCACGGTCGCAGTGAGACGATCCGCGCGTCGCGGATGTGATCGGCCAGAGCGTCCTGGTACTCCTGGATCCGGACGAAGTCGTTCGACGTCACCAGCACGCGTTCCTGCGCGACAAACGTGGTGATGTAGGCGTCCCAGTAGCCGCCGGTGGCGACCGGAATCTGCCGCGCGATGAGCGTGTCGGCCAGCTCACGAATCGGATTCGGCGGCGGCTGTCGCAGCGTCGCGCGCAGCACGGTTACATCGTCGGTAACGGCGAGCACCGCCCACGCCGCGACCAGCGCGATCGCTGTTCGGCGGACGCCGGCATGAGGTTCGAGCGCGAGGATCGCGGCCGTCACACCGATCGGCGTGAGCAGGCCGAGCATCGCGTACCGCGAATAGCCGGCGAGGACCGGCTTGGCGGCGATGAAGCTGGCCACCGCGACAAGGCCGGTGCCGAGCAGGTACCACGCGAACGGCGCGCGCGCGATCCCGTCGCGCACCGACGCGATTACCGAGCGGCGATCGTTTCGTCCTCCGGCACCGGTTGCGAGGAGGAACAGCAGACGCGCGGCGACCGCGACGAACAGCGCCGCGGCCAGCCACGCAACCCACGGGTGATTGCGAACCGGAAAACTCGACTCGACCTGCGCCGTACCGACGAACCACTGGAACAGCGCCGGCACGAGCGCGGCAACGCGTCCCTCGAGCTCGGCTGGACGGCCGTAGAACCGATCGACGAGATTGCCCACGGCCGACCCGGAGAATCCGCGCAGCAGGTCGCCACGCGTGCCCGGGCCGGCGAGATCCGCGAACGGCATCAACGCGCTGATCGATTCCGACACGACGAGAAACATCGCCGCGGCGAGCAGCCATTGGCGGATGCGTGACCGGCTCAGCGCGCCGGACATCAGATCGATCGCAAACAGTACCGGCACGGCGTATATCGTGAACTCGCGGCTGCGGAAGCCGATCGCGAGCACCGCGCCGAACCACAACGGCCGCCGGCGCAGGAACCACAGCACGGCGATGTACACGAATGGCTCGATCACGCCGCGCGCCTGGATCAACTCGTTTGCGACCGACGGAGGCGCCGCGACGAAGAACAGCGCCGGAACCGCTGCGACCGAATAGCGCAAACCGGCATCGCGGTGCAGGCCGACCATCAGCAGCACGGCGAACGCGACATTCCAGGCGAGGAGCGACATGCGCAAGGCGCCGACCGTCGCGCCGCCGATCCAGAAAAACGGCACCGCGACCCAGGCGACGACGCCGAGCATGTAGGTTTGACCGTAGAAGAAAAGCGGAAAGGCGCGCCCTTCGCTGAGGTGCTTCGCCATCAGGCCGTAGACTGCCTGATCGGAATCGAAGCCGAGTTGCTCGAACAGGAGATAGGCGAGCGCGCGAAGAATGATGAGCGCGATCGCGACGGCGATCGCCGGCGCCGCTTCGACGAGGAGCTCCCGCGCGCGTGTCACCGCGAACGCGGGTACAGCGTTGGTTGAAGCGCCCGGAGCCGTCATGAACGGGTGAAGGCGCATGGTAGCATACGGCCCCGAGCCACATTGCCCTCGTCTTTCACCGGCGCGCGCGCGCTCGCGGTCGGCCGCCGCGTGGTCCCCTGGGTCGTTGGTCCGACCGTTCTGCTGTTGCGGCGCGACGTGGTCGAGCTCGCCCCGCCGTCATCGTGTCCCGGGGTTCTCGAGCTGATCTCCGTGGGGCTCGTTCGACTTCAGCCTGACCTCCGCGTCGGGCTGGTGTTCGACCTGCTGCGCGTGGCGATGGTCGCCGGCGCGCTCGCCGCGTTCACCGCGGTCGTGTGGCGCGAGACGAGGAACATCGCCGTCGCGATCGCAGCCGCGGCGGCCATCGGCCTGAGCCCGCTCTTCCCGCCGGCCCTTGCGCCGCCGTGGGAAGCTGCCGCATTCGGCGTTTGCGCCGTTGCTGCATGGCTGGCGGGCTCGACAGACGCTGAGGGCAGTCGCCGCTCGGTTGCGCGTCGTTCGATCGCCGTCGTTGTACTCGCAGCGGCCGCCATCCTCGTGCCGGCGTGGCTGCTCAGCGGAACCACGGGTGCTCAGTCCGCGTGCGTGCTGCCGGACGCGGGGCAGCGCGCTGCCGATGCAGTCGCCGCCGTGCTCTTCTGGCTTGGCCCCGCAGCGCTCGGCCTCGCCGCGTTTGGCGCGTTTGCCGAACTGTCGCGGTCGCCGCAGCGCACCGCGGCGGTGATCGCGGCGGCTGCGACAGGGTCGATCGTGCTGCTGTCGGCGCGGCGACTGAGCGCACCGGTCGCACTCGCGCCGGCGCTCGTCGGCTTGTGGTTGTTCACCGCGTCGGGCCTGAACGACGTCATGCAGTCGATGGGAGGCGGTGTCGTCGCGCGCGTCGGCGCCGCGATGATGCTGTTGCTCCTGCCGGCGCTCGCAGCGTCGCGTCGCGTTACCGAAGAGCGCGACGACTGGGTGCGCTCGCGCGGACACGAGCACCAGACGCTGCGCGGCATGACGCGGATTCTCAATCTCGTCCCGAACGCGACGTTCGTCGAGGAAGACGCGACCGTCGATGTACTGCTACGCGCCGCGAATTTCGGCGGCCGGCGCAGAGCGAAACCGATTACCGTCGTCGCGCCGACCGCGGCTGCAGTTGCCCGCACGCTCGCCAGTCAGACCGTGTACGCGTTCCCATGGCGACAGGACGAATTCAGCCTCCGCGGCTTCGTCGTCGACCCGTTCCCGGCTCTACACGGCAGCGCCGATGGCCCGCACGCGCTCGAGGGCGTCGCGGCGATCACCGGGCGGCGGCGGTGCCAGGCGGTCGAACCGGCATGGGCCGATTTCAGCGCCGGATCCGATCGGATCGCTTTGAGCGCCGACTCGGTCGCCGCGCGAGGGCCGGCGGTGATCCTGCTGGGCGGAAAGACTGCCGGCGATCCGCAACCGGACGGGTGGTCGCCGCGCACAGTGCGTGGCTTTGGCTTCTTCAGGTTCGATCAACTCACGCGCGCGGGAACCGAGCGGCTGATCGCCGAAGCAGGTGCAACCGGGCTGCCGTCGAACCACCCGCTCCTCGACCAACCGTTCGTGCTGCGCCTGAACCTTCATCGCACGCCGCGCGCGCCGCTCGTGCTGCCGGTGGTTCTCGGCGGTTCGTTCCCAGTTGGCGCGACCAGGCTCGACCCCGCCGCCGCTAACGTCGGCCATCTCACGATCTGCGATGCGCCCGTGATTGCCGTGTCCTCGTTCGCGCCTGGAGGCCAGTGATCGTGAGCCGCATCGGGTCACGCGGCACAATGCGCCTTGGTATGATCGCCAGGTGCTGACGCAGGACGTGGTGCGCCCGTCCGCGATCGCGAGGCTTGTCGGCGTCGCGACCATCGGCGCAGCGATCTTCGGCGTCGCCGTGCACGTGTGGCTCGTCAACGGTGCGTTCGTGCCGGTCCGCGTCGACACAATCGTTGAATATGCGTGGGTGTCGGCGACCGCGCGTTCCTTTGTCGCGATCGCTTGCATCGTCAGCGTGGTCGTCGCCGCGTCGCATGCCGTGGTGCGGCGGTTCGCGGCGCGGCACCATGCGCAACCGCCGCTGCTGACGTCGGCGGACGTCGACTATCTGCGGCCGCTGTGGTGTTTCGCGGCCACCCTCCTGCCGCTGTTCGATCTGCTTCGGCCGAGAGTTCAATCGCTGGCTGTCCTGTCGTACGCGGTCGTCGACATGCGCTGGTGGTGGGGCGCGGCGGTCGCGCTGTGGCTGTTTCGGAACCTGGACGCCCGCCTGAACACGGGATGGCGCAGCCGGCTCGCGCGCGTCGATCTGTCGAGCGGCCTCGGGCGGTGGCTGCCCGAACTGTCGATTGCGGCGATCACCATCGCATGGGCGTACTTCGGCACACCGTATCTGCGCGACGACGGCGCGACCATCGGCGACGAGCCGAAGTACGTCCGCTACTGCGAAACGCTGTACCAAGGGCTGGGCTTCGAGATCTCGCAGATCAAGCCGTTGTCGGAACTGCCGACTGACTTCCGGCCGCAGTTGTGGCGCAACGTGAGGATGTTTGCGCGGATGCTGCCGGGTGAACTGCGCTCGCTGGCGTCCGACGCCGCGACCTACGTTCGTGATCCCTCGCACCAGTTCAACGTCGCGCGACACCTGGAAGGGGGTTTCATCGACGGCAAACACGGCGGGATGTACCAGGTGCACAACCCCGGCGTGTCGCTGCTGATGTTCCCGGCGTACTACATCGACCGCGCTGTCCAGCCGATCCAGCCAGGTTCACCCAGGCAGTGGCCGGAGCACATGTACGCCGTCAACACGCTGTTCCTCGGCGTCTACGCCGCCTGGACGATCCTGATGTTCCGGTTTCTCAGGCGCTGCGGCGCCACCACCCCCATCGCGTGGGTGGTGAGCCTGGTGTCGCTGCTCGCAATGCCCGCATCGGCGTTTCCCTATCAGTACTATCCGGAACTCGCGGCCGGCCTGTTCGTGTCGGCCGTAGGCGCGCACATCCTCTTTGGCGACGAACGGAAACCGCTGCGTTCGTTCTTCTTCGGCGTCGTCACCGGCTACCTGTTGTGGCTGCACGTCCGCTTCAGCATCGAAGTGCTCGCGCTCGCCGCCGGCGCGATTGTGCTGTGGCGTGGCCAGTGGCCGCGAACGATCGCGTTTCTCGGCGGCGTCGCCATTCCGATCGCGCTGTTCTCGCTCTACGTCTACCGGATCACCGGCAGCGCGCTGCCAAGCGCGGTCTGGAGCGCGGAAGGCTCCGGCGAGAACTTCAATTTCATCGGGATGATCAAGAACAGCAGCGGCTACCTCGTCGATCGCGAGTGGGGGCTGTTCGCGCATTCGCCGGTATTCCTGCTGGCGCTGCCCGGCTACTGGTGGATGGCGCGGCAGAAACCGCGGATTGCGTTTCTGTGCGCGCTGATTTTCCTCGCGCTGCTCGCGCCGTCGGCCGGCAAGACGCTCGTCCAGACGACGCCGATGCGCTTGATCGTGGCGGCGATTCCATTCGGCGCCGTGCCGCTGATCGTGGTGCTCGAACGGCGCAGCCGCGCAGCGCTGACGGCCTTCTGGCTGTTCACGATCGTATCGCTCGACACGGCGCTGTCCTACAACCTCCACCATCCGCGCAGCGCCGATACGCTCGCCGACTGGAGTTTCAGCGGCTGGAAGTTCAATCTGCTGTTTCCGTACGACAGCCGCCAGCCCTGGCACATCTCGACGGGCAACGGCATCCTGCTCGTCGTCTGGCTGCTCGTCGTCGCGGTGCTGCTGGTCGCGCCCGCGGCGATCGACTGGCGCGGCGCCGGCGTTCTGCGGCCGCGGCAGGATCGTCGATGGTTGCCGCAGCGTCCGGTAGCGGCGGCGTTTGCGGCGGTCGTCCTGTTCATCCTCCTCGGCACCGCCGGTTCGGCGATGACGCGCGAGTGGAGCGGCCCGAAATATCTGATGCCGCCGCAGGAGGCGGCGCAGCGCGCGGCATGGCAGCTCGACGACGTTCGCGATTGCACGTTCTGCATCTGGTCGCCAATCGGGTGGATCAGCACGAGGCGGATGTCCGCAGCACTGACCACGATCAACCCGATGCTCGCAGCACGCCGGCCCGGCGAGCAGCCCGCGTACGCCGAGTGGATCGCGATGCCGGGACAGATTCGCGCGTGGTATCTCGAGGCTACCGGCCACGAACCGTCCCCGGGCGACCTCGGCCACCATCTGTATCAGTGGCGTGAGGAAGGGGTCGCGCCGGCGGAAATCCGCCGCCGCATCTTCGCGTCGGCGGGAAAGTCGCAGTGAACGCTACGTGCGCGTGAGCACCACACGGTTCGCTGCCTGGTCGTTGCTGCTCTTCACGGTGTTGACCGCGGTGATGACCTACCCGCAGGTCTTCCACATGCTGGATGGCGTCCACGACGATGGCGATCCCTTGATGGTGACGTGGGTGCTCGCATGGGTCGCCCACCAGTTGCCGCGAGCGCCGGCGCACCTGTTCGACGCCAACATCTTCTATCCCGAACGCAACACGCTCGCATATTCGGAAACGCTGTTGCTGCCGGGCACCGTGGCGGCGCCGCTGTACTGGGTCGGTGTCCCGCCAATCCTGATCTACAACCTCGTGTTCCTGTCCGGGTTCGCGATCTCGGGCGTCACCGTCGCGCTGCTCGTGCGGCGCCTGACCGGCAATGGCGGCGCAGCGATTCTGGCCGGCATCGTGTTCGCGTTCCCGCCTTACCGCATCGACCACTACGCGCATTTGCAGCTGCAGCAAACGCAGTTCATTCCCCTGGCAATGCTGGCGTTTCATCGGCTGCTCGACACCAATCGGATCCGCGACGGCGTTTGGCTCGGCATCGCCGTCGCGTGCCAGATGCTGTCGTGCATGTACTACGGGCTCTTTCTCATCCCGTACATGATGGTGGTCTGCGGCGCGCTGCTGATCGCGCGGCGCGAGATGCCGCGCCGGCGCCTCGCCGCTCTCGCTGTCGCCGCTGCGGTGATGGCCGTGATGCTCCTGCCAGTGGGCCGCGCCTACATTGCCGCGCGCGCGGTGGTGGGGGAGCGCGGACGCGCCGAGGTTGCCGCCAACAGCGCCACGTGGCGCAACTACCTGGCACCGCCGGAAGTGAACGCCGTCTACGGCAAGGTCTTCGCGCGGTTCATGGAGCCCGAGCGACGGCTGTTTCCCGGATTTGTCGCAATCGCAATTGCCATCGTCGGGCTGTGGCCGCCGGTGACGGCGACACGAATTGCATACGGATTGGGCCTGCTGCTTGCGTTCGACGTCTCCCTCGGATTGAACGGGATCGTCTATCGCGGGCTGTACGACTATTTCCTGCCGTTCAAGGCGCTGCGGATCCCGGCGCGCATGGGCCTGATGGTCGGGTTCTCGCTGGCGGTACTCGGCGGCTACGGCGCCGCGCGGATCGCCGCCCGACTACCGTCGGTGGCGAGAAGGCGAGCCGTCCTCGGCGCGATCGGCGTCCTCATGCTGATCGAGTACGCGTCGGTGCCGCTCACATTCTGGCCTGCACCACAGGCGGCGCCCGAGGTCTATGCCGACCTCGTCCGCGACCGGGGGGATTCGCCGACGGCAGTGCTCTTCGAGTTTCCCACGCTCGGAGCCACCGACCCTGCGTATCTCTATTACTCAACTTTTCACTGGCAGTACCTGGTCAACGGATACAGCGGATTCTTCCCGCCGTCGTACTACCGGCTGGTCCGCGCCGTCGATAATTTCCCGGATGAGCCGTCGATCAACGCGATCAAGTCACACGGCGTGCGCTACGTGGTGGTTCACGGCGAATACCTGAAGGGCAACCGCTACGCGACGCTCATCGCGCAGCTCGATCAGCGGCGCGACATGGCGCTGGTGTCGCGCCGGCCGTGGCAGATTCCGGGGAAGCACGCCGAGATTAGCGTCTACCGCGTCTCTTACCCTTGAGTCGGGCCATGGCTACACCGCCGGGGGCTGAGGACCGATAGAAGACCTTGGCCATCCCGTGTGTTACGATCGTCGGAATTCATGTCAATGCTGACGCGCCAGGCTGGTCTGGCCGGGGCGATTCTCGGCGCCAACCTGCGGTCGCCCGAACTGCCGTACAAGGTCACGTTCGTCGCTACGTATCACTGCAACTTCCGCTGCGAGATGTGCAATATCTGGCAGAAGAAGAGCGTGAACGAGATGACCCCGGCCGAGGTCGAGCTCTTCTTCGAACGCTGGCCGCAGTTCCGCTGGGTTCACCTCACCGGCGGCGAGCTCTTCATGCGGCGCGACCTCGATGATCTCGTTGCCGCGATCCAGCGCAGCTGCCGCTCGCTCTACCTGCTCAACTTCCCGACCACCGGCTGGTTCGGCGACAAGACCGTCTCGCTCGTCGAGCGGACGCTGGCGCGCGGCGTCGGCCGCTTGATGACGACGATCAGTATCGACGGTCCGAAGGCGCTCCACGAAGAGATGCGCGGCCTCACGGGCAGCTGGGACAAGGGGATTGAAACGTTCCGCCGGCTGCGCGGCATCAAGCGGTCGAACTACCAGGCGGTTGTCGGCATGACCCTGATGGCGAAGAACGCAAACCGCGTCGACGAGACGATCGCCGCGATCCGCCAGGTGGTCCCGGACTTCAAGCGATCGGAGTTGCATCTCAACGTCGGCCACGAGTCGGGGCACTACTTCGACAACGTCGGCTATCCGGTCGAGCAGCATCACGTCGACATCCTCCGCGCGATCGAGGATCACCGGAAGAAAAACGGTTCGGCAATGCACCCGGTGAAGTTCCTCGAGGACCGGTATCAGGCGCTGGTCAGCCGTTACTACGAAACCGGCAAGTCGCCGCTGCCGTGTTCGGCGCTGTCGTCGTCGTGCTTCGTCGACGCCTACTGGAACCTGTACGCGTGCTCGATCTGGGACGCGAAGGTGGGCAATCTGCGCGACAACGCGTTCGATCTGCGCGCGCTGTGGGAAAGTGACCGGCGCAAGGCGCTGCGCAACGACGTCGCTGAAGAGCGCTGCTCGCACTGCTGGACGCCGTGCGAGGCGTATCCGTCGATTCTCGGTAATCTCGCCCGCGCCGCAGTTTCACGGCCGGCGCAACTCGAACCGGCGCCCGCCGAAACCATTTAGCCACTTCAAATCGCGTACCGTCGCTACCTCAGCTGCGCAAATTGTGCGGCGTACCCTTTGCTGAATACGGCAGCGGAGGTGTGGCGTGTTGAAGAGGCTGCTTCCGGCGGCTCTTCGTTCGGCAATCGTCATCGTTTTCACGGCTCTGATCGGAATTCTCATTCCGTTGCCTGTGTCCGCGCAGGAACAGCCGTCGCCGATGGGCGACACGTTCAAGCGTGTGATTCTCGATCCAACAACTTACGCGCCGGCGATCATCGCCTATGACGCCACGATGCGCGACTGGAACACGTCACAGCCGTTCTTCCGGGCTGGCTACGTGGAGCACAACGAGCGCTTCACGATCACCGGACGGCCGAATGACGTGGCAATGAGCTATGGCGATGGACAGCGGCGCATCCTTACCGACGCGTTGGTGACGTTGCAGATGTCAGTGGTCAACAACGTTGCCGATCAGATGTTCGAGCGCATGCTCATCACCCGCTTCCCCGAACATCGGAAGCTCGTGCGCACCATCGGCTGGATCGAACGAGTGTCGTTTGCCTCGTTTATGAGTTACCAGTTGTCGGCACAGCACTACCGTCAGGCCGGCATGAACGCGCAGCGAGCGCAGCAGATGGGACTCAGGTAACCAGTTTACCG
>Ga0075425_100007959_pt1 | contig 11219 bp, 5 predicted proteins | sample SoiMethybrSBSTD4_FD_75300 | JGI IMG/M metagenome (GOLD analysis project Ga0075425, IMG submission 75300) | Bulk soil microbial communities from a Populus tree surrounding site in Tennessee, USA - Soil MetaG P. TD hybrid SBSTD4 | ecosystem: Environmental > Terrestrial > Soil > Tree plantation...
GACCACGGACCGATTACGAATCGTGAACTGACCTAGGTGGTGTTCGACGCCGGCGCTCACGAGATCCACATCCGCGCGCACATGACTGTCTGCGACATTGCCGAAGAACGTGCGGATTGGTATGTCGGCTGGGCGCCCCTGATATGACGTGATGCCGCGGTCGGCGACGCGTTCGTCGTGAAAATGCTCGTAGTCGAGGGTCAGCGCCGTCCGGTCGCTCGGCATGAACGTCAGACTCGGTGCCACGCCGTACCGTTGAAGGCCCACGCCGCGCCTGAAACTGTCGCTATCCTCGAAAACTCCATTCACGCGAAACGCAGCCGTCGCCGTCAGCGGCTGATTGAGATCCGCCGTGAATCGACGGTTTGCGAAGGAACCCGCCTGCAGCGCCATCTCACCTGCTCTCGTAAAACCTGCCTGCTTGGTCACGCGATTGATCACGCCACCGCCGCCGCCGCGGCCGAACGCCATTCCGTTGGCCCCTTTCAGCGCCTCAACGCGTTCGACGTTGTACAAATCGCGGTAATACTGCACGTCGTCTCGAACACCGTTCACGTAGAAGTCGGCCGAGGAACTGTTCCCGCGGATCACCACCTGGTCGCGATTGTTCTCGCCCTGGTGGGACGTCACGCCGGGAATGTAGTTCACGGTGTCGGCGACGCTCGCCATGAGCTGATCGCGAATCAGTTCGCTGGCAACGATGGTGACGGACTGTGGGACGTCGCGGAGCGGTGTCGGTGTCCGCGTGCTGGTGTTGATCGTGCGGGCATCGGCTCCAGGGTGGCCGGTGACCTCGACCGCCTGGCTATAGCCGGCCAGCTCGAGCACAAAATCAGCAGTCACTGCGCCCGTGGGAGGGACGACGATGCGGCGCGACGCCACGGCGAATCCGTGGGAGGCGACGGTCACAACATAGGCGCCAGGGTCGAGCGCGAGGCTGAATTCGCCATTTTTATCGGCGTTCGTGGTGATTTGCGGACCTCGTCCATCACGGGCCGCCGTGATGCGGGCGTCGGCAATCGCGTCGTGCAGCGGGTCAACGATCCGGCCGGACAGCGAGATGCGGCTTTGGGCCGAGACGCCGGGACAGCAGAGATAGAGGAGGAGTGCGCAAGACCATAAGGTGAGATTGAGTCTCAGAGTCACGTTGAGAACTCTATATCCGACTCTTATGGTCGGTCAAGGGGATCAGCTTTTGGGAGGCGTCGCGAAGTAACCGCGGCGCGCGCGCGCGACGTAATCCCGGGTTTTCACCCGGACACGAATCGTCCGCCAGCTGCCGTCCTGCGGCCGCGTCGTCGCGAAGCCGAGCGTGTACTGCGAATTCAACTCCTCGGCGATCCGCTGCGTGGCGGGGCCGAGATCCTCGTAGCTGCGCACCACTTCCGTGTAGCCGCCGCTCGGCCCCGTGATCTCGCGAAGCGCCTCGGGATTGACGCGCGTGCTGACCCGCCGCTCGGTCGCCGAGTCGATCGCAATCGCGTAGACGAACGCATCGCTGCGACGCAGCGCATCGCGCGTCTGCGCCAGCGAGTGATCGCTCGCCGTGTCCGCGCCGTCTGAAATGACGATCATCGCCGCGCGCGTTCGCTCCCGGCGCTGGAACATCGAGGCGGAGGCAAAGATCGCGTCATAGATGGCCGTGCCGCCCGTCGGACGCTCGTCAGCCAGCCGGCCCGCAAGCCGTGACGGCGGCGCGGTCCACGGCACGAGGATGCGAGGCAGGTGGTTGAACGCGCCGACAAACGCTTCGTCCTCCGGCTTCAACAGGTCCGCCATGAAGCGGTCGAGCGCGCCGCGGGCGTCGATAATCGGCTGGCCTCGCATGCTATCGCTGATGTCGAGCAGCACGCCGACGCTGACCGGCGTCCGCTTGTCGGAAAACTGCGTTACCGGCTGCGAGTCGCCGTCCTCGAAGACCTCGAAGTCGCCTTTCGTCAGGCCGGTGATGAGCCGGTTGTTGGCGTCGGTGACGGTGACAGGAATTTCGACGGTGGTGACGCTGCCCCGGAAGGTCTGTGCCTGCGGGGCTACCACGAAGGCCGCGGACGCGGCGAACACGACGGCCACGAAGCAGAACAAACCTTGAATGTTCTTCGCGTGCTTCGTGCCTCGCGTGCGAAGCACGCTTTCGTGGTTCATCTCACGCCCCGGCTTCCACCCCCGCATAGTAATCCTGAAGCGATCTGACCGTCAGCGTCTGTGACCGCAGCGCCTTGATGGCGGCAACGGCAGCCGACGCGCCCGTGAGCGTTGTGATGCACGGCACCTGCGCCATCGTCGCCGCCCGGCGCACGGCCCGGTCGTCGAAGAACGACTCGCGGCCGAGCGGCGTGTTGATGACGAGGTCGATCTTGCCGTTCACGATCTGGTCGGCGATGTTCGGCCGTCCCTCGTTGACTTTGTAGATGACATCCGCCTCGATGCCGTGCGCGCGAAGGAACGCAGCGGTGCCGCGGCTGGCGGTAATTGAAAATCCGAGCCCGGCAAGATCGCGCGCGATCGGCACAACCGTCGGCTTGTCGCTGTTGTTCACGCTGATGAAGACGCACCCTTGCGTCGGCAGCTGCTGCCCCGCGCCCATCATGGCCTTCCCGAACGCTGCGCCGAAGTTGTCGGCGCCACCCATCACCTCGCCGGTCGACTTCATTTCCGGGCCGAGGATGGTGTCGACGCCCGGGAACCGCACGAACGGGAAGACCGGGCTCTTGACGAAGACGCCCGCGGCCTCCAGATCGTTGACGACGCCGAGCTCCGCGAGCGTGCGTCCCGTCGCAACTCGCGCAGCAATGCGCGCGATCGCGACGCCGGTGGCCTTCGAGATGTACGGCACCGTCCGCGACGAGCGCGGATTCACCTCCAGCACGTAGACCATGTCGTCCTTGATCGCGTACTGGACGTTCATCAATCCGACGACCTTCAGCGCGCGCGCGATGCGGCGCGTGTATTCGCGAATCGTTCCGAGGTGCCGCTCGGCCACCATGAACGGCGGCACCACGCAGGAGCTGTCACCGGAGTGAATGCCCGCTTCCTCGATGTGCTCCATGATGCCGCCGATGACAACCGCTCCGGTCGCATCGGCCACCGCGTCGACGTCGAACTCGAAGGCGTCCTCGAGGAATCGATCGATGAGGACGGGCCGGTCGTGCGACACGTCAACCGCACCGATCATGTAGCGATCCAGCGCGGCCGAGTCGAACACGATGGCCATGCCACGCCCGCCAAGCACGTACGACGGCCGGACGACCACCGGATAGCCGATACGCTCGGCCACCTCGCGCGCCTCCTGACGCGATACCGCGGTGCCGCTTGCGGGCTGTGGCACCCCCAGATCCCACAGCAGCTGCGAGAACCGCTGCCGGTCTTCCGCGAGATCGATCGAGTCTGGCGTGGTGCCGAGAATGTCGACGCCGGCATCCTGCAGCGCGAGCGCGAGCTTCAGCGGCGTCTGTCCGCCGAACTGGACGACGCACGACACGTCGCCGCCGCCGCTCCGCTCGCGGTCGATGATGCCGGTCACGTCCTCGAACGTGAGCGGCTCGAAATACAACCGGTCGGCGGTGTCGTAGTCGGTCGAGACCGTCTCGGGATTGCAGTTCACCATGACCGTCTCGAACCCCTCGTCCCTGAAACCGAACACCGCGTGGCAGCAGCAGTAATCGAACTCGATGCCCTGGCCGATCCGGTTCGGTCCGCTCCCGAGGATGATGACCTTCTTCTTCGGAGTCGGATCCGCTTCGCAGACCTCCTCGAACGTTCCGTACATGTACGGCGTGAATGATTCAAACTCCGCGGCGCAGGTGTCGATCCGCTTGTACGCCGGGACAATCCCTTCGTCGAGCCGCCGCTGTCGCACGGCGGCCTCATCGACCCCGTACACGGCCGCGATGTCCTCGTCGCAGAATCCGTTGCGCTTCAGCGTCCGCAACAGGTCCGTTGACATCTCCCGGAACTCGCCGAGCGCCGCCATTTCCCTCAGAGCCGTGATGTCGGCAAACTGCTGAAGGAACCACCGGTCGATCTTCGTCAGCTCGTGGAGCGTCTCGATCGTCCAGCCGCGGCGCAGCGCGCGGAAGATCGCCCACATGCGACGGTCGCTCGGCACCACGAGCCGTTTACGGAGCGCGGTCTCGTCCTCGTCGCTGTCCGTCCCGTCGTCGGGTGAATCCGGGAACAGACGGCCGAACTTGCCGAGCTCGAGGGATCGAACCGCCTTGAGAAACGCTTCCTTGAAGGTGCGCCCGATCGCCATCGCCTCGCCGACCGACTTCATCTGCGTCGTCAGCGTGCGATCCGCCTGCGGGAACTTCTCGAAATTCCACCGCGGGAACTTGACGACGATGTAGTCGATCGTGGGCTCGAACGACGCGGGGGTGAGGCGCGTGATGTCGTTCGGAATCTCGTCCAGGTGATACCCGAGCGCAAGCTTCGCCGCGATCTTCGCAATCGGGAAGCCGGTGGCCTTCGACGCGAGCGCCGACGAGCGCGACACACGCGGGTTCATCTCAATCGCGACAATGCGGCCGTCGTCGGGATTCACGGCGAACTGGATGTTCGATCCGCCCGTCTCGACGCCGACACGGCGGATGATCCGCCGCGCCATGTCGCGCATCCGCTGATATTCCTTGTCGGTGAGCGTCAACGCGGGCGCCACGGTAATGCTGTCGCCCGTGTGCACCCCCATCGGATCGACGTTCTCGATCGAGCAAATGACGACGAAGTTGTCGGCGACGTCGCGCATCACCTCGAGCTCGAATTCCTTCCAGCCGATGACCGATTCCTCGACGAGGATCTCGTGCACCGGCGAGAACTCGAGGCCGCGCCCCGCAAGCTCGCGGAATTCTTCGATGTTGTAGGCAATGCCGCCGCCGACGCCGCCCATCGTGAACGACGGCCGGATGATGGCCGGGAAGCCGGTGTCCTCCACCATCACCAGCGCTTCGTCCAGCGATTTGGCGACGCCGCTGCGCGGGACCTCGACGCCGATCTCGTCCATCGCGTTGCGGAAGAGCAAGCGATCCTCGGCGACCTTGATGGCATCGATCTGCGCGCCGATCAATTTGACGTTGTACTTCTCGAGCACGCCGCGTTCGGCGAGGGCGACGGCGAGGTTCAACGCGGTCTGGCCGCCGACGGTTGGCAGCACCGCGTCAGGACGTTCCTTCTCGATGATCGAGGCCACGAGATCCGGCGTGAGCGGCTCGACATAGGTGCGATCCGCCATTTCCGGATCCGTCATGATCGTCGCCGGATTGCTGTTGACCAGAATCACCTCGAGTCCTTCGGACCGCAGCGCTTTGCACGCCTGCGTCCCGGAGTAGTCGAATTCGCACGCCTGGCCGATCACGATTGGACCGGAACCGATGACGAGAATTCGCTTGAGGTCAGTGCGTTTGGGCATGGATCTGAACCACGACGGCGCGCTTCGCGCGCGGAACACGAAGGCCGCGAAGAATTGTTTTTTCAACTTCGTGCGCTTCGTGTCTGCCGAGCAGGCGTTCGTGGTTAAAAGAGATCACCTTTTCTCCATCGTCTCCAGGAACTGCAGGAACAGGTAATCCGCGTCGTGCGGTCCCGGCGACGCCTCCGGATGGTACTGCACCGAGAACACCGGCTTGCTCGTGTGACAGAAACCCTCGACGGTTCCGTCGTAGAGGTTGAGGTGCGTGACCTTCACGTCAGGCGGCAGCGAGTTGGGATCGACGGCGAACCCGTGATTCTGCGACGTGATCTCCACCTTGCCCGACTGGAGCTCCTTGACGGGATGGTTCGCACCCCGATGGCCGAACTTCAACTTGAACGTCTCGCCGCCGACCGCCAGACCCAGGATCTGATGGCCGAGGCAGATGCCGAAGGTGGGGATGTCGGTCTTCACCACCTCCCGGACGTTGTCGATCGCGTAGCGCAAAGCCGCGGGATCGCCGGGACCGTTGCTGAGAAAGATGCCGTCGGGTTCGGTCGCGAGCAGCTCGCTTGCGGGCGCGATTGCGGGAAAGACCCTCACATCGCAGCCGTACGCATCGAGACGCCGAAGGATGTTCCACTTGATCCCGAAGTCGTAGGCGGCGACGCGAAGCCGCCGCGACGACCGGCGCTGCGGCGCGATGCCGAACTCCCGATGGTCCGCCTCGCCAGCCGACGCCGCGCGCTCGCGCCATTCGAACGGCGATTCGCATGTCACCTCGCGCACCAGATCCGACCCTTCCATCTTCGGAATCTCCTGCGCTTTGGCGACCAGCTCGTCGGGATCCACCTGACCGGTCGCAATCACGCCTCGCATGACACCGGCCGACCTCAGGACTCGCGTCAGCGCGCGAGTGTCGATATCCGCGATCGCAACGATGTTGTGGCGGACGAGGTAGTCGCGAAGCGAGGAATCGGAGCGCCAGTTGCTCGCAACGGGCGATGCCTCGCGCATGATGAACCCCGCCACGCGCGGCGCCTGCGATTCCGCGTCCCCGGACGCGGTACCGTAGTTTCCGATGAGCGGAGCGGTCATCGTGACGATCTGGCCGGCGTAGGACGGATCGGTGAGCACCTCCTGATAGCCGGTCATGCTGGTGTTGAACACGACCTCTCCGCCGGTTTCGCCCGCCGCGCCGGCGGAAACGCCGCGGTACCAGGTGCCGTCTTCGAGTGCGAGCGTCGCGTTCATTCGCTGTGCATGATTATGACGTGGAATGCATGATTATACATGACGCGGCAGACCCGGCCGAACCTGTCGAACCTGCTCGGCGAACCTGTCGAACCTGTTGAACCCATTGAGCCTTTTGAACCTGTTGAACCGGCTCAACCTATTGCACCCCAGCTGATTTCCTGCGACAGTACCGGTCGGTGATCCCTCAGTCAGGCGTGGCCGCGACCTCGCGCATCCCCATCGACATCCGACGGTTTCCGTGGATCAGGCCGCTTGTTGCCGACTACGCGTTCGATCACGCGAAGGTCGCGGATTTCTTCGCCGGCAATCCGCGCGACCCGCATGCGTGGTCCGAGGCGATTGCCCGAACCCGCGCACACCGCCGATCGTATGACGCAATCGCCGACATCGTTCAGGCACAGCAGCAGCAGCGCGGCGCACCCGCTGAAGCGCGTGCCGCGGCCGCGCGCTTTCGCGATCCGAAGACCGTCGCCGTCGTCACAGGGCAACAGGCGGGATTGTTCGGCGGTCCGCTGTTTACGCTGTTGAAGGCGCTGACGGCGATTGAACTCGCGGACACGTTGCGAAACGCGCATGGCGTGTCGGCAATCGCGATCTTCTGGATCGACGCCGAAGACCACGATTGGGACGAGGTGAAATCGTGCGGAATCCTCGACGGCTCCCTTGCACATCGCACGATTGCCATCGGCAACCCGCCGGGGGCGCAAGTCGAGCCGGTTGCGCGCGTGCGTCTGGACGAGTCCGCCGCCGTGGCCCTCGCAGAGCTCGCCGGAACGCTTCCACAGACCGAGTTCACAGAACCGATCGTGGAAGCCCTGCGCGCCGCATACGACCCGGGTACTGGCATGGCAGACGCGTTCGGTCGATGGATGGAGTCCATCCTCGGCTCGCGCGGCCTGGTCGTCTTCAACTCGGCGGATCCGGCGGCAAAGCCGCTTGCAGCCGCGATTTTCACGCGCGAGATCGAGCGTGCCGGAGAGACCGCGCGTCTCGCGGCCGATGCGGGTGCGGCAATGGAGTCGCGCGGGTACACCGCGCAGGTGACGCCGCATGCCGACAGCGTGGCGCTCTTTCATCTGAACGGCGGCCGGCAACCGATTCGCATTCAGGGTGATTCGTTTCTCGTCGGCGACCGTGTCGAGACCAGGAGCGCGATGCTCGAGCACGTTCGCCGATCGCCGGGCGAATTCAGCCCCAATGTCCTCCTCCGTCCCATCGTCCAGGACACGCTGTTCCCGACGGTCTGCTACGTCGCGGGGCCGAACGAGCTGGCGTACCTCGGTCAACTGCGAGGCGTGTACGACGCCTTCGCCGTACCGATGCCGCTGATGTATCAGCGCGGCACCGCGACGCTGCTCGACTCGAACGCCGCACGCTTCATCGTCCGTCACGACGTGCAGCTCGAACAACTCCAGGCCCAGGACGAGGCGCTGCTGAACCGCCTGCTGGAGTCGCAGCTGCCGCCTGGCGTTGATGCGGCGATGCACGAAGTCTCGACGCTCCTCCAGGATCGGATGGAGCAGCTCACTGCGAGCGTGACGCAAATCGATTCAACGCTCGAAGGCGCCACGCGGTCGGCCCTTGGACGGATGCAGGACGACTTGAAGAAACTGCACGGCAAGATCATCCAGGCGGCCAAGCGCAAGGATGAAACGCTTCGGCGCCAGTTTCATCACGTTCGGGCGCAAGCCTTTCCCGGCGGCCAGCCGCAGGAGCGCGCCGTCGGCTTCGTCCACTTTCTGAACAGATACGGCCCGGCGCTGATCGATCGGCTCCTCGAGGAACTGCCGACCGACATGGGCGTTCACTGGGTGATCACGCCGTGAAGAGCAAGGCGCGCCTTCGCCATTGGATCGCGCGCAACCCGAAAGAGGCCAGCTACATCCTGCTCGCCTGCTCGATCGCGTCGCTCGTCATCGGCGCGGTCGTCATTTACTACTACGTTTCGTTCTCCCGCATCATCGATGCGCGTCTGCACGGCGAACGCGAGCGCTCGCTGCCGCGGGTCTACGCGCGGCCGCTCGAACTCCGCCGCGGCGAGATGCTTTCCGAGCTCGAGCTCGTCGCCCGGCTCAACGACCTCGGTTACGCGCAGCGGCCCAACGTGGGAGCGCCTGGCGAATTCGCGATCGCGCGCAACGCGATTCTCTTCACGCCGCGCGCGGGTGCATTCAGCGGCAAGACGATCCGCGCCACCTTCCCCGCGCCGCCAGCGGTGCGGCGCGCCGCCCGCCCGGCGCCGGCGCCACGTGGCATCACGTCACTCGAGGTGACGATGGGCGCGAGCAAGGCGGTGAAAGCAGACGCCGTCACGCTCGATCCGCCGCTGCTGACCGCGCTCATCACGAGCGGCGCGCGCGAAAAGCGCCGCCGCGTCGAGCTTGGCGCCATTCCGAAGCGGATGCAGGAAGCCGTGCTCGCCATCGAGGACCAGAGCTACTACTCGCATCCCGGCGTGAATCCGTTCAGCGTCGTCCGGGCCGTCATGGTCAACCTGTTCAGCCGCGGTAAGTACCCCGTCGGCGGCAGCACGATCACCCAGCAGCTCGCGCGCATGTTTTTCCTCACCGACGAGTTCAACAGCGAGCTGCAGAGCGGCACGCGCTCCTACCGGCGGAAGCTGCAGGAAGCGTTCATGTCGCTCGTCCTCGAGCGGCGCGCATCGAAGGATGAAATCCTCGAGCTCTACCTGAACGACGTCTACCTCGGACAGCGGGGATCGTTTGCCATTCACGGCGTGGCCGAAGCCGCACGCCTGTTTTTCGGCAAGGACGTCGCCAACCTGACGGTCGGCGAAGCAGCGCTCATCGCAGGCGTCATCCAGAACCCCGGCCTTCATTCGCCATTCGTCAACCCGCGAAACGCCGTCGAACGCCGCAACACCGTCCTGCGTGCGATGGCCGACGAGGAGTACATCACGGTCGAGGTCGCGGAACGCGCAAGCCGCGAGCCTCTGCAGGTTGCCGCCCGCGGCGTCGACAACGAAGCACCGTACTTCGTGGATATGGTCGGCCAGGAGATTTCCGAGAAGTTCCCCGGCCTGACCGCACAGGAAAACTCCGTCGACGTTCACACGACGCTGGACATCAACCTTCAGCGGCTCGCGCTCGATGCAGTGCGCGACGGTCTCGCCCGCGTGGACGACATGCTGGCGCGCCGCAAGCGCAAAGGACGTGCACAGGCCGCGCTGCTGGCCGTCGATCCGCGGACCGGAGGCATTCTCGCGATGGTTGGCGGCCGCTCCTACAACCAGTCGCAGTACAACCGGGCCATCGTCGCGCGCCGCCAGCCGGGCTCGGTGTTCAAGCCGTTTGTCTATCTCGCGGCTTTCGAGCGGGCGGCGGAAGACGGGCGCACCGATCTGACGCCGGCGTCGCTCACCAACGACGCGCCGCAGGTGTTCACCTTCGACAACCAGACGTGGGAGCCGAAGAACTACGACGACTATGACGGTGAGATCACCTGGCGGCGCGCGTTGGCGATGTCGCGCAACCTCGGGACGATTCATGTCGGCGAGGCCGTCGGCTTCGACAAAGTGGCGGAAGTCTGGAAGCGCGTCGGCGTCGGGACGCCTCCTAAAGGCTTCCCGGCGATCACCCTCGGTGTCTTTGAGCTGACGCCGCTCGAAGTGGCGCAGGCCTACACGCTGTTCACCAACGGCGGAGCGGTGCGGTCGCTCAAGGTCATCGAGAACATCGAGGCCGGCCCGCGCTACTTCGCGCCGAAGGACGCGCCGCTCCGACGCGTCGCGCGTCCCGATACAACGTATCTGGTGACGAACATGATGCGCAGCGTGCTGAACGAAGGAACCGGTGCCGGTGCACGCGCCGCGGGATTCGCGCTCGATGCCGCGGGCAAGACCGGCACGACCAACGATCTGCGCGACGCCTGGTTTGTCGGCTTCACGCCGCAGTTGCTGACGGTCGTCTGGGTCGGGTTTGACGACAACCAGCCGGTCTCGCTGAGCGGAAGCCAGGCTGCGCTTCCGATCTGGACGCAGTTCATGAAGAACGCGACCGCGGGCCAGCCGAGCACCGCCTTCGATGTGCCGGACGGCATTACATTCGTCGAAATCGATCGGGACACTGGAAAGTTGGCAACGCCCGGGTGCCCGAGGACGATGACCGAGTCGTTTCTGAGTGGGACGGAGCCGACGGAATATTGCGAGTTACACAGGTGATGGCCGTTCACGCTTCTCTGTTCTGAGTTCTCTGTTCCTGTTCAAGTTCGGTTCCCGGTTCGTGGTTCTGGTTCGTGGTTCGCGGCTTCTGCGTACTTCAGATCGACAGGCGCTCGCAACTTCTTCACGAAACCAAGCGCCACGCGCGAAAAAGTGCCGGATTTCGGCGCGCACAGATGCTGCGACCGATCCGGTCATGCGTGGTGTTCGACGATTCACCGACCTTCGTGCCTGGCAGGCATGTGACATCTACAAGAAAGCCATCTACAAACTGATCGACAGCGGCGTCTACGGGAACGATTGGAAACGCCGTACGCAGATTGAGGAGTCAGTCGCAGGACCGCCCGATCACATTGCCGAAGGGTTCGGCCGGTTCAACCC
>Ga0075425_100007960_pt1 | contig 11219 bp, 7 predicted proteins | sample SoiMethybrSBSTD4_FD_75300 | JGI IMG/M metagenome (GOLD analysis project Ga0075425, IMG submission 75300) | Bulk soil microbial communities from a Populus tree surrounding site in Tennessee, USA - Soil MetaG P. TD hybrid SBSTD4 | ecosystem: Environmental > Terrestrial > Soil > Tree plantation...
CAATCGTGGCCCCGGATCGGGACACGCCAGGCACCATCGCCAGCACCTGGCAGGCGCCGATACCGAGCGCGCGTGCCAGAGGTGTTCGATCGGCATCAAGGACCGTTGGCGTAGGCCGATAACGCTCGACCAGCAGCATGACAATACCGCCAAGCACGAACGTCGTCGCAAAAACTTTGGGACTCTCGTACAGGACGGTCGTCACGTAGTCGGCGAGCAGCGCTCCGGCGACAACCGCAGGCGCGAACGCGACGAGAATCATCCACGCGAAGTGCCGCGCATCGGGATCCGATCGCAGCCGGGTGACGATATGGATGATCTTCGTTCGATAGAGCCACATCACGGCGAGGATGGAGCCAAGCTGGATCATCACCGTGAATACGCCGCCAGGATCGTCGAATCCGAGCAGGCGTGCGCCGATGAGCAGATGCGCCGTGGACGAGACGGGCAGGAACTCGGTGAGTCCCTGAATCACTCCAAGCAGCGCGGCAACGAGCAGTATCACGAACGGCGCAGCATTTACGACGCTCGACGTCGACCGGGCTTGCGGGTTTTCGGTGTCGCGGACGCCGTCGCCGTGGGCACCGAGCCGGCCAGTTTGCCAGGCTTCTTGCCCCAGCTCTGCCAGATCACCGCGATCGCGGCGGCAATGAAGACGCTCGAATAGGTTCCGGTGACGATGCCGACGATCATCGTGAACGCAAAACCGTGCAGCACTTCGCCGCCGAAGAGAAACAGCGCGACCGCGCTGAGCAGGGCCGTGCCGGCCGTGATTACCGTACGTCCGAGCGTCTGATTGACCGCTCTGTTGACGATGTCGTACAGGTTGTCGCGCCGCATGCCGCGGATGTTTTCGCGCACGCGATCGAAAATGACGATGGTGTCGTTCGTCGAATAACCGGTGACGGTCAGGATCGCGGCAATGACGTTCAGCGACAGGTCATACCGGAAGAATGCGAGAAACGCGAACGTCACGAGCAGATCGTGCACGGTCGCCACGACCGCGCCGACCGCGAAGCTCAACTGAAATCGGAACGCGATATAGAGAAGGATCCCAACGAGCGACAGCACCGTCGCCAGGATGCCCTTTCTTCGCAGATCCTGCCCGACCGCTGGTCCGACGATCTCTGTTCCGGCCACGTGAAGATTGCCGATGCCCGCCGACTTCAACGCCGCGACAACCTTGTCGGCCTTTTGACTGAGCCCCGCACCCGATTCTTCGCCCACATCCGGAACCCGGATCATGTACTGACGGGCGGACTCGTCTCCGTACCGCTGGATGATGGCGTTCTGTCCTTCGCCCGGCATCGACCGCTCGAGCGCGTTTCGGATCACCGAGGAGTCCGGCGGTTGCTGGTCGAACTGGACGATCACAATCGTGCCGCCGGAGAACTCGACACCGAGCGGCATCCCCTTCGTCTTGATGACAGCGAGGCCGGCGATGATGATCAACCACGACAGGCCGATCGCAAACCAGCGCCAGCGGAGGAAGTCGAAATGAGGAGTCTTGAAGATCTGCATGGTTCAGCCTAAATACTCAGCGCCGCGGTCTGCCGATGGCCGAGCACCGCCTCGAAAAGCGTTTTCGACACGAAGGTAGAAGTGAAGAGATTCGAGATCAGCCCGATGACCAGCGTCATGGCAAATCCGCGGATAGGCCCGGTGCCGAACTGGAACAGGAACGCTGCCGAGATGAGCGAGGCAATGTGGGTATCGAGCAGGGTCAGGAAGACGCGGGAGAACCCGGCATTGATCGCCTGACGGACCCCTCGCTGCGCCTCGAGCTCTTCTTTGATTCGCTCGAAGATCAGCACGTTCGAATCAACGCCGATCCCCATCGTCAACACAAAGCCCGCGATGCCAGGCAACGTCATGGTCGCGTTGATGTAAGCCATGAGCCCGAGCAGGATCACGAGGTTGAAGACCAATGCGACCACGGCGTTCACGCCCGACAACCTGTAATAGATAAGCATAAAGCCGACGACGAGGAGAAGGCCGACGAGCGAGGCGGTCACGCCTGAACGAATCGAGTCGGCACCAAGCGACGGGCCGATCACGCGCTCTTCGAGGTAGGTGAGACCGGCCGGCAGCGCGCCCGTCCGCAGGATCAACGACATGTCTGTCACCTGCTCGGTCGTGAACGTACCGGTGATCCGGCCTTCATCGTTGATTTTCGTCTGGATCGTGGCCACCGACGTCACGCGGTGATCGAGCACGATGGCCAGGAGACGGCCGATGTTCTCTCCTGTCGCCTTCGCGAACTTGCGCGCCCCCTCGTTGGTCAGCGAGAAGCCGACCGCCGGGCGATTGTTCTCGTCGATCGTCGGCCGCGCGTTTCGGAGGTCCGTGCCGGTCACGGCCGAAGCCTTTTTCATGAGATAGAAACTCGTGTCGCCGGTCTGCGCCGACCCTTGGAGCACTTCCATGTCGTCGGGGACTTTCCCGGAGTAGTTTTGCAGCAGCTGCTCCTGAGAACCGGCGGGACCCGCCTCGACAATCTTGAGTTCGAGGATGGCGGTGTTGCGGATGATTTCCTTGGCGCGCGCAACGTCGGTCACGCCTGGCAGCTGCACCAGAATCTGATCGGCGGACTGGCCGTAGAGCGAAATGTTCGGCTCCGCGACACCAAGTTCATTCACACGCCGATCGATCGTTTCACGTGCCTGCGTGACCGCCTGCTCGCGCATCGTGACCGCGATGTTCGGCTTCATCGTGAACGTGTACGTTCCGCCAGCACCTGAATTGCGGTCGTACTCGGTCGCCGTCTGGTCGTCGGCGAGTCGAACAAACTCCGCGTCCTTGTCGGGGGGAACGCCCTGGACCTGGAAGGAAGTGGGCGTGCTCACGGTGATCGACGTGACGGCAATTCCCGGCGTCTTCAGCGCTTCGCGCAATTGTTCGCTGGTCGTGGTGGTGTGGATTTTGAGGGCATCGTCGGTCTGCACGCGCAGAACGAGATGCACGCCACCTTTGAGGTCCAGGCCCAGCTTCAATTGCTTGGCTGCCAGCCAACCTGGCAACGGCATGTGATACCGCTGCGCGAGGATTGGATACACGCCAACGGTAAAGAAGATCACGAAGACTGCGAGGCTCGTGATGAGTTTCCAGCGAATGTTCTTCTTCATATTTCCGTGTTATCCGTGTTTTCGTGGCCTAGCTATTCGTTTCCGGAACGACCGGCTCTTGCCCCTGATACCCGCCAATCGACGCCCGAGCAATCTCGATCCGCACTTTATCGGCGATCTGCACCTGGATTGACTTGTCGTTCACGCGAGTGATCTGCCCGTAGATACCGCCAGTTGTAATGATTTTGTCCCCGACCTTCAAGGCGTTCTGGAATTCCTGCACCTTCTTCTGCCGCTTCTGCATCGGCATCAGAATCATCACGTAAAAGATGCCCAGGATGATGACAAGCGGGAACATCGCGCTCAGGCCACTCTGCGGCCCGGCACCAGACATCGCTATAAGTAAAGGAGCACACTCTAGCTCGAATAGCATTTCAAATTTGGGGTCGGCGGCAGAAGGTTTGATGGAACTCGCGGCGGAGTTTTTCAAACGAGCCGAACACTATAGCCTCCCTAATCCGGCGCATTGTGTCAAGGTAAAAGTGGAGATTATGCAACGAGTTGAGGGTGGCGGCGGTCATCTCGCCGACGACAAAAAGGTGCCGCAGATAGGCTCTCGAAAAGTGCCGGCAGGTATAACATCCGCAGGCCGGGTCGGGCGGGGACATGTCTTCCGCATACCGGGCATTTTTGATCGCAAGCGGCCCACGGCTCGTGAGGAGTTGACCGTTCCGTGCGTTCCGTGTGGGCAACACACAATCAAAGAGGTCTACCCCGCGCGCGACGCATTCAACCAGGTCGTCAGGTAGACCGGTGCCCATCAGATAGCGCGGGCGATCGTCAGGCAGAAGCGGTGTCGTATGCGCGACGACGTCATACATGACGTCGACCGGCTCCCCGACACTCAACCCCCCGATGGCATACGCTTCGAACCCAACCTCCGTCGTCCTCTGAACACTCTCGGTTCGCAGAACAGGATCGGTGCCGCCCTGAATGATCCCGAACTGCGCCTGACCGGGATTTGTAACCGCGACCTCGGGAGCCGATCCAGGATCGTCGCGCAACTGGAGCTGTCGCCGCCGGCCTCGCTCTGCCCAGCAAACAGATCGCTCCATCGCGCGGCGGACGGCGGTCGGATCGGGGACTGGCGCCGGGAGGGTTCCAATGCACTCGTCGAGCACCATCGCGATGTCGGACCCGAGTCGCGCCTGAATATCGACGGCGCGTTCCGGTGTCAGCAAATGCAGTGAACCGTCGATATGAGATCTGAACGTGGCGCCTTCGTCATCGATGCGGCGCATCGCCGCGAGACTGAAGACCTGATACCCGCCACTGTCGGTCAGGATGGGCCGATTCCAGCCGATGAACTTGTGAAGCCCGCCGCATCGCCCGATCAGGCCGTCGCCCGGTTTCAGGTAGAGGTGGTAGGTATTCCCGAGAATGATCTCGGCGCCGAGATCCTCGAGGTCGCGCACGGTCACCGCCTTGACCGCCCCGCGCGTGCCAACCGGCATGAACGCGGGCGTCTGCACCACACCGTGGGGCGTGATCATCTCTCCGCGCCTCGCCGCCCCGTCGCGGTTGAGAATGCGGAATCGGAAATCGTTATTCACGATACTCAAGGATAGCGAAGACTCGTCCGCATTTATCACTGCTCGCGGGGCCCCACCCCCGCTCGCGCTCGCTCGGCGTCTTCGCGCCTCGCTCGGGCCGCAGGCGCTTTCCCTTTTCCTTTTTGGTTTGTATGCTTCTCACGTGAAACGACTTCGCGTAGGTGTGTTGTACGGCGGACGGTCTGGAGAGCACGAAGTTTCGCTGGCGTCGGCCGCGGCGGTGTTCACAAGTCTCGATCGCACGCGTTACGAGCCGATCGCGATTCGGATCGAAAAGGACGGGCGATGGGCCCTGGCCGATCGCCCGCCGACGACCATGTCGGCCGCCGAAGTGATCGAGCACGCGCGTCTGGAAGCCGCGCGGCCAAGCCGCAGCGGCCGCGAAGTGCACCTCATGGCACGGCCGAGTGAAGAAACCATCCTCTCAATCGATCGCCGGACGTCGCGGGCGGACGAGGGGCATGCGGTCGTAACCGGCTTGAATCTGGACGTCATCTTTCCCGTCCTTCACGGACCGTATGGTGAAGACGGGACCATTCAAGGCCTCCTGGAACTCGCCAATGTGCCGTATGTCGGCGCGGGAGTCCTTGCCTCGGCCGTTGGCATGGACAAAGCGGTGATGAAGGTCGTCTTCGCTGCCGCGGGGCTTCCGATCTGTCCGCATCGTGTTGTCTTGCGGCATGAATGGCAGAACAATCGCGACCCGATCGCGGTCGATCTGGAAAAGTCGCTTGGCTATCCGATGTTCGTCAAGCCGGCAAACCTGGGATCAAGCGTTGGCATCTCGAAGGCCAAGACGCGTCCGGAATTGACGGGGGCGATGGATCTCGCTGGCTCATTCGATCGGAAGATAGTGATTGAAGCTGCCGTTCCCAACGCACGGGAGATCGAGTGCGCGGTCCTCGGCAACGACAATCCGGAAGCGTCGGTGCCGGGTGAGGTCATTCCTTCGCGCGAGTTCTACGATTACGAGGCCAAATACCTGGACGACGGATCGAAAGTCGTCATCCCGGCGGACGTGGGACCAAAGACGGCTGCGGAGATTCAGCGGCTTTCGGTGCTCGCTTTCAAAGCCATCGACGGCGCCGGCATGGCCCGCGTCGACTTCCTGTTGAGTCCTGAGCAGATTTTCATCAACGAGATCAACACCATCCCGGGGTTCACCACGATCAGCATGTATTCAAAGCTCTGGGCGGCCTCTGGAGTGGACTATCCTTCGCTGCTCGATCGACTTGTGGCGCTCGCCCTCGAGCGGCATGCGGAAAAACAGCAGCTCCGCACAAGCGTGACATGAACCCACTCGGACGGCGCTGCGCCATCGTCCTGGTGACGTTGATCGGAGCGGCCGTCGCAGTCAGCGCGCGCCCCGCCCGGCCAATCCGTGGCGTCGACGGCCTCGCGCGCGCGTACGACTTCATTCTCGAAGCACGTTTCGATCAAGCCGATGCTGAGCTTCGCCGCGCCTGCGGTCCGGCGCCTCCCGAGGCGTGCGACGTCCTGAGCGCCACGGCGCTCTGGTGGAAGATCCTCCTTGACCCCGAGAGCCGAGAGCTCGACGACGAGTTTTCGACGGCGGTTGAACGCGCGATCGCGAACACGGAGGCGTGGACCGACCGTGCGCCAGACGATGCTGAGGCGTGGTTCTACAAGGGCGGAGCGTATGCGGCCCGCGTCCAGTGGCGCGTGCTGCGGAATGAAAAGTTATCCGCCGCGCGCGATGGCAAGACCATCAAGCTGTCGCTCGAGCACGCCATTGAACTCGATCCAACGCTCGAGGACGCCCACTTCGGGGTCGGCATGTACAAGTACTATGCCGACGTGGCACCCGCGGCTGCGAAGTTTCTTCGATTCCTGCTGCTGCTGCCGGGCGGCGACCGCCGCGAAGGTCTCGATCAGATGCTGCGTGCCCGCACGCGGGGCAAACTTCTCCAGGGGGAGGCGGACTACCAGCTCCACGTCATCTATTTGTGGTACGAGCGGCAAACGCCGCGTGCCCTGCAACTGCTGCAGTCGTTGCACGAGAAGTACCCCGCCAATCCGCTTTTCCTGGCGCAGACGGCGGAGATTCAAGACGCCTACCAGCACGACATCACCGCCAGCCTCGCAACCTGGCAATCGCTGCTCGCCGCGGCGCGAGAGCAGCGGGCAAATGCCCCTGTACTTAGCGAGGTCCAGGCCCGGCTTGGGATCGCGAGACAGCTCGAAGCGTTGCACCAGACCGACGATGCCATTGAAATGCTGCAGGCCGTGATCGCGTTGCATTCTCCGGCTCCGCATGGATCCCTGTCGCTCGCGTATCTCAGGCTGGGAGAGGCATATGACCGAATCGGCGCTCGGGTCTCGGCCGTCGATGCGTATCGCGCGGCGATCGCCTCAGTCATGTCACCCGATGCGAACAACGTGAGAAGTCTGAGTGCCGATCGGCTTCGCAAGGCTCCCGATTCAAAACACGCGGAAGCCTACCGCCTCTCGCTGGAAGGGTGGCGCCGGTTGGAACACAACGACGTCCAGGCGGCGACCAACGCGCTCACGTCGTCGTTGGCGCTCAACGGCTCGGATTCCGTCGCTCGGTATCGCTATGGGCGCGTGCAGCTGGCGAGAAAGGACGATGCGGAAGCACTTCTGCAGTTTGAACACGCGATCCGACTCGCGCGGAATTGCCCGGCACCGATACTCGGCAATGCCTATCTCGAAGCCGCGCGGGTACTGGAACGTCTGGGTCGCCGTGCGGAAGCGATCTCCTACTATCACGTCGCGACGACGCTGTTCGGTGCGAGCGCTGACACTCGCGCGGCTGCGACGCGCGCGCTCACACGCCTCGAGCGGTAGGGGATCACGCCGATTGCGGATTGCGGATTGATGACTGCGGATTTTTTGATTGGCGATTGTGGATTGAGATTGGTGATTGCGGATTGAGATTGGCGATTGCGGATTGAGCGCAATCATCAATCGACAATCTCAATCGTCAATCGTCAATCAAAAAAATCCGCACTCATCAATCCGCAATCTGCAGTCGATCTGTAGTCACCGGTGAGTTCGGCCGACAAATTTGGTGTGCGGTTTTTTGACAATTCGTGCACTTTGTGCTTGACACTCAAATTTTCTCATCCATAATCTACATCTTGTATGAGGGTGGATGGCTCAGCCCACCTGTTGTAACAGCGAGGACGCACTAAATAAGCTGAGCTGCCAAGTTCCAAGGAGGAATAATGGCGAAGAAAGCCGCAAAGGGCGGAAAGAAAAAGGGCGGAAAGAAGCGCTAAGCGCTCGCCTGAGTAGAGGGGGTGTCGCAGGCTGACACCCCCAATTTTTTTGGCAGATGCAACAGCTTCCGTGATCGCGGAAGTGAGCAACGAGGCGATGGGCACCGGCAGCCGCAGGCCGACGTGCCGGAAGGCAGTGGCGCTGCTACGACGGAGACAGGCCCTCGCGATCGGATCCCACGAGTGAAGGGGGGGATAAGCGCAATGGCGAAGAAGACTGGCGGGAAGAAGAAGGGCGGCAAGAAACGCTAAGCTGCCTCACCCGCTAAAAAGGGGGCGTCGGTCGCCCCCTTTTTGGTTTTTATCTCACCGCACTCATCGTTTTCCCGTCCCACACCTTCACGCTCTTGATCGTGTCGCCTTGCTGGATGCGATCGACCACGTCCATCCCGTTGACGACTTTGCCGAACGCCGTATAACGCGCGTCGAGATGCGGCTGCGGTGAGTGGGTAATGAAAAACTGGCTGCCGCCAGTATCCTTCCACGACAGGGCCATACCCACGGTTCCCCGCAGGTATGGACGCTCGTTCAACTCGTCACGAATGGTGTAGCCCGGTCCACCCTCGCCATCCCCCCGTGGATCACCATCCTGGACGACGAAGTTTGAGACCACGCGGTGGATCTGTAGTCCGTTGAAAAACCCTTTGCGCGCGAGCGACATGAAGCTCCAGGACGTCTGCGGCGCGTCGAGCACCGCCAGCTCGAATTCGATCATTCCCTTCGCCGTTTCGATGAACACATGCGGCGAGTACGAGGGACCAATCAGATCGGCATTCTCGTACGGCGAGGGAGGTTGACCGGGCGCTGGACGAATCGCGGCCTGGTAATCGCCCGCCGGATCGAGTCTGGCCAGAAGCGTGGCGACGTGCACCCGCACGGCCCAATCCTTGTCGTTGACCGCTTCCTTCAGCACCGCCGTGCCGGTGTCTCCACCGTACTCGGCCAGGGCGGACAGGATGGCGGCGCGAGCGTCGATTGCCGCGTCAGCGCCGGCGAGGGTCCACGCCTCGCGCAGCGCCTCAACGCCGCCCGGTGGTTTCAATTCGCCGATGAGGCGCGCCGCCGTCGATCGGACGACATAGTCAGGCTCCTTCAACTGCGCAATCGCGATGGCGCCGGCGTCGGGAGCTTTGAGATGCGCGAGCGCGTTGAGCACGGATGGCACGACTCGTCGATCCTCGTCGCGCAACATTGACCGCGCCCGCTCGATCCCTTGCGGCCCCAACGTTCCAAGCACATCAGCAAGCGCCGCGCGCACAGTCCAGTCGCGATCCGGTTCCATCCCCGACAGCACGAGCAGGAAGTTCTCGAGATCGATCGATGCCGCCGCTCGAAGCGCCGTCGCACGCATCGTCGGCCACGAATCGGTCAGGGAATCTTGAACAACCGGCAGTCCTTCCGCGGCTTTCAGCGTGCCGAGAGCCGTGACAGCCTGCAGCTTGACGTTGGGGTCGGTGGCGTCCGACGCGAGCTTGACGATGGCGGGTACTGCGCGTGGGTCCGCGATCGTTGCAAGTGCCCGCACCGCGGACACGACGACCTCCATTGCCGTCGTCCTGTTCTGCACGAGCCCAATCAAGGCAGTAACGGCCGATGTGTCCTTCAGGACGCCGAGCCCGCGAGCGGCGAACGCGGGGGAATACTTGCCGGGCCCATTGAGCATCTTCACCAGCGCGGGTGCGGCGCGTTTGTCTTCAATCCGGCCCAGCGCGTACGCAACCGGCCACCACGTCGTCAGCCGTGATCCGCCCGAATCGAGAACCGCCGCGGCAAGAGGCTCGTACGTGCCGAGCCGCACGAGCGCGTAGATTCCCAAACGGAATGCTTCCGCCTCCGGCGCCGCAGGCCAGGTTTCATCGTCGCCCTGCAGCATTGAAACGGCCGGCGTTCGGGCGTACTCGGCAGCCATGCGGCCGATCGCATCGCCGGCTTCGAGCCGCGCCGCGGCGCTCCCCTGTGGTTTGTCCTTGGCATTGATTTGCCCCAGCGCCTCGGCCGCGCGGCCCCGGACGATCGGTGACGGATCGGTGAGCGATTTCATCAATGGCGCCGTCGCACTGCCGTCGCTGATCAGGCCGAGCGCAAAGGCGGCCATCTCTCGCACATCTTGATCGGCATCAGCCAGTAACGTGACGAGCGGTTGCACACCGGCAGCGAGGCCAACGCGGCCGATCGCGAGCGCAGCGCGCCGGCGGATTCGGGCCTCAGAATCGGTCACCAGCACAGTGAGGTCTGGCGGGGCGGGTGGAGGTGGCGGCGGGGTTGCCGCCCGGGCACGTCCCTTGACCGGCGTCGCCACTACGGCGGGCGCGGGCGGAGGTTCCGCGCGCAGAATCCGCCGGTCCTCGAGTTGCAGGACCCACGCCATTTTCTTTTCGATGGCGATTTTCGCCGGCGGCGCGGTCACAACCGGTGGTGCGCTGGCACAACCGGCAGCCAAAACGCTGAAGGCGATAACCGAAGAGCGAACGTGAGACTGCGTCAGTCGATTCATGAGGTCAGTGACGTCGAAGCTCCAGGCGCTCGATTGTCGCGTGAGCGACACGATCGTTGACGATGTTGACGCCGATGCCTGGACCGGCCGGCACCGCAATAGTGCCATCGGGGCGGACGACGATCTCCGGATCGATCAGATCTGGAGCGAAATAGCGCCGGCTCGCCGCCACGTCGCCCGGCAGCGTGAAGCCCGGCAGGGTCGACAAATGAATATTGTGCGCCCGCCCGATTCCGCTTTCCAACATGCCCCCGTGCCACACCGGTGCGCCATGCGCCACGGCGATGTCGTGCATGCGGATGGACTGCATGTGGCCGCCCACACGGCCGGGCTTGATGTTGATGATCCGGCAGGCACCAACCTCGAGCGCTTCTTCGGCCAGGCGCGGCGTTTCCAGTGACTCGTCCAGACAGATCGGCGTCCGCAGGTTCGCCTGAAGCCGCGAGTGATCCCGAAGGTCGTCGTACTCGAGCGGCTGTTCGATCATCATCAAGTCGAATGGGTCGAGCCGGGCGAGGTGCGGTGCATCGTTCAACGCATATGCCGCGTTGGCATCGACCATGAGCGGCACGGGCCCGAACCGTTCCCGTAAGCGTCGCACAGGTTCGAGATCCCATCCGGGTTTGATCTTGATTTTGATCCGTCGATATCCAGCCTCCAGTTCGGTATCGACGCGAGCCACCAGCTCGTCGAGCGACTCCTGGATCCCGATTGACACGCCCGACGAGATCCCGTTGGCCATTGCCGCCGCGGTACCTCCGAGGACCTCGGCGAGCGAGCGATT
>Ga0075425_100007961_pt1 | contig 11218 bp, 6 predicted proteins | sample SoiMethybrSBSTD4_FD_75300 | JGI IMG/M metagenome (GOLD analysis project Ga0075425, IMG submission 75300) | Bulk soil microbial communities from a Populus tree surrounding site in Tennessee, USA - Soil MetaG P. TD hybrid SBSTD4 | ecosystem: Environmental > Terrestrial > Soil > Tree plantation...
TCGCTGATCGGCCGGAAGAAGCGCTGCGAGTACTGGATGAAGGCCACCAGCGATCCCAAGGTCAGCGCGTTCTGAATCACCCGACCGCCGCCGTACCAGACGATGAGCGCCGAGGCGAGCGCGCTGACCGCTTCGATCGCCGGATAGAAGACGGCATAGTAAAAAATCGACTCGATGTTGGCGTCGCGGTGCTTCGCGTCGATGTCGTCGAACCGCGCGAAGTTCAGCGCCTCGCGGCGGAACAGCTGCACGGTCATCATCCCCGTGATGTTTTCCTGCAGGAACGCGTTGATGCGCGCGATCCAGCCGCGCACGACCCGATACGATTCGCGGACGTTCGTGCGGAACCATTGCGTGATGAACACGATGAGCGGCATCGTCGCGAACGCCACGAGAGCGAGACGCCAGTTCATCCAGAGCATCACGCCCATGATGCCGACGAGCGACAGCACGTCGCCGAAGACGGTGATGATTCCGGACGTGAACAGATCGTTGAGGACGTCGACGTCGGACGTGACGCGCGTCATCAGGCGCCCGACGGGATTCCGGTCGTAGTAGCGCAGGTCGAGGCGCTGCATGTGGCCGTAGATCCCCATCCGCAGGTCGAACATGATCCGCTGTCCCGTCAGTTGCAGCGTCCACGTCTGGACGTACTCGGCAGCGAACGAGGCGACCAGAATCACGAGATAGATCCCCGCAAGCCGGTCGAGGCCTTCGAGCCGGCCGACCGCAATGTAGCGGTCGATGGCGAGCTTGATGAGATACGGCTGGGCGAGCGACGCGGCCGACCCCACGACGATGGCGGCGAACGCGACGAGGACCTGGCGCCGGTACGGGCGAAGATAATGCAGCAGCCGCCGCATCAGGCGGGCGTCGTAGGCCTTACCGAGGACTTCGTCTTCCATCAGCCATAGCCATCAGCCATGAGCCATCGGCCCTGGCAGGCTTCCGATCATAGCCGCGCAAACCTTTTTGCTCCTGTGCGCGTCTAACAGGAGCAACATGGACGACCCGAAAGCCCGCGAAGGCGCAAAGGCAGACGTCCTCCAGGGCACCCTCGACCTGATGGTCCTGCAGACGCTCGACGTCATGGGCCCGCTGCACGGCTACGGCATCGCGCGCCGCATCGAGCAGCTGTCCGACGACGTCCTGCAGCTCAATCAGGGAACGATTTATCAGTCGCTGCTGCGGCTGCAGCAGCGGCGCTGGATCGGGGCCGAATGGGGCACGTCGGACAACAACCGGCGGGCGAAGTTCTACGCCATCACGAAAGCCGGCCGGAAACAGCTCGCGTCCGAAACGCGGAACTGGCAGCGAATCGCCGGCGTCATCGGACGGCTGCTGGATCTCCGGAATTAAGCCATGTCCCTGTTCACCCCGTTCGCCGTCCTGCTGGCGCGCGTGCGCGGCCTGTTCACGCGGCGGGCCGACGACGCCGATTTCGACGCGGAGATCGCGTCGCATCTGCAGATGCTCGCCGACGAGCACGTGCGCCGCGGGCTCACGAGCGAACAGGCGCAGCGGGCCGCACGACTGGAGTTTGGAGGACCGATGCAGACCGTCGAACACCACCGCGACGGACGCCGACTGCCGTTTGTCGAAACGACCCTTCAGGACGTGCGCTACGCGCTGCGCTCGCTGTGGCGTTATCCGGCGTTCTCCCTCGTCGCGATCGCCACGCTCGCGGTCGGCATCGGGGTCGGAACGTCGGTCTTCAGTTTCGCCGGCGCCGTGCTGCTCAAGCCGCTGCCCTACCCGCGGCCAAACGATCTGGCGCGCATCTTCGAAACCAATCCGCTCAAGAAATGGACGCGCAACATCGCCTCGCCCGCCAACTACGCGGACTGGAAGAAGCGCAACGGCGTTTTCACCGAAGTCGCGGCGTACGAGCAGTTCAGCAGCACCGGCAGCGGCGCGCAGGACGTCTTTCTCACGGGCCGCGGCGAGCCGCAGGGCCTCAAGTCCCTCGGCGTCAGCGGCAACCTCTTTCGCGCGCTCGGCGCGGCGCCCCTCCTCGGCCGCACGTTCAGCGACGATGAGGAGATCGAAGGCAAACACCGGGTCGCCGTCCTCAGCTACGGGCTGTGGCAGTCGGCGTTCGCCGGCGACCGGGCGATCGTCGGGCAGTCGATCACGCTCAACGGCCGCGCCTTCGACGTCGTGGGCGTGATGCCGCGCGACTTTTTCTTCCCCGGCAAGGACGTCCAGATCTGGGTGCCGTTCGGCTACTCGCCGAATATCTACGTGCAGTCGCGCCGCCCGCACTGGCTCGGCGTGATCGCGCGGCGGAAGCCGGGTGTCACGCTGGCGCAGGCGCAGACCGAAATGGACGCGATCGCGGCGGCGCTCGAGCGCGAATATCCCGACACCAACACCAGGATGGGCGTGCGGCTCGAGGGTTTCCACGACAGCCTCGCCTACGACTCGAAGCCCGCGCTCGTGATGCTGAGCGGCGCCGTCGGCCTCCTCTTCCTCATCGTCTGCGTCAACATCGCGAATCTGCAGCTTGGACGCGGCGCGAGCCGCATGCGGGAGCTCGGCATCCGCCGCGCGCTCGGCGCGGGGCGCGGACGGCTCGTCCGGCAGCTCGTCACCGAAGGCATCGTGCTGTCGATCGTCGGCGGCGCGCTCGGCCTCGCGATCGCGCTCGCCGGTCATTCGGCGCTCATCGCATTCGCCGCGTCCGCGGTGCCGCTCTTCGCGAACGTGGCCGTCGACCGCACGATCGCCCTGGTCGCCGCCGGCCTGACGTTGACGGCGCCCGTCGTCTTTGCCATCGTGCCTGCGCTCGCGGGCACGAGGACCGGCGCCATCGGCGATCGCAGCGAAGGCGGCACGCGGCACACCAGTCTGCTCCGGAACATGCTCGTCGCCGGCGAAGTCGCGCTGTCGATCGTGCTGATCGTGACGGCGCTGCTGCTCGTCCGCAGCCTGCTGCGGCTGCAGCGGGTCGACCCGGGCTTCCAGCCGGATCACGTGTCCGCATTCACGCTGGCGCTGCCGAGCGCGCGCTATGCGAACGCGGCCGCGCGCTTCAAGGCTTTCCGGGAGATCGAACGGCGGATCGCCGCGGTCCCCGGGATTCAGGCGGTCGGCGCGTCGAGCGCGATCGCCCTGCGCGGCTTCACATGGACGGGAGATTCGACCGTCGAGGGCCGCGCGCCAAACGATTACGAGCGCGAGCTGCGCCACAATGCCGTGCTGCCCGGTTACTTCAGCGCGATGGGCATTCAACTTCTCAGCGGCCGCATGCTCGACGACCGCGACGTCATCGGCCAGCCGACGGTCGCGATCGTCAACCGGGCGCTCGAGATGCAGTACTTCCGCGGCCAGCCGGCCGTCGGCAAGCGCATCACGTTCGGACGGCCGCAGGACAACTCGCCGTGGGTGACCATCGTCGGCGTCGTGGCGGATGAGAAGCAGGACGGGCTCGAGAAGCCGGCGCAGCCCGGGGTTTACGTCTCCATCGCGCAACAGATGCAGAACCCACTGACGTTCGTCATCCGCTCGCAGGGAAACCCGGAGTCCGCCATCGCGGCCGCCCGCTCGGAAGTTCGCGGCGTCGACAAAGATCTCGCGCTGACCGACGTCGTTACGCTGAACGATCTCGTCCACGAGTCGATGGGCGACGAGCGCTTCCGGACCGCGCTGCTGTCGGGGTTCGCCGGCGTCGCGTTATTCCTCGCGGCGCTCGGCATCTACGGCGTGCTGGCGTACTCCGTCACGCAGCGGATGCGCGAGCTCGGCATCCGCCTGGCGCTCGGCGCGCAGCCGGGGAGCGTGTTCCGGATGGTGATCGCCGAAGGCATGCGGCCGGTCGCGATCGGCGGCGCGGTCGGCGTCGCCGGCGCATTTGCGCTCGGCGGATTGATCAAAGCGCTGCTCTTTGGCGTCGAGCCGCTCGATCCGCCGACCTACGCCGGCGCAATCGCGGTTCTGACGATCGCCGCGGCGATCGCGTGCGCGCTCCCGGCGATGCGCGCGACGCGCGTGGATCCGCTCGTCGCGTTACGCGACGAATAACGCCGACCACTTCTTGTCACGTTTGCGCGCGGCCCGCTCCCGGGCGGTGACGCCTTCGCGATCCGGAATGTCCGGCGACGCGCCGTGCGCGACGAGCCACTTCAGCTCCGCGGGATCGAATTCCTTCTCGATCCCGTAGTGCAGCGCGGTCCGCTGCTTTTTCGGTTCCTGGAAGTTGATGTTCGCGTCCTTCGTGACGAGGAACTTCGCCGCTTCGAACTTCTTCCAGTTCCAAGCCGCGAAAAACGGCGTGACGCCGACCACGATGTCCACCTTCGCGCCGGCGCGGACGAGCAGGTCGAGCCCCTCGACGTCGTCGAACCACGCCGCAGCGAAGAGCCCGCCTCCCGGCGCCTGCGCGACGTCGGCGCCGCGCCTCAGCAGCAGCTTGACCAGCGTGTGATTGCAGCGCGCGACGGCAAAGAACAGCGCCGTGCAGCGGTCCTTGTGGTCCTGTGTCGCGTCGATCTCGATCCCGCGATCGAGCAGCAGGTTCGCCATCTTCGCCGCGAGCGCCTCGGGGATCTTCAGGTCCGCGCATGGCACCGAGCAGGCCATGTGCAGCAGATTACGTCCGCCGGGTTCGCGGACGGTCAGGAGCGCGGGTTTTTCGTCGAGTAAGTCTCTGACGGCCTCGACGTCGAGATCCTTCACCGCCTGAATGATGCGCGTCTTCGACATGACCGGTTACGACGCCGCGAGCTCCTCCTCGAGCAGCTGCTTCCGGTGGAGCTCGGCGTAGAGGCCCTTCTTCGCGATCAAATCGCCGTGCGCGCCGCGCTCGACGATGCGTCCGCGGTCGAGGACGAAGATGCGGTCGGCGTCCTTCACCGTGGAGATCCGGTGCGCGACGATGATCGACGTGCGCTCGCGCATCACGCCGCGCAGCCGCGACAGGATTTCTTCCTCCGTGTAGGTGTCCACGGCCGACAGCGCGTCGTCGAGGATGAGGATCTTCGGATCGATCGCAATCGCGCGCGCCAGCGCCGTCCGCTGTTTCTGTCCGCCCGAGAGCGTGATGCCCCGCTCGCCGACGACGGTTTCGTAGCCCTTCGGAAAATCGGCGACGTCCTTGTCGAGCCGCGCAACCGCCGCCGCGCGAACGATGCGTTCCTGCCTGTCCCGCCCGTCCTGCCCGTCCCGCGCATCCAACCCGAACGCGACGTTGTTCGCGAGCGTGTCCGAGAACAGGAACGGCTCCTGCGGCACGAAGCCGATGGCGCCGCGCAGCGCCGCGAGCGGCAGTTCGCGCACGTCGACGCCATCGACGAACACGGTGCCCGGCGGCGGGTCGTGAAGCCGGGCAAGCAGCGAAATCAGCGTCGACTTTCCCGACCCGGTCGGGCCGACCACGGCCGCCGTCTCGCCGGCTTCGATGACGAGCGAGACGCGGTCGAGAACGGGCGTCTCGCCGAATGAGAAGGTCAGCTCGCGGAACTCGACACGAGCATTGCGGATTTCGGATTGCTGATTGCGGATCGATTGCGGATCGGCGATTGATGGCTCCGTTTCGAGCACCTCCAGCATCCGCTTCCACGAGGCCATTCCCCGCTGAATCATGTTGGTGACCCAGCCGAACGCGATCATCGGCCACGAGAGCATCATCAGGTACGAATTGAACGCCACGAACTCGCCGATCGTGATCCGGCCGCGGATCACTTCGCGGCTGCCGAGCCACACGACCGTCAGCGCGCCGAGGCCGAGAAAGAACGACATGCTCGGGAAGAAGAAGCCCTGCAGGGCAATGAGGCGCCGGTTGCGCGCGAGGTACTCTTCGTTGGACGCGCGGAACCGATCGAGCTCCGCCTGCTCCTGGCGGTACGCCCGCACGACGCGGACGCCGGACAGCGCTTCCTGCGCGACGGCGCTGACGTCGGACAGCTGCGCCTGAATCTGCTCGAACCGCCTGTGGATCGCGGTGCCGAAGATCTTCACCGAGATCGAGACAAACGGCAGCGGAATCAGCGACAGCAGCGTCAGCCGCGCGTCGATGGCCATCATCATCGTCAACGCCACCACAAACGTCAGCAGCGTGTTCGCCGAATACATCACCGACGGACCGATCATCATCCGCACGGCGTTCAGATCGTTGGTCGCGCGCGACATCAGGTCGCCGGTGCGGTGCGACTGGAAGTAGGCGAGCGGCAGCTTCTCGAGGTGCGCGAAGAAATCGTTGCGGATGTCGTATTCGAGATGCCGCGAGACCCCGGTCAGCACGCGCCGCATGAGGAAGCGAAACGCGCCGCCGACGAGGCCGATGGCGAGGAGCGCCGATCCGTACTCGACGAGCTTCGCGCGCGTCACCCCGCGCGTCAGATCGTCGACCGCATACTGGAGCACTTTCGGCGCCGCGAGCGCGATGCCGGTGGTGACGACGACACACGCCAGACCGATCAGGAAATCGCGGCGATACCGGAGAACGTAGGCGAAGAGACGCCGATACGGAGTCATAAGACCGGGCGGGATTGGCTGGACTTCCTGCCCATCCTGCCCATCCCGCCCAGTTTAACCCTCGACGAGGACCGGGACGGGCTCGCCGACGGCGGGCTTCGGCGGCCGCACGACGCTCAGGAGCCCGAGCGCGAGGAGCGCGAGCGCCGCCGATCCGAAGAACGCGTACTCATACGTGCCCAGGCCGACGCGGATCCGGGATCCGATCTGAGGACCGAGGACGCCGGCAAATCCCCAGGCGAGCAGCAGCAGGCCGTAGTTGGTCGACAGGTACCGCGTGCCGAAGAAGTCGCCCGCGAGCGCCGTATAGACCGACAACTGCGTGCCGTAGCAGTAGTACACGAGGAACAGGAAGACGTAGAACAGCGCGACTTCCTGCCGCACGAGGTACAGCGCCGGCGTCGCGATCATCGACACGACGATGATCGCGCGCAGCGTGAACAGACGGCCGAGGTGATCCGACATCCAGCCGGAGAAGAACCGGCCGCCGGCGCTGCCGATCGCGCCGACCGTGATCGCGAACGCCGCAACCTCCGGGGCGAGTCCCGACTCGCGCGCGAAGGGCACGAGCTGGCTGATCACCATCGTGCCCGCCGTCGTCCCGAGCGCGTAGGCGATCCAGAGCTGATAGAACACGCGCATGCGGATGACGTCGGCCGTCCGCACGTCCACGTGATGGACGATGTGCTTCGCCGTCGATCCGGCCCGGCGCGGGGCGACGAAGTCGTCGGGCGGATCCTTCAGGAGGTACGCGCCGACCATCGTGAAGACGAAGAACAGCGCCGCGAGCACCTGAAAGGTGGCGCGCCAGCCGATTGACCGGATCAGCTCGCCCGCAACCGGTCCGAAGATGCCCGAGCCGGCTGCGAAGATGCCGACCGCAAGGCCGTTGACCAGGCCGCGCTGGTGCGGAAACCATTTCGATCCCACGCTGATCGGCGGCAGGTATCCGAACCCGAGGCCGATGCCGACCATCAGGCCCCATGTCAGATAGAGCATCGGCAGCGAGTTCGTGTAGCTCGCCAGAAAGAGACCGGCGCTGAACATCAGCCCGCCGAAGGTCGCGATGGCTCGCGGACCGAAGCGGTCCTGAAGAAAGCCGGCGATGAGAAAGTTCGACGCCAGCATCACCATGTCGATCGTCGGCACGAGCGAGGTCTGCGTCCGGGTCCAGCCGAATTCCTTTTCGAGCGGCGGCACGAACACGCTCCACGCGTAGTACGTGCCGATGGCGACGTTGAGCAGCCCGCCGCCGACGAGGGCCGGCCAGCGGGCGATCGGGTGACGGTTCATAAGGAAGTCAGCATCGTATATCATGGCCGCCATGAAAACCCTGTGCCTGTGCGCGGTTGCCGTTCTGCTGGCCGTTCCCGCCGCAGTCGCGTCCAGCTCGAGCCGAACACTGCTGTCCGAGTCCACCTGGACCGGTCAGATCAGCGACAGCGCGTGCGGCGCGAAGCACGAGGAAGCCGCCGAGGGGCAGGGGAAGATGCCCGACCGCGAGTGCACGCAGGCCTGCGTGCGCGGCGGCTCCAAGTACGTCCTCGTCGTGGACGGCAAGGTGTTCCCGATCGCCAATCAGGACAACAAGGACCTGATCACTCACGCCGGTCACACCGTGCAGGTCACCGGCGAGTTGAAGGGCGGCGCCATCACGATCTCCAAAATCGTGATGCCGTAAGAACAAATCCTTCCGCGAACGCGAATTTCACATCCTCACGCACCCGTAAAGGTGATATTAAGGGCGCGTTCCATCCGGTAGTTCTGTTCATCGGCGGCGCGATCAGACCTGTTTCTCCTGTTGATTAGGAGGGTTGATGATGCGGACGCTCCTCACCACCGCGCTCGTGGCGGCTCTCGCGGCCGGCACGGCGCACGCGCAATCGTTTCAAGGCGCACTGCGGGGCACGGTCAAGGACGCGCAGGGCGTGATACCTGGCGCGACCGTGACCATGACGAACCAGCAGAACAACACGGTGCGCGAAACGCAGACCAACAGCTCGGGCGAGTACTCCTTCCCCGCCGTCGAGCCCGGCACCTACACCGTCAAGGGGAGCGTACCGGGGTACAAAGCGTTCGAGCGGAAGGGCGTGCTGATCAACGTCCAGTCGTCCATCAACCTCGAAATCTCGCTCGAAGTCGGCGCGATCGAGGAAACGATCACGGTCACCGGCGAATCGCCGCTCATCGAGACGACGAACGCGTCGACCGGCGACGTGCTGGACACGAAGTCGCTCGAGTCGATCCCGAGTGCCGGGCGCAGCATCTTCCTGATGGCGAACCTCAGCCCGACCGTGCAGACCAGCGGCAACGCGCACTGGAATCGTATGCAGGATCAGGTGGGCAACTCCGCGATGTCGATGGGCGGCGGCGCCGTCCGGGCGAACAACTATCTGGTCGACGGCTTCCCCGTCACCGACCTGCAGAACCGCGCGTCCACGAACCCGAGCATGGAAGCCGTGCAGGATATGAAGGTGCAGATCCACACCTATGACGCGGAGATGGGCCGCACGGGCGGCGGCGTCATGAACATGGCCGCCAAGTCCGGCTCGAACCAGTTCCGCGGATCTGGCTATCTGCAGTTCCGTCCCGAGTCGATGGTGAGCGAGCTCTTCATTCCGAAGCTGCAGGGCCAGCCGAACGTGCCAGAGTACTGGCGCGACGGCGGCGGCGGCGTGGGCGGCCCCATCGTCAAGGACAAGACGTTCTTCTGGTTCGCCGGCGAGGCGTACGTCGACAACCAGCCGCAGCAGAGCTCGTTCCTGGTGCCGACGGCGGCGGAACTGACCGGCGACTTCCGCGGTGTGTCGGCCAGCGGCCAGCCAACCTTCATCAAAGACCCGCTCGCCACAGGCGCCTGCAACAAGACCACCGGAGGACCGGGCTGCTTCGCGAACAACATCATCCCGGCAGGCCGCCTGAATCCGATCGGTGTCAAGCTCGCCAGCTATCTGCCGCCTGCGGATACGCAAGTCGATAGCGGGTCGTCGAACTTCAGCATGACGGACCTCCTGCCGAACAAGGCGAACCAGATGACGTTGAAGGCGGATCACCACTTCAACTCCGCCGTTGCGTTGAGCGGCTTCTTCCTGCGCCAGGTGACGCACGAGGCAAGCACGAACTACAACCCGGTGAACGACTTCGTCGGCGGCAGCTATCAGCTCGACCGCGTCATCAAGACCTTCGTCGTCAACAACACCTACGTCCTGAATTCGTCGAGCGTGCTGACACTGCGCGGCGGCTACAACCATTTCGACGACAACTACAATCTCAACGACCGCAACGGCAACCCGTTGAACTTCAACGTTTCGTCGCTCGGCTGGCCGTCATCGCTCGTGAGTCAGATGTCGGACACGCAGCGGTTCCCGTCGATGTCGATCACCGGCTACAAGGGATCCGGCTGGACCAACCGCCAGGCGAACGGCTACTACCAGTACGGCGCCAACGGCACGCTGAGCAAGCTGACCGGCACGCACAACATCAAAATGGGCGGCGACTTCCGCATCATCGGCGTGACGTCGACCAATTACGGCGCATCGACTGGATCGTTCAACTTCACGGGCAGCTACACGAACAATGCGCTCGCGGATCTGTTGATGGGATTCCCGCAGTCGACCAGCAGCGTTCCGCTGAACAACAACGTCGACGGCTACGTGAAGTACTACAGCGGCTACGCGCAGGACGACTGGCGCGTGAACGAACGGCTGACGATCAACTACGGCCTCCGTCTCGAACGCGAGACCGGACTCGCCGAGCGCGATAATCAGATCACGGTCAACTTCGATCAGACGGTCGTCAGCCCGCTGAACAACTCGATGACGTTCAAGGATCCGCTGACGGGCCAGGCCCGCACGCTGACCGGCGGCCTGATCTTCGCCGGCGTCAACGGCGCGCCGACCGTGCAGGGCAATCAGCCGGCGGTCAAGCCGGCGCCGCGCGTCGGAGCCGTCTACAGCTTCAACGAGAAGACGGTCCTCCGGAGCGGCTGGGGCCTTTACTACTCGCCGTACAGCTATCCGGCGGCCGGCACGACGGGCTGGGGCCAGATCGGCTACTCGGCGACGACGCTGGTCCCTCAGCCGACGGGCGTTCCGACGGTCACGATGAGCAATCCGTTCCCGAACGGGCTCGCGCAGCCGTCGGGCAACAGCCAGGGTCTGCTGACCGGGACCGGCGGTGACGTCACGTTCATCGATCCGAACAAAGGCGCGCCGCGCGTGCAGCAGTACTCGGCCGACCTGCAGCGCGAGCTGCACGGCGGCGTCAGCGTCAGCGTCGGCTACACCGGCGCGACCGGCACGAACCTGGACTACGGCACGTCGATCAACATCAACCAGCTCGATCCGAAGTATCAGAGCCAGCTGACGTCCACGTCGACGACGGTGCAGAACCCGTTCTTCAACGTGCCGGGTGTCGGCAGCGCGCTTTCGTCGAGGCAGACGATCGAGATCGGCCAGCTGCTGCGGCCGTTCCCGCAGTTCGGCAACGTCAACATGTCGCAGTCCACCGGCGCGCACTCGCAGTATCACGCGGCGATCCTTCAGCTACGCAAACGCGTCACGGGCATCTGGGGCGGCAGCTTCAGCTACACCTACAGCCGGCTGAACGACAACCAGGTGAACGGCAACTACTACACGAGCGGCCCCGGCCTGCAGAACAACTACCTGTTCGTGCCGGGGTCGGCGTACTACAACCCGGACGCCGAGTACGGGCGCAGCCTGCTCGACTCGCCGCACAAGGTCGT
>Ga0075425_100007962_pt1 | contig 11217 bp, 9 predicted proteins | sample SoiMethybrSBSTD4_FD_75300 | JGI IMG/M metagenome (GOLD analysis project Ga0075425, IMG submission 75300) | Bulk soil microbial communities from a Populus tree surrounding site in Tennessee, USA - Soil MetaG P. TD hybrid SBSTD4 | ecosystem: Environmental > Terrestrial > Soil > Tree plantation...
CCGGAGATGAGCCGGATCAGCGTCGACTTGCCAGAGCCGTTGGCCCCCAGGACGCCGTGGATGTCGCCACGCTCGAGGCGAAGCGACACGTGCGAGATCGCGACGACCGGCTTCTTGTGCCGACCGACGACGAACCGCTTGCTCACGTCCTCGATGAGGAGCGCCGGCGGTCCGGACGGCCGGACGTCGGTCTCGACGACCGGGGTCGGCGAGCCCGTGTCGAGCGCACGATCGATCCGGGGTGTCGATCCGTTCTTCAGTTGTGGGTTCAGGGTGGCGGTCACTGGATGCTCCAGCTGGCGTGGTTGGGGAGGGGTCCAGAAACGACGAGAGCCGCGGGTCCTCGTCCGACTGGTGTCGGGTGGGCCACGCGGCTCCTGCGTGTCGTGCCTGCTGGTGACAGGTCGATCGGCGACAAAAAAGCCGAGGGCCCAGATCTGGCCCACGGCTCCTGGCTGCTCGGGATGGCGGTCTTGCCGCCCGGCGCTAGGTCAGATGGGCACAAATCTCCCGCGTGCGACGCCCGGGATGGGCGCACTGCACCGGTGGACGAGGAGGAAGTTCATCGTCGTCATTCCGGCGCGCCTCCTCGTGATTCGGGCCCCGCGACCTGCGGGAACCGGCGGAGTGTACGCGTCGGGCAGAAGCGGTGTCAACCCGGACGGACGACGATGGCGTGCCGCGACGGATGACGTAGAGCAGCCTCCGGACGGCCCGGCGACGGTCGCGGACCGGCCCTCGGGGTTGTCAGCGCGCGTCGGCGGAGTCGGCGGTCCTGGGGCGGCCGGGGCTCGGCGCCGCGCAGACGCGTGCGAGGACCGAACCGAACGGAGCCGTGGCCAGACCGACGACCGAATCGGCGGCGCCGTAGTAGAGGTACAGGATGTCGGTCGCCGGATCCCGGACCCAGCCGCAGGGGAAGACGACCCGGCTGACATCACCGGTGATCTCGTAGGACGCGCTCGGCCCGAACAGCCACTCGTCGGTCTGATGCAGGACGATGCGCGGATCCTGCAGGTCCAATAACACGAGGCCGGCTCGATAGATCGGACCGTCGGACGTCACGTGGACGCCGTGGTACATCACCAGCCAGCCCTCGGACGTCTCGAGTGGCGGCGGCCCGAGGCCGATCTTGCCGGCGTCCCACCACGCCCCGTCTCGGGCTTCGAGGAAGAGCGTGTGATCGCCCCAGTGGCGCAGGTCGGGCGAGAACGAGACCCACATGTGGGCGCCGCCGCGCGAGGGCGCGGGCCGATGGATCATGGCCCACCGACCATCGAACCGGCGCGGGAAGAGGGCCGCGTCCTTGTCCTCGGGCGGCATCACGGGCCCGAGCCGACGGACGGTCCGAAAATCGCGCGTCGTCGCGAGCGAGACGAGCGGACCACGGCGGCTGTACGCCGTATAGGCGATCGCCCATTCTTCGCGCTCGGGCAACCACGTGAGCCGCGGGTCCTCGCAACCCCAGATCTCCTCTGGGTTGTGATCCTCGTCGGGTCGCAGGAGTGGTTCGGGGTCGAACCGCCAGTCGGACACGCCATCCGCGCTGCGTGCGACATGAAGCTGCGAGATCCCGCGGAGGTCCTCCACGCGGAGGAGCAGGACGGTTTCCTCGCCGAGCTTCGCCGCTCCCGGGTTGAAGATCGAGTTCGCCGGGTACGGGACGTCGGCAACGGTCAGGATCGGGTTGGCATCGGACCGCTCGAACAGGTCCGTCGGTCGAGTCATGCCGGCGATGCGGCGAGGACCCGTGGCAGCAACGAGGCCACGGGGCGAGCTCGGCGGATGGCACGGATGTGCTCGGCGGCCATCAACCACATCAGCGTGGATTCGGCGCCCTGGTTCGTGTTCACGCCACTCGGCGTCAGGCCGTCGTGACCGCCGCCGCGATCCGGCTCGGCCACGTCGAGCGCGAGGTCATTCGCACCGAGGAACCATGCGTACGACCGCTCCATCACCACGAGATAGCGGCGATCGGACGTCGCATCGAACGCCGCCTCGGCAGCGAGCAGGAGGGCGGTCGCCTCGATGGGTTGCTGGTCGAACGTCGACTTCCGGCCCCCGTGCGGCCACCAGCCGTTGCCGATCGGGGAGAGGTGCCCCGCCGGTGCTACCTGGTGCTCGATGAGCCAATCGAGCACCGCCAGCCCGGTGGTAACCATCGCCTCGGAGTGCAACGCACGGCCTGAGACGATGAGCGCGCGCGGGAGGAGCCCGTTCTCATACGTCACGACCGCTTCCGGCCATGGCCAGGCAGGATCTGTGTCGGCGGTGAACCGGGCATGGACGTCATGGGCCATGACGCCGAACGCATCGGGTAGGACGCCGCCCGGCGTGGCCCTGCCAGCGGCAGCCCAGCCAACCAGGGTCGAGGCCCTAGCGCGGAGGTCCGTCATCTCCCGAGCAGCCGGGAGGGCGCGCTCGAACAGTGAGCGTGCGGCGGCGACCATGCGGCTGTCCGGGGCCAGCGCGATCACTTCGCCGAGGGCGAGGATCGCCCGCCCGTGACTGTCCGGCGAGCCGGGACCGTCGACCCAGGACCGATCGACCCGCCGGAAGTTGCGAAACCGTCCGGTGAGCGGATCGAACGCCTCGACGAGGAAATGCACGTTCTGCCCGGCGCTCGCGGCAACCGCGGCCCAGCCAAGCTCGTGCTGGTGGAGCAGGTCGACCTGGAGTGCCCGCGCGACATCGTCTGTGCAGTAGCCGTGCGCCGGATCGGGCCGGCGACCGATCGCGTGCTGCATGATGCCGACGCCGTCGGTCATCGCTTCCAGGTGGTGGCGCTGAACAGGGAACAGCGGCGCTTCACGCATTGACGGTCGCCAGCGACGGAGCTCGAACGGACGCTCGGGGAGCATTGCCCACCGCGCCGAAGAGCCGGCGATATCGCGCCCCGACGGCCGACCAGACCATTGCTCTCGTGTGATCGTAGGCACGGCGCCCGGTTTCGCGGCGGAGCACGTCGTCGGTCAGAACCTCGACGATCGCGCTCGCCAACCCAGCCGGCGAACCCGGCTCGACCAGGATGCCACGGCCCTCGGCGAGCAGCTCGGCGGCATAGGCGTATGGGGTCGAGACGACCGTCCGGCCGGCGCCCATCGCGTACGACAGCGTCCCCGAGACGATCTGGTCGAGATTGGGATAGGGCGTGACGAAGACGTCGGCCGCCTCCAGCCAGCGCATCAATTCCTGGCGTCCGACGTACCGATCGACGAAGCGAACGTGGTCTTCGATCCCGAGTCGCGCGACCCGTTGGACAAGCGTGTTCCGATAGGCCTCGCCCTCGGATCGGAGGAGGTCCGGATGCGTCGCCCCGACCACGACGTAGGTCACGTTCGGGCGGGCGGTCGCGATGGCCGGCAGCGCGTCGAGCACAAGCTCATAGCCCTTGCCCGGCCCGAGGAGGCCGAAGCTCAGGACGACATCCCGGCCGTCGACGCCCAGTCCAGCCTTGACATGCTCGGGATCGACGAGCGGCAGCTCGGGTACGCCATGCGGGATGACCTCGACGCGCCGGGCATCGACCCCGTAGGCAGTCTCCAGGAGCGACGCCGCGGATCGCGACATGACGACGGTCATGTCCACTCGCTCGACCAACTCGGTCAGGATCGCTCGCTGACTTGGCGTCGGGTGCTGCAGCACGGTGTGGAGCGTCGCGATCGCGGGGATGCTCAGCGCACGGACGAAATCGAGCACATAGGCTCCGTCGTCACCGCCCCAGATGCCGTATTCGTGCTGGATCGACACGACGTCGACGCAATCGCGAAGGCTGCGTGCGACGCTCGTGTAATCAGCACGTTCGTCGTGGCGGATCCGGTGATGGACCTCGATCGGATAGGGCGAGGCTTGCCCGCATGCATGGAGGGCGACGATCTCGCGAGTCCCGGAGGCAGCCGCGAGGTCGAGGGTGAAGCTCGCGATGCCACAGCGGCGCGGTGGGTATGTGGAGACGAATGCGGTTCGAACGTCGTGGCTCCTCTCGGGCGCTGCGTCGCGCGGTGCACACAGCACACACGGGCAGCCGCTCGCGGGACCTGGCGTCGATGCGGACCGAACGCCGGCAAGCGCTGGATCAACATTCTCGAAGCCGGGAAATGCAAAACGGCCCTGCCGGGTTTGGCAAGGCCGTTTCTGATCGACTAGGCGCTGCGGACGTGCGCGGCGCGCGGGCCCTTGGGGCTCTGCTCGATGTCGAACTCGACTCGCTCGCCGCCGGTGAGGCGGTCGAAATCGAGCGAGGAGTCGAGGCCGCCGCGATGGAAGAAGTATTCCTTCTCATCCTCGGCGCTGATGAAGCCGAAGCCGCGATCGGCAACGACCTTCTTGATGGTACCGGTGGCCACAGTGACCTCCAACACTTCTCGAACGTGGAGGGCAGATCGCACGGTCCGTTCGAAAAGGGGTCGACCACGCGGAGCATCGTCGCGCAACGCGGCGAGGGGCAAGTCTAGCACATCCGTTCGATGCGCGACCGCGAGAGCATCCTCAACCGGCTTCGAACGACCGGCGCACGATGGGCCGGACCGGCGTCGACTGATTCCATTGGCGGCGTTCCACGACCTCGAACCCGGCTCGTTCGAACAGCGAGAGCGTCCCCTGGTACATGTCGGCCGCCCGCATCCGACGGTCGTGGGTCTCGGCCGGGTAGGCCTCGAGCAGGGTCGCCCCGTGCTCGCGGGCGTATGCGATCCCGGCCTGGAGCATCGACGCGGCGACCCCGCGGCCGCGGGCATGCCGAGAGACGACGAAGCACACGATCGACCAGACCGGTTGGTCGTCCACGGGCGCGAGGATCTTCGAGTGGGCCAGCCGCTCGTAGTCCTCGCGCGGCCCGAGGCTGATCCAGGCGATCGCCCGGCCCTCCTCGTAGCCCACGAGTCCCGGTGCGACGCCCGGCCGCCTCGTCAGCGCGCGCAGCTCGGCACGGTTCTGCTCACCGGTCGAGTTCGACCAGTCGCGACCCCGCGCCCGGAAGTACATGCACCAGCACCATCTTGGGTCGCCGCCCTCCTCGAAGAGCTCGACGAGATCGGCGAACGTGTCGGGCGTGAGCGGGTGGACCTCGAGGGCATGGATGCTCGTCGCCATGGTGTCGATGGTATCGACGCCGGCGGTTTGAGTCGCTTGGCGTTGAGCGCGCGGTCAGATGTGGTGGGGTCCGCCCGACGGTTGCTCTGCCGTGGGTCATCGCGCCTGCGGACGACGATGCTTACTCTCCGGGCGGAAGTGCTCCGATCGTCCCGTTGCTGTTGACGAAGACCTTGCCCCCGTTACTGTCCTGGAAGACCTTGCCGCCGGCGACCGACTTGACGGAGTTTCCCGGTGCGGCGAGAAAGTCGTTCTCGCAGGTGGTGACGCAAGCGAGATTACCGGCGCAGCCAGTCACGCAGGTCCTCAAGCTGCCCACGAGCTTCTTGGGTGGCATTGGCGCGTTCCTCCACTGATTGCCCTCCCGGCGGGCAGCAGGGATACGCCCTGCTCGTCTCGGTGGCGTCTCGCCGCATGGCGCCCGCGGTAAAGGGCGCCGGCCGATCGACGAGCCATAAATGAATGGTCACGAGACCACCTTGTCGGGACATCGCTCGATGTCTCAGTAAGCCTCGTTTCCTAGCGTGTCCGTCACGAGGTGCGGTCCGTCTCCGGGCCCGACGAACGGGCCAGGCCACCGCCCTGTCGATGCGTTAGGAGGGCAACACCATGACGCACGCAGCAACGATGGATCTGGGCAGGAATGCCCAGACCAAGCAGAGCGGCAGCCGTTTGCCGGTCGCCATGCTCACCCTGGCCCTGGTCGTCGCGACGATCGCGGCCGTCTGGTTCGCGTCGAGGGCCGGAGTGTTCGGCGACACGGCCGCGAAGCCAGCCGTCGTCGATCGATCCTTCGACCAGATCGAGGCCCAGCGCGGCGTGGTCGGGCTGACGGGCGATCGCAACGCGTACCTGAATGGCATCCTGGACCGGGCGCACGCAACGCCGTTCGCGGCCACGCTGCCGAACGACGTGTCGTCGATCCGCCGGGGGTACGCGATCGAGGCCCTGCCCGCGGTGAAGGCACTGCCGGACAACCTGGCTTCGGCCCGCCGTGGCTACCAGGCCGCGGCCACCGTGAAGGCGCTGCCGGACAACTCGCCGGCCCGCCGCCGGATCGCTGCCAGGGCGGCCGCCGCTGCCTTGAGGGCGCAGCCGGACAACGTCTCCTCGGCTCGTCGCGGCTATCCGGTCGCGGTCGCCCCGATCTCGCTGCCGGACAACGTCTCCTCGGCTCGTCGCGGCTATCCGGTCGCGGCCCAGACCGGCGCGCCCGCGCTGCCGGACAACGTCTCCTCGGCTCGTCGCGGCTATCCGGTCGCGGCCGCGCAGACGACCAACCTTTGGAGCTGGCGCGGCCACGCCGCCGGCGCGGTCACGCTCCCGGACGCTCAGTCACTCCGCGGCGGGTATTGGGTCCAGATCGCTGCCCCGTCGCTCAGCCCGACGTCGGGCACGTTCCATCTCGGCAGGTAGTCGAAAAGCTCGTACCCGCGGATCAAGCGGAAAGCGTCGGCGACCGGTAGCGCACCGTCGACGCCGGGATGAGGGTCGGACCCATCGGTCCGGCCCTCGTCGCATGTCCGGATGGCCAGTGGTTGACCCGTCGATCGGTCGCACCTAGGCTCGATGGATGGCCGACCCGGACCACTCGACGCGGCGCTGGATGGTGCGCCCGGTGCCGCCCGAGCCGCGATCGATCGTCCAGCTGCTGCGCGACCGGACCCTCGACGCCGAGCTGGCGGCGCACCTCTGGCTGCTGATCGGCGCGGGCGTCCCGGTCGTCGTCGCGGCCGGCCCGCAGCACGCCGGGAAGACCACGCTGCTCAACGCCGTGCTCGACTTCCTCCCTGCCGAGCGACACGTCGTGGAGCTCGCCGGCGAGGACGAGACGTTCGAGTGGCTGCCGCAGGCGTCCGAGCTCGGGTGGCCCGGTGTGCCTCGCCCGGCCGCCGATCATGTCCCGATCCGGCCCGAGACGACCGTGCTCTACGCCCCTGAGCTCTCTGATCACACACCGGCGTACACCTGGGACACCGGCGCGCGCGTGTTCGTCCGCGCCGCCTCGATCGGCTACCAGCTCGCGGCCACCATCCACGCCGACTCGCTCGAGGAGGTCTTCGAGCTGCTGCGGTGGCCGCCCGTTCGCCTGACGGACGACGAGCTCTCGCACCTCGGGGTCGTCCTCATCCTCCGGCGGACCGCGGTCGGTCGGCGCATCGTCGCCGCGCACTACGTCCGGCCGATCGCCCGGGACGTCCACGGCCACACGCAGCGCCTCGGGCCTGCTGTGCTCGCGACGTGGGATCCCGGAACCGACTCGTTCGAGCACTTCGGCTGGGGCGTCACGCCCGAGCTCGCCAAGCGGATCGGATTCCGGCCGGGCGACTACGAGGCCGATGTCGACCGACGGCGTGACGTCCTCCGCGGGCTGGTCCGGAGTGGTCCGGTGGAGACCGAGGCGGTCCGGTCGGCGCTCCGCTCGGCGCTCGAGGCGGGCCTTGCCGACCCGGTGTTTGACGCCCCGGAGGGCCGGTCGTAGGCTCGCGCTCCGACCCGCGCCACCGAGGGGAGCACATCGTGGATCTCGACCCTCAGACCCGGCCCCAGGCCGACACGCTCGCCGACCTGCGGCGGTCCGGCTGGCAGCCGCGAACCGTCAAGGAGGAGCTCCGGGCCAACCTGCTCGCGCGGCTCGCCGGTGGCGCCCCGGTCTTCCCCGGTGTCGTGGGATACGAGGAGACGGTGGTCCCGGCGATCGAGAACGCGATCCTGGCGGGCCACGACCTCGTCTTCCTCGGCGAACGCGGCCAGGCCAAGACCCGGATGGCGCGCCTCCTCGTCGGGCTCCTCGATCCGTGGCTCCCGGTCGTCCGCGGCGGCGAGCTCAACGACGACCCGTTCGCGCCGGTGAGCCCGGCGGCCCGAGGCGTCGTCGAGCGCGAGGGTGAGGCCACGCCGATCGACTGGCTGCCACGCGATCGGCGCTACGCCGAGAAGCTCGCGACGCCAGACATCACGATCGCCGACCTGATCGGCGAGGTGGACCCGATCAAGGTCGCGGAAGGCCGCTACCTGTCGGACGAGCTGACGCTCCACTACGGGCTGATCCCACGCGCCAATCGAGGAATCGTGGCGATCAACGAGCTGCCAGACCTGGCCGAGCGGATCCAGGTCGGCCTTCTCAATGTCCTCGAAGAGCGCGACGTCCAGATCCGGGGCTTCGTCGTCCGCCTGCCGCTCGACCTGTTCATGGTGGCATCCGCCAACCCGGAGGACTACACATCCCGCGGCCGGATCATCACACCGCTGAAGGATCGGCTTGGCTCGCAGATCCGCACGCACTACCCGCGAACCCTGGAGCACGAGACGGCGATCGTCCGCCAGGAGAAGCGCCATTTCGCCCCCGACGACGGCGTGCCGGCGATCGTCGTGCCGTCGTTCATGGAAGAGCTGGTCGCCGAGATCACGCACCAGGCACGCCGCTCCCCGGAGATCAGCCAGCGGTCGGGCGTCAGCGTCCGCGTATCGGTCGCGAACATCGAGGTGCTCGAGGCAGCCGCGCTCAAGCGTGCGGTCCGGCTCGGTGAGTCGGTCGGAGCCCCGCGGGTGTCCGACCTCGGTGCCGTGGTCGCCTCGACGGTCGGCAAGGTGGAGCTCGAATCGATCGGCGACGACGCGCCCGAGGAGCGCGTGGTGGAGCGCCTCATCACGAAGGCCGTTCACACGACGTTCAACCGCCACGTCTCGATCGACGACCTCGAGGGCGTCGTGGACGCGTTCGAGGACGGGTTCACGGTCGAGACGGGCGAGTCGACACCGTCGCGCGAGTACGTGGCGTGGATGCGCGAGGTTCCCGGCATGTCGGGCGCGGTCACGCGGCTCGGCGCGTTCGACGTGACCGACGGCGCGGAGTCCCCGGCCGTCGTGGCCTCGGCCGTGGAGTTCCTCCTGGAAGGCCTGCACCTCGCCCGCCGGCTCAACAAGGACCGCGTTCCGGGCGGGGTCGTGTACCACCGGTGACCGCGTACTCCCCGGATCCGCGCGATCTGGGGCCCGAGCTCGAAGGGGCCCGCCGGGCGGCCGACGCGCGCCGATCGAACTCGCCAACGGCCTCCGCCGATGCGCTCGCGCGGGCGGCGCGCTACTCGCGGTGGGACGGATCGCAACACGTCGCCGATCTCGAGGCCGACGAGATCCTCGATGCGCTCGCGGACGATGTGATGGCGGAAGGCGATCTGTCCGAGGCGCTGCGCCGCTTGATGGACCGCGGCTGGCGGACGGGCGACCCGACGCGGGGCGACCTGACCGGGCTGCGCGACCTCATGGATCGCCTCGAGCGTCGGCGCGAGGAGGCCCTCGAGCGCTACGGCCTCGACGATGTGCTCGGCGACATCCGCCGCGAGCTCGACGACATCGTCGCCGAGGAGCGGTCGGGCGTGGAGCGCCGGCTCGACGACGCGTCGCGCGCGCCGGGGGACCGGACCGAGTCCGCCGATAGCGACACGACCCAGCCTGCCGGACAGAGCACGGAAGACGGGCGGCCGTCGGGCGACGACCGTCTCGACGACGCGGCCCTCCGATCGATGCTGCGCGATGTCGCTGCCCGTCGCCTGGATCAGCTCGACAGCCTGCCTGCCGACATCGGCGAGCGGATCCGGGGACTCCAGGACTACGACTTCCTCGAGCCGAACGCGCGCGAACGCTTCGACGAGCTCGTCAAGCGGCTGCAGGGCCAGGTGCTCGACCAGTTCGTCGAGGGGATGTCGGATGCGATCCGGTCGATGACGCCGGAGGACCTCGCCGCGAACCGGGAGATGGTCCGCGATCTCAACGAGCTCATCCGCGAGCGGATCGGTGGCGGCGACCCCGACGCCTCGGAATTCCTCGCCAAGCACGGCCGGTTCTTCCCGGGCGCGCAGACCTTCGACGACATCATCGACCAGCTCGCGCAGCGGATGGCGGCGATGCAGTCGCTGCTGCGCTCGATGAGCCCGCAGCAGCGCGCGGAGCTCGCGTCGATGATGGAGGCGCTCCTTCGGGATGACCGGCTGCTGGTCGATCTCGCGCAGCTCGCGTCCAACCTGGACCTGCTGCTGCCGGGTGGGCTCGGTGACCGTGTGCCGTTCGGTGGCGACGAGCCGCTCGGTCTCGAGGGTGCGCTCAGCCAGATCCAGCGGCTCCAGTCGATGGACCGCCTCGAGGACGCCCTTTCGGACGTGATGAGCCCCGGCGACCTCGCCCAGATCGATCGCGACGAGGTTCGCGACCTCCTCGGCGACGACGCGGTCCGCGAGCTCGACCAGCTCGACGACCTGGCGCGGCGGCTCGAGGAAGCGGGCTACCTGACCCGCGACGGGCAGCGGATGGAGCTGACGCCGCGCGGCAGCCGGCGGATCGGACAGAAGGTGCTCGACGACCTGTTCGCCCGGCTCCAGCGCGACGCGTTCGGCGGTCATCGGATCGATCGTGCCGGGCGCGGCGGCGAGAAGGAGGAGACGACCAAGCCGTACGAGTTCGGCGACCCCTTCCATCTCGACCTGCGCGGGACGCTGTTCAACGCGCTCGGTCGGGAGGAGAACGCACCGGCCGTACGGGCAGCCACCGGCCGCCGCGACATCCGGCTCGCCCCGACCGATTTCGAGGTCTTCCGCACCGAGCAGCTCACCCAGACGTCCACGGTGCTGCTCGTCGACATGAGTCGATCGATGCTGCTGCGCGGCTGCTTCCTGGCCGCCAAGAAGGTCGCGGTCGCGCTCGACACGCTGATCCGGACGCAGTTCCCGCGCGACCACCTGGCGGTCATCGGGTTCGCGTACTACGCGCGCGAGATCCGGCCGGGCGCGCTGGCCGAGCTGACCTGGCACGGCTACGAGTACGGCACGAACCTCCAGCACGGCCTGCTGCTCGCACGCCGGATCCTCGAGCGCCATCCGGCCGTGAACAAGGAGATCGTGGTCATCACCGACGGTGAGCCGACCGCCCACTTCGAGGACGGCCAGGTCGAGTTCAACTACCCGCCGACGCGGCGGACGATCCAGGAGACCCTCCGCGAGGTGCAGCGCTGCACGAAGGAGGGGATCACGATCAACACGTTCATGCTCGAGCGGTCGCGGGCGCTGGCCGAATTCGTCGCGCACATGACCCGGATGAACCGCGGTCGCGCGTTCTACGCCACGCCCGAGC